>OHIK01000064.1_pt1 | contig 74806 bp, 92 predicted proteins | sample 1568241 | NCBI WGS metagenome assembly OHIK01 (sample SAMEA3879567, study PRJEB24766) | human gut metagenome | biome: human-associated habitat; feature: feces | place: USA | collected 1985/1987 | reverse complement strand
TATATTAAATAGATTTATATAACACATATATTTGGTATATTCCGCCTATTTCTATCCGTAAAATAGAAGAGATAGGTGGTGAGATATTTGGATGCGGATTTCATACGCAATCGAATTACCCAATTAAGACTTCAAAAGGGAGTGTCTGAGTATCAAATGAGTTATGATCTTGGACATAGCCGAAGTTATATGTATAATATTTCGTCTGGTATTGCCTTGCCGCCCATGTTGGAATTTCTTCAGATTTGTGAGTACTTTGGTATAACTCCTGCACAATTTTTTGATGAATCATTAGATAATCCTGCATTATTGCAAACAGCTATTAATGGGCTAAGACAGTTAAATGATGATGATTTAAGATTAACTATTTCAAATATCAATAGATTATGCCGTGATAAATAAAAGCCGCCGTCTCTGTTGCATTAGGAACGGCGGCTTTAGTAGCTTTTAGGATACTTTACTATTTAGAATATCGAGTGCAATTTCATCCTCCGTAAGATCGCTGGAATGATAAATCTTATCGCAGAATGGTTCCAGCGATTTGCCGCAGGTTCCGCCCTTATCCAGCAGGATTCCGGTCACAGTCGCTTTACAAGCGGCTGTTTTTTTGTGAAACTCCTCCGTGAATATTTCAGACAGAGAACACTCTCCATCGGTGATGATGGTAATATCGGCGTTTTCATAACCGTTTTCCATCAATCGAAGCGCTTCCTTCAGCGGGGCTTCAAAATTTGTCCCGCCTCCAAAAAACTGCTCCGCCGCTTTCATCACGTCCTCCGGCGTGTAATGCCCAGGCTCAAATAGGTCGGTTCTGATCCGGTCTGCCGACGCGAAATGCACCATGGCAAATTTCCGCCCATCTCTTGATGCGATGTCCAGAAGAGCTAAAGCCAGCGCCTTAGCCCAGCCTGCTACACTGCGGGTGCTGCCGCTTTCGTCGATCAGGACGATCATATCGCCCCGGCCCTTGACGACGGCTGTACGTTTACGGTACTGCATCAGCCGCTTCTGTTCATATCTCCGCATAAATAGAATCTCGGTTTCCGCCATCCCCAAAAGGGCCAGCTCGGATGACAAGCAGTTTGTGATATCGTTTCCGGTGGTCAGGTCATATTTTTCGCCCCGGCCGTAAGAATAGCTGTTTTTCCGCTTGTCCGCGATCAATTCCCGATATCTGCCGAGCAGACGGGCGATCTCCTGAAGCTGCTTGCTGTTTTTCACATAGTTGAGCAGCGTCTGATTCATCGGTATATTCCGCATTTCTTCGTTGCTGCTGCCCCACGCTTCCATAATGGTATGCGTCTTAAAAGCTTCATGAAGAGCAGCACGCAAAGCGGTATCAATAACCGGCTCCAATGCTTCAGCCCACCGGACGGCAGCTTTTTGAATTTTCGCCGTAAGGCATTCGATCTGCGACAGCTTTCGGTCTGCCCGGTTATACAGGAACAGCAGCTTTTTCGCGGACGCCGGCTTTTGACTGTTCCGACTGTCATAGATCGCTTGTATAGCTTTTTTCGCCTGCATCGTCAGCTGTTCAATCACATCCAGATAACGCAGCTCCGGAGTGTCGATTGCAGGAAAGTCACGAACCAGGACATTGCAAAAAGCAGAAACCGCGTCATAAGACGGCAATTCCTTATCTTCGCATAAACCTTTTAGTTCGTTAAAATAGCCGCTTCCGACAATTTTTTCAAACAGCGGCTTGCTTAACATGCGCTCCTTCAGTTTCACAGAGTCTTCATCCTTACGACGGAGGATTGGCGAATAGAGCGCGGCAAACAGGTCTTTTGCCAAGCTTTCCATATCCGGTGTATTTCTATCCGAGGAAAAGCGGTTAATTGGCTGTTGCGCAGCAAAGCCTTGGTAGATCAGATCCGTCAGCCGTGTGGTATGCAGCAGTTGGCGGGAATCCGCTTGTTTCCGTGTTAAAAGGTAGTTTTCCAGCCATCTTTCCGCCAGCGGCAGATCTTGTTCCTTTTGGTATCGATCTCTCATAAAGGATATTCCCCCCTTCAGTTATATGGCTTGGTCGTTCACAAAACGACGGGATAGTATGCGGGCGGGATGCCCGCATACCGTTCCGCCTCGGGTTATCCGGGAAACGGAGGAAACTCGTCAAAAGGGAGATCATCGTCTCCCGTGACCTCCGCGGTAGAAAAATCGGGAACGAAATCCTCACTGTTACTAACTGGTGAGGCGGAAGTCTGGCTAGTCTCCTTGTTCTCCTTGCTCTCCCCGAAATACACGTTGTCGGCTTTGATCTCGATTGCCACACGGTTGTTACCGTCTTTGTCGGTATATTTGCGGCTTTCCAGCCGGCCGTCAACGGTAATCAGGGAGCCTTTGGAAAAATACCGCGTGACAAATTCCGCAGTAGAGCGCCAGGCTGTTACATCAAAAAAATCAGTTTCCCGTTCTCCATTTCCATTTTTGAAATTCCTCTGGCAGGCGATAGAAAAGCTGGTGACGGATATATTGCTTTGGGTAGTCCGCAGCTCCGGATCATGTGTCAGCCTTCCAGTGATGGTAATTCTGTTCAACATTGTTATTAACCTCTTTCCTTTTTATTTTGCATTTTCAAAACTCATTTGTTCAACTTTTTCCCACAGGTTGGGCAATAGCTGAGGGGTTGTGGATCATAAGTCGTGCAGCCAGAAAACATGCCATCGTAGTATGTTTCGTGTACCAAGGCCGCACCGTATTTGAATTCCGTTACGCAGCTTCTGCCGTCCCGACCGTCTTCGTAGTACTTATCTCTGCTTTTCAACGCGTTGTACCATTCACAAAACGGACAGTAGGATGAATCGATATATTCCATTGACATGATATGTCTCCTTCCCGAAGCACTTAGGCACTCATCTGTTTGTAGACCTTCAGTTCCTCCAGCGGAACATAGGTAAAAGCAGTTTTCGCATGAGCGTCCTTACTGATGGTTTCCAGCGTGGAAATCAGCCCATCCACGGAAGCGGCAGCCGCGTCGTTTTCCGCCAGTCCGTCTTTCAGCGAAACGCTTTGTTCGTACAGAGGCAGCAGTTGGCTGCGGAGAGCGAGCAGAGCATGGTTTTTGTCCGCTGCATTTTCAAAAGCCTGCTGTACCTGATATGCTTCGGCTAAAATGGCGTCGATCTGATCCCCGAGAGGGTTTTCCGTCAACCGCCGGATCGTTTCGCGGATGATTTCCGACTGTTCCGGTTTGTCCCACAGGTAGTTGACCAGCGCCGCCATATCCGCAGGGATTACGGTATCTCTTCCGCAAAGCCAGGCTTCGGCCTGCACGACCGCCGAATAGTTGAAGTAGGTACGGTCACTTACCGGGATATCCTTCCGGCGCAGTTCGCACAGGATGTTGTCCGCCAGTTCGTTGATACCGTCCGGTACTTTCACCAGCCGGATCTCCGCCTGCATGGCATACAGCTCTTCCAGAGAAATAACGGCCTGCGCAGGCGGCAGCATATTCTGCTGTTTTTGGTGCAGGACCCTCATACGGTTTGCCTTGTCTTCGACATACTTGGTGCAAACCTTGAAGTCGAAGCGATCATACAGTGCCCGCAGCGATTTTTCCTCCGGATTATTGAAGTTTGGAATCTCATTGGAGGCGGAAAAAAAGCTGATAACAGGAATTTTAACCGAAACACCCTCGTTGGTGTAGACATGCTCGTTCAGGGCTTTCAGCAGGCTGTTGAGCAATCCGTCGTTCGCTTTGAAGATTTCATCCAAAAAGCAGATATGGCTTTCCGGTATCTTATTTGCCGTCAGCATCTCCGGTACGCCGCTGTGCAGCTCGGCAAGGCATTTTCGGTAGTCCTCCATTTTCTTTTGCAGCTCGCTGGCCGCCTGGAATTTTCCGCTTTCGGTATCCCTTGCGGCGTCTCCCAGCAGCCGTTCCATGTATCGAATCATTTTCTGATATCCTTCGTCCTTTTCCAGAACAGAATGGGACACATGGCCCGGGACAATGCTGGCAAGGTCCAGCCGTCCGAAGAGCTGTTCCTGGTCGATCCCCTTGCTCATGAGGATATCGAATTGTTTTGCGCCGCTGATATGGGCTCGGAACAGGTCGATAGCCTGGGATTTTGCCTGTCCCGGTTTTCCAAGGACAAACAGGTTTTTCCCTGTCAGCAAAGCCAGGGCGATGGTATGTACCAATTCATTACGTTCGGCAAGCCCCTCGCAGACTTCACTGATTACGGCGTTCATTTTTTGGTTCAGCATAATTTCACTCCTTGAATATGGTTTGGTTTTAATACTCAGATGGGAACAAGATGGTCGTATAGCTTCTGTCCGCTTCTGTAATAATCCAGATTTTTGCGCGAAGCTCCTTGCTGGCATATGCTCCAAGGATTTCATATCCATTTGCTATTGCCGCAGCTTTGGCTCGCTTGTCCGCATTGGAGAGCTCGCCCCTTCTGATATACCGCACGTTGCTGTCAAAGTTCCAAGATTTAATACCATTTGATGTCCTCCTTACGCCGCTTTTGCAGCGGTGGTTTTTGTTTTGGCTTTTTTGGATGCTCCCTTTGGTTTCTTTTCCGGATTTTCTTCCTGGTAAATCCGCGCCGGTCCTCTGGGCGAGATAAAATACCGGCTCCCATTTGCGTTCATAACGGCAAATCCCTGCTGGTCAATCTCCATTTGGACCGGACCGGCCAGTCGGCGCAGGCAGTCGGTCAGCAACTTGGGCCGGTAATGAAAACCATCTGCCGGCGTCGGAATCGTTCCTGCTGCTTTTACTTGGGAAGCCGAGGAACATCTGCCGGTAATAACCTGGGCGCAGACCTTGTCCGGTTCTATCCGCAGGTTAATACATTTATCATCCTTAGTATCAAAAATGACGGAAAGGCCGGACACCAGTTCATACAGCTGTTTTGCGTCTATGGTCGCCTGATAGCTCCCATGAAAATTGCTCAGCAGCTTGCTGGCTTCCAGATAATTTCCGGTAAACAGCATGGTGGAAAAGAACAGGTCCTCTTTCATGAAAACCGCGACTTTCCCGACAATTCCCACATACAGTTCTTCGTTCGGATTTACAACGCTGTCTAGTACCGTCAGAGCCTTCTCATGCAGGATCATGTCCAGATCGCCGTCAGCACAATGAGGAGAGGCGGTAACGGCTATGCAGCTTCCATCTGTCGCTTCCGCTGTGGCCATGCCGCCGCGAAAACTGATTTTGACGTAAGAAAAACCCGCCCTGTTGTAATCGATGTTGTCGCCGTTCGCCGCAAACACAGTACGCCGGATCAGGGAATTAATCCCCTTGACCTGAATGGTATCCTCCGGGAAAGGAATTTGCAGTTTTGGAAAGCTTTTTGCCGCTAAGCTGGAAATGGTATACTGGCATGAACCTGAACGCAGCGTCACCAGATTCTTTTCAGATTCAAGCTCCACAAATTCATCTGTCAGCAGATAGAGCATTTCCGCAAGGATCGGCTTCAAAATCATGCCGCCGCTCTCTTCAATATGCTCTAGCCGCAGCCGCCGCTGGATATGGGTGCGGATGTCTGTACCCGTTATCGTGAGCATACCGCTGCTTTCGTCCGCTTCAATGAGCAGGCCGCCGAGTTCCGGGATTTCCTTGTTTGGCCGGACGATTTTCAATACGGTTTTGACTGCCTGGTACATCAGCAGCCGGTTTACTGTAAACTTCATGGGATTCCTCCTCGTTATTCCAGCCAAAATTCGGTCTTCATGAAATCTCTCGATTCAAGCATTTTGACTGATCCTTTCGTTACATAAATAGAGTGCGAACGCATATTCAGTTTTTGTGATAGGGTAAGATATAAGGGCGCTGTCTTCATGGCGGACAAGCCGGTATTCCTTCCGGCTCTCCCAATATTCAGGCCGATATCCTTCGCCCACACAGTCGATTACATGCCGGCGCCTTGTTTTCACAGTACCGTCGTAGCGGTATTGCTTTGACAGCACGGCAAGCGCCCGGTTCAACTGAAGCTCCGGCATAGTGTCCCCCCAGCCGAGCAGGGAGGCTTTTCTTTCTTCTTTTTCCTGTTTGGTCCGTTCCTCCTGCTTTTTTCGTTCTTCCAGCCGTTTTGCAGCTTCCAGCGCGCGCCTGTTCTCCAGCTCATCCAGACGGGATTGGCGGATCGCGGCGTATTCCTCCGCTTTTTTAGGCGACCAGCCTTTCACAAACTCGATCAGGGTATTGCCGATAAAGCCGCCGTCCGCCGCCTGCCGGTCCGTTGTTTCGATAAAATGCTCCGGAGAGTCCAGCCCGTTTGCGGTATAGTCCTGCTCCATGTCCTCCACGGTTCTTTCCCCGAAAAAGGAAAGATGCCCGAGATCAAGTCCGGCAGGACAACCGGGAAAGAAGAGGTACAGCCGGCACTGTTCATAGCCCCAGCCTACGATTTCTGTCCGGCTTTTATACAGGTTCCCGGTGATTCGCTGGACCTCGATATATCGGCGGACGGCTGTATTTCCGTCACGCCCGTAGGCCAGCATCCGTTTCTTTTCAAACGGGGTATTGAGTTCTTTCAGCTTCATGTTTTTTCATCCTCCTGCTTTTAGTTTTCACTGTCCCATTCTTCTATCACGCCATACACGTCATCCACATAAAACAGTCCCGCATAAGGGTTGTAGACGGCAGTACACAGCTTATTGCCGAACACCGCCCGGCAATGGTTGATATCCTCAAAAGAGAGAATCAGCACGTCCCGTTTGCTGTTCAGAGAATGGATCATGGCCTGTGCTTGAAATGGGTTTTGCATGGAAAATTCCTCCTTCCAAAAGAAAAAGCCCCCGGATTACGATGCCAGCAGGTCAAAAATGCTGAGTTGGCCTGTATCGTCGGATTTTCCGATGGGTTTTCTTTCTGATGTTTGAAATTGTTTGATAAAGGTAAGCAGCGCCGGGTTTGGCTTGGCCTCCGGTTTTTCCGACGGCGGCGCTGAAGGTTTGGGAGCCGCCTTTTGCGGCTGCCCCGCTTTCTCCTGCCGGTTTCCGTGGATTGCCATTTTTCGGAAGGATTCCGCCAGTTCACCGACATTTTCTTTCAGGCCCGACACCAGTTCCCTTGCAAGCTGCATGGTCATATCCTCGCAGGACGACATGGCGGCGAGGCCCTCTTCTGAAACGTTGCCTTCGATCACCGTTGCGGCGCTGAGTTTCGACGCCATCAGCCGCAGAGCGCGCTGCTGCATGGTGTCCTGGTAATAGAACATATATACTTCTACCTTCGGCGCCGTCTGGTTGATCCGCCAGCTGCGCCGTGATGCCTGCCGGAAAATATACAGGTTGTAGGCGACGTTATAGAAAATAAGCGTGGTAAACGCATTCAAATCCAAGCCCGTTTCCACTAACATTGGATTGACGATCAGCACCTTGGTATCTTCCTGAATACGCTTGTCTACCCATGCTTCCCGTTTTGTCGTTGGAACCTTCTGATCCAGAACAGCCGTGCGGATTCCTCTTTCCGTCAGCAGCTTATGGAGCTTGCTTTGGGTATCGAGCCGCGTCCAGGCGGTGTAAATGATGACCCGTTCGCCGGAAGCGATTTTCCGATCCACCAGTTCCAAAACATCGTCGTCCTTCGGCTGTGTTTTGTCCGGGGAGCCGGTATCCTGGGGAATAATGAGGGCGTCCTTCTTATCTTTTACCAGTGGGTTATACACCGGCTCATGGCCATACGGCTGATCCGGGTAGGCGGACAGCAGGTTCAGATAAGCCGACATGATACGGTTTCCAATTTGCGGAAACTCCCGGATGATGCGCTTGAATTCCTTTTCCAGCCGTTCATATTCCTCCCGCACCTGGTCCGGCATCTGGACCGGCAAGGGGATTTCTTCATAATCCGGCAGTTCCTTTCCCATATCCGCCAGGGATAAAAACACGGCGTTTTCCATCAGGAACCGGGAATACACGATGGGGGAGATACCGGGCAGGCATCTTTCCCGAACTTTGCGTTTGGAGGCCTTGGAGGCGGCGTTGTACTCCGCCACATCCACCTCGTATACGTTTTCCATGACGCCGTACTGTTCGCAGAAACTGCGGGAGTTCCGGTATTCCTGGCCATCCAGCAGCATGAGATGGGATTTTAGCCGGAACAACAGGTAGAAAATGCCCTTGGCATAACCATTTACCAGTGTGGCCGTCATGCCGATAACCTTACCGGCAATCCCGGCAAGCTCCGCCATGGACTGCCCCTGTGCGCTTTCCCCGGAATACTGGTGGAGTTCGTCTACGATCAGCGCGTCGATCCGCCGTATCCTTTTTTTGATGTAAGAAGATAAAGGATAGCGGTCATACGCGCCGCGGGCGGGGAATACGCCCTGGGGGTTGTTTAACACCTCTTCAATTTTGGCGGTATGCTCCTTGCTTTTGCACGACACCAGCGCCTGGTTGGGAAAACGGCGGTGGACATAGCCATACCCACCGATCCGCACCCATTCGTTCCGTTCTGGAGCGAGATCGTTCGGATTGAGCATCTCCCACAGCGGTTCGCCGCAAAACTGGCATTTGTGGTTTTTACTGTTCTCGTTCCGAAAAAAGCCTGCGTCGGCATTTACTCGGTAGGAAGAAGAGCCGTCGAAAACGCTCATCTCCTGCACGCCGCCGCACACCGGGCAGGTAAAGCCTTTTTTCAGCCGGTTCCAGCTGACGGCGGGCTTCAGCATATATCCGTTGCGGGCGGTTTCTTTGGATAGGATACAGTACACCGTTTTGTTTTCCTGCCGGTACACTTCATACAGGCGGTCAACGTCGGACATGCTTTGAACGTGCTGTGCAAAGCAGCCAGGGATCGTTTCATGCAGTTCCCGTACCCATTTCCCCGCGATATGGGAAGGGCAGATCACTACGTTAAACGCTTTTCGGTTTGTCCGGCGCTTCGGGCTGCTGTGCTGGTACGCATACAGAGCCGCGCTGCCGATCTTGGTTTTTCCAGTACCGCATTCCGCCACAAGGAGAACCAGTTTGCTTCGTTCCAGCTGCTGGCGCAGCGCCTCCGCGGCGCCAAGCTGGGCGTCGAACAGCGAATAGCCGGTGTGATTCGCAACGTACTGATTGACTTCACGCAGCTTATCCGAAACAGGCTGTTCCCCGGGGTGATACACCGGCGGGAAGCATTTCTTGATCCGGTCGGCGATTTTGCCGCTGAATTGCTTCAGGTACTGCGTGAAGGAACGGATATCCGAAAAGACGTCCTCCGCATTGGGATCGGCTCCCGGAATGGCAATCCTTCCGCTTTTCAGCCCGTCCTCCAATACGGCGGCAATTTCATTCTCCTCGCTGGACACGTTCATATGCCAGCCCTCGAATTTCCGTCCGATGCAGCAGACCCGAAGCGGGGACAGCAGCTCCCGGTTTTTGAGTTCTGATATAAAGTAGTCCTTGAATTCCGGGATCAGCGGGATCGCCAGCTTCCGGTCGAGCTCGGCAAAGAGCTCCTCATCGTTCCGGCAGAAAAAATACAGGCTGCGTTTCAGTTTTACGGTTTCCTTTTCGCTCTTTTCATTTTCATCGCCGTTTCCAACGCTCAGGGATTGCAGGGAATCATCCCGCAGGCAGTGCATCGCCTCCGCATATACGCCGTCGTGTGTAATTTTGCGATCGAAGCCGCGCCTGCCTTTGGAGTGGACGCTGATGGTTTCTCTTGCTCCGGTAAGTTCCAGCTCACAGCCGCCGAGAATAGCGTCGCTCATGGCCTGCACTGTTTCCGGATAACCGCCAAGCCGGATGGCGATGATGGAATGGTTCTTATCGAATATCACTAGGTCGGAATAGTTTGTAAGACCAATCTTTTCCTTATCGCTTTTGAATGATACTCGAATCAGGGGTGGGGTTGTTGCCACTGTTTACATCAGTCCTTTCGTGATTTAGGATATCTATAGAAAACAAAAAAGCCGTGTCACTCCCTTAGGAGCTGACGCGGCTTTTTATGTCCGTTGGATTTTTAACTTTTATATTTTAATTTTTTAAAGCTGGAATTCCTTATGAAAAGAAATTCTAACCTAATTACTCATACCAAAGCTCATACCAAGCAGTTACCTCAGACCTAGATATATATTATATATACAATATATGGTTATGTTTGTCAACAGATATTCTATTTATTGTGGTATGAGACGGGAAGAATACTTATATTGAGATATTAGAAAATGTATAATAAAGGTGAGTAAAAGAAAAGAGGGTGATTCAGATGGAAAGCATGAAATCTATAACTTTAAATCGAAATCTGAGGTGGGAAAGTATGGGATCAATTATATAGCTCTTTCTGTAATTTAGAAGGAGATAGTGCCCATACTTTGGGCTCTATCTCCTTTTTTGTAATTTTTTTGTGAATTTTTTGTGAACAGGTTCGGGTTTTGAAAATTTTTTGACTTGTTACTTATATGAGGGGACAAAAACAAAGCGATGAAATTCTTTTTGAACGTGAGTTCTTAAAAACGCCGATAGCCGATAAGTTAAATTTCTATTAGATTTTACACTCGTTGTTCTTAGGAAAGGACAAAGGTGAGAAATAAATGAGTAAAAAGTATTTTGCCATTGATGATATCACCGACGACTTAATTCGGTACATAGACAGGTATCAAAGAAGAGTGATTATTAATACTAAAAGGAAATTTTACCGTAATAGTTCAAAGCCCCAATCACGAGGCATCGTATTTATAGAGCTGGAAGAATGTACAGATAGCTTATGGTCTATTGACCCAGGGATAGAGCGATTGCTATGCGACTATATAGAAGTTAAGGGTGTAAAAATTCCAGTATTTAACACAAAACTGTCAGAAGCCTTGAACGAACTGACAGAAACCCAGAGGACTATTCTTTTACAAAATGTCATACTTAAAATCCCATTGAATCAAATTGCAGATGAACTTGGAATCAGCACTCGTATGACTGAAAAACATAAGCACAATGCCATAATGTTTTTAAAAAGGAGGTTGATTCACCATGAGTAGACACAATGAAAAAAAGAAGAATATAGTTCCACCTGCTGATATCATTCTGAATATGCTCAATGAAAAGCCTGGCGCTGATCTTGATTTACTGGATTTCTATAAAGGATACATACGAAGGGCATCTATTGAACCAAGTTATTCAGAAGAAGGGTTTGATAAAGGGAAACATATCAATGAAGATTTGAGACAGGAAATCGAAATTGCCTTTCTAAAAGGTTTGGTGTCACTGCGGCATAACATATGCAAAAAAGGCAGTACCGTCCTTATTATTGTGCCGTCAAAAAGCTGGTTTGATTAACATCTAATGTAAATACATTAGGTGCTATATAAAACTCCGTACCTTGACAAATATGCTTTTAGCATTATGGTAATGCATCACGCAACAATCCGGGGAGCGGCGCTTTAAAAGCGATAATCCGTTGATTGCCCAACAACGGCTGCGATGATCCGGGATTATGAGACTTGCCGTATTGTGCTTGACGGCGCCGCTTTTTTGTGGCCGCATCGGCCTTGCATAACCGATGCGATGCGGTTTAACTTTGTGCAATCATTGCATAAAGTAGCATGGGTCAGCCGGCGTGATGTATCCCTTCGCGGATGGGACCGAAAAAATCCGCTTGTGCAAAAGTGAAAAAAGGAGTTTGATAATCAATGGAACATACGGTAGACGAAATCAGAGAAATTATTGGTTCAGACTCTGAGATGGCTAAAAAAATAAACTCCATGCCCTACAATTTACAGTTGGAAGATCTGATGGGCTTCTTTAATTTTTGCGAGTCAACTACTCGAAAATTAACACACCAGCCAGGCTTTCCGTATATGAAGACTGGAATTTCAAAGATTCTTATTCCGCGCCCGCTGTTTTTGGAGTGGTATTATACCCATTGTTTTTACCGAAAGTGAAGCAAAACGAAATTTGACAAATTCAAATTTGGGGTTATTCTATTAAGCAGATAGGAAATTTGCACCTTGAAAACTAAATACCTGCTTAATAGATATTCCGCATTGCTTCAATAAACAAGATAATGAAAGGTTTGTTGAAGAAATGAAAACGACAAAAACAAAAGCAAAGCCTTCAGCTAACAAAACCAAAAGATCCAGAAACGGCACCGGCCACGTTCGATTGCGCGCTGACGGGCGCTGGGAAGGGCAGTATTATTTTGAGGGAGAGCGCAAAAGCTGTTACGGCCAAACGGAAGAAGAATGTCAGGGGAAACTGAATGTTGTGTTAGGCAAGATTTATCGCGGAACTTATGTGGACGGCAGTATGATGCCTTTTTACACATATATGCATTTCTGGCATGAGAAATATATTCTTGTGAGGCCGGCGACGCATACGAATTATGAGACATATATTGAAAAGCACATCTATCATTCTAAGCTTGGCAGCATCCCTCTTAAAAAGTTGTGCCTGGAAGATTTTATTGATTTTTTCCGTGAAAAGGAGCTTTCCGGAAGGCTGGACAAGAAGCCGGGCGGCCTTGCGCCAAAGACGCTGCGCAATATGCGCAATATGATGTCGGAAGCCTTGGCCCATGCTGTAAACCGTCTTCAGTGGCTGGATCGCAATCCCATAGAGGGCCTGAAAACACCTAAAGTCTCTCCACCTCAAATTCAAGTGTACAGCAAATCCCATCAAACCTGTATCGAACAGGCTGCCTTGTACCATGAAGACAAAAATGCGCTTATGGTACTGATTGACCTGTATACAGGCTTACGCATCGGGGAGCTGTGCGGTCTTAGCTGGCTTGATTTTGGCCCGGGAAAGGAATATTTTAAGATTCGGCGTATCTTAGAGAGATTGTCGAAAAAATGGGCGGAGAATAGAAGTGAGTATCAAAGAATCTTTATGGTTGGAGGTAAAGAGGAGGGGGCCACTGCTCTATATCTTGGCCCTCCAAAAACGGAAAGCGGAAAACGAGTGGTGTATACGAACGATCAGGCGGTATTAGGCTTTAATCGGATAGAGACTTATCAGAAAAAGATGGGTTTTTACCGGCCGGATGGATTTGTGTTTGTCAACCAGAATGGAAATCCCTACGAGCCCAGAGCCTATAACAAGCTGTATCGTGACGTACTCCAGAGAGCTGGTGTGGATTATAGAAAGTTTCACACGCTCCGGCATACTTTCGCCACGCGGGCTTTTGAGTTGGCTTTTGATATTCCTACTTTGGCAGAAATTTTGGGACATGCTCAAAAGACGACTACGGAAAATATGTACGGCCATTCGTTGGATGACACAAAGAAAAGTGCTATGGCTCGCTTCAATCGCAGCGTCGGGTAAGGAATATTCGGCATAGTAAGGAGGAGACAGAATATGAGTGAATCTTGACAATAGCGGTCAGAATAGCGGTCAAATTCTTGAAAATGACGGCTGGGAATAAAAAAGCAAGCCGTGTCAGAATGAATTATCATCCAACACGGCTTGCAAAATGCATAAATTATGAAAGGAGGAGGATTCACGGAGAATTGTAGGACGCAAATAAAATAAGGAAACCCGCAAAGCAAGCAGCTATGCGGGCCGAGTGGTTGCGGGGGTAGGATTTGAACCTACGGCCTTTGGGTTATGAGCCCAACGAGCTACCAACTGCTCCACCCCGCGATATGGGAAGAATATGAAAACAAAAACGGAGGATCCTGCAATAGAATCCTCCGCAACATGGTTGCGGAGGCTGGATTTGAACCAACGACCTTCGGGTTATGAGCTAGTAAATTCAGATGTATATACATTATATAGCGTAATATCCCTTACATTAGTCCTTTATATTGTAGTATATGCCATTTGTTTATTCATTTTCTTCACATAATTTATAGACCAATAGCGGTCAAGATAACGGTCAATTAAATAGAATATTGAAGCTGCGGATATCTATTTTTGCAGGTTTCCTATCGATTGTTTTGAACTTCAACAGTAAGTTTGAATGGAGGTAGTGTAACGTGTGTAAAGTGATATCCGCTATTTCATATAAAGGCGGAGTTGGAAAAACAACTTCTGCTGTTAATATTAGTTCTTATTTGCAGATGCAGGGAAAGCGCGTTTGCACTGTAGATTTAGATCCTCAGCATAACCTTTCTAGGCACTTTGGAATCCTGCCTGGTCACTTAAAAAATCGTCCTACCATATACGATGTTATCAATGCGGCAATTCAGGAACAGGAAGACCGAAAAATAGAGCAACTTATTAAGGATTGTATTTGTCATTCTACTACAGTAGATGTTATTCCTTCTACTGTAAGGCTTTCCTCGCTGGAGAAGGTTATCCCGTCCATTACCAGCTGCGAGCACTTATTGGATTATATTTTATCATTTATTAAGAATGAGTATGATTATATATTTCTCGATGTGCATTCTGGATGGGATATGTTTTCCATCAATGCGTTAACAGCATCCGACTCTGTAATTATTCCGGTTGAGGCTCATGTTTTAAGCAGTGATGGAATTAATCCTGTAGAAAATATGATTAATTCTGTACGGCGCCGTTTGAATCCCAAATTGAAAATCGAGGGGATCATAATCACTAAGTTTCAAGGTAACACAAAATACTGCCAGGAAATTTATGAAGTTGTGGAAAATGAATTTGGCGATCATATTCACATCTTCGATAGCTTTGTGAAATATGCTATCAAGGTAGCTGAGGCCTCAGCATTTGGTATTTCTTTGCATGAGTATGCTCCTAGAATTGCGCCGGCAAAGGCTTACGCACAGATCGCCACGGAGGTGATGCAGAGTGCCTAAAAAGAGCTTAAAAGAACAGATTCAGTCGATTGAATACCGGGACGCAGATACAGAAGATTTTGATGATATCATTGACACTACACCGGAAAAGGTAACTTCTTCAGCAAAAAATAAAATTACTATGCTGCCTTTGGAAAAGCTCGTCGAGTATAAAGATGAAAACTTTGAGAAAATTGCTGGCCGCCCGCAGCCGTTTCGGGAGTATTCTCAGGAAGACTTAGAATCACTAGCCGATAGTATTCTCAAACATGGCATCATAACTCCTATTGTTGTTCGTCCATTTGGAATTGATCAATATCAAATTTTAGCAGGAAGAAATCGGACAAGGGCATCAAAAATCTGCGGATTAACAGAGATTCCGGGGATCGTTCGTAAAGACATTGATGATGTGCAGGCTGCGCTAATCATGATAGACACGAATATAGAACAGCGGCAGAGTTTAACTTACAGTGAAAAAGCATATGCATACCGTATGCGATTGGAACTAATAGGGCAGCAAGGAAAACGGAACGACTTATCTGGTTCAGAAAAAACAGATAGTTTGGCAGAGGTAGGAAAAGAACATAAGGAGAGCAGACGTACAGTAGCTTACCTTATCAGGCTTACCCACCTTCTTCCGGAATTGCTGAAGTTAGTTGATGATGGTAAAATCGCTTTTAAAGTAGGGGTTGAAATGTCCTATTTGGCTCAGGAAACACAGGAATATATTCTTAACACAATTATTCCAAGCGGAGGTAAAATCAAAGCTGGACAGATTTCGGACTTGCGTAAAATTGAAAAATATGAAACGTTAAGTGAAGAAATTATACAGCGTGTGTTTCAGAGGCAGAATTCTATATCCCCTTCCCTTACGATAAGCGGTACAAAGTTTCAGGAATATGCAGATCTTTTTAAGAACAAAGAGGAAATCGAGAGGCTATTCCTGGAATTTCTAAAGGCATACCGTTATCAACAAAGAAGCGCTTAGCTTTGTGCAACCGGTGCACAAAGTTATTTTCCCTGACCGGGATAATAGATACCGAAATGTGGTGATAGATAATGAAAAAGAAAGTATATATTGTTTTTCTGCTGATATTGATTTTGGTTCTAGTGTCTTGTCAGAATAACGAGACTACGCTATTAGAATCATCAAAGCCAGCAAATTCCTCTGTAGGTAAGGTGGAATCGAAACATTCAACGGAAAACAAAGAAACGAAACCATCATCACAAGATGAATCATCGACAGCGGGAATCTCCCTGACGCCAGCCGAAAGGAGTGATCCAGAATTAGAGAGAGAAGACGAAAGCAATGCACAGCAAAGTTCCTCCCAAGCTGTTCAGTCATCTTTTTCTCCAGGATCGGTGAAAAACGGTTCTGAAAATAAAGGAAGACATGAGCACAGTTATTCAAGGAAGGTAATATCCCCTACTTGTACCTCTGAGGGATATACCAGCTATTCTTGCTCATGCGGGAATATGTATACCGATGATAGAGTTCCAGCATTGGGGCATTCATATGGCGAATGGAAAGTGGTGAAGGATGCAACTGTTTCTGAAACAGGATTAGAAGAACAGGTGTGCAGTCGCTGCGGAGCGAAAAATCAGAAGATAATAGAAAAACGAGAGGAAACGTCTGCTTCTGAATCACCAGAAGAACCCTTTGATATTGAAAGCTGGATAGTATACGCTCAAAACTATGCGGTGAATACAGCGAAACTTAACCTGGAACCGTCGGCAATTTATTGCTGGGATACGCCGATAGTAGCTGGTTCACACTGCGTTTATCTGGAACGGGATATTTCTGATCGGCTCGATCAATATGGAAAGGACCCGAGTATAACAGATGTCTGGATTTGGGCGGAACCCTTGGAAGATGGAAGCTATAACCTTTTTATAGGCTATGCGTGATTCGTTAGAAGAAAAGAAAAATTGAAAGCACATTGCAAAAAGCAATGTGCTTTTTTGTTTATCTGAAAAAGGAGGATTTTCTATGAAAGCGAAGCGATACCTAAATCGCGCTCACAAAGACATTTCGGTATTTCTGGCAGTGGTCATGGTCTTTTCCGTATTTACGGGAATGGGAAGTTTTACTGCCAACGCGGCTGCTGAGGAAGCCGAAGTATATATGATTGATTTTCCGCGGTCAGGTGATCCAAATCCCGGAGGAGATTGGGGCTATCAAAGTCTAGAATTCATGAACGGATGGAATTCTGGGTCGAAAACCAGATTTACAGAGGTTAGATCCATGTACTCCTATGAGGGTGATGTGTGTTATTGCATTGAACCAGGCGTTCCCCAATCAATCGGAGATACTTATACAAAACGAGATGAAAACTATTGGGATAATTACCCGTCCGCCTACAACAAAACAATAACTCCAGATAAAATAAAACAACTAATCGGAAGAATCCTACAATATGGGTACACTGGGCAAGTTTCTGCGAGCTGGAGCTCCGTAAACGGTGATGATCTGGCTAACGTCATGGCAACGCAGATGCTGATTTGGGAAGTGATAGTTGGAGAGCGTGATGAATCCTTTAATAAAGTAGGAACCGGCAGCAAGCACGCGGTTTTGGAGGTGCATAGCAAAACACATCCGCTATACAATCAGATGATGGCTCACTATAAGAGAATTGAAAGCAGTGTCCAGAACCATTCAAAGCTGCCAAGCTTTTTATCTGGAAGTCCGCAAAAAGCGCAAACTATTGAGCTGATTTGGGATGGAACGAATTATACGGCGGTTTTGACCGATACGAATCAGGTTCTTTCTAATTATAAATTTACTTGCAGCGATCCTAACGTTAGCTTTTCAGTGACCGGAAATAAACTTACTGTTACGGCAAAAAAAGCGCCAACCAGCACTTTGACGATTTCCGCGGTGAAAAGTGCGCAGAGGAAGGGTGTCGTTACTTGGACCGATACGGTATATGGCCCCAACGGCGGAATTCAAGATATGATCACCTATGCACAAACTGTCAGCGATCCGGTTCAGGGATTTATAAAAACCAAGGTGAGCTATGGTTCAGCCAAGATTGTTAAAACCAGCGAAGATGGCAACATAGCGAATATTTCTTTTCATATTACTGGAAACGGTGTTGATCAGACAGTGAAGACCAATAGCCGGGGAGAAATCCAGATTGATAACCTCCTCCCCGGCAGCTATACCGTAACGGAAGCAAACTACGATAAATATGTTCCTCAAAAATCGCAAACGGTGGAAGTGAAGAGCGGCCAGGTATCGACAGTCACTTTTAATAACAGCCTCAAAAAATTTAATGTGACTGTGAAAAAGCAGGACTCCGAAACTGGGGAAACTCCTCAAGGGCAAGGCTCGCTGGAAGGGGCAAAATACGGATTATTTAAAGGTGAGGAATTAGTCGATACTTATGTCACAGATAAAAACGGAGAGTTTGTTACTGACTATTATATCTGTGCGAGCGATTGGACGATTCGAGAAATAGCGCCAAGTGAAGGCTATCTGCTTGATGAGACTGTTTACCAGGTAGGAGCGGAGCCTCAAAAATATGAAGTAGAGTATAACCATATCAATTTAGGAGTGACTGAGCAGGCGATTAAAGGAAAGCTTGCTCTCATTAAACATACAGACGATGTGCGTCCGTAAGGGCGTATTGATAATGCCTAAAGAGGTACTGGATTGGAGAGAAATCCAGTTGGTTAGCCGCCTAACCCGGAATCGAAAGATAAAGGGGACAAGAGCATGGCGGAAAAGCATATACGTTTGAAATCAGTGTATAAGCGGGATATGCGAGACCAAAGGCGTGGCATGGTTAAGGCTAAACTGCTTTAAATCCAGTTTCTTTGCTCTAAGTGTGGAGATGTGCGAAGACTGATTGCGCACATGGACAATTTCTATCAGTGAAACCGTTGTCGTCACTGATACTCTCTGAAAATGTCCCGGCATACAGGAAGTATGTAAAAGGAATGAACGGAAACCTAAACCACACCCAATGTATCAATACGACTAAACGGAGATTGCCTAAACCAGAACGCAGAAATGCTATGTGTAATGCCCTATGGCGATAAATCCCAAGTGTGAAAAGCGAGGGAGATGACACTGAATATCCGGCATGGAAACGGAGCCGCCATAGTAGTCCGAGTGCGGGAAAGCCGCATACATGGCGAAGGGCGGCAGGTCATTCTATTGATAATCGAATGGAGGTATGCGAAATGCAAAAAGCTGAAACGGTATTATCAATACTAAAGCAAAAATCCAAACAAGATGAATCACACCGGTATGACCGTATCTACAGAAATCTTTTCAATGAGGACTTCTTTTTGCGGGCATATCAAAAAATCCATGCTAAGCAAGGCAATATGACGCCCGGAACAGACGGGACAACCATTGACGGTTTTAGCAGGAAGCAAATTTCTCAACTGATAGAACTGCTCAAATGGGAACGCTATCAACCAAAACCTGTCCGAAGGACATATATCCCCAAGAAGAACGGTAAAATGCGACCTTTGGGTATCCCTGCCTTTGCTGACAAGCTGGTACAGGAAGTAGTACGGCAGATTTTAGAGGCAATCTACGAGCCAATTTTCAGCGATAATTCGCACGGTTTTCGGCCTAATAGAAGCTGTCACACCGCACTGTATCAAATTAAAAGCACCTGTAGGGGAACCAACTGGGTAATTGAAGGCGATATCACCGGGTGCTTCGACCATATCGACCATGAAATATTGTTAAAGATACTCTTGAAGAAGATTGATGACGGTAGATTTCTTGAGCTTATTTGGAAATTCCTGAAAGCCGGATATTTGGAATTCAACCAGAAGTACAATTCGCTGTCGGGAACACCGCAGGGCGGCATCATCAGCCCCATTTTGGCCAACATTTATCTGCACGAGTTTGATAAGTTCATGGAAGGAATATCTGCTGAATACACCAAAGGGAAACAGCGGAGACCATATCGTGAATATCAGATTCTCCAATACAAACGAAACCGTGCAAAAAAGAAAGGCAATCAGGAACAAGCGGATGAGTACCTGCGGCAAATGCAGAATATCCCTGCCTTAGACCCTATGGATAAAAACTATCAGCGTGTAAAATATGTGCGCTATGCGGACGATTTTGTGGTCTGTATCATCGGCAGCGAGGCAACAGCGAATGAAATCAAGGAAAGAATTGCAGGTTTCATGCAAAAGGAACTTCATCTTGAATTGAGCCGGGAAAAAACGAAAATCACCAATCTGTCGGATAAACGAGTGCGTTTTCTGGGATACGAAATTACAAAATCTCAAGAGAACACAAAGCAAGTGGTTGATTCAATCGGTCGAAAGAAACGCTCTGTAAACGGTACAATTCAGTTAGTTGTGCCGGGAGATGTTATTCGGGAAAAGCTCAAGCCGTTCATTAAAAAGGGAAAACCCTATCAGGTGGGGGCACGAGTTAATCTGCCCGTGATTGAAATTATCAGTCAGTACAACGCAGAAATCAGAGGGCTTTACAATTACTATTGCTTAGCAACGGATGTCAGCACGAAAATATCCACATTTCAATATTATCACTATTTCAGCATGATTAAGACAATCGCCCGAAAGGAAAAATCATCGGTCAAAAAGGTTATTCAGAAATATGGAATTGATGTTCCCAGAAAAAATGGAACTGGCACCATGCGTATTGTTGGTATCAGATACAATACGAAAGAAGGCCCTAAAACGATGACCTACTTCAATGACAGTCTAAAAAAGGTTAGCCGACCTGCCGGAGAAATCTCCGACCAATTCGGACAGGTATTAAAGGGTGGTCAGTTAATGAAAAGGCTCAACAGTGATGTATGTGAATTATGTGGAGCAGAACATTGTGCCTTGGAGATTCATCATGTAAGGAAGCTTAAGGACATTGTGAAGAAATACCGAAAACGTGGAACGCCTATGCCTAACTGGGTATGGCTGATGAGCTATATGAAGCGCAAAACGCTCGTCTTATGCCATGACTGCCACGTCAATCTTCATAATGGAACTTTGTAAAATGCTTTAGGAATGGCTGGGGAGCCGTATACATCGAAAGGTGTACGTACGGTTCTGAGGGAGGTTCTCGGAAATCCTGTCATAGAAATATGATAAGGCGTCCGGTTCCTACCCTACGGCTCAACGGGAATTGAAACACCGGAAGCCGGAGCAGAATTTCAGATATATTATCGTGACTCAGGTTCTTACGAAGAATCTAAGGAATCAGAGCGTGATCTTTTGATCTGTGATGAATCAGGATATGCAGAGAGTAAAGACCTTCCATATGGCTGGTATACCGTGCATCAGATCAAAGGCTGGGATGGCCGAGAGTTCATTGAGGATTTCGATGTTTTCATATCAGAGAACGGAAATGTTTATCGCTATCTTCTGAATAATGCCAATTTCGAAAGCAGAGTTAAAATCGTTAAAAAAGATGCTGAAAGCGGGAACATCGTTCCTCAGGCCGGCCATGGGTATGAAATCTATTCGCCGGACGGTGAGAAAATCGTTATGGAAATGACATATCCGGAGGTCATTGAGATTGATACCTTCTACACAGATTCTAATGGATATTTGATTACGCCCGAACCGCTGCCGTATGGTGAAGGCTATTACATAGTGGAAGTAGAAACTGTGGAACCTTATGTCTTAGACCCCACACCTGTATATTTTGATATCACGCCTGATTCAGCAGAAGATCAGGACCATATTACTGTGGTTACAGTAGAAAAGGCAAATATGCCTCAGAAAGGAATCATTACGGTCAACAAAGCGGGTGAGGTCTTTTCTTCAGTGATTACTTCAGGCGGCGGCGATTCCCCGCTGCTGTATCAACCCGAATATTCTTTGGCTGGGCTTGAGGGAGCCACCTTTGAGGTGATTGCCGCAGAAGATATCGTATCCGGAGGAATTTTGCGGTATGCAAAAGGCGAGGTTGTATCCACCCTAACAACCGATGAAAAGGGATCGGCTACCAGCGATCCGCTGTATTTAGGAACATATCAAATTTTTGAACGTAAGGCGCCGGATGGAATGGTGATAACTTCTGAACCGATAACGGTAAAGCTTGTTTATGCGGGCCAGCATGAATCGATTACCACAAGCGTCATTTCTATGGAAAATGAGCGCCAGAAAGCACAAATCTCACTTGACAAAATCTTGCAGCAGGACAGCGGTTTTGGAGTTGGCTCCAATGGAGAAATCCTAGCGGTATCGTTTGGTTTATACGCAGATGAGAACCTGGTAGCTTCAGACGGCTCGATGATTCCTAAAGACGGACTCATCGAGATCATTCAATGCGATGAAAACGGAAAAGCAACGTTTAACACGGATATTCCCATGGGCTCTAAGCTGTATGTGAAAGAGTACAGTACGGATTCTCATTATATTTTGAGTGATGATAGATATCCTGTGATATTTGAATATCAGGGACAAGAAGTAGCAGATGTTACGATTGCGGTTAATAATGGGGATCCGATTGAAAATCGGCTGATCTATGGTGAAATTGTCGGGTTGAAAGTTGACCAAAGCGATAAGCCTTTGACTGGCGCTGTTTTTGGATTGTTTCATACGGATTGTGTGGAATTTGTGAAAGAAAATGCTGTAATGACCGCAGATTCTCGGGAAGATGGGAGTTTCCGATTCACAAAGGTCCCCTATGGAAAATACTTGATTCGCGAAATTGAATCAGCGGAAGGATATGCTGTCACAGACAAGATTTTTGAAGTAACGATTCAAGAGGACGGAGAAATTATAAACATTGGTAAAGTTGTGAATCGACCTATTACCGGGAAACTTGAGTTAATCAAAACAGATATTGCCGATGGAAAGCCTCTTCCCAATGCCGGTTTTAGAATCAGGAATGATGCCGGCGAAATTGTAGCGGAGGGATATACCAATGATGAAGGAGTCGCTACTTTTACGCTGGGATATGGATCGTATTCTTATGAAGAGTTTGATGCGCCGGACGGATATCAGATTGATACGACGCCGCACAAATTTTCTATCACCAAAGATGGAGAAATTATCAAAGCGCAGATGACAAATGAAAAAATACCGATATATCCCCAAACTGGTGATAAGGGTTCGCCTGGATTTTGGGCCGCTTTATCAATACTTAGCATTTCTGGTGCTGTATTTACTTACTTAGGGCTCCGGCGGAGAAAAAACAATTTAAGCAATAGAGAAAGGAAGGAATGAGAAATGAAGAAATATTATATGTCCTTTGTGGATTTTTCTGAAATCAGCAACGTAACAGCTGATGAAGAGCAATTGAAAAAGTCCAGAGACCGTATGGCGGAATTAGGGCTGCTTACGGAAAAAGGAAATCCTAGTCTATCACAAATCAACAGTATAGTGCTTTCTGTGTCGAGCCCCTTTTTCGACAAATTGAGAAAGAGGCTGTCTAGGCGTTCGGGAGGATTTCAGCAAGTTCATGATACCTTCCAAAAATTGAATAATAGAAAGGAATACCTTGGCTTTTATCTATATTTGTCCATTCTATATGGTTTTTTGGAGTGGCAGGTTCCGGAAAGAGTAGCGGTACTGCCGGCTGTCCCAGAAGCGATAAAGGCCTTCGTAGGAGATTTCATGTCGGCTTTTGATCATTATATGGAAAATAATTCTTCAGAAAGTGAGGAAGCTGAGGAAAATGGGACTGGAGAGGCGGATATATAGATTTGTGGATAGCGGCTCTGATCCAATTGGAATATTTATTAGCCGATTGGAGCCCAAGATGCAACAGAAAATCCGCACACAGATAAAGGTTTTAACAGCCCCTCAGTGTAGTTTTCAGCCGCCGCTTGTTAAAGCGTTTCGTTTGGATAGATATAAGGGCTTTTATGAACTACGTATCAGACTGCGGCAAATGGTAAGGATTATATTCTACATAAATACAGAAGGAGACATTGTTTTACTTCATGGCTTTGTTAAAAGGCATGAACGGGCAACAGAGCAGGCGTTGGAAACGGCAAGGGCGAGGAAACTCGCCCTTGCTTCCGGAACCGCCGGCATAACAAAATTAGATTTTATATCTGGAGGGGATTTTGATGCGAAAACATTATAAGAAAACTATCCTTCTGTTTTTGTTTACATTATTTGCCGTGCTTTTTTCAGCGACAAATGTATTTGCGGCAGGAGGAGATTTATTTACAGTTGCGGACGATATTATTCGAGATGTGTATATGCACATCGCAGGCATTTCGACGGTATTAGCAGGATTAATGTCGGCAATCGCGGTAATCGGAGCAAAAATGTCTAACAACCAGCATCGTGTTGATCAGTCTTGGGATTGGCTCAAACGAGTTTGGATGGCCTGGGCGGTCATTAATGGAATAGGCGCGTTTATATCGTACATCACACCGCTTTTCAATGGATATGCACAGCTACCTTAATAAATAGGAGGTAGTGAGTTATGTTAGAAGGTATTTTACAAGGACTATTCCAATGGATATACGGTATGTTCCTTGATTTGATTGCCTATTGCGCGAACGCCCTGCTCAGAGTAATGACAACGGATTTACAGTTCTGGGAAACCAGTGTGCCAGTCGCAGTAACACTATATCAAATTTTCGTTGCCGTAGGCTGGGGGTTATTGCTGGGAAACTGCGCTTTCCAAGCCGCGAAAGCGATGTTTGCGGGATTTGGGTTTGAAACGGAATCACCTGTTGTATTACTACTCCGAACCGCTTTATTTGGGACGCTTTTGATTTTTTCAAAGGATATTTGCGAAATTGGGCTTTCCATAGGGAAAAACGTAATTAACCTCTTAGGTATTCCAACAAGCGTGACCATCACATTCCCAGATGAAGGATTTTTTGCTTCCATTGGCGCAAGCTGGTTATTGGTAATTATAATCGGATTTATTCTGGGAATTCAGATCATTAAGCTGTTTTTTGAAATTGCGGAAAGATATGTCGTAGTTGCGATTTTGACTCTTTTGGCGCCCGTAGGACTTGCTATGGGCGGCAGTAAATCTACAAAAGATATCTGTGCGGGTTTCCTGCGCACCTATGCTTCCATGATTGTAATGATGGTCATGAATGTTCTGTTCCTTAAATTGATTTTGTCCGGCATGTCAACGATGCCTACGGGAGATATGGTTCTTCCGTGGTGCCTACTGATCGTAGGAATCGCTAAAGTAGCGAGAAAGGCGGATAATCTTATTTCAAAAATAGGATTGAATCCGGCGATTACCGGAGATCCTTTGGGACATGGAAGAGGTGGAATGATTGCTTTGATGGCAATCAGGAGTATTATACACACGACTTCAAGAGCTGGCAAAGGCAAATCCGGAGGAGGAAAAGATGCCGGAAATTCAGGAGCGGTTCCACTGGGTAAAAATACTGTGCATAGTTCTGTGGGAGGAACCAATATCGGCGGATCAAATTCCAACAGCGTGGAACATAACGATGTCAAAACAAATGCTAATTCACAAAATGGGAAGAATGTTCGAAATAGTCAAAACAGTCATTTTGGAGCGGCTGGGAATACGGTAAATTCTCGCACGGCGGCTTCTTCACATTTTGGTTCAAACAGTTATGAGAATGCAAAAAGCACAGGAAGCGTTTCAGAGGGAAATGTCCATTTTAGCAGTACGGGTTCCACAAAAGTCAATAAAAATCGCTTTGGCTCATCACCAAGTCCAACTCAGTCAACAAAGCAAACACGCAATACGCTGTTTACTAATAAAAAGGCAGAAGCAAAGCCGGGAATCCCCAAGAAAGAGATTCCCGGAGTAGGAGTATCTCCAAAACGGCAGAGCAGGAATACATCTGCCGGAAAACCTGCCGGCGGCGGATTCCGGCAGAATGAGAATCCTTTCAAGCGATCACCGGATCACTCGATAGGACATTTTCATATGACAGCAGAACCTTCCGATTTTCAAAGCAGATTCGGAGAAGTTTATATCGATGAGTCACAGCCAAGAGAAGAGGATAGCCATGGCAAATAAAAGCGGTATGGATTATGCTTATGATTTTGCCCGCAACGCTCAGGCGCTGAAAGATATTATTAAAGCTGCTATGCGTGGCGGCTGGCACGCTGCGGCCATTGAAGTTATTAAACATTATGGCCCTCAAATCTTAATGGCTGCGGTAGTTATCTTACTTCTGCCGGTTATCATTTTTTGCTGTCTTCCGGCAATGCTTTTCGGTTTTGGCAGCTCTGTAGACCCTGAGATATCCGCTATGAATAGGCAGGCAGAAATGGTACAGCAATATTATAGGAAATATCAAGATTACTGCGATGTGCGTATACAAAAAATAGAAAGTTATGTGAAGAGCGGAGGCAGCCATGATGATACGGTTCATCAAGCTCCTGAGAGTAACGAAAAATACAGTATACAAGTAAAAGGCGGGCCTATGGAAACTAACTGGTTTATCAGCCTGCATTCAGTCAGAAACGGAAATGATTTGAACAATATGACAGAAGAAAGTATTACGGAGTTTGTGGAGGACAGTATTTTATATACGGTAGAAGATATACAACCTGACTCTAAACCATCAGAATCGGAAAATCAAGGGACGTCATCAGAAGGAACTTCACATGAAGCTCCGGAAACGAATGATTCTCCCCCCAGCCCAGATGAAAATAAAAGCACTGCGGAAAAGAAGCTTACCATCCGTTATCTTACACCTGAAGAGTTCATGAATGAGTATCACTATTCCGATGAGGACCGAAACTGGGCTCAACTGATGCACCGCACTTTAGAAGACAATGGTGTATCGGGTGGAAGTAATGATATCGTGGAAGTGGCGGCATCGCAGATAGGAAACATTGGAGGAGAAATATATTGGAAATGGTATGGCTTTGATACTTATGTGGAATGGTGTGCATGTTTCGTAAGCTGGGCGGCAGACCAATGCGGATACATTGATGCAGGCATTATCCCTAAGTTTGCAGCTTGTGACGTTGGCTGGTTCCGCGATAAAGGGCAATTTCAGGATCGAAACTACATTCCAAATCCCGGAGACTTAATATTTTTCGATTGGGCATCCGATGGCCAGGATGGAAAAGAAGACCATGTAGGAATTGTCGAAAAATGCGACGGACAAACTGTTTACACGATTGAAGGAAATACTAATGGAGGGAGTGGAGAAGTTGCCCGCCATCAATACCCTGTTGGGTATTATGAAATATACGGCTATTGTACGCCGGCTTACCCACGTTTAGAAAACAGCAATAAGAATTAATGAAGGGGGGATCAGCTTGGAATCTATCGTTTATATTCCAAGAAATTACACAGATGCAGGTCGAATATTCGGGATGTTTGAAATTCGCAATGTAATAGAATGCGTGTTGCTGTGCTTCCCGATCATCATTTTGACTTTTCTGTCATCACCGTTTGGCCTGACTGCAACGATCATCATATGTATGGTGTTTGTGATACCAATAGGCGGATTTTCACTGATAGGTATTCATGATTACAGCCTATTGACTTTCATACGTCTTTATATAAGATGGCGCAAAAGCAGGCGGATACTGGTATATAGGGGGATAAAATGGATAAACACAAGAAAAACAACCAAAAAGAAAAGCGTGTGAAACGCAACTTAAAAACACTGCTATTAGGAAGTCCAAGGGAGATTACAATTCCCGGCAGCAGGTTTCCAAACGGTACGCAAAATCTTGTTCCAGTGGTAGATATCCAAAAGGGCGTGCTTATCACTGAAGATGGTCGTTACATAAAGGTTCTGGAGATTGTTCCAACTAATTTCTATCTGAAATCTAGGATTGAGCAGCAGAATATAATTTATTATTTTTCATGTTATTTGAAAATAGCGCCTCAGTCTCTCCAGATCCTTGTATGTACACAAAGAGCGGATATTGACGCTTATTGTGATCAAATGGAAAAGTATTATAACCGTGAAAAAAATGAAAACTGTAAAGCAATGATTTTGGAAGACGCACAGCTGGTCAATTATTTGGCTTCTTATGAAGCGGTTACCCGCCGGTTTTATCTTATTTACGAATATAAGGGGGAAGCAACGGAGTTTACTGAAATTTCCAAGGAGCTTGCAGATCAGGCGGAGACCGCTTATCAGTATTTGGATTATTGCGGCTTGGAGGTGCTGCGGCATGACAACTACGATGAATTCCTTCTGAGAACTGTGTATACGGCTTATCATAAACAATCTGCCCGCAATATCAATTTTAGCGCACTCATGGAGCAGGTGGGGCCGGTTTTTAATACCCCAGAGATCACAGAAGATCAGCTGGAAGAAGAGGATAGTGAGGGAATTACCACAATACAAGATGTTCTTGCTCCCACAGAGGCAGATTTAGAACATAGTAAATATATCTTAATCGATGGTGTCTATCATGCCTACCTATATATAACAGGCTATAGTTATCCTACAGAGCGAGGTTTAGCCTGGCTTTCTCCATTGATCGAACTTGGAGACGGAATCTCCCTCAGTTTCTTTTTGGAGAAAAAGCGGAAGGAACAGATTTTATCTAAGGTAGTGAAAACTACGATGATTAATCGAAGCCGGCTCCGTGACATAGAAGATATCCGGGCGGATTATGAAGAGCTGGATGACGCCATTTATTCAGGCATGTATATTAAGGACCGACTTAACCGAGATGGAGAAGATTTTTTCTATATGCACACCTTAATTGAGGTAACCGCTCTTGACGAAACGACCCTTAATAAGCGGATTAAGCAGGTCCAAAATTTGTGTGTTTCCATGGACATGACCGCGCGGCGGGCAGATTGGTGCCATGAGCAGTGTTTTCGATCTATGCTTCCGATAGCAAAGCTGGATATGGATATCGCCAAAAGAACGCAAAGAAACGTCCTCACCTCCGGGGCCGCAGGTGCTTTTCCGTTTTCCTCTTTTGAACTATGTGATAATAAGGGTGTTTTGATGGGGATTAACCTGCATAACAATTCGGCGGTAATTGTGGACAATTTCAATTCCGATATTTATAGTAACGGTAATCTGGCTATTTTTGGCATGAGTGGTGCGGGCAAAACCTATACTTTGCTTTTGCTGGCCATGAGGCTGAGAATGTGCGGGGTTCAGGTATTCATCATCGCTCCTGAAAAAGGATTTGAATACCGCTGTGCCTGTGAGGCGATTGGAGGGCAGTTTCTGCGATTGTCGCCAGGCTCTGAAGACTGCATTAATCTGATGGAGATCCGGAGATCAACTCTAGATATTGACAGCAACCTAGCCAATAACATTCAAAGAAATGATTCTGTGCTTTTAAGCAAAGTACAGGACCTGCACACCTACATACGGCTTAGGTATCCGCAGATAACACCGGAGGAGGCATATCAGCTCAATATCGCCATATTGGAGTGTTATGAAAGCTTCGGTATCACTAAGGATAATCGGTCACTTTTGAATCCGGATGGTTCTTTTAAGGCAATGCCTGATTTTACCCATTTATATTCCTGTCTCCTGAAATATCCTTCTTTAAAAAATGTGGCGCTGGCCGTCAAAGAAATCATAGATTTTGGAATGGGAGGACAGACAAATGTGGATTTGTTTTCTTCCTTTATCGTATTGGATACCTCGGGGGCTAAGAAAAAGGATATCAGCTCTTCAACCTTTGTAGCGACTTCTTTTATTCGCGATGAGCTCAGCCGCTCCCGGACTCGAAAAAAAGCCGTTTTAGGAGATGAACTCTGGGTGATCGCCGGCGAGGAAGGCAACGAACAGGCGGCGGATTTTATCATTGAGATGGTAAAGCTGATCCGTGGGTACGGTGCGATTTTTGTTTCCGCTACCCAGAACACCCTTGATTATTTCGCTCTGCGCGACGGCAAATTTGGGGACGCTTTATTAAACAACAGCCGTTTGAAGCTCCTGCTCCAGATGGAGGAGGCGGAAGCGATTAAATTGCAGGAAAAGCTGGGACTTTCTGATGAGGAGGTTATGCAGGTTGTACGATGCGGGCGGGGGCAGGGACTCCTGTGCGCTGGAAAAAATCGAATTGGTATTGAAATCCGTTCCTCACAAACAGAGTATGAACTGATCACCACCAATCGTACTGATCTGGAAAAGCGGGAGGTGCGGACAGACACGGCGGAATTGTAAAAGAGCTGTTTCCCTGTGAAAGGAAGCAGCTCTTGGGTAAGTTTTATTTTAATTTGTAGGTTACTGACGGGCCGGAGCCGGATTTTTCAATCAAGTTTTCTTTTAAAAGTTCGTTAATGAGATTGATTGCGGTGAACTTGGAACAGTTTAAGACGCTTTCAACTTCTTTACGGGTGATTTCTTTTTTAGTTTCTAAAATTGTTAAAATCTGTTCTCGGTTTGTTCCCTTTGTTTGGGAAAAAGGAACCTCGATGATTTTGGGAAGAGTAACGACAAAGGAGGCGGGAGCCGGCGCAAAAACAGGCTGTTCCAAACAGCCCTCATAGCTTTCAATGATCCTGCGGATACCGGTTCCATAGCTCTCAATCAGTTTTAGCCGGTAAAATACATTTGCCAGCACCATATTTCTGGATTGAGAAACACCGCCTAAGATATCCTGCATCGTCATTCCTTTGACCAAACCGCCGATGGATACAAATTCGATCCGATCCTCATAAATGTTGATTAAGATGCTGCCGGAATAGTCGTAGTCGCGATGCACAATCGCGTTTAAAAGGGCTTCGCGGAGCGCATAGGGAGGATAGTCCGGATGATCTACCCGCTTTAAGCCTTCAATCGTTGTGTTGAGGTTGTTATTTAGGCTGATGAACTCATAGGCTTCATCCATTTGTTTCAAAACAGAGCCGGAAAATTCTTTTCTGGTCTTAAACGCGGTTTTTCCAACGCCTTCATAAACGGCGCATTTTATGGTGTGCTCACATTGATCAGAGAGCAGAAGAGCCGCATTTGTGTAATATCCATCGGCATCGATCAGTCGAAGAGTCCGTTTGTTGCTTTCATTAAATGACATATTGTTATCAGAAAAATACCGTTCGGCATATTCAAAGGTTAGTTCCTGATTTAAGCACCGGGACCGGTCAAAGGCTATACCGTCGCTTTCCCGCAGCAGCTCCCGGATCAGATCTTCCGTAGCCGGGACAGAAGAAACTCCATGACGGACAAATACGCCAGTCGGCTTCAAACCTTTATCAGCTAGGTGATAGGGGCGTTTCGTTCCACGGAGCACAGACACTTTGACGATGGTTTTTTCAGCTTCTTTTATGGCTTCAATGGAGGTATAAGCGGTTAAATCCGGCTTGATACCGTCACGAATCATATTTCCAATTTGTTCCATCGTTTGTTCCGGATTTTTAACACCGGCGATATCACCGTTTTTATCCACGCCGACATAGATTTCTCCGCCTTCAGAGTTAGCGAACGCAACGATTTCTTTTTTGAAATCCGCATTAATTTCCCGTTTCAATTCTACGGTAAAGCTTTCTTCATAAGTCATAAACTCACCTACTTTTTATGTATCGTTTGAAATCGTTTGTATCGTTATTATATAACGATAATCAAACGATTACAAGAGGAAACTGTCGATTACCCCAAATTAACTGTTATTTTTTCAATTCTTACTGTACGAGGAGTGATTTTTATGGAAATCTCAGAAAAAGCAATTCAGGATATGCAAAGGCAGGTAGACGCCTGCTCATCATACATAGATGCCCTGGCGCGAAATTCCTGCCGTTCGCCGGAAAAGGTTAATACCATGTTGGATGCCGCCATGCAAAAAATAGAGTTGTGCTGCATTGAACTGCGGCGTATATGTGAAATAAACCGCCCCGCATCCAATCCGGTCCTGTTCGCACAATCCAGTTATTATGCGAAAGAGATCTATGGAGAAGTAACGCTGATGGATACCGGCTGGCTGGATATTCGCCTGAACGCCTTACTGCCCCACTGCCGGTTTTCCGGAGGAACGCAGTATATTTCTGATACAATTACACGCCTGCTGAAGCGATTCCGAGACACAGGCGGCGAGCTGCCATTTTTTCAAAAAGCTTTTCTGGCGATTGTGGAGCATCGGCCAGTTGCCGGGTGCGGAGCGTTCGATCAGGACAATAAAGGATTTAAAGCAGTGATCAATTCATTGAAAGGAAGAGTTTTCGCGGATGATGACCAATTTGAATTGTCGCTTGGGCTTTTTACAATCCAAGATGAAGAAAGCTGCTGTCATATTTATGTCACACCGTCCGATGCGGCCGGCGACTTTCTTTACCAGATGGCTGAGCCGTTTTGAAATATTATGCCCTATGCTTGTTCCAAAAAAACTGCGGGAGAAAGAAATGGTTGGGAAAAAAGAATATCAAGGATAAGGCAAAAGGCCCGTATCATGGGAAAAAGAAGCCGGAATCCGCCTCTAATACGCAAGGGAGCAAGCAGGCTTACGTCGGGGTGTACGGTTTATGATTTTTACACGTACAGAAATTGAGGCTCTAAGGTTATGTGCCTGGTGCAAGGATCTCCCCACTGGCAGCGCGGAAATACTGCCTGAGAATACGATCCGTCTGTTATTGATTTTAGGGCTTATCAGAAAGAGCAGATGCGGTCTAAGTTACAGAATAACTTCCAAAGGAAACGCGGTTTTGCAAGCCGCGGGATTTTTCTATGAGCCGGATAAGCAGTATCTGGGAAAAAGCCAGGCATTGATTAGGAGACTTTGTCTTGCTTCTCTTACCTCCTTTTTTTGGAGGATCGGAGCAGACGTTTTCTGTGATGCTCCGGGAGAAAGACTGGACGACATATTTCTTCCTTCTTTCGCGCTGCGCCGAAAGGTTTCTACTAACCTTCTCGGAGGTACGAGGCTGGCTGGTTTTTACTATTCGGGAAATACGGCGTTCATTCCATACTGCCTTATGCCGGACGACGATGGTTTATACGCGGAGGCAGAACAAAGGATTTTCAAGTCGGAGGCCTTAATTGGCAAGCGTCAGCCGTTCGTAATTTACAGCGGCCTGGGAACACTGGAGCAGATTTTAGAAACCATTTTATGTCCAAAGGAGAAAAAGGCAAGATCGACTACCGATACCTATTGGGAAGCCCTGAAAAAGTTCACTTGTCCCATGGGGGTGGTTCCATTGAATGAAAACGGTATGCGCCAGCTTCGGATATTGGGAGTTCCCTGCTATAGAGAAAAACTGATTCATCAAATACTGGGGAAGGACTATCTGCCTTCGCTTCAAAGTACGGCTGATGGATGCAGCGCTTCGACAAAGGAGAATTTTTTGATTGGGATTGACTGTGATGTCAACCGGTTTGAGCGTGCGATCCGAAAGGAGCGAAAGAAAGTTCACATTATTCTTTTATCCAGTCAGCTGAGAGCGATACGAGGATATTTGAAAGGGAAAAACGCAATTCTTCATTCTCTCGATACAGAAATTGTGGAACAGGCGCTGGGGCTTCCCAAAAAACTTTCGGATTTGGATTTATCACCATTTCAAAAACAGGATGGAGAATATCTGTATGTCCCGGATTTTGATGTTTGTCCAAAAATATAAAAGTAAAATAAAAGACATTTGGAAAAGGAATCAAAAGAGGCTCCCTACATATATTTTTCTGTTTATCGCGGGGCTCTATCTTTACGGATTTCTGGTTCACTCCATTGTCACAGGTATTGATAATGTTTGGCAGAAAAGAGAAAACGACTTGTTTACTTGGAATCCTGTAGAGAATGTCGGATCAATTTTTACCGTGCGCGGCATTGGAACGACGGGCTTTCTGATTCTGATGTACTGTCTGTCCAGTAAAAAGGGATATAACCTGATTTCTAAATTTAAAATCACAAAAGACAAAGAACGCGGTTTTGAGATTTTATCTGAAGGAACGCATGGCACCTCCGGTTGGCTGAACAAATCGGAGATAGAGAAGATTCTAAATGTATCGTCGCTGAACTCTATGACAGAGACTCTTTTCGGAAAACTGGATAATGGCGGTTATGTGGGAATGAAAGAATTGCTGGGAATGTCAAAAAACATTATGGTGTACGGCGCTCCGGGTACAGGAAAGTCCCGCGGTTTTGTAATGCCGTTTATCATGCAGGCGGTTAAGCGCGGGGAGAGTATGGTAATCTGCGACAGTAAGGCTGAGTTCTATGAAATGTACTCGGAATATCTGAGAAATGAAGGTTACTTTGTCCGAAGCTATAACCTTTTGGACCTCCAGGCCTCTGATGGGTGGAACTGCCTTATGGATTCCGCTGATGATGTAAATCTGGTGCAGCATATCGCAGAAGTTATTATTCGCAATACTTCCGCCGATTCAGAACGGGAAGATTTCTGGTCAAAGGCCGAAAAGAATCTATTGATGGCGCTGATCCATTATGTCCAGTCATTGACTTATCCAAATTCTGATAAGCTGCTTCCACCGGAAGAACGCAGTTTGGGAACCATATACCGTCTGCTCGCTTCAACCTCTGTTGCTGAAATGGACGCCAGGTTCCGGGCGCTTCCTCCAGGGCATCCGGCGCTTCCCCCTTACGGCATTTTCCGTCAGGCGCCTCACAATATTTGGGGAAATATCATGATCGGACTTGGTTCCAGACTGAATGTATTCCAAAACAAGCTGGCCGACAGCATTACGAAATATAACGAGATTGATTTGGAAGAACCAGGAAAACGAAAATGCGCCTATTTTTGTATTATTTCTGATCAGGACGATACCTATCGTTTTTTATCCTCCATGTTCTTTTCTCTTTTATTCATCAAGCTTTTCGACTTTGCCCGAAAATCTGAAAACCGGCGTCTTCCAGTCCGCGTAAATGTATTGATGGATGAATTCTGTAACATTGATTTACCGAACAGTAAGAAGTATTTAAGTGTATCCAGAAGCCGAAATATTGATATCCAGTGTGTAGCCCAATCAGTAAGCCAGCTTGCAGACCGGTATCCGCGTACAGAATGGCAGGAGCTTGTCGGCGACTGCGATTACCAGCTTTTTTTGGGCTGCAATGACACCATGACTGCGGATTTTATTTCTTCACAATGCGGTAATATCACGGTGCGGGTAAACAGCGCCAGTATTCCTATGACGCCGATGTTTTCTCTTTCTTCTAATCATGCCCGGTACTCTCAAGGAAAAAACAGCGCTGGCCGGCCTTTGATGATGCCTGACGAAATCCGAAGGCTTCCCAAAGATAAGGCTATTTTACTGGTGCGCGGCGCAAAACCGCTGATGCTCTATAAAATCGTCCCAGAAGAACATCCTGACTTTAAAAAACTGCGGTTTTGCAAGGCGGTTGATTATGTTCCGGATTGGAGAAAAAGAGAGTGTGAAAGGCAGAATGTCATTTCAAAAGAAGATACGGATAAGAAAGAGAATACATTCCAGATAAGGATAAAGGAGGCGGATATAGAAAGTGCAGAGTATGTCCCGAACGAAGAGGAATTGGAACTGCATCCGTCTATTAATTTATCTAAGGGGATTGACTGTGAGACGCTGACAGAGGTTTCCCCCGAAGATGTTTAAAATGAAAAGTAGGAAAGAGGGATTGATGATGATAGACCGAACATACCGGATCAGCGACGTGGTGAATGAGGAATTTCTGCGGTTTCCTCTGATACTGCTGTCAAATCCGCGCTACAAAGAAATGTCCCTTGAAGCTAAATTTGTATACGCCCTGCTTCTCAACCGACTAACCCTTTCGCAAAAAAATGGCTGGATTAACGAAGATAACGAGGTTTACCTTATTTACACCCGGGAGGAAGCGGCTTCCCTTCTCAACATTTCGTATAAAAAGGCTATCTCTGCTTTCCGGGAACTAATTGAGAAAAAATTATTATATGAACAGCGGCAAGGGCGCGGATACCCTAATCTGCTGTATGTTTTAAAAGCGGAATTAACTGATATGGAAGCAATAAAAATTTTGGAAGAGGAGGAGAAACGGGAAGAAAATGAAACCGCGGGTGATTGCTGCGGCATTGAACAATTTCAAGATGATGCGGTAAAAACTGCCGAAGCCGGGCTTCAAGAACTGCCAAAACCGCAGGTCTTAAACTGCCGAAATGGAAGATCAAGAACTGTCGCTTTCACACATCAAGAACTGCCGGAAGGGCACTTAAGTAAGATTAAAAATATTCAGACTGAGATAAGCGAGAATGATAGTAGTCCTTCTGTCTATCCGGAAGAAAACAGCACGAAAGAACGGACAGACGAAGAGGCGCAGCGGTTAAATAAGATTTTTGAGCGCTGCGAATTGGATTTATTCCACGAAAATATTCAAAGGATGTTTCGGGCGGTCATTGAACGTCTGTACTATTCTGAGACGGTCAAGATAGGGAACTCCCGGATGCCAGGTGATAAAATCCGCAGTTACCTGGAATTGCTGGAGGCGGATGATTTGATTGCCGTACTAGACAAGATGAAGCAAAACCAGGCAAAAATCATCAATCCTACAGGCTATATGATGTCTATGATCTTTAACGAGCTCTGCGAAAAAGACAGCGGTCTGATTCTTAGCCTTCCGCCGGAATACCAGCCGACTTCTAATTTTTATTTATCATCAGAAGATAACTGGAAAGGGGACGGTTAAATGCTTTTAAGCAAGCCTCAAAAGTCTCTAATCCGGCTGTTACGGGAATTTGGTGCTGTAAGAGAGGGACAGGCTCAAAAGCTGTTAATCATGGAATATCCGAGTTTGAAGTGGGAACCGGTGATTCGCCAACTGGAAAACGGCGGCCTGGTACGCAGAACAGACGGCTGTGTGAAGATTCCGGATCACTATCCGGAAATCAGTTTACTGAATGCTATAGACGTTATGCTTCTTCTAAGCCCTAAGAAAATCGAACTGTTCCAAAAAGGGATGCCGCCATTTTCTGTTACGTTTTTTAAAGAAAGGAATCAAACGCTCTGGCGCTATGACATTTGTTCCGTACCATTGGGAGGAGAGCCGATGATCAGCGCCGCTCTGGAAGGCATAAGCACGAAGTATCGAATGATGGTTTTTATTCTTGAAAAACCGGAGCAGCAAAAAAGTATATTCGTACCTTGTGAACATTGTTTTACCTGGAAAGATAACGGCGAATATCGCTTTTACAAATGATTAAGGAGGAAAAGCTAATGGATTTTGAAAGATTAGATTTAACAGAACTGGATAAGGATTTATCGGAGGAACAGAGAAAGGAATGGAACGCAATTTACGCTTCCTATCGTTCAAGGTCGGTTCTTACCGGGAGAGTGGCGGGAATGGATATTACCAGCGTTACTTTGAAAAATCAAGAGACTGGAGATCTGGAACGTAAAGAAATCAACTGTCTGGTTGTAATTGAGTATCGGGTAAAGATTTTGATCCCGGAACAGGAAATCTGGTTCGATGAAAAAACGAGACGCCCTTCCCATGTTCTGCGTTCCATGGCGGGAGCTACTATAGATTATGTGATTACGGCTATTGACCGGGAAGGAGAGTGCTGCATTGCTTCCCGGAGAGAAGCACTAAATATCCGGCGACATTCCTTTCTCCGCTTCAGACCGGAGGAAGGACAGAAAGTGAAGGCTGGCATTTTAGCTGTGGGAAGGACTCACTTGCTTTGTTCCTGCGGCGGATTCGATATGACACTGTCCCAGAGAGACCTGTCTTACGCGATGATTCCTGATTTAAGAGAACGGTATCATGTGGGCGATTCCTATAACGCTATTGTGAAAGGATACGATGAAGAAAGCGGAAGGCTAGTAATTTCCGTCAAGGAAGCGGAGCCGCATCCCTTTGACGGAGCGGATAGCCGGCATCCTGTTCGGAGCCGGCGGGCTTCTGTGATTACAGGAAAGTATAAAGGAGGGGTATTCTGTAAGCTGGAAGAAAACCTGGACTGCTTGTGTACATATTCCCCAAACCAATATGATGAGAATTTTCAGATAGGAGATCAGGTGATCGTCGCGATCACAAAATACAACTACACCAAAAAACAGATTTACGGAAAAATTGTTGCTAAGTGGTAAGGAAGGAGTGTGGTTTGTATGCCGGATTTGCTGGATCAGCTCCAACTATTGGTGGGCTGTGAATATCTATCGGATATGAGGGTGATTCCATATATAAATGAGCAGGCAAAACGGAAGCTGATGTCTATGCGCCCAGAGGATTTCCCTTCTTCCCAATGGAAGGAAGCGGTTTCATACCTATTTGATTTTTCTTACGAGAATTTTAAAGATTGAATATATTTCTAATATAGAAACTTACTAGACAAGAGATTTGTCAAAAATCCAGTAAAATCAATACTTTTAGAAGTGGTTAGGAGTGGGTAAAAGCAGGGAAATGTAGGTAACTCGTACATTATTCCTGCACCATTCCTATATCTATATTCCTACACTTTGTTAAGCGTCCGAACCCTTTTCTGGCTCAGAGATGTCGTTTCTTCGGCTGCTTTCGCTGGTGTAGGAACCAATGGTAATACGCACCACTCAGACGCTTCGAATCCTAATGGGGTTCGTCCGGTCTACAAGCTATTTTATTTTTTCAATCTCTTCTCGCAACCAATCAAATTCTCTAGCCGTATAGACCTTTTCCGTAATATCCGTGATCTTATGTCCCACCATATATTTGATGGCGTACTCATCCACGCCATATTTTTTTGCCATCGTGACGAAATGTTTTCTGCCATCGTGCGGACGGTGTTCAGGGTTTAGATTAAGCTCGTCACGAATGCGGCTAAATACTCTTTGATAGCGGTTATAGGTAAGCTTGATATTTTTCTGTCGGCTATCTGGATCGACATAGTTAAAAAGATATTTGCTTCCTAGCTTTTCGGCTTCTCTATATTTTCGTTCCACAAGGGATTGAATTCTGGGATGGATAGGTACGGTTCGGTCTTCGCCGGCTTCTGTTTTCATGCCACCAGTAAAGATCCATTTCGATAAATCAACATTGCTCAGTTCAATCAATCCCAATTCCTGTGGTCTCCAACCAGAATAACATTGAATCAGAAGAACATCAACACAATATTTATCATCAACATGTTCCCAAAGTAACTTCATTTCATCGTCGGAGAATGGAATGTGTTCCTTCTTGACGGTCTGAATTTCTTTGATGGTTTCATCAGTCAAGGTAAAAGTTCGAGCGTAATTCTGTTTGACAATTTCATATTCCAAAGCATAATCCAGCATCAGGTTGAATAGAGACTTGATTTTGTTCTTCATGGAAGCGCTCGGTTTCTGCTCTTTTCCCTTTACGATGGCGACACCCTCATCCATACAGCCTTTCACATGGCGAGCTCGGATATCCATAACTCGCATATCATAGACAGACGAACAATACGCCCATGCAGAGTCTACGGCTCTTGCACTGGAATCATTCTTCAAAGTCTTGAAATATTCTTCGGTCCACTTTTCATACAGTTCTTTTGCTGTGATAGCGGGTTCCAAATCATATGGATTCTTATTGTACTCTACCAAGGCTGCATACGCATCGTTATAGGTTGGAAAATAAGATTCCGGCTTTAGTGGCTTGCAGATCGGCTTTCCCTCTGGCGTTTTTCCAACTGTAACCATGGCCCGAAAAGGGTTTCTTAGATTCCGGTTCTTAATTTCACTGATCTGTCCAAACCCATTAGGGAGCCGTCTCCGTTTGTTATTTTTACTTCGAGGCTTCCTAGGTCTGACATCTGGCTGCATGGGATAACCACAATGGGGGCAGAATGTCGCCTTGTCGCTTACCTGCAACTCACATTCAGGGCATTTTATCAACATGCTTCATACCTCCTCAATACCTTTGTAAAACGAGATTTTCCGTGTGGCAAGGTTGATTTATCATCAGTAATCATATATGATGGTGTAGGAATTGTCAACTCCTACACTAAACTTTTTAAAGGGATGGGTATATGGTTAGTGATGAAAAATTAACCTGTCGGAACTGCGGGGCAAGGGTGAAACGGTATGATAACGTGTCGAGAATTGTGCGAACAAAAGGAAGAAAAACATCATGGGTAAAGGTGGAACGGTTTCGTTGCCCTGTTTGCGGACAGATACATAGGGAATTGCCGGATTATATTTTTCCATACAAACAGTACGAAGCCGAGGTAATTCGTGGCGTTCTGGAAGGATTTATTACTTGCGAAACATATGGATATGAGGATTACCCTTGTGAAATGACGATGATTCGATGGAGGAATTCGCAGGAATTACAACTCCTTTTGTGAAAGACAAAATCGAAAGGAGATTCAGGATGTCAAAAGAGGAAAAACACTTACAAACTAAGATTCGTATATTCGAGGATATGCTTTTACGATGTAAGAATTTTGGTCAGGCAGAAGCGATTCAAATTGAATTGACAAGAATGAGAGCAAAACTACAAAAATTGTATTTCAAGAGAATGGAGTCCTAACAAGGGCTCTTTCTTTTTTATCGTTTGGAGAACTATTTTTAAAGGGATGGAGAATGGTTAAAAATCAAAAGAAGCCGTTGGTGGCGGCTTCTCGTGATGAATTACTTTGTGTAGCATTGCCTGTAATTCATAGGCTTTTTGGTGTCTTTATTCTTCAGAAGGAAAAACAGGTACTCGGGTAAAAGTTTGGATTCCTCTTTCGGCTTAAAGCACTTAGAATAAGAGACGTACTGCTTTTTGACCAATGACCATCACCTCCATCCCTTTAAAAATAATTCTCCTTTCGATACTTTACATTCTAACTGTGGTTTTTCATTCAGTCAATGTAAATAGCCACCGAGGTTGTTTTAACAAATTGCGGTTCTTATCCTAGAATAGCCGTTGAAAGGAGGTAACAGCCAATGGAAGAAATTATATTTGCGCCGGGGTCTGTTCCGGTAGCGGTCGTTGCCAGGGTGTATGGGAAAGATGCTTCCTGGGTTCGAGCCGGTATCATATCCGGATGGCTTCCTATTGGAAAGGCTACTAGAAACGGAAAGTTGATTACCAACATTGAAGAGATGAATTCGAAGTATGGACGCATTAACTTTTATATTTCTCCGAAGCGGCTCTGGGAAGAAACCGGATATTTATGGAAAGGAGAGAAGCGTTAATATGGGAACAACGATTCGCCCGGAATTATCTGAGAAAAATCCATATTGGATTGAACGTCATCGCTACTATGAACTGAAGCATTTCTGTTTACAGTATCCGATATGGAAGAAAGCATACGCTGCCCTGGATGGGCTTAGCCGGCGGCCTTCTGATATGGAAGTATTTTCAAAGAACAGGGTGGTTGGCAATCCGACTGCTCGATGTGCAGAAGCTCGATCTCACTATTTAGAGCGTATGAAGACGGTCGAGCAAACGGCGATTGCGACAGATGCGGAACTATCTAATTATATTTTAAAAGGCGTAACCGAAGGGTGGTCCTACGATATATTGAAAGCTAGGTTAAATATTCCATGCTGCAAGGATGTTTATTACAACTTGTACAGACGATTCTTCTGGTTACTGAATAAAGCGAGGGATTGAAATGAAGGTTGTAGACATAGCAGTCAAGAAAGTCTATCGGTTTAATTGCCCTAACTGCCAGAGCCGGTTGGAGGCGGATACGAAAGAACTGGAAGATATTGGCGGGAAGGTGTGTAAGTTCTATTGTCCGGTATGCAGAAAAGAACGATACATAACATGGTCTGAACTTCGTAAGAAGATTGTGTATGAGGGCGAAGGAACGCAGAAATAACATCTCCTATTGTGAAAGGAGAGTGACACATAATGGAAGAACTTATGAAAATCAACGCAAAAATTAGAAAACAACAAATTGGTAGACTGATTGCGGCTGGGATATGTGTGTGTTGCGGTATTGGATTGTTAGCGAGTTATAGCTACCAAAAAAGTATCACGGCATGCCAAAAATCAATAGCAAAGTTTTACCCAGATGAGTATGAAACTTTAACAGCGAAGGTTTTAGAAACATTTGAACGGGAAGGAGTTACTAAATTTTAAGATATTGAGCCAGCAATGGCTCTTTTTTTTTATCCTAGGTTAAAACACAGTACCAAGGTATCTGAAAGACATGCTATGTTGATATTTGAAAAAATCCCGGGTGGGAAATTTAGAAAAATCTTTTTGAAAGGCGGGATGGAATATGGAGCTCATTCTTTGCATGATTGTTGGTATCATTATCGGAATTGTTTTCGGACGACAGGTATTCCGAAGGGATGTCGTTGGTTCGCTGCGAATCGATCAATCTGATCCGGACAGCGGACCTTATTTGTTTTTGGAACTGTCTCATAAGGGAGCGAATGCGATATATAAGAAAAAGTATGTAGTTTTGAAGGTCAACCTCAAAGATTATATTTCGCACGAATAACAAGTCCTTTTATGGAACAGTTAATGAATTCACGAAAGGAGAACTAAAATGAGTGAAAACATCAAAGAATTGCTGAACAAGGAGATAGCAGCGGAGATTCAGGCAATATCTTCTCTGGATTCGGGTAGCGAAGGAAAATCAAAAGCTATAGAGGATCTGGCAAAGTTGTACCGTTTGAGGATCGAAGAAACCAAAAGTGAACTGGACGCAGAGGATAAGCGAAGCCGGCGTACATTGGAAAGTGAAGCGAGTATCCGGGAAAACGAGATTAAGAAATCTCAGTTGGACGAGCAGATCAAGGCTGATGTACAGGATGAGCATTATAAGCGTTCGCAACTTGACGAGCAGGTGAAAGATCGATATTTCAAACTGGGAATAGCGGCGGCAGAACTTCTCATACCACTGATGTTCTACGGTATCTGGATGCGGAAAGGATTCAAGTTCGAGGAAACCGGAACCTATACCTCAACAACATTCAGAGGATTGTTCAATCGTTTTAGACCGACAAAGAAATAATTAACCGGTCAGAAACGAGGAGGGCGTGATTTACACATGTCCTCTTCGTTTTTGCGTGATTTTTACAGATGCTATTATGGAAAGGAGATGCTACAAAGAGCTCTTTGTCTCTTGACCGTACACCGGAAGAAACCGTACAATAATAGCGGTTCTTTCGAAAAACGAAAGGAGATAATATTTATGAGCCACAAAATTATCAAACCAGAAGGTATTGAATTGATTGAGTACCTGAATAACGGATATGCGATTTGCAATCGGTGTGGAGCTGTCATGAGGCAAACAGAAGATCCGAAGACTGGATGCGGAGTTTATATTTGTCCATCGTGTGGATTAAAGGTGGACGAAGAGGATTACGAGTATGAGTCCGATGAAGAAGTAGAATGGACGGAAGAAATGCTCGATATGGAACAAGGAGATATTCCGCCAGCCGGATGCAGAGCCTGCGGAGGACCATACCCGTATTGCAAAACGTCATGTAAGCTATTTGATGACTAAAAATATTATTGAGAGAAGGTCTATGCTTCGGCATAGGCTTTTTCTTTTTGGAGAATAAACGATGCGATACCATTATGAAAAGCCGGACATCTATTTATCGATGTATGGAAAAGTATATTTTTGCGATCATCCGGTCTATCATTGCTGTACCCTGTTCCAAATCGGGGAAAAGGGACTGGCAGTTATTCAACAGCGGTTTGATGAGAAAACGAAGAGTACCTGGTGGGGAGAAGTGGACCCATGGATTACGGATGATTTATATTTGCATCCGCGTTTTAAAGAATACTTTGATATACGTTCTGGGATGGCTATGGACGGGCTTTATCCGACTGTAACAATTCGTCAGATTATGTGGGCCTTAAAAATGAAGCCTATTAAACGTGAACGATGGGAGACTGTCTTTGATAGACGCAATATTTAATCCGCAAAAATCACAGCTCCTTTTATGGAAAACTGATTATAGCGAAAGGAGTTTAAGGGTGATGGATGAAATGAAAATCAGCTCAAAATTTACACGAATGTTGCTTTCGAAATTAGCAAAAGGGGTATTACATAAAAAACTGGGATATAACGTGGATATCCAGTTAAACGAGTTGAATGCTTCAATTTCGGATGAGAAAGCACATGTGCATGTAAGTATTGATGCGGATATGAGCAAAGAAGAACTCATGAAAATTCTGAAGAAGATCGGTTTGAATTAGAAGGATTGAGCCAGCAATGGCTCTTTCTTTTTACTTCGCAAAATTTACAATTACTATTATGGAGAAACAGTTAGCTCATTGGTAGAGCGCCACATTTCCGTGGAGGTAATCAGTTCGAATCTGATACTGGTTCTCTTTTATTTTTATCTATCAGGAAAGGGGGATTTTAAGGAGGTGGTTAGAAATTTGAGCTTGGACGAATTGGAGTTGATTCTGTGCGATATGTACGAAATGGACGAATGGTTGCCGAATCCGGTGTTTGACAAGAATGGATTTGCAAAGACGAGCAATACCTTATGGGCGATTGGAGAATTTCGAAATTATGTAGCCAATCATATTTATCCCCGAACCAAAACGTCTATTAAAAATCTGGAAGCAATGGCCCGATCATTTACAGAGAAAATGGAAGACTTTGCTTCTATGAATCAACAGAACCGTTCTATATTTATTGCCGCTAAGATGGTCGGCGAAAACATTCAAGACCTATTATATGCCATGGAATAGGATAAAACGAAAGGAGAAACATCATGAAAGGTAAAAACATTATTTTAATAGGAGTGGGGGCTTCTGCGATAGCAGCATCATTAAAAATGGCTTTTGAATTCGGGGCAAAAATGGGTATTGCTACTGTGTTATCGAATTTATCTCCGGAAGATATATCAGCGATAATTCCAAAAGAAAAAGGTGGATGGTACAAAGATATTTCAGAAATCATAGAGATTGTCAAAGAAAGGAAAAACAAATGAATAAGTTTACAACGAAAATACGCCATGCTTCTCCTTCTATTTTAACAGGCTTAAGTATAGCAGGAGTAGTAGGAACGACGGTCATGGCTGTGAGGGCGACTCCTAAAGCACTACAACTGATTAAAGATAAGAAAGACGAGTTGGATACTGATCACCTAAAACCAATGGAAGTAGCGCAGACCACTTGGAAATGTTATATACCGTCCATCCTTATTGGAGTAGGCACCATTACTTGTATCATCGGGATTGGATGTATGGATAAACGAAATCAGGTTTCTTTGATGAGCGCATATGCTATGCTCAATGAATCCTATAAACAATATCGGAAGTCGGCCAAGATTGTTTATGGGGAAAATGCAGATGACAAAATCCATGCAGAAATGGCGAAAGATGCGGTGGTGTCTACATACGATTGGGGCTATCAGGTCTATAACATGGATATGGATTCAGAGAGCGAGCGATTACTTTTTTATGATCTTTCCTCAAAGAAGTATTTCAGAACCACAATGGCAGCGGTGCTAAACGCACAATATCATGTAAACCGGAATCTTGCTATCAGGGGCGACTGTTCGTTAAACGAATATCTATCATTCCTTGGAGTTGAAGGCATAGACGGAGGCGATGATATCGGGTGGGACATTACCTATATGGTGGAAGAAATGGATTGCTATTGGTTGGATTTTGATAATTATAAATCAACGTCAGAAGATGGACTGGAGTGCATCATTATCGACACGATGGCAGTCAACAAATTTGAATGATTCGCAAAAATTACAGGCTGTATTATGAAAAGGAGGCTAATGCTTTATGAAGAACAAAAATTTTATCAAGGCCATTGGTATTGCAGTTACGGTGATCGGATTTGGAGTAAGTATCCTTACCGATTGGGTAAACGAAAAGAAAATGGATGAAAAAATTGAGGAAAAGGTTAATGAGGCACTTGCCAAAAGAGATGATGAAAACGAAGAGGAGTCCTAACAAGGGCTCTTTCTTTTTAGTTTGGAGCAAGTGCTGATGAATGACGAGGTTATTCAAAAAATCCTGAATTATGCGAATAAGCATCTGTTTGAACCCGGAGAAAATTGGCCCAAATCGGCTATCATGGAGCGTTCGTATGAAAGATGGGCGGTTGATGAGATTCTACTGGCCATTATGGATCATCCGATGACAGAAGCAGACCTAGTGATCGAAGGCTTCATATTGAAAATGGAGTTATTCCTTCACATGTCAGAAGAACCAACAAACAACTACATATTTCAAGTAGCAGAAAATACGGCCGAGACACTTCTCGGTCTTATTTTATAACCACAAAAATTATATTTTCGAAAGGAGAAACATCATGAAGGTATTAAGAAAGCAGGAAATCGACACAGCAAATATCCAGGTAGGAGATCAGATGGTTATTCCTCTGGCAGAGCTTGGGGAGTTTACGGCGACAGCCCACAAGGTTACGGACGAGGGCGTCATGTTTATATTTGACGATTATGTTACCCGTCGACCGATGAACAACCGAGACACAAACAAGGGTGGTTTTGAAAAGTCCGATTTGAAGAAGTGGATGGATACGGTTCTGTTTATGTCGTTTCCGGAGGAATTGCGTGACAAGATTTATAGTCTTACACTACCCACTGTTGGTCAGATTGTGGGCCATGAGGACGAATGGGATAATAAAAATCTGGAAGCGGATACCGATGAGCAGCTTCCGTTGATGAAGGAATGTAAGAATCGGATTGCTTGCTTTGAGGATCAGCTTACATGGGGATGGCTGAGGAATGCTACAAAAGAGGAGTTTTCTTCGGCTTTTTTCGCTATTGTGTACTACTATGGCAATGCGTACTACTACTACGCTTCGAACTCTCTTGGGGTTCGTCCGGAATTCTGGTTGGTTAAGCAGGAATCCAGGGGCCCTGTGCCCCGTGAAAACAAAGTGTCTTATAAGACTCTTAAAGGATGGAATCCAAAGAACAAGGTAACAAAAGAGTCCTTACAGGAAGAGATTTCTGAGAAAGAAAACGAGATTAAGCTTCTCAAACAGGAAATCAAAAATCTGGAAGAGAAAGAGATGTTTGCTAAAGCTGCTTCTGAGATGAAGAACCTGAAGGATCGCTTTGTAGAAGCCGGCTTTACCGAGGATGAGGCGTTTCACATGGTTCTTGAGTTATCCAAAACAGCTTTAGGAATTGGAGGAAGGAAGTAATGAAAAAAGAATTAGCCAAGAGCTTTTTGTCACTGAAAACAGCGATTAAAAAGCATAGTCCGGAAATTCTTACCGGAATTGGTATCGCAGGTATGATTACAACAACCGTTATGGCTGTACGAGCAACGCCTAAGGCACTGATTCTCATTGAAGAGAGAAAAGAGGAAATCGGAGCCGAAAAGCTTGAAGCGATGGATATGGTGAAAACAGCATGGGCGTGCTATATTCCGGCAGCGATTACAGGGACACTCTCTGTTGCCTGCCTGATTGGAGCCAGCTCAGTGAATGCTCGGAGAAATGCCGCACTTGCAACAGCATATACCTTATCCGAATCCGCACTCAAAGATTATCAGGGAAAAGTCATTGAGATGTTTGGGGAGAAGAAGAATGAGGCTGTGAAAGATGCCATTGCTAAGGATAAGGTTGAAAAGAATCCGGTAGTAACAAGAGAGGTAATCATTACAGAAAAGGGGAATACGCTCTGCTATGATGCAATTTCCGGAAGATACTTCAAAAGCGATATTGAAAAAATAAAAAAAGCAGAGTGCGAACTGAATCGGCAAATGCTGGATGATATGTATGTATCCCTGAATGACTTCTACTACGAAATTGGTCTGGACAGTGTAAAACTCGGCGACGAACTTGGGTGGAATGTCGATAGTGGATATATCGATTTATCATTCAGCTCTCAATTAGCCAGCGATGGAACTCCCTGCCTGGTAATTGATTACAGCGTAGCTCCACGATATGATTACCGAAATTTGTTATAAACGCGCGAAAAATACAGCGGCTTTAATGAAAGAAGAATCACACATTTTCAAGAATTGAAAGGAGAATAAACATGGAAACCAATGAAATCATGAACAACGAAGAGGTTATGGAGGCAACTACTGAGGAAGTCGTTAAAGCGAGTTCCGGAAAAGGGTTTAAGGTTGCGGCTGGTATCGGTTTAGCCGTACTTGCAGGTGTTGTAATCTACAAGTATGTGGGTAAGCCGATGATTGCTAAGATCAAAGCCCAGAAGGAGCAGCGGATTATCGACGCTGAGTGGGATGATTCTGAAGAGCCAATCGTGGAGAACGAGAAAGAGGATTCCGAAGAAGCTTAAAGAGAAAAATGTGTTTCAACACGAGGGGGAGTACCTGTAACAAGGTGCTTTCCTTTTTTCTTTTATCCGGAGGTGACATTGATGAATTTATATTTGTATGACGGACCAGTGATGGAATTTGACAACTGCGTTGCTAATCGTTGGACTGCTTCTACACGGGCGGTCTCTGAAAAGAAGGCAAGGTCAAATCTTACCTATCAATTTAAAAAGAAGAACAATCGACTTCCGGGTACAAAGATTATATTGCCTGGAAAGATTAGTTTAGTGAGTGGAAAGGAGACAACTTAATGGAGGAATATAAGCCGAATTCCCACAAGTCAAAGGAAGAACAGAAAGACCTTGTTCCTGAAAAGCGTGTAGAAAAGGTGATTTCTGGGACGGTAAAGCCGAAGAAAAAATCAGAGATGCAGAAGTTTGCAGATGTATTCATTTCCGAAGATGTTAATAATGTGAAATCTTATATTGTCATGGATGTCCTCGTGCCGGCGATTAAAAAGGCAATTTCCGATATAGTAACCAATGGTATTGATATGATTCTTTATGGAGAGGCCGGAAAGTCGAAAAAGAATTCGACAGCATCCAAGGTATCCTATCAGAAGTACTACGACAGCGGAAAGAAAGATTATACGGCACCAAAGAGCCGGACGAGCTACGAATATGATGAACTCTTATTTGAAACTCGAGGGGATGCTGAGTCGGTATTGGATGCCATGAATGAGATTATTGCACAGTATGAGGTGGTCAGTGTTGCAGATCTTTATGATCTGGCAAACGTATCCAATGACAACTATGCTGCCAATAAATACGGATGGACTGATATTGCCGGATGCAGGGCGGTTCGGGTAAGGGACGGTTATATTTTGAAACTGCCTAAACCGATGCCGTTGTAAAAGGAGGAATGCAAGATGTATGAGTCAGAAGATAAGATGGTATCTCATCCAGATCATTATATTTCTGAAACAGGTATGGAAGTTATTGATGTGATCGAAGCCTTTACCTTCGATTTAAAAGGGATTGAGGCTACCGATACCGCAAACATTATCAAATATGCTTGCCGTTGGAAGAAGAAAAACGGAATTCAGGATTTGGAGAAAATCCTTTGGTACACACAGCATCTGATTGATCATTTAAAAAAAGTAGAAGAGGAGAATAAATAACCATGAAAAAAGCAGAGATTGTAAAGAGCATGAACGGTTTTCTTAGCAAGACCAGTTTCCAGTTAAAGAAGCATAGTCCAGAGATTCTCGTCGTAGCCGGAGTAATCGGTGTGGTTACAAGCGCAGTAATGGCGTGTAAAGCAACGACAAAAGTTGGAGAAATTCTGGATAAGACGAAGGAAGATGTCGAAGTAATTCATAAATGCGAGGAAGACGAATCTGTGAAGGAGCAGTATTCCAGTGAGGATGCCAAAAAGGATTTGGCGATTGTTTATGTCCAGACCGGAGTAAAATTCGCTAAGCTGTATGGACCTTCCGTTGTGCTCGGTGCGTTGTCGATTACCAGTATTCTGGCATCCAATAACATCCTTCGTAAGAGAAATGTGGCTCTTGGAGCAGCCTATGCAGCTATCGACAAGGGATTTAAAGAGTATCGCAGTCGTGTTATTGAACGGTTTGGCGAAGAGGTTGACCGTGAACTGAAATATAATCTTAAAGCCAAGAAGTTTGATGAAACGGTGATCGACGAGGAGACCGGAAAAGAGAAGAAAATTAAGAAGAACGGCTTTGTGGTAAGTCCGGCAGATATCAGCGGTTATGCTAGATTTTTTGAAAAGTACACGCAGGATGAAGATGGGAATTCTATTCTGAACCCTCACTGGGAAAGCAATAACGAATACAATCTGATGTTCATCAAAGCTCAGGAGCGTTACGCGAATGACTTGCTGAAAGCGAAGAAGCGTGTATTTCTGAATGAAGTTTATGAAATGCTCGGGCTTCCGAGAACAAAAGCCGGCCAGATTGTTGGTTGGGTTTATAATCCGGAAAATCCCAAAGGAGATAATTACATTGACTTCGGCCTGTATTCCGATAATCTGAGTTATTCGGATTATGTCAATGGATTTGATCAGGCAATCCTTCTGGATTTCAATGTCGATGGAAACATCTGGGATTTGATGTGAGGAAAAATTTATAACTATCCCTAAGAGTTACTGTAATTCTTAGGGATAGCTTTTTATTTGGGAGGAATTTATGCACAGGTTAATCAAAGTAATAACGGTTCCGATATTGTGCGGTATTGTAATAGCTTCTTCTTTCTTTATATCTGAGTTCCACTCAGACGGGGAAGACGTTGCCGCGATATCCAAAGCAATCGTTGTCGAAAAGACTGAGCCGGTTATTACGGTTTCGCAAGAGGAATCCATTCTGATTGCAGTAGAGGAAACGGAGGAATCAATAACAGAAATAATACCTGAAATGTCCAGGGAAGATGTGGAACTGATCGCCCTTGTCACGATGGCGGAAGCCGAAGGCGAATGTGAAGAAGGAAAACGCCTTGTTATTGATACGGTACTTAACCGAGTGGATTCAGATTATTTTCCGGATACCGTATATGAGGTGATTTATCAGCCAAATCAGTTTTCATCCATGTGGAACGGACGAGTGGACAGATGTGAAGTCAGAGAGGATATTTGCGAGCTCGTCTATGAGGAATTGGAGTCGAGAACTAATTATGATGTTGTATTCTTCACGGCAGGAGAATACAGCGCATATGGTGTTCCGATGTTCCAGGTTGGGAATCATTATTTTTCAAAGTATGAATAGGAAGGAGAATCATTATGCGTAATCTTTTAGCGTTTGTATCTTATACATTGGCGGCAATGTCTGGTATCTGCTTTGTTGGTGGAATCGCAATTCTGTCAACAGGAAAGGAGCACTGATATGGACGGCTTGGAGAACGTAATATCGGTACTGGATTATGTTCTGGATACCAAGAGAAAAAGACATATTATGGGAGGCATTCTGTTGAGTGTCTCTTTTCTTTTTGGGGGTTTGGCAATAACCGTGATGACAATCAGAAACGAGGAGGAAGAGGATGAGTAGTAAAGGAATGGCTTTCCTTGCTTTTATTGCTGGAGCAGGGATAGGCTCTGTGTGCACATGGCAACTGTTGAAACGGAAATATGAGTTGATTGCTCAGGAAGAAATCGATTCTGTGAAAGAGGCTTATGCCACAAGAGAGAGTATAGAAAAAGCCGGAAAGAGTTTTGTAGAAGGCTTTCGAGACGGGCTTAAAGTAGCAGAAGACAGAACTCAGAAGGACGAGGGTAATGTGGACTTCAAAAAGTATGCATCTATCATCCAGAAAGAAGGCTATACGGATTATTCCAGGAGTGTCGAGGAAAAGAAAGGAGAAGCGTTTGTGGAAAAGCCTTATGTCATTTCGCCAGAGGAATTCGGCGAATTTGAAGAGTATGAAAAAATCAGCCTCACTTACTATGCAGACGAAGTTCTGGCTGATGAAAATGATGAAGAGGTAGACGATGTGGATGAAATTGTCGGCGAGGAATCCCTGAACCACTTTGGGGAATATGAGGATGACTCCGTATTTGTCCGAAACGACCGGTTAAAGTGCGATTACGAAATCCTGCTTGACCAGAGAAACTACTTGGATGTCGCAAAGACAAGGCCGCATCGAGTGGAGGAGTAATGACAAAGAACGAGCTTAATGATGCATATTTTAACTGGATGTATCAGCTTGTATTTGATGGGAGATATTCAAAGAAATTATCGTATCGGAAGCTTTTAAGAGAGCTGCATCGAATCGAATTTACTTACAGCATTCCGATGGATGGAAATCGTGCGGAGGATGGAGTGGATTTAAGGTATCGGTTTGGTTACGAAAACAGATACAGCAGTTCTATGATCTCCGCGTATTTGGATAATCGGACGTGTAGTGTTCTGGAAATGATGATCGCACTTGCGATTCGGTGTGAAGAACACATTATGGACGATCCGGACGTTGGAAATCGAACTGGACAATGGTTCTGGAACATGGTTGTCAATCTTGGTCTTGGTTCTATGAATGATTCCAAGTTTGATCGGAATTATGTTGAGGATACTGTTCAGAAATTTCTGGATCGAAAGTATAACCGCAATGGTGACGGGGGACTGTTTACCGTAAATCATAGCCGATACGATTTAAGGTCTGTTGAAATCTGGTATCAGATGTGCTGGTACTTGGATGAAAATGTTTAGAAGGAGAGATCGTTATGAGCCACAACGAAGTAATGAAGTGGTTTGAAAGTTATTTTCCTGATTATTCGGGAGATCGGATTGATATGTGGTTTCCAAATGGAAGAAACAGCATCCGTATCCGCCAGAAAAATGGTCAGGAATTTATATTCACTTATCATAGTCAGAAAGATTGGAGATTTGAGACGATTACCAGTTTTCTGAACGGAATGAAGGGAGGAAAAAAGTAAGATGTGTGAGGTTATGAATTATATTTTTGGAAGTCTCAGCAATTCGGAGACGGCAATCCGGTCCATTCGGAAATCTCTGAATAAACAGGCCCGTTATAACCGGAAATTGAGCACGCTTGCTCTTATTATGACGGTTAATCTGGTTCTCTTGGAACTGGATCGTGTGGAGCAGAAAAAGAGGATTGAGAAACTGGAATCGACAATAGAGGAATTGAAGCGCGATAAAGGAGAGTAAAAAATGAGATGATCGACTTTTTGATGATTTCCACACGTAGTACAAAGCGTGGTGTAATTGAAATCTATCCGAAGTTCATTATTAAGAAAAGCTCCGATCTGATGATTCGAGGTGGTGACTTCTACGCTATCTGGATTGAGGAACGAGGTTTATGGTCTACGGACGAACAAGATGCTTTGCAACTCATTGACCGTGAACTGGATAGATACGCAGAAGAAAGCCGCCAGCGCTTTGACTCTGAGATTAAAGTTCTTCACATGTGGGATGCGGAATCCGGAATGATTGATTCTTGGCATAAATATTGTCAGAAGCAAATGCGGGATTCTTTCCATATGCTGGACGACAAATTGATATTCTCCAACACAAAGACCGATAAAAAAGATTACGCCAGTAAAAAGCTGAAATATCCGCTTGAAGCTGGCGATTTGTCTGCTTATGACAAATTGATGTCTACTCTTTATTCGGAAACGGAAAGGCAAAAGCTAGAATGGGCGATCGGTTCTATTGTGTGCGGAGAATCGAAAAAACTGCAAAAATTTATGGTCCTGTACGGAGCTGCCGGAACTGGTAAATCTACAATCCTCAATATTATTCAGCAACTCTTCGAAGGATATTATTCGGTCTTTGATGCAAAAGCTCTTGGCTCATCCAGCAATTCATTTGCGTTAGAGGCGTTCAAGAGTAATCCTCTTGTGGCGATTCAGCATGACGGCGATCTGTCAAGGATTGAAGATAACACCAGATTGAACAGTTTGGTATCCCATGAGCTGATGACCGTGAACGAGAAGTTTAAATCAACCTATTCCAATCGGTTCAAATGCTTTCTGTTCATGGGTACTAACAAACCGGTGAAAATTACGGATGCAAAGTCTGGTTTAATTCGACGACTGATTGATGTGTCTCCTTCAGGGAACAAGCTGAGTCCGAAGGAATATAAGGCAACCATGAAACAGATTGAATTCGAATTGGGAGCGATTGCATATCATTGCCAGGAAGTCTATTTGAACAATCCTGGTTTATATGACGATTATATTCCCATTGCGATGCTGGGAGCATCCAATGATTTCTATAACTTCATCATTGATTCCTACCACGTGTTCAAACGGGAAAACGGTACAACCTTGAAGGCTGCCTGGGAGATGTATAAGACCTACTGTGATGAAGCAAAAGTGGGCTATCCATTTTCTCAGAGAGTTTTTAAGGAAGAATTGAAGAATTATTTCCACGATTATAAAGAGCGATTCAACATGGAGGACGGTTCGAGAGTGCGAAGCTATTATATCGGATTCCGGACTGAAAAATTTGAAGAGGAAACCATTGTGGAAAAGCCCGAAGAAAAACCGTCATTATTGCAGTTTAATGCGACCAAATCTATTTTCGATCAGGTGTGCTCCGATTGTCCGGCGCAGTATGCGACCGATAAGGAGACGCCTTCCATGAAATGGGACAAGGTAAAAACGAAGCTGTCTGATTTGGACACTTCTAAAATCCATTATGTTAAAGTCCCAGAAAACCACATAGTAATCGACTTTGATATTCCGGATAAGGATGGGAACAAATCTTTCGAACGGAATGTAGAAGAAGCGAGCAAGTGGCCGGCGACTTATGCAGAGCTAAGTAAAAGCGGAAAGGGGGTTCATCTTCATTATATTTACACAGGAGATGTAAAAAAACTGAGTCGTATTTATGACGACCACATCGAAGTGAAAGTGTTCACAGGTAAAAGCTCATTACGAAGAAAACTTACGAAGTGTAATGATTTGCCTATCGCAACGATTAGCTCTGGTTTACCGACGAAAGGAGAAGACAAAATGGTAAATTTTGAAGCGATTAAAAGCGAGAAAGGGCTTAGAACACTGATTAAACGAAATCTGAATAAAGAAATTCATCCGGGTACTAAGCCTAGTATCGATTTTATCTACAAAATACTGGAGGATGCATATGCCAGTGATTTAAGTTACGACGTGACGGATATGCGGAACGCAGTTTTGGCATTTGCCGCAAATAGTACGCATCAGGCCGAATACTGTATCAAGCTGGTGAATAAGATGCAGTTTAAATCGGCAGACCCTTCCACAGCGGGGAGAAACGAAGAAGCAAAACTGGTCTTTTACGACATTGAGGTATTTCCGAACCTGTTCCTTGTAAACTGGAAAATTGAGGGCGAGGGAAAACCAGTTGTTCGTATGATTAACCCGACGCCGACCGAGATTGAGGAATTGATGCGATTTCGTCTGGTTGGATTCAACTGCCGGCGATACGATAACCATATCCTGTATGCGAGACTCATGGGTTATACGAACGAACAACTCTATAATCTCTCGCAAAAGATTATCAGCGGAAGTCCTAATTGCTTCTTTGGAGAAGCCTACAACGTTTCCTATACGGATGTGTATGACTTTGCATCTGCCGGAAATAAAAAGAGCTTGAAGAAGTTGGAAATTGAGATGGGAATCCATCATCAGGAGCTTGGTCTTCCGTGGGATCAACCAGTTCCAGAGGAAATGTGGACTAAGGTTGCCGAATATTGTGATAACGATGTAATTGCAACTGAAGCAGCATTCCACTATCTGAAAGCTGACTGGACGGCTCGACAGATTCTGGCGGATTTGGCTGGTATGACAGTGAACGATACGACCAATACACTTACCCAGAAGATTATATTTGGAAACGAGCGGAAACCACAGGACCAGTTCAATTACCGAAATCTGGCAGAGCCGGTACATTACCTTGATGAAGAAACCGAATCTTTCCTGGCCGAAGCGTGTCCTGAAATGATGGCACAAACGCATGGCGAGGAAGGAAGCCTCTTGCCATATTTTCCCGGATACAAATATGAGAATGGAAAATCGACATATCGAGGAGAAGAGGTTGGAGAAGGTGGTTATGTCTATGCAGAACCCGGCATGTATGGAAATGTGGCATTGCTGGATATTTCCTCTATGCATCCACACAGCGCAATCGCAGAAGTTCTGTTTGGTGTGAAATTTACGAGAGCCTTCCGTGATATTGTAGAAGGACGAGTCAGCATCAAACACGAAGCCTGGGACGAAGTCAACCACATGTTGGACGGAAAGCTGACGCCGTATATCCAGAAAGTTATTGATGGCGAGATGACGGCGAAGGATTTGGCAAATGCGTTGAAGACGGCAATCAATTCGGTATATGGCCTGACTTCTGCCAACTTCGAGAATCCGTTCCGTGATCCGAGAAACAAAGATAATATTGTGGCCAAACGAGGAGCTCTGTTCATGATTAACCTCAAGCATGAGGTGCAGGAACGGGGCTTTACTGTTGCTCATATTAAGACAGACTCCATCAAGATTCCAGATGCGACGCCGGAGATTATCCAATTTGTTATGGATTATGGAAAACGGTATGGCTACACCTTTGAGCACGAGGCTACATACGACCGGATGTGCTTGGTAAACGACGCTGTCTATATTGCCAAGTATAAAGACGGGAAGTGGACAGCCACTGGAACTCAGTTCCAGATTCCTTATGTCTTCAAGAAGCTTTTCAGCGGTGAGGAGATCGTATTTGAAGATATGTGCGAAACAAAGTCGGTAAGCAGCGCTTTATATTTGGACATGAATGAGGGGCTTCCTGATGTGTCTGAATACGAAAAAGAATTTTCAAAAGCAGAGAGCGATTACCGCAAAGGGTTGCTTTCCGATACGACATTTGAGAAGACTTGTCAGTCGCTGAATCCCAAAATTGCGGAAGGCCACAATTATATTTTCATTGGACGAGTTGGACAGTTCTGTCCGATCAAACCAGGGGCCGGCGGAGGTCTGCTCATGCGTGAAAAAGACGGACGGTATTATGCTGCTACTGGCTCAAAAGGATATCGTTGGCTGGAATCTGAGATGGTGAAAGAACTCTCCAAAGAGGATTCTATTGATCGTTCCTATTATGACAAGCTCGTAGATGATGCGGTTGAAACTATATCTAAATATGGCGACTTCGAGTGGTTTGTGTCAGATGATCCTTATATTCCCAAACCAAGGTTGGAGGATTTTATGAACATTCCCGAAGACGCTGATGAAGAATTACCATTCAATTAAAGAAAAGGAGAAGTATATCATGGCTTACAAAAATGTACCCAATATTATTATCGAAAACGCTCATATCATTTTTCGGAATTTCAGAGGAGAAGAGTCCAAATATAACAGGGCCGGTAACAAGAACTTCTGTGTGATTATCGAAGATCCAGAGCAGGCGGAGAAACTCTCTAATGATGGATGGAACGTAAGAGTTCTAGCTCCGAGAGACGAGGATGAAGAGCCGAGACACTATATTCAGGTGGCAGTCAGCTTTGAGAATATTCCGCCAAAAGTGGTTATGATCACAAGAAGAAATAAGACACCACTTGATGATGAATCCATTTCTACCTTGGACTATGCGGAGATTCGCAATGTTGATTTGACGATTCGACCGTATTCCTGGGAAGTAAACGGTAAAACCGGTATTAAGGCTTATCTGAAGACAATGTATGTCACCATCGAAGAGGACGAGTTTGCTGAAAAGTATGCAGAGGAAGAAGGACCTGAAGAGATTCCGTTCCGCTGATGATCGACAGATAGGGTGCCTGATATTGCCAGCAAGGTAAATGTCCTAAGGCTAGAGGAAACAGCCCTATATTTCTGCGAAAGGAGAAAAAGTATGGCATTTTGGAATCGGAAAAAGAAGCGAACCACAGCGAAACCGAAAATCAATGCTTCTGTTCCTAAACCCAAAGTAAACAGCGAAAAACAAGAATCAAGCATTCCGCCACAGCCTAAGAAAATGGACATACCAAAGCCGGATAAACTGCCGAAAAATGAGAATGTCCGGAAAGAGTTTCTAAAAGCTTTTCATCAGTTGACTTACCGGCACAGACCGTGGGATGTATGGCGGGATTTTATCATAATGTTTGCCTGTTCTTTGTCAAATCCAGTGGATAAATCCCACTATGAAGAACGGGAAAAACGATATTTAAAAATTATCAAAAAATACAATAAGCAGGAACAAAAATTATTCCCAGAATTAGCTGCCTATGTCGTTATGGCTTTGGAAGATAATCCAGAGCAGGACTTCTTAGGCAGTGTTTTTATGGAATTAAATCTGGGTAGCAAATCGACCAGCCAATTCTTTACTCCCTATCATATCTGTGAGCTGATGGCAAAAATAACGGAAGAAGATGTAGCAACCATTGTGAAGGAAAAAGGTTATATCACGATCAATGATCCCTGCTGTGGGGCCGGGGCAACTCTTATTGCAGCAGTTAATGAGGCAAGAAAGCAATTGGAAAAGGTAAATCTGAACTTCCAGAATCACGTTCTGGTTGCGGCTCAGGATATTGACGAAATCGTCGCTTTGATGTGTTACATTCAGCTTTCTCTTCTTGGAGTGGCCGCATACATCAAGGTTGGTAATTCTCTGACAGAACCAATGTCTACGGACGATAACGGAGAGAACTATTGGTTCACTGTAATGTATTTTTCGGATGTGTGGGCTATGAGAAGATTGTTTCATAACATATGAAAGGACGGGTAGTATGGTAAAGTCTGTACAATTAAGGAAAGAAGACTGTTATTGTGATTTGACCGAATTATATGAAAATGTGGCTCGAAAAATCCTGGTGGGGATAACGGATAAAACCTGTTTCGACTGCCGAAAAATTTGCGTCACAAAATCGGTCCAAGAAGTTTTATGGTCGTATTATCGCGACGAAAAAGGAAAGACCGATGAACAGATTGCTGTGATGTTGTTGGGATATGGACCGAAAGCAAACTTGGAAGAGCATGGTATTCTGGAATATCGGGCTGAGGTTGAAGATGGATTCATAGTATGAGAAGGGGGGATAAGTGTGGACGAACGGTTAGAAGCCTTAGAAAAAGAATTAGATAATCTGCTGAATATGGCTCCCATAGAAGATGACTGCACGAAAAATGAAAATGAGATGTATTCGGACATGGCAAACCTGAAAAACAGCATAGCGATGGTTCTTGAGGAGCGACGGAATGGCCGTTAAATTATATGACTACCAGATAGAAGCCGTTGAAAAAATGAGAAATGGCTGTATTCTGTGCGGCGGCGTTGGAAGCGGAAAGTCCAGAACAGCGTTGGCTTATTACTATCTCCAGAACGGAGGAGATCCGGATTGTCTGACGGGACTGAAGGACTATGTTGCGATGGACGATCCGCCAAAGGACTTATATATCATTACAACGGCCAGGAAGCGGGATACGATGGAATGGGAGGGTGATCTTTCGCCCTTCCTTCTTTCGGTTCATGAGGATGTCAATCTATATTCAAATCAGGTTGTCGTAGATTCCTGGAATAATATCAAGAAGTATGCAGAGGTGAAGGATGCTTTCTTTATATTTGACGAGCAAAGAGTAATCGGTTCCGGAGCTTGGGTGAAGGCATTCCTGAAAATCGCCAAATCAAACCAATGGATTCTGTTATCCGCAACTCCGGGAGATACCTGGCAGGATTATATTCCGGTATTCATTGCAAATGGGTTTTACAAAAATCGGACGGAATTCATCCGAGAACATGTGGTTTATAGTCGATTTAGTAAGTATCCCAAAATTGACCGATATTTGAATACCGGGAGATTGATTCGACTCAGGAACCGAATCTTGGTGAATATGGATTTCAAGCGTCAGACAATTTCTCATCACGAAGATGTGTTTGTCAAATATGATGTGGGAAAATACAGAGACGCTGGACGAACAAGATGGGACCCATTTAAAAACGAGCCGATTACAAATGCTGCTGGTCTTTGCTATATATGGCGAAAAATTGTAAATACGGACGAGTCACGGCAGATTGCCTTGATGGAGATTGTAGAGAAGCATCCGAGAGCCATTATATTTTACAACTTCGATTATGAGCTGGAGCTTTTAAAAGGATTGTTTCAGATTTATGAGGATGACGGGGTTTTTGAAATTGCGGAGTGGAATGGCCATAAACATCAGCCGATTCCAGAGTCAAAGAGCTGGGTATATCTTGTCCAATACAATGCTGGAGCTGAAGGCTGGAACTGTATCAAGACAGATACCATTATATTCTACTCTCAGAACTATTCCTATAAAATCATGAAGCAATCTGCGGGCCGAATAGACAGGCTAAATACGCCATTCAAGGATCTGTATTACTATCATATGAAATCTCGAAGTGGGATTGATTTGGGGATTAGCAGGTCTTTGAAGGATAAGAAGGATTTCAATGAGACGAAGTTTGTGAAATGGTCTGAGAATACTCCATCGAAAAAAGCAGCTTAGGTAGGTGAAAAGATTATGAACGAAGAATATTTGGAAGTAGATTTTAAAAAGTATTGCAAAACCTGTAAACATAAAGAATTGGGGGAAAAGTTCGATCCGTGTAATGCGTGTCTGGACTATGGGTATAATCTCAATTCTCACAAGCCTGTGATGTGGGAGGAAAAGAAAAAATGAGCTACCAATATAATCAATATTTGGAAAAGCACAAGTCTAATGTTGAAGAGGGGTTCCGGTGGTTACAGAAAAACCTTCCCGAGATCACGGAGGGAAGTGGCGCGGAACATAACATTATATTTGCACACGACCAATCCAAAATGGAACCTGATGAGTATGAGGCGTATGACGCTTACTTTTATGGAGGAAATCGATCTTATGCCGTTGTAGAAGATTTCAGAAAGGCATGGCTGTTGCATATCCATCGAAACCCACATCATTGGCAGCACTGGGTACTGATTAACGATGATCCGGAAGAAGGAGAAATCGTTTTGGAGATGCCCTATTGCTATATTCTTGAGATGATTTGCGATTGGTGGTCCTTCAGTTGGTCTGAGGGAAATCTACTGGAGATATTTTCCTGGTATGAAAAACGTAAAAGCTATATAAAGCTCCATCCGGATACGAGGAAATGTGTGGAAGACATATTAGCTAAAATGAAAACGACTTTAGAGCAGGATTTATTCATGCTTCAACACCATGGCGTCAAAGGAATGAAATGGGGTGTTAAGAACGGGCCACCGTATCCTATTGATAAATCGAAAAAGAATGATAAACTGGTACAAGAGGCCATCGATTCCGGAGAAGTAAGCAAACAAATAAATCCAGAAAAGCAGAAACGCCATACCAAAGACGGGCATATTTCTGGCAGAAGCTATTTGGATGGTGATGTTGAATTCGCTCAAAAACTTGTAGATGAATATGGCGGAAAGGGAACTCCTATTATGGATAAGAATGGCCGATGGACCAACAAGGAAAAATTTGATGCAGATGATATCATCGGTACACATGTAGATTCCGAAGGATTAGAGACGAGGACAAATAAAGGAATCATTACATATTCCAAAACGGGAAGTCATGTGTACCCAAGAAAGGAGAACCAATAATATGAATCTGAGACAGTTTGAAGGCAAAAATGTAAGACTAACTGATAAAGATGGCGAAATCTTCGAGGGGTATGTATCCGACTATATCCTTGCAGAGGATAATGCTCCGGAAGAAGTGGAAGCTTTGATTTTAGAGAATCTCATTCGAAAGTCCGATGGGTATAAATATGAAAACCCGGTTGAATTTACAGCATTGGAAATTCAGTCAGTCGAGATTTTATAAGCGAGCAAAATGATTTTTCACAAGGGGGTCCCAATATGGGGCTCTTTTGTTGTGTAAGGAGAAAAAAATGAAATCAACAGATAGCGTAATTGTGAGTTGGGATTTTTCCCACGGAAAAGATGTTGGTGTCTTGATTGTCGGAAAGCAGGAGAAAGGCAAAGTCGAAATCATCAATGCCTATCAGGGAGAAGAGGCCAAAGCACTTTATCAAAAGTTGGTATTTCCCAAATCAAAGAAGACTAGTTTTATTAAGGAGAAAACCACATGAAGCAACCGAAAAAATTAACCAGAGAGCAAAAAGAATGTTTGTCTGCTCATTATCTGAATTGTAAAGACTGGATGCTGGTTGAAGAGACTGAATTGTAAAGACTGGATGCTGGTTGAAGAGACTGAATTTTATTACCGCATCATTAACAAAAATACTGGCATGATAAAGAGTATAGACAAATTTAGAAGATTAAGAAGGAGAAAAAGAGTATGAATCTTAAATCAGCTAAAATTATTGCAGTAGATTTTGATGGAACTTTATGTGAGAATAAATGGCCGGAAACCGGCGAAGCAAATAAAGAGTTGATAGACTATCTTCGTGATCGACAGAAGAACGGAGATAAACTGATTCTTTGGACTTGCCGTGTGGATGACATGCTTCAGAAAGCCATTGAATGGTGTAAAGAAAAAGAACTGATATTTGACGCCGTCAATGAGAATCTTCCGGAAATCATCGAAAACTTTGGCTCTGATACCAGAAAGATATTTGCCAATGAGTACATAGATGATCGGAATATCTGGCCTCTGGAAAACGGAGTAGCTGATGTTCTTTATCTTTGTGATGGTAAAAGTTGCGGGGATACTTGCCCGGGTGTGGAATGCAAACATACATCCGATATAGCTCATGCCAGGAATTTTATAAAGGGTGACTATGACTCCTATTGGGAAAAGGAATCTGAAATCAAAGAGCCCGATTCACATGAGAAATCCAGTATGGAATTGTGGGCGGAAAGAGAAGTAGAAATTGCCTGCAAACACGAAGCACCTGATCGGAAACCAGGAGAATGGGATTACGGATGTGCTTGCTACGAAAGTGCATTAAAGGCATTCCGGAGTCTTTGTGAAGATGGTCACAGCGGATTTAGCATCAGCATGACAAAGTTTATCTTAAACCGATTGATTGAAGGAAAGCCGCTCACTTCTATCGAAGACACAGAAGATGCCTGGAGCGATATTTCTGATCGAAGTGGTCTTCGTGGAGAGATTGCGAATTACCAGTGCCGGCGGATGAGTTCTCTCTTTAAGTATGTATATGCTGACGGCTCTGTTAAGTACAGAGATGTCAACCGTTTCTGTGGTGTGAACTTGGATAATCCAGATGTATCCTACCACAGCGGCTTGATAGATCGAGTAATGGAAGAAAAATTCCCGATTACCATGCCGTATTTTCCGGAGAGCAAACCGTTCCGTGTGTATTGCGAGGAGTTTCTTACCGATCGAAAAAATGGTGACTTTGATACGGTTGGGATTCTCTATGTGATTAAGCCAGATGGCGAACGTGTAGAGATTAACCGTTATTTCAAAGAAGGCGAAAAGGACTTTATTGAGATTGCTTCCTGCGAGTATGAGATGCGCCGAAAGATGTATCATGAGCTTCTGGAGAATCTGAAAAAGGAGCAGAAAAAAGACTGTCACGGTTGCTTCGGAGCTGCGGATAACAGTTGCAAAGACTGTATGGAGGAAGAACAGCATGAATCGGAATAGATTTATCCAAGGATTAAAAAGTAATATCCAACTTTCCGAAAAAGAGAGGAAGCGGATTATTCGGAGAAGCCTTCAGAAATACCCATGGAAAACAAAATGTACGGTGGCGATGGAGGAATTTGCAGAGCTTCAGCAGCAGATCAGTAAACAGGTTCGTGGCTACGGAGACAGAATTGGACTCTTGGAAGAGATGGCAGATGCTTATATTTGTCTGAACTTCCTGGAGTCCATTTTTGATATTAAGCCTGAAGATTTGCAGAAAGCTATCGACGTGAAGCTGGAGCGAGAAAGGAGAAATTGCCAATAATGGGATTATCAAAACTTTCAGAAGAATGTAAAAATTGCCCGTTTGTCGAGAAGTGTAAAAACAAGCGAATGGAAGCATTAGCATATATGACTGAACCGCAAGTTTTAGCAAATGCGGCAGATCCAAGTTCTGAAAACTTAGCAGCACCTTTATTACGAGAAACCGTGACAATCATGATAAATGGTACGCCAACTCAGGTTTATAAAGACGAAATAGAAAAACAGCTCTATTCCCAATTATATTCGGGGTTAGGCTTGAAATTTGGGAGTTAAAAAGGAGAAAAATAATGAACGATTCCATAGTGCCTGGAGTGGTGTATATCCATGTTGGCAATGAAATTCAAAAACTCTGTGAAACGAGTGATATTCATATAGAGACATTGGCAAATGTTCCAGTTTCTTGTGATCTGCCCAAATTAACAGAAATGGGAACATCTGCATCGTTTGAAATGGTAACAAAAATAAGCGAAGAAGCATTCTTAATCCTTTCTGGAATATTTGATTTGTCGTTAAAACTTTGTCCAGACAATCGAGTACGTCACTTGGTTTTACATGCCAAAAAGAAACGAACCAGAAAAAAGAACCTTCATAGAATTTTTCGAATGTTAGAAAAGGAGAAAAATTATGAATGAAAATTGTTTAAGTCCTTTACCGCAGTATCATATCGATAGAGATAAGCTATGCGAGATTGTAAAAGAAACCATCGGCTACGATAGACTTATGGATGCGTTCTGCTATGGAATCGTCGTTTGTGATGAGTTTGCTTGGTTTTCCAACTCAGACGAGTATTATATTATCCATTTGGAAAGCGGCATGATGGTAAACTGGTATAAACATCTCGGAAGGACAAACACTTGCTCGCAGAAAGATAGAACCATTGATGATTATTACGAGTTCTTCAGATTATTCAAAGAAGAATTGGACTATTTCGAGAGGAGAATGCAATAATGATTAAAATTGAAAACGTAGAAGTTATGGGTTGGGGACACGCTATTCGTGGAATGCGGAATCCTATGAACAGTTGGGAGAGAGCCGATAGCGGAATCTGCAAAGGTGGGGAGAGTGGCATTGGGTGTGAGAACTGTGCCAATTACGATTCCTGTGAGCATACATACGATCATTCCTGGCAGCTTGGTAAGACAGATCACGATTTGATGATGCGACTTGCAGCCGGCGGGCCAACTCACGCAAAGTATCGGAGGATGATTGCAGTCTATGCAGATATTACTGCTCCGCTTTATTGGTGGAAGGAGTTCGATACTTACAAAGTTGGTACTGTTGCAAATTCTTGTTCCACCATGCATAAGATCGCAGAAAAGGAGTTTGCACCGGAGGATTTCAGTTGTGAACATTTGATTGATTCTTTTGGCGAAATCTGGGATATTGCGGCAGGAGACGAATGTCGAAGTACACCTCTTGACATTCTTTATACCGTAATTAACGCTCTGAATATTTATAGAGAAAAATACATCGAAACCAAAGACAAGAAATACTGGTGGCAGATGATCCAGCTTCTACCCTCTTCCTATAACCAGAAACGGACGATCATGCTGAACTATGAAGTACTGGCCGGTATTTATCCTATGCGAAAGAGCCACAAGCTCGACGAGTGGGTGGAATTCTGCAAATGGATTGAGACACTGCCGTATTCGGAGATTATTATTGGAGAAAAAGTTAAATTTTATGCTGATGGAAAGGAGATAAACATATGATTTTTATTCAAACCTTGATTTGTATTTTGCTGGCATATATTTGTTTGTATGCTCTGATTTCCAGAATCTGCAAATGCATCGAACATTGTGCCTCAGCCAAAGGATACACAAAATTGGAAGAGGCAAAAATTCTTGCCAAAGACCAGAGTAAGGGAGAGTAACTATGTGGAGCCGAAAACTGATAAAAAATAAAATCTATGCTATCCTGATTGTCTTGATTGGAGCGTTGTCAGTCCCGATTGAATGGGATGCAACGTTCTTTTTATTTTCCCTGATTATGGGAGTACCGCTGTTCTTTGCGAAAACGAACTGGATTTATGAAGGGGATGAGGATGATGGGACGAGCCGAGAGGAGACGTGCTCAAAAATTAGAGCAGAAAGCAAAGACCGCTACATACAATCTCACGAAAGCGCAGCTCGATGCGGCCGTCCGTGAACAGGTGGGGAAAGAGCTGGAACGAATCAAGCAGGAAGCCATGGATGATGCCGTAAATACCGCAATGGTTCTGCTCCTGACTCTGCCGCTGGAAGTGCTGATGGACCATTATTGGACGAAATCCTACGCAAAGCGCATTCCAAAGTTTACCGAGCTGGTTCTGGAATATTACGAACGCTGGCAAAATGGTGAGCTGGACATGGATAAGCTGAAAGAGGATTTGTGGGAATATGGTGGTGTGAAATTAGTTGAAAGTGAGGGTGAAGCAACATGAAATGTGTAATGGGAGTTATTGCGTGTATTGTTGGGCTCGTGGGTCTGATCGGACTGATTGTGTTAAAGGCGACCAGCTCTTCTGCAACTTATATGGACGATTCATTCCGGTGGGGAGGACGAGATGGGCGTTAAAAATGATTATCGTAAAAATGCAGAAGGGTATTCCGATCCGACTGCCTGTGAAGCACTGAGAAACATTGAGCGGGAAGAAGAACGGTTCCATAAGCTGCTGGATACGATTTTTACTCTTTGTGAACTGTCCGACTTCCACGTTGAAGAGCGGATCGTCATCAAGGACAAACGAACCGGGCGAATTTGGAGGTAGCTTATGGATATGACTGATTTACAGCGAGCGATTGATACACTTGTAGAAGTTTGGGAAAAGTTTACAGCATCTATAAAAGAGATGGCGGATGCTCTGAACAAGGCGTTTGGAGTTTCGACACCTGAGAAAGAGAAGAAAAAGAGTCTAGGTTCTCCGGCTCAATATGGGATGTCTTTGCGGAAATCTCGAAGAGAATCCTTCGTTAAGCAGTATTCTTACCGGCCGATTGCCCGGAAACACTTACCTTATCAGAGAAGAAATTATTGAAAATCATCTGTACAAAGCTTGAAAGTGGGTGAAAATCACGCCCACTTTTAGGTTTTGAAAAATGGGCTTTGGTCACTTTTATGTGGGCTTTTTGGAAAATGGGGAGAGCTTTGAGGAAGGATTCGGACGATTTTGGTCAAATTTGTGGCCATTTGCCCACTTTCTGCCCACTTTTAAAACCCCGATTTGGTCAGCAAAAACCCAGTATTTATGCGGGTTTGCGGGCTCAAAGCCCACTTTCCCACTTTTTTTCTTCAACTATTATGATAGAAAGTTTAAAAGTATATAGTAATAGCGAAAAAAAAGTGGGTTTTTGGCCACGAGTAAAAATGGAGGAAATCATGAGCAAGATTAGTTGGGAGAGCTTGTATGAAAATTTCAAGTCGATTTATCCAAGGTTGTCGCGGTCATCCGTATATTTTCGTCCGTTCGGGTATATGAGTATAGTAGTGTACTTCGAGGACGGAATGAAGATGATCTACGATGACCTGAGAAAACAGGCTTATATCACAGCTTAAAGAAAAAGTCAAGAGTTAATGAAAATTCCTTTTCTTTACTATTGATCTGTGCTATACTGTAAATGCCATACAATTTTATATCCGACTTAATTATGGGAATCGCTTTGGTAAAAAGTGTATTCTCTCTTTACTCATACCCGTAATTAGGTCGAGATTGTGTGGCAACAATGGGAGAGCACTTTTTCAGGTGCGTCTCTTGTTGGGGCCGCACCTTTTTTTATTGCCCATATATTACTCGATCGAAAGGAATATACAATGGGAACGAACACTACCAACAAAAATAATAAAAGCTCGACAGATGTCATTGGTGTGATAAGTGCGCTGGCCGGTTTAGCAACTGCGGCAACGCCTTTGGTAGCCAACGCCATCAATAATGCAAAGAGTAAATCTTCTGATAAAGCGGAAGAAAAGATAAAAATACCGGAACTGTATCATAAAGGTTTTCCTATCGATTTGGAGCAGGCTGTTAGGATATTGGAAGATTGTGGACTAAAGAGTTCTACAAGCAAATTAACCATAAAAGAAGCAAATCCACGCTATAGGGATTGTTTTGATTCACAGGTGATAGGGTCCAATCCGAAACAAGGTACACTCGTAAAAATCGGTGCGACTGTTTGTTTAAGGTACATACCCGAAGAGGTTATTGTAGAAAGCCAAAGGCTATTTGACGAAACGCAGAGAGCCAAGGAAGAGGCGAGAGAACGAACTAAGGAAAAATTTTCTGTAGCCGTTCAGAAGACAAAACAAGGAGCAGTAAAAATATTTAAACGTAGTAATAAAGTAGAATCTATAGAGGAGGAAGTGTCGGATGAGTAAAGGCGGAAAAAAGAAAAGGAGTACAGCCGGTTTGATACTGGATGTAATTCTTACTTTGTGTACAGGCGGCTTATGGTTGATTTGGATATTGATACGGTATCTCAGAAACAATAGTTAAAGAAAATGGCATTTTGAGGCAGAGACTCTTAAACGAGTCTCTGCCTTTTTTTATGCCTACATTTAGTTCTTTTTTGCGCGCGAAAAATACATCGACTGTTATGAAGAGAGAGGGTTAAAATGGCCATTCTCTCTTTTATTTTGGAGAAAGGAGGCTCACTTATGCTGGAAAGCGAATTTCAGAACAAACTGATTCAGGAACTGAAAAGAATGTTCAAAGGCTGCATCGTAACAAAACTGGATTCCAGTCACATTCAGGGAATTCCCGATTTGCTGATTCTCTATAACGATAAGTGGGCCACTTTAGAATGTAAGAAAAGTGTTCGCGCCAAGAAACAACCAAATCAAGAATATTATGTTGGACGAATGAATGAGATGTCATTCTCAAGATTTATTTGTCCCGAAAATAAGGAGGAAGTGTTACATGATCTTCAACAAGCATTCGGCTCTTGAAGGGCAACACGCCTTTCTTGGCGCAAGCAAATATCACTGGATTAACTATGACGAATCCAAAGTTGCAGAATCGTACTCAAAATTCCTTGCGACTCAAAAAGGCACAGAGCTTCACGATTTCGCAGCAAGATGTATTACGCTTGGACAGAAACTTCCGAAGTCTCAGAAAACATTGAATATGTATGTGAATGACGCGATTGGTTTCAAAATGATTCCTGAACAGCCACTTTTCTATTCGGAGAATTGCTTTGGAACAACAGATGCAATTGCATTTCGAAATCGTATGCTTCGTATTCACGATTTAAAAACCGGCGTCATTCCGGCGCACATGGAGCAGCTTGAAATATACGCTGCTCTTTTTTGTTTGGAATACAAAATCAAGCCGGCTGACATTGAGATGGAACTTCGGATCTATCAGAACAACCAGATTCTTTATGAGAATCCAACGGCTGAAACTATCGTTCCTATCATGGACAAGATTATCACATTCGACAAAGTAATTAACAAAATCAAAGAACAGGAGGGCTAAATTATGAATCCGATTGCAGAAGAAATTTTGATGCACTATGGAATGCCCCGTCGTTCTGGTCGTTATCCGTGGGGATCTGGTGAAAATCCTTATCAGCATAGTGGAGATTTTCTGAGTCGAGTGGATGAACTAAAAAGTCAGGGTATGAGCGATACCGAAATTGCAAAAGCTATGGGTTTAACCACCACGCAATACCGTACGCAGAAATCTTTAGCAAAAGATGAACGGCGTGCTCTGGATGTGGCAAGGGCAAAATCTCTTCGAGAGGATGGATTGAGCTTAAATGAGATTGCAAAAGAGATGGGGTTTGCAAATGACTCTTCTGTCCGTTCTCTTTTGAATGAAAATTCTGAGGTCCGTATGAACCAGGCTAAGACAACTGCTGAATTTATCAAAAAGCAGATTGATGAAAAAGGAATGATTGATGTCGGCGCCGGCGTGGAACGTGAGCTTGGAATTTCTAAGGAGAAACTGAACGAAGCGCTCTACATGCTGGAGATGGAAGGCTATCCTGTCTATGGTGGTCGAGTAGATCAGATAACGAATCCTGGAAAGAAAACCACGCTTCGAGTAATTTGTCCTCCTGGAACAGAGCATAAGGAGATTTATGATTTTGAGAATATCAATTCTCTGAAAGACTATGTCTCCCATGACGATGGAGAATCCTTTGATCCCAAATTTGTCTATCCCAAAAGCATGGACTCAAAAAGGCTTCAAATTCGTTACGCAGAAGATGGCGGGGAATTAAAGGATGGTGTTGTTGAAATTCGAAGAGGCGTTGAAGACTTGTCTCTTGGTGAATCTCACTATGCTCAGGTTCGAATCCTGGTTGATGGAACGCACTACATTAAAGGAATGGCCGTTTACTCAGATGACCTTCCTGATGGCGTGGATGTTATGTTCAACACCAATAAGAAAAAAGGAACTCCAAAGATGGACGTTCTGAAGCCAATCAAAGACGATCCTGATAATCCGTTTGGTTCTTTAATCAAAGAAGGAATCAACGACCCGGATAATCCAACGACTGAAAGAGGGGGACAGAGTTATTACTATGATAAAAATGGTAAGAAACAGCTTTCTCTTATTAACAAACGTGCAGAAGAAGGGGATTGGGGAGAATGGGCCGATAAGCTTCCATCCCAATTTCTGTCAAAGCAGAGCAGAACTTTGATAAAGAAGCAGTTGAATTTGGCAGCAGCAGATAAGCAGTCTGAATTTGATGAGATTTGTTCTCTTACAAATCCAACAGTGAAAAAGGTTCTTTTGAAATCTTTTGCTGATGACTGCGATGCAGCCGCTGTTCATTTACAGGCAGCCGCTCTTCCCAGACAGAAGTATCAAGTCATTCTGCCATTAACGTCTATCAAAGACAATGAGGTCTATGCTCCGAACTACAAGAATGGAGAAACAGTAGCTCTTGTGCGGTATCCGCATGGTGGAACTTTCGAGATTCCCATTCTAACTGTTAATAATAAGCAGCCAGAAGGAAGAAGAGTTCTTGGAAATACACCGGCAGATGCTATTGGCATCAATAAAAAGGTGGCTGACCGTCTTTCTGGAGCTGATTTCGACGGCGATACTGTCATGGTGATTCCGTGTAATTCTTCTAATAGCAGGGTGAAGATTACTTCTACTCCACAATTAAAGGGACTGGAAGGATTTGATCCTAAGATGTCTTATGGAACTGTTAAAAAAGGTGACGATTACTATAACAGCAGCGGTCAGAAGATTAAGATTATGAAGAATACCCAGACAGAAATGGGTAAGATTTCAAACTTGATTACTGATATGACGCTGAAAGGCGCTACTCAGGACGAACTTGCAAGAGCTGTACGTCATAGTATGGTCGTCATTGATGCAGAGAAGCATAAGCTGGACTACAAGAAGAGCGAACAGGACAATGGCATCACTGCTTTGAAGAAGAAGTACCAGGCTCACGAGGACGATGATGGTTATGGTGGAGCTTCTACTCTGATTTCTCGGGCCAAGTCTGAGACTTCTGTTCTGAAGAGGAAAGGAAGCCCGATCATTGACAAGGAAACTGGGGAACAAAGCTGGAAGAGTGTCAGGGAGGAGTATGTAGATAAGAACGGAAAGATCCAGGTACGAACTCAAAAAAGCACCAAGATGGCAGAAACCAGAGACGCCCGTACTTTATCTTCAGGAACCCCTCAGGAGGAAGCATATGCGGACTATGCAAACACCATGAAATCCCTGGCTAATCAGGCCCGTAGGGAGATGGTTAATACTGGAAAGATAGCCTACTCTGCTTCCGCCAAACAGACCTACCAGGCAGAGGTTGATTCTCTTATGGCCAAGCTTAATGTGGCTTTAAAGAACGCCCCCCGCGAGCGTCAGGCACAGACCATGGCGAATTCTATTGTGGCCGCCAAGAAGAAAGACAATCCCGATATGACAAAGGCCGAAATCAAGAAGGCTAATCAACAGGCCCTTACTGCGGCCCGTACTGCTGTTGGTGCCAAGAGAACCCCTGTCGAGATTACAGATCGTGAATGGGAAGCGATTCAGGCTGGCGCCATCAGCGAGAACAAGCTTACCCAGATTCTCAACAATAGGATACTGATCAAAACCTTATTCACAAGCCAACCTTAATCATAAATGACCATTAATTATTTAACACAACGAACCGGTATTCCAGTTGCTTGATAATCAGAAAACATGAATGTTGAACTTGGGTTAAATGTGAAACTTATCCCACGATTTTCACCATCTTTTTTTGAAGTCCAATACTGTCCAGTCTTAGCCGTACTATAATTAGGATTACTGGTCGCACTGCCTCCACCATTACCTATTGTTCCAGCAGCTAATAGAAAAATACCAATACTCTTATTCATAAACCACATGCCACCATTTGTCAACACCTTATCTGTACATCGGGATAATGGAATGTAGTCATTTTCAGATGGGGTACGCCACCCTGTACCATAGTACGCAGTATTCAATTTAGAACATGGATCTGTGTTATTGGTTGTTTTGTTCCCTGTATAAGTGCTATACCATGTGTAATAATATCCAGTTTCTGTCTGCGAAGGTGCCCATATATAATTCGTGCTTCCCGTACTTTTTAAATTTCCTGTGGCCCATCTCAACTTCGCCAAATAATTTTTATCACTCGCCGTACATCCGTTTTGTGTCAGGTTAATGTCACTTGCCGCCAATTGTATCCCCAACTCAAACTTCAGCGTAATGGTATAACTCTTTCCCGGTAGCAACTGCACATTCTGGCTTGAGGTGATATTCCGGTTATTCGCATTGAAATAATTACTAAGTTTCAACGTACCGATATGCACCGTGATCGTCCGGGAACCCGAAAAAGGAACTAACCGTACAGTGGCAGTAGAATTATTGGCTATATTGAATGTAGGTGTATTTCCGGTATTGGCACTTACATTATTTGTAGAGGGACCTATCGTCCAAGCAGACACATTGCCGCCCTGAGAAACGTATACGCCTGTACAGTTGGTAAACGTGTTGCTCCCAAACTGCGACAAGGATAGTTTAACCGTCAGCTTGCAGAGTTTTTGCGTGAAACTAACCGATAGATTGTGGCTGATTGTACTCACATTCGCTATGTCCCCCGAGTCATAGACCATAAAGTCACTGTTCATATTCGGGATAGTGACGGAAGTACTGTTATAAGTATAGGATGAAGGGATCGTTCCCATCGCTGCCGTACTATTGAACGAGTATCCGATCACACGGACAGTTCCTGCTCTGGTGAGCAGATTTCCTTGCCTGAGTGTGGGAGCGGAAGCCCCGTTTGTCGTAAAATCCGCAGCCGACTGGAACACGTAATTGCTGCCTACTTTACGGAAAGCGATCAACCGGAAATAAATGTCGTTGCCCAATGTAGCGGCACGGGTAGTGACTTGTGGCTCTTCGCGGAGCGTCATCCGTACCGCTGAAGGCCCCTCGTAAGGCACGGCAGCCGGTATGGCCCTGCTGGCGGGTGACTCTTTCACCGGCACCCATTCGTCCACAAGCGTTCTTCCCCCGGTTGTGTCGGGAGTATCAACATGGCTTTCCATATAGCTGCCATCCTCAACCCGGCTGATCGTAACAGGAATCATATCCTCCCCGTCCGGTTCCGGGCTGTCGGGGTTCACAACATTGTCGCCACACGATGTTATCATTAAAAAAGCCGCGTACAGACAGCATGTGCTTAACGCACGAAAGCCTACATACAGAAGTTTTGTCTTCGTATTCATAACTCAAATGTTTAAAAATGAATAAAATAGATCATACTCAGCAAGACCTTCCCATTAAGAATGGGCAGGCCGGCTATGGCAGGCTGTGAATACAGCTTTTATTTTGCGGTAAGTTTGTGTAAATTAGACAGATAGAACGATTCTTGTGTTTCAAAAGACGTTCCTTTTTTGAAACACTGTTTTGGCTCTGTGCACTGAATATAAGAAGAAGAGATAAATAACTGATTATTAGAATAATGTATAAATATTTGCACAGATGAAAAAAGCGTCTTATCTTTGTTGCATCAGACGAACGTCTTTTGAAACATTATCTTCCTTTTGATAAAAGACAATCTACTTCTTACAAGAATCATTTTTTTCCAAATGCTTCATTATTAGTTTTATCCTTTCGTTACATCAGCGGGTAACCGGATTGATAGTCTGCCGGTATTTTTGCCGGATGTTACCATTCTTATATTATTTGTTTCCTGCGTTATATCGCCTCTGTACTATTCTGGCTAACCTTGCATCAACAATCACACATCGTATAACTACTATAAATTTAGAATCAAAATGAACAGAGAGAACAAACCTTTATTCCTATATACCTTTATCACCGTCTTTGGTGGATTGATTGTGGGATTAAATATGGCAAGTATTTCCGGAGCCGTTCCTTTTTTACAGGAACAATTCATGTTGGATGATATGGCTTTGGGATTGGTGGTAAGTATTCTGACCGTAGGTTGCCTTTGCGGTGCTTTGCTGGGAGGAGGTTTTAGCGACCGTTATGGCAGACAGAAAGTCATGTTCTCGTCAGCTGTCTTTTTTATTGTTTCTTCTTTGGGCTGCGCATTATCCGGTAATTTGGTTTCACTGCTGGTTTTTCGCCTGATATGCGGGCTGGGTATCGGAGTGATCTCTGCCGTAGCACCTATTTATATATCTGAAATATCTCCTGCCCGGCTGAGGGGAACACTGGTTTCCTACAATCAGTTGGCTATTGTGATAGGAATTCTAATTGCTTACATTGTAGATTATATATTGCTGGACTATGAGCGGAACTGGCGCCTGATGTTGGGATTCCCGTTCTTCTTTAGTGTGGCCTATCTGTTGTTATTGGGTATATTGCCTGAGAGCCCACGTTGGCTTTCGGCTCGTGGAAAAGCAGGTAGAGCCAGGCAGGTGGCCAGTAAACTGAACCTGGAAGCCGGTGAGATGACCGTGTCCGACACAAACACACAAGAAGGTAGAGATAGGATAAAGGTAACTGAATTGTTTAAGGGTAACTTGGCTAAAGTGGTTTTCATAGGTTCTATACTGGCCGCCTTACAGCAAATCACGGGTATTAACGTCATCATCAATTATGCACCTTCCATCTTCGAGATGACAGGTGTTGCCGGGGATATTGCCCTTGTGCAATCTATCCTGGTGGGAGTGGTGAATCTGCTGTTTACCCTGATTGCTGTGTGGCTGGTCGATAAAGTAGGGCGTAAGATTCTGCTTCTTTGCGGAAGTCTGGGGATGGGCATCTCATTGCTGTACCTGGTTTACACTTTCGTCGTTCCGGCAGCCAATGGTATCGGTGCCTTAATAGCCGTGTTATGCTATATCGGATTCTTTGCCGCTTCACTGGCACCTTTGATGTGGGGGGTGACTTCCGAGATTTACCCTTCTCGTATTCGTGGAACAGCTATGTCACTCTCCACCGGAATCAGCTGGTTATGTACTTTTCTCACCGTTCAGTTTTTCCCCTGGATACTGAATAACCTGGGCGGATCGGTTGCTTTCGGAATCTTTGCCGTTTTCAGCATTGCAGCATTCGCATTCATTTTGTTTTGTGTGCCCGAGACCAAGGGCAAGTCACTGGAGGCAATAGAAAAAGAGCTGGGAGTGGATAAAGAGGCTGAGGAGAATGTGAAAGAAGAACATGCTTTCTCGAAAATATAATAAACACAAAATTGGATATAAGTATGAAACAAAGTAAAAGAAATGTATGGTGGTCCGTCTGTGCAGGACTCTTGTTCTGCTCGTGGGGATGTAGTTCCCAGGTGTCGGATAAGCCGGTAACGCTGGAAACGTTGTTGGACGAAATGGTATCGGTGGAGGAACAGGCGCTGTATCCGGTTCCCTCTTATACCTGTCGTCAGGAAAGTAGCTACGACCGTGCATCAGTATCACCCGATTCTGCCGGTTGGTTTGCCAATAGTGACGGGTTTGGAATCAAACGGGTAGATACGGTGGCAGGCCGCATTGAGAAAGTGATGTTCGACGAAGTCGGACCTGGAGCGATCACTCGTATCTGGATTACTACCATTGACAAGC
>OHIK01000062.1_pt1 | contig 74961 bp, 77 predicted proteins | sample 1568241 | NCBI WGS metagenome assembly OHIK01 (sample SAMEA3879567, study PRJEB24766) | human gut metagenome | biome: human-associated habitat; feature: feces | place: USA | collected 1985/1987 | reverse complement strand
TATAACGCAAAATGTACCCTCCTTACTGGGTGTCCAGTAAAGAGGGTACATTTCAAAAAGCCATCGGTCCTTTTTTGATGCCGGAGATGATACGAATGCCAAGAAGACCACAGACACCGTGCAAGTATCCGGGATGCCCAAGGCTGGTGCCGTATGGGAGAAAATATTGTGACGAACATGAACAGCAGTGCCAGGGCGAACGGAAGAACGCGGTGCTGCGCGGCTACGGGAGAGAGTGGCAGAAAGCCAGGAAGTTCTTTCTGAATCGTCATCCATGGTGTGTCCGATGCAAAAAGAAAGGACGGCTCGTCCCGGCAACGGTCGTGGATCATATCAAGCCGCATCGCGGCGACCCGGACTTGTTCTGGGACGAAAAGAACTGGCAGACTTTGTGCAAGAGCTGCCATGACCATAAGACGATGACCGAAGACCGGGAAATAAGATATCAATATTAGTCAAAAAAAGAGACTCGACGCATCGAGTCTCTTTAGGGCCTAGTCCGAAGACGTCAGCCACTTTCTTCAAAGTTATTATAGCAAATAAATTCCCCAAAAGCAAGAAAATTATAATTATGACCTTGTGAGGAATGCTTTTAGTGATTCCATATTCTGCCTTGTTCCTGAACCAAGAATTTGATTCCAAATAGGAGTTGAAATTTGTTGGCGTAATAGTTCTTTGCTATTATTATAACCAGAAATGAGTTGTTTACATTCTGTTTTTGTTACTTGCATTTTTCTTAGCACATAAATGATTAATATGATGTAAGCATCAATATATTGAAAATCAATTTGTTGAACAGATGTTTCTTTCTGCAAGAGGCTGACAAGGCGTGGACTAATTTTATTGGTACGGAAGCGAGCATCAAAAATTACATTGTTATGAGCGATTGCATTACGTAGATCCTTAATTGTAAAGATAATATCTTTAGTCAATTCACCGTCGGCGTCCAGATTTGAAGGTAGTCCTAACAACTTAGAGGTATAGAGTTTTACACTTTTATTACAACACCAAAAGAAGGTGCCAAAATCTCCAAGTGTCATGGATTCAAATATAGCCCAGATAGGAATTTCACGATCTTGATTGAAGAAGTGATTAACAATTTGATTATGTTGACCATAGTCACGTTTAAGCGTATTGTTAATGGAACCGCGTAATGTCATTCGCTTAGTGAAAAAACGTTTATATTCATGACTACCAGCTCCAAATGTTTTATAATAAGTCAGAGAACGATTAAAGATGTCATTAATGTTTTCGGATTTGCTATCAGCAAGGACAGCCTCAATGACATAGCTTTTGAGCGCTGTTTCGATGAACATGACTTTTGAATACAGCAATGATTTTAAATGCATATCAAAATTATTAATGGCGAGTAGTTCATCGAAGGTGCGGAAGGATATTCGATTTTGAGGAGTGCGGATGAAACGATATCCTTTATATCCGTGGTAATAGCCAAGGTTTCGTAAAGCATGAGCCTGGTTGCTTTTTATGGACATGTTATGATTATTACGTAAGTAACGCATCATTTGTCTTATAGTGAGCATGAATACTGACCTCTCCCGTTTTCTTTTTATTATAACATTGGAAATGGGAAATGAATAGAATAATAATGGGCGGGGGGATGTCAATCTCTGTAGCTCTTCCGTCCATGACCGCCGCCCCCTCAAATGGGAAAAACCGCGAAATTCATAAGGGGGGATATAAGGACGGTCTTCAACCGAATATCAGGCAGCTCCAGGCTTCTGGCCCGGGGCTTTTTTATTGCCAGGAAGAAGGGAGCTTTCATGAATGACTGCCAGCGCAGGCAGATTGAAACCATGCGGAGACAGGGGATGGGGTACAAGGCTATCGCCCGGGAAACGAAGCTGTCACGGGACAGCGTGCGGAATTATTGCCGCTGGCATCATCTGAACGGATACGGAGCCGCCATCGCCGCGGCATCCAGAAAGGAAACAGTGTATGAAGACATCGGATATGGAATGGAAAGTCCTGCCCATCGGCCAGCTGAAGCCTGCGGCATATAACCCCAGGAAGCAGCTGAAACCCGGTGACAAGGAATATGAGAAGATCAAGAACTCCATCCAGGAGTTCGGCTATGTGGAACCCGTCATTGTCAACTACGACATGACCGTCATCGGCGGGCATCAGCGCCTGACAGTGCTGAAAGAACTGGGTTATGAAGAAGTCCAGTGCGTGGTTGTCCATATCGAGGACGAACACAAGGTCAAGGCCCTCAATATCGCGCTCAATAAAATCACCGGCACCTGGAACGAACAGCTCCTGGCCGACCTCATCGTGGATTTGCAGAGCGTCGATTTCAATGTAGACTTGACGGGTTTCGAGGCACCAGAAGTGGAGCAGCTCTTTTCCAAAGTCCACAACAAGAAGGTGAGAGAAGATGACTTCGATGTGGACGGAGAACTGGAACAGCCGGCTATGGCCAAGGTAGGGGATATCTGGCTCCTGGGGGAGCACCGCGTCATCTGCGGCGATGCCACGCTGCCGGAAACCTATATACGATTGATGGACGGCAAGAAAGCCAACCTGGTGCTGACGGATCCTCCGTACAATGTGGATGTGGAAGAAACGGCCGGAAAAATCAAGAACGACAATATGCCGGACGATAAATTCTACCAGTTCCTGTTCAGCGCCTTCGTCAACATGGAGCAGAACATGGAACGGGATGCATCCATCTATGTGTTCCACGCCGATACGCAGGGGCTGAACTTCCGCAAGGCCTTCAAGGACGCAGGCTTCTACCTGTCCGGCTGCTGCATCTGGAAGAAGAACGCCCTGGTCCTGGGCCGCAGCCCGTACCAGTGGCAGCACGAGCCGTGCCTGTTCGGCTGGAAGCTGAACGGGAAGCACCAGTGGTATTCCGACCGCAAGCAGACGACCATCTGGGAATATGACCGTCCGAAAGCCAGCAAGGAACATCCGACCATGAAGCCTGTGGTTCTTATGGCCTACCCCATAGAGAATTCGTCCATGAGCCACTGCATCGTCCTGGACCCGTTCCTCGGATCCGGTTCCACGCTCATGGCCTGCCAGCAGACGGACCGCATCTGTTATGGCATTGAGCTGGACGAGAAGTTCGTCGATGTCATCGTGAAGCGGTATATCAGCGAGTGCGGGGATGAAGGCGTGTTTGTACTGCGTAAAAATGAGAAAATTCCTTATGATAAAGTGCAGAAATAACTTGCTATTATCGGCGTTCAGAGTGATATATGTACTAGCAAAACAAGGAGGTACATAGACCATGACAATCCAGACGAACCTGAACGACCGCAAGGAACTGGCCAGAAGGATGATTCCCTTCAACCGTAACGAAAAGCTTCATTACACCGGGACCCCGGCCTTTGCCTACGAAGGGCAGGGATTCCGCATCCTTCGCAGCGGCGATATCGAATGCGATGATGAAAAGACAGAAGCCGCCATCACGGATTTCCTGCAGGAAGCAGGAATCCTTCCGCAGCCGAAACCGGAAGAAGGAACAGAAACCGAAGTAACGCAAGAACCGACACAGCAGGATGAAACGCCAGAATCGGAAGCACTGCCGCAGACGGAGCCGGACAAGATGGAAATCAAGGTTCCCAATGATGGCATGGATGGGGCGCAGCTCCGCAACCTGGTCTTCATGCTCCATGCTCAGCAGTACCTGCTCAACCGGGCCGCAGGACATGAAAACATCCATGTGCCGGACAGGCTGGTGGAAGACCTGAAAGAAGAACCCGGTACAGACCGGACTTCCTTCTTTGCCATCTATCAGAACTACGGAAAAGAAGGGCGGGGGTTCCTGATTGCCGCAGACACGGTGACATTCTACTTCTCCGCGACCGGCAATGCCGTAAAGAACCGCGCCCTGATTGAACTGGCGGCTTTCATTGTCAGTGCGGCGAAAAAGGCGAAACGGGTCCAGCCTGCCACACGGAAGCCGGAAAACGAGAAGTACTACCTGCGGATGTGGCTCCTGCGCATCGGCATGGGAACCAGGGCCAGCCACGAATCGCGCATGGCCCTGCTGAAAGACCTGAACGGATGGAGTGCTTTCCGCACGGAAGAAGAGGCCATGGCCCATGCCAGAAAGCAGAAGGAACGCCGGCATCAGAACCTATAAACCTTCAATTTAATTCATAATTATTCTCAAAATAACTTGCTATTGTGTGCCTTTAGAGTGATATATAGTGTACCGAAAGAACACACGCACACATAAAAAGGACAGAGATGATTATGAAAACATTGCACTTTGGCATCGAAATGGAAATGACCGGGATCACGAGAAGCCGGGCCGCCAGCCTCATGGCCAGCTTCTTCGGGACGGAAAGCCGGCACGAAGGCGGAGCCTACGATACCTACACCGCAAGGGATGAACAGGGACGGAAATGGAAAGCCATGAACGATTCCAGTCTGGTTCCCCAGAAGAAGGTGAACGGAAACATTACGGATGCTTCCAGCTTCTACCGCACGGAAGTGGTCAGCCCCATTCTTTCCTACGAAGACATCACGAAGCTGCAGGAGCTGGTGCGGACGCTCCGCAAGGCCGGGGCCTTTGCCAACAAGTCCTGCGGCATCCACATCCATGTCGGGGCCGAACGGTTCACGGCAAAGACCCTGCGGAACCTGGTGAACATCATGGCGAGCAAGGAAGACATGATTTACCGCGCCCTCCAGATCAATCCTTCGCGGGAAAGCCGGTACTGCCGGAAGACAAACACGACCTTCCTGAAGGACATCAATCGGAGAAAGCCGGATACGCTGGAAGGCATCGCCGACCTCTGGTATCAGGAAGCACCTTACGGACGGAACCATCATTACAACAGCACCCGCTACCACGGGCTGAACCTGCATGCCACCTTCACCAAAGGGACCGTCGAGTTCCGGCTTTTTAACGGGACGCTCCACTCCGGGGAAATCAAGGCATACATCCAGTTCTGCCTAGCCGTCGCCCATCAGGCCCTCACGCAGAAGAAGGCCTCGGCCCGGAAGACTGAAACGGATAATGAGAAATACGCTTTCCGGTGCTGGATGCTCCGTCTCGGGCTCATCGGCGACGAATTCAAGACCTGCCGGCTCCACTTCCTCAAACACCTCACAGGCAATTCCGCATGGCGCAATGCCGCCGCTTGAAGGGGATAGCCTTCCGGGCAGCTTCGGCTGCCCTTGGGGTGGTAGAAGGGCATTCCCTTCAGAAAGGATGAGAGCGATGAAACAAAGAATCTACATTGCCTACGGCAGCAACATGAGTAAAATACAGATGGCAAGACGGTGTCCTGATGCCGTTCTTGCGGGAACGGGCCGGATCCGGGGATATGAACTTCTCTTCAAAGGTTCCCTGACAGGATGTTACGCCACTATCGAGAAAAAGGCAGATGCCTTCGTGCCGGTTGTTTTCTGGCGCATTTCTTCGGCGGATGAACGGCGGCTCGATGCCTATGAAGGCTTCCCGCGGTTCTACTACAAAAAAGAAGTGGAAATGGAAACCGATGACGGTACAGTCTGCGGTCTGGTGTACATCATGCGCGAAGACCGGCGGTTCGGCATCCCGGAAGACTGGTACTACCAGAACATGGAGCAGGAGTACCGCAAATTCGGTTTCGACCTGTCCGTCCTGCGGGCCGGTCTGCGGCACAGCCGGGAACGGATGGAAGGGACGCGGGTGCGACTTATCGCCATGGATGACAGGCAGGCACCGCCCAGGGGAACTGAAGGCACTGTCCAGTTCGTCGATGATGCCGGAACCATCCATGTACAGTGGGATACGGGTAGCAGTCTTGGGCTGGTACCCGGAGCCGATGAATGGGAAGTCATCGAATAAGATGCATAAATATCGGATAAATGACTTGCTATTATGTGCGTTCAGAGTGATATATATACATGACAAAGGGGACAAGCCCCAGAGGAAAAGCACACGAAAGCGAGGATTTTACCATGACAAACATCGATGCACTCCGCAACCATTTCGAACTTCGCGAATACCAAACAGCCATAACAAGGAATGATTTTGAAGCCCATTTCAAGGCTGCCAAGGAAAAAGTGACCTTCACTTTTGGCGGATGGGATGGCAAAAGCTACGATGGTGAAAGCCGCACGGCAAGGGTTTACCGGACCGATATAAAAGGCTACGAAGATGTCCGGTTCATCAAAGTCGGCAAGGGGCTTCATTATATCGAGGAAGACCGCCAGGTGCTTGAAAAAGCAACCGGGGAAACCCATCCAAGCGCCGGATGGCTGGTCGATGTCCTGAAAAGCACGAAGTAAGGGAATCCTGAAGACGGGGCCGCAAGGCCCTGTCCTTTGCCATAAAATAAAATGCATAAATTTTCTTTAGAAATGGTAAAAGAAAATCGGAGAAGGCTGCAGCCGCGGCCTTCTCTGCCGTACAGCCCGCAAGGGCTTTTTTTATTGGGAGGTGAGCGCCATTGGCTGTACGAGGAAGAAAACCGAAGCCGACGGCGCTCAAGGTGCTGGAAGGCAATCCCGGCCATCGTCCCCTCAATAAGAAGGAACCCATGCCAAAGGGACGGCTCCCTCGCTGCCCGGACTGGCTGGAGGATGATGCCAAGAAAGAATGGAAGCGGCTGGGGAAAGTCCTCGCTGAGATGGGGATGCTGACCCATCTGGATATGATGGCCTTTGCCGGATACTGCCAGGCGTATGCCCGGTGGAAAGGGGCCGAAGAGTTCATCACCCAGCATGGGGATATGGTGCGGACGCCGAACGGGTACCTGCAGCAGGTGCCGCAGGTATCCATTGCTCAGACGAACCTCAAGATTATGCTGAAGTTCTGTGAGCAGTTCGGTCTGACCCCGTCTGCCCGGAGCCGCATGATCGGGGAAGAAAACGGGGCAGAAACAGAAACGGATGAAATGGAACTGCTGCTAAGGGGGTGACAAGTTTGGCGTTTGTATATAAGCCGTCAGCGTTCATGCTGCCGGATTCCCGTTATGATGAAGAAAAGGCTGACCGTGCCGTCGCTTTCATCGAGCATCTCTGTCATACCAAAGGAAAATGGGCCGGGAAGCCTTTCCTTTTATTGCCCTGGCAGGAACAAATTGTGCGTGACCTGTTCGGCATCGTCAAGAAAAACGGGAAGCGGCAGTTCCTGACGGCCTATATAGAAATTCCAAAGAAGAACGGGAAAAGCGAGCTGGCTGCAGCCATCGCCCTGTACCTTCTTTATGCCGATAACGAGCCGAGTGCCGAAGTGTATGGTGCGGCCTGTGACCGCAACCAGGCTTCCATTGTCTTTGATGTGGCACGGCAGATGGTCGAGATGAGTCCGGCCCTGATGCGCCGTTCCAAGATACGGTCGGCCGGGAAGCGAATCATCAATTACCGCAACGCCGGGTTCTACCAGGTGCTGTCGGCAGAAACAGGAACCAAGCACGGGCTCAATGTGTCCGGCCTGGTCTTTGATGAAATCCACGCCCAGCCGAACCGGAAGCTCTACGATGTCCTGACCAAAGGCTCCGGTGATGCAAGGGAGCAGCCGCTCTTTTTCATCATCACCACAGCGGGCAATGACAAGAACAGCATCTGCTACGAACTGCATACCAAGGCCCTGGACCTGATGGCGGGCCGGAAGAAGGATGCCACCTTTTACCCCGTGGTCTATGGCCTGGAACATGAGGAAGACTGGACGGATGAAGCGAACTGGTACAAGGCGAACCCGTCTCTGGGTCATACCATACAGATTGACCGCGTCCGGGAAGCCTATCGGAATGCCGTCGAAAATCCGGCGGAAGAGAACGTGTTCAAGCAGCTCCGGCTCAATATCTGGACTTCGGCCAGCATCCGCTGGATACCGGAACAGGTCTACGACAAGGGGAATCTTCCCATTGACCGGGACTTCCTGCGGGGACGGATGTGCTACGGCGGGCTGGACTTGTCCAGTACGTCGGATATCACGGCCCTGGTTCTGGCTTTCACGCCACGGAGCGATGACGAGAAATACATCCTGCTTCCTTTCTTCTGGCTGCCGGAAGACACGCTGGAACTGCGGTGCCGCCGGGACCATGTCCTATACGACGTCTGGCAGAAGCAGGGCTTCATCCAGACGACGGAAGGGAACGTCATCCATTATGGTTTCATCGAGAAGTTCATCGAACGTTTAGGAGAAACCTATAATATCCGGGAAATCGCTTACGACAGGTGGAACGCCACCCAGATGGTGCAGAACCTGGAAGACATGGGCTTTACCATGGTGCCGTTCGGCCAGGGGTTCAAGGATATGTCGCCGCCGTCGAAGGAGCTGTTCAAGCTTCTGATGGAAGGGAACATTCTCCATGGCGGCAATCCCGTCCTCAAATGGATGGCGGGCAATGTTGTCATGCGGCAGGACCCGGCGGGGAACATCAAGCCGGACAAAGAAAAATCCGTCGAAAAAATCGACGGAATCGTGGCGTCTATCATGGCACTGGACCGCTGCATCCGCAACGGGATAGGCAGCGGCAGTGTCTATGACGAACGGGGTGTTATTGCTTTTTGATTTTTATTACCAGGTAATTTGGCAGATGTTCATTCTGAACACCCAATCGAAAAGATACGCCATTCCCCTTAAAAGTGGAGAGATGCCTTCCTTTTTCAGGTCTACATAGCCTGTCAGGTATTTTCGTACAGATACCTTAATGTCGTCGTCCAATCTTAGGTCATGAAGTGGGTTATTGCAGTAGAACATTCCCTTTATGCCATGTATTCCCAGTGTTTTCAATGTTCTCTTCATCAGTACCTTTATACCGAAGCTGCCGATGGTATCAAATACGAGGCAACCGTGGGGAAAGGCACCCTTTAGCCTCAGAATAAGTTGATGTACCTCTTTTTCTCTGAGATACATAAACACTCCGGCTGCAAACAGGAAAACTCCTTGAAATACATGAATGTATTGAGTCCAAGTATCATCATTTAAATCAGCCGCGATATTGATTTCTCGGCCAATAGGGGGAAGAAGAGAATTTCGTATGGAAATAATGTCTTTCCTGTCGATATTGTATAGATTCATTCTTCCGTTATCTCCTAAGCGAGGGGTCTGATCTAATCCGCATCCCATATTCACAACAGCCGCATCTGGATGGGAAGATAGATAGTCTTGCATCTCATAAAGAATAGCTTTGCTTCGAAGAATACCTTCTAAGGCACCAAACTTCCAAACAAAAGAACCTTTCTTTTTATCAAGCGTAGAAAAATCGTAATTCAGATGTCTGATTACGTCATCCGCATAAGGGTCTAGGAGAATGTGAGGGAAGAGCTCATTGCCAAGTTTCCTGGCATAGAGGGGAATGATTAATGTTTCTTGCACCGTATTTTTTTCAATAGTTATTCTGCCCATGAGTGCTCATTTCCTTTCTGAGATTTACTATTATGAAAATAGTTTACCAATAATAAAACGTGTTTGTAAACTATCAATTACTAGGTTAAGTATCCCTTTTCAGGAGGTTTTCATGCATATCCCATTTTTATCCAGCCTGTTCCATACTCGGGACAAGCCTCAGAACTATTACATCGGCACGGATTTCCGTTATCTGTTCGGCCCTTCCACCAGCGGCAAGATGGTGAACGAGTTCACGGCCATGCAGACAACGGCGGTGTATGCCTGTGTCCGCATCCTGGCGGAAACCTTGGCAGCTCTGCCGCTACAGCTGTACCGGTACACGCCGGGCGGTAAGGAGCGGGTCTATGACCATCCGCTGTATCATCTGCTCCATGATGAACCGAACCCGGAGATGACCTCGTTCATCTTCCGGGAAACGCTCATGAGCCACCTGCTCATCTGGGGCAATGCTTACGCCCAGATCATCCGGGACCGCCTGGGACGGGTGCAGGGACTCTATCCGCTGCGTCCAGACAAGATGACCGTCTGCCGGGATGACCGGGGACAGATTTTCTATCTGTATACCAAGACGGGTGATGAGAATCCGAATGTCAAACCATACGGGCAGGTGGTCCTGCAGAAGGAAGAAGTGCTGCATATCCCCGGCCTTGGTTTTGACGGCCTGGTCGGCTATTCGCCCATTGCCATGGCCCGCAATGCCGTGGGCATGACCATGGCCTGCGAGGAATACGGTGCGTCTTTCTTTGCCAACGGAGCCAGTCCCAGCGGGGTGCTGGAACATCCCGGCGTTCTGAAGGACCCGGCCAAAGTCCGGGATTCGTGGAATGCTGTCTACCGGGGGACGGGCAATGCCCACAAGGTAGCTGTGCTGGAAGAAGGCATGAAGTACCAGCAGATCGGCATCCCGCCGGAAGAAGCACAGTTCCTGGAGACGCGGAAGTTCCAGCTCGATGAGATTGCCCGGCTTTACCGCATCCCGCCGCACATGATCGGTGACCTGGAGAAAAGTTCCTTCAATAACATCGAGCAGCAGTCCATGGAATTTGTGAAATACACTCTGGACCCATGGGTCATCCGCTGGGAGCAGGCCATGCAGAAAGCCCTGTTCCTGCCGGAAGAGAAGAAGCAGTATTTCCTGAAGTTCAACGTGAACGGCCTCATGCGCGGCGATTACGAGAGCCGCATGACCGGGTACAGCATCGGCCGGCAGAACGGCTGGCTGTCCGCCAACGATATCCGGGAGATGGAAGACATGAATCCCGTACCCGATGAGGAAGGCGGCAATCTGTACCTGGTGAACGGCAGCATGACCAAGCTCAAGGATGCCGGGGCCTTTGCCCAGAAGGGAGAAACGAATGAAACATAAATTTTGGAAGTGGGTGACCAATGCGGTTCCCGATGCCTTCGGCAGTGAACGGACGCTGTACCTGGACGGCCAGATTTCGGACGAGACCTGGTGGGGCGATGAAGTGACCCCGAAGGCTTTCAAGGAAGAACTGAATGCGGGCAGCGGCGACATCACCCTCTGGATCAACAGCCCGGGCGGGGACTGTTTTGCCGCTGCCCAAATTTATAACATGCTCATGGATTATCCCGGGAACGTTACCGTCAAGATCGACGGCCTGGCGGCTTCGGCTGCCTCCGTCATCGCCATGGCCGGGACGAAGGTCTGCATGTCGCCGGTGGCTATCCTGATGATCCACAATCCGGCGACCCTGGCTTATGGGGATAAAGCCGAGATGGAAAAGACCATCGGCATGCTGAGCGAAGTCAAGGAGAGCATCATCAATGCCTATGAAATCAAGAGCGGCCTGGCCCGCACGAAGATTTCGCACATGATGGATGACGAGACCTGGCTCAATGCCCGGAAGGCCGTGGAACTGGGCTTTGCCGATGAGATCCTTTTTGACCAGGAAGACGGAGAACAGCAGCCGGAAGCCATGCTGTACAGCCCGGTCACGGTGACGAATTCCTTTGTACAGAAACTGAAACCAAAGAAACCCTTGCAGAAAGTGCCAGCCGCTTCCTTAGAGAAACGGCTGGCATTGCTCATTCATTGACAGGAGGACAAATACAATGGATACGAGTTTAGCACTGCGCGAGAAGCGCAAGAACCTCTGGGATGCGGCGAAAGCCTTCCTGGATACGGCCCGCGATGAGAACGGCATGGTATCGGCAGAAGATGCATCCCGGTATGACAAGATGGAAGCGGATGTGGTGAATCTGGGCAAGGAAATCGACCGCCTGGAACGCCAGCAGCAGCTCGATGCCCAGCTGGCCCAGCCGACATCTTCTCCCATCACGGAACAGCCCGGTGCTGGGAACCAGGCCCCGGAAAAGAAAGGCCGTGCATCTCTGGCTTACCGAAAAGCCTTCTGGGACAGCATCCGCCATAAAAACTTCATCGATGTACAGAACGCCCTGAGCGTGGGCACAGATGCCGATGGCGGCTATCTGGTGCCGGATGAATTCGAGCATCAGCTCATCGACAAGCTCCAGGAAGAGAACTTCTTCCGCGGCCTGGCAACGGTCATCCATACCAGCGGCGACCGCAAGATTCCTGTCGTGACGGGACATGGCGAAGCGTCCTGGATGGAAGAGAACGGACTCTATCCGGACAGCCAGGATACTTTCGGCCAGCAGTCCATCGGGGCGTACAAGCTGGGTACGGCTATCCGTGTATCGGAAGAACTTCTGAATGACAGCGTCTTCGACCTGGAAAGCTATATCGCCGGCGAATTTGCCCGCCGTATCGGCACGAAGGAAGAAGAAGCTTTCCTCACGGGCGACGGGAAGAACAAGCCGACTGGCGTGTTCCCGTCTGCGGAACTGGGCGTGACGGCCAATGGCGCATCCATCACCTTTGATGATGTCATCGACCTGTATCATTCCCTGCGTATCCCGTACCGCCGCAAGGCCGTATGGCTCCTGAACGATGCTACGATCAAGGCCCTGCGCAAAATCAAAGACAACAACGGCAACTACATCTGGCAGCCGTCTGTCACGGCCGGGACACCGGATACCATCCTGAACCGTCCCTGCTACAGCACATCCTTTGCCCCGGAACTGGCGGCCGGCAACCGTCCCATGCTCTTCGGCGATTTCAGCTACTATTGGATTGCCGACCGGGAATACCGCTCCTTCAAGCGGCTCAACGAACTGTATGCCGCCAACGGCCAGATCGGCTTCCTCGCAAGCCAGCGCGTCGATGGCATGCTGATGCTGAAGGAAGCGGTCAAGGCCCTGGAGATGAAGGCGAAGGGATAAGCCATGCTGGTCAGCCTGGAAGAAGCCAGGGAATATCTGCGGATTGATGAGGGTGATACGTCCAATGATGACGTCATCCTGTCTTCCCTGGAAACGGCCCAGGCCTTGTGCCTGGACCTGGCCCGCTGCGAGGAAGCGGATGCCGAAGAGAATCCCGTCGTGTTCCATGAAGCCATCCTCTATGCCGCCGCCTTTTTGTACGAGCATCGGGAAGAAGCCGATTATTCCGGCCTGCTGAAGCGGCTGCGGTGGCTGCTGTTCGGGGTGCGGCGGAGCTGTTTTTGAAAGGGGGATGCCCATGAAGACCGGGCTTTTGAACAAACGGATTGAAATCCTGGGGAAGCAGGCGGCAACGGATGCATACGGCTTCGACACCCAGACCGACGTCGTGGTGTACCGCTGCTGGGCATCCATCGAGCCCGCCCGGGGAAAAGTGTTCTATGAGATGGAACGCAAGGCGGACACGGAGTACAGCAAGATCACTATCCGCTGGCGGCCGGGCGTTACTCATGACATGAAGGTGAAGTACCAGAATCACCTGTACGACATCGACACCATCGTGGACCCGTACATGCGCCATGAAGCCCTGGAACTGTACTGCATGGAAGAAGTGAGGGGGACGGACAATGAGCGGAAGTGACTTTGAGGTCAAAGGATTGGATGATTTTTCAGAAAAACTGCTTTCTGCCATTGAAGATTTTCCCGGCACTGCCGAAAAGGGCCTGGTAACAATTGGCAACAAGCTCAGGAAGGAATGCGTGAAGAACACGCCGGAAGGCAGCACGGGCAAGCTGAAGAAAGGCTGGAAGCACAAGGTAGAAGGCTATAACGGCTCGGAGCTGACCTATGAACTGGTCAACCGGCACCCGGTCCATCACCTGCTCAATAACGGCCATGTCAAGAAAACGCCGGGCGGCAGGACCGTTGGCTATTATGAAGGCCAGCATTATACGGAGAAATCCGTCAAGGCCTTCGAAGCCCGGGAATTGCAGCCGGGCCTGGAGAAACTGGCGAAGAAGCTCCTGAAGAAAGCAGGCGGCACATGATCCATGACATCGACATCCTGCAGGCCATACAGCAGAAGCTGAAGGAACAGTTCCCGTATCCCGTGTACCTGCAGGAAGTGAAGGAAGGGTTCCGTCCGCCAGCGTTTTTCCTGAAGACGATGACGGTGGCTTCGCCCCAGGGCCGCAGGGAAGTGTACCGGGATACAGATATGTACATCACCTATATACCGCAGAAGCAGACGGCCAGCGCATCTATCTATGAAGTGCTGGCTGCTGCAGAAGACCTGTTCCGTGACGGGATTGCCGTCCAGGACAGGTTTTTTGCTGTCCGCTCGATGAACGAGGAACTCATCGGGGCGGATAACGACGGCGGCCGGCTGACGCTGACCGTCCAGTACTACGATTCCGCAGATGAAACGGAAGCAGCCGAACGGATGAAAGTGATGCATCAGCGGTATCGGGGAAAGGAGACAACGAAATATGAAAATGCCATCCATTAATGTCGTGTTCAAGGAAAAAGGCATCAGCGCCATCGAGCGCAGCGAGCGCGGCATTGTCCTCATGATCCTGAAGGAAGAGACCCTGCCTTCGGTGACGGAAGTGAACCTGTACACGGCAGATGACATTCCCAAGGAGCTGTCTGACAGCAACCGGGAGCAGCTGGAACTGGCGCTCCGGGGCTATGTGAACAGCCCGAAGAAAGTCATCGCCGAAATCATCAGCAGTGAAGCCGAGGACTATACGGATATCCTGAAGGTTATCGAGAACAAGCGCTTCGACTACCTGGTCATCCCGGACATCGGGACGTCGCACATCGATACTATCGCCACCTGGGTCAAGGGGATGCGTACCAATAAAGACAAGATGATCAAGGCCGTCCTGCCGGATTGTACGGCAGATACGGAAGGCGTCATCAACTTCGTCAACAAGACCATCCGCACGAAGAGCAGGACCTATACGACGGCCCAGTACTGCAGCCGCATTGCCGGCATCATCGCCGGGACGCTCATGACGATTTCCTGCACCTACGCGCCGCTGCCGGAAGTCATCGGCTGCGATGTGTGGACGAAAGAGGAAATGGACACCATGGCCGGAGCGGGGAAGCTGTTCTTCTTCTTTGACGGCGAAAAGGTGAAACTGGCCCGGGGCATCAACTCCCTGGTGACCACCGTCCAGGACAAGGGGACGAGCTTCCAGAAAATCAAGCTTGTGGACCTGATGGACATGATGCACGATGACATCCGCACGACGGCCCAGGACCATTACCTCGGGAAGTACGCCAACAGCTATGCGAACCGCTGCCTTCTGGTGACGGCCATCCAGGGGTATCTTGACCAGCTGGCCCAGGAAGGGCTGCTGGAACAGGACCAGAACACAGCCTATATCGATGTGGAATCCACGAAGATATGGCTGGAATCCAACGGCAAATACACCAAGGCGGAACTGGCAGACATGTCCGATATGGATATAAAGCTGGCCAATATCGGCAGTAATGTGTTCATCGCCGTCAAGGCATCGCTGCTGGATGCCATGGAAGATGTCACGATTACCATCAATATCTGAGGGGGTGAAGCCGGATGAACAGTATGGAAGCCAAACGGGTCATGAACGGCAAGTACGCCGATTTGTATATCGACGGCGACCTCATGGCCGAAGCAACGGCATTCAAGGCCGAGGTCACGCTGACCAAGGAAGAAGTAAAGATGCTCCGCCATGTGGGCAAAGGCTACAAGGTCACAGGCTACGACTGCAAAGGTCAGCTGAAGCTGCATAAGGTGTCGAGCTACATGATCCGGAAGATGAACGACAACATCAAGGCGGGCAGGCAGACTGTCGTGACCATCGTCTCCGTCCTGGATGACAAGGATGCTATCGGCAGCGAGCGCATCGTCATCAAGGATGCGACCTTTGACAGCCTGATTCTGGCCGACTGGGAAGTGGACAAGATGGGCGAGGAAAGCTACAGCTTCACCTTCTCGGACTGGGACCTCTTGGATTTAGCATAAGGAGAACAAGCACATGAATATGGTAGACCGGCTACTGAAAGCAGATGTAGTGAACAAGCTGGCCGAACGGCCTGAAAAGAAAGTGAAGATGGAACGGCTCTCGAAGCTGTTCGGGTTCGATTTTGTCATCACGCTCCGGGCCATCGACCCGGAACGCTATGCAGATATCCAGAAGATGGCCGTGGACTTCACCAACGGCAGCGCCGATAACATCGACATTTATCAGATGCAGACCCAGACGCTCTTGGCAGGGATTGCCGACCCCGACCTCAAGAACAAGGACCTGCTGGAAAAATTCGGAGTTGTACTCCCTGGTGACATCATCCGCAAGCTCTTCCTAGCGGGCGAAATCGCCGACCTTACGGCACAGATTACGGAACTCAACGGTTATACGACCCAGGAAAAGGCGGACAAAGCCGTAAAAAACTGATCCGGACCGATGGCGAAGTGCAGGCGATGTATCTCCTATTCCGGGAGCATCACCTGCTGCCGTCAGCGGTCATGAAACTGGGATACGGTGAACGGCAGGTGCTGTATGCCTTCATCCGCTATGAGATGGAAGAACGCAATAAAAAAGTATCTTCAGCATTATCGGATTAACTGCTGAAAATACGGCTATCTGGCATAAAGTCATAAGGTAGGCTCAATCCACTTAGATATTTCATAGACGAAGTCGCTTTTTTTCTTGCATTGTGGGTGGCCGACACGTAGTACATGAAAGGTTTGATTGCCCAGCGTGGAAATGGCTTCCTGCCAGGGCATTTTTCTTTTCCCAATATTTTTAAAACCGTTGTAATGAATATTATAACGGTCAAAGACGTTAGGGATGTAATCGTCATAATACCAAGATGTATAAAAAATGACATGAGTAGGATGTATTACCTTTAATTCCTGCTGAAGGACTTTTAGGTTTAGGATACAGTTGGATTTTACAAAATCTGAGGTAGTATCCTTTCCTCCGGAATTGTTGCATTTGACAATATTGGTAAATGCGATGTGTTCTATGGAATCGTCACCGAATATTCTCAGAGTGATAGCACGAGTATAGCTCCAGTATGGCCAGCTTTTGTTCCACAGAGATTCACGGGTATATTGAAAGGGATTGCGGAAGCCGTCTTCAATCGTGCCGGGATTGTTTCTGGCATTTTTACCGACAAATAGAATTCTCTTGGAAGTTTTATTAAAATCGGAACCTACGCACCAACAGCCAATCGGCAAGGATAAACGCTCTTTCTTATGACATTCTTCACAGATTTTGCAAGTTCCAAGCTCCATATGGTGATATCGTTCAGCTAATCTTTTTTCTGTTTCATTGAAATAGCGCATTGGAATTCCTCCGTAAAGATAGATTTCTTTTATCTTACTATATTTTTATAGCTGTAACAACATTGAGAGGTGATACCTATTGGCCAATAACGTCATCGATGCTGCTATCCGTTTGCGGGATTTGTTCACGCCGACCGTGCGGAGCGTCAATGCTAGTCTGGGAACCATGAAGGCCCAGATGGCGGCGGCGAAACAATCGGTCAGTGGCCTGTCAGACAAGCTGACGGAGCATGAGCACATCCAGAAACGGACGGCAAAGAGCATCGAGCAGACGGGAAGCAAGATTTCCGGTTTGTCAGACAAGATGGCCCTGCTGTCGGCACCTATCCTGGCGGCTGCGACGGCAGGCTTCAAGCTGCACAGCGACTTTGCCAATGGCATCGCCAAGATTTCGACCCTGGTGGATACGACGGTCGTTTCCATGCAGAAGGTTAGTGATGAAATCCGTGCTGTCAGCGATGAAACCGGGGCGGGCGTTGCCGACCTTTCCGAATCGGTCTACCAGGCCATCTCGGCAGGTGTCGATGCCGGCCATGCCGTAGGTTTTGTCAAGGATATGACCATCGCCGCCAAGGCCGGGTTCACGGATACGACGACAGCCGTGAATGGCGTCACGACCGTCCTCAATGCCTATGGGAAATCGGCAGAGGAAGCCACGGCGGTGACGGACCAGATGCTCCTGGCACAGAACTTCGGCAAGACATCCTTTGGCGAGATGGCCCAGTCCATGGGAAACGTCATCCCCATTGCGGCACAGCTTAATGTCAGCACCCAGGAACTATTCGGTTCCATTGCCGTCCTGACCAAGAACGGCATCCGGACCAGTGAAGCCATCACAGGACTCAAGGCGGCTTACAGCAACATCCTGAAGCCGTCTGCTGAAGCGGCGAAACTGGCTCAGTCCCTTGGTCTTGAGTTCAACGCGGCTCATTTGCAGAGCGTAGGATGGGTGAAGTTCCTGGGCGAAGTGAAGCGGGCCACGGGCGGTGATGCCGAACAGATGGCCCAGCTCTTTGGTTCTGTCGAGGGCCTGAACAGCATCCTGGTCCTGACGGGCAAGGGAGCCGGGGATTTCGATAAGGTCATGGACCAGATGGCCCAGTCTGCCGGCATGACCCGGGAAGCCTATGAGAAGATGCTGACCCCGTCGGAGCAGATGCAGATTGCTATGAACCAGCTGAAGAATGCCGGGATGGACCTGGCTGTTTCCTTTACCCCTTATTTCAAGACCATGTCCCTGCGGGTGAAGGAACTGGCGGCCTGGTTCCGGTCGCTGACGCCGGAGCAGAAGACGCTGATCGGCCAAGTGGCTTTCGGCATCGTGACCTTCCAGCTCTTCGGTTCCACCCTGGGACGGGTGCTGACGATAGGCGGACGGGCCTTTGGGACGTTCAGCTCCATCGCCGCGGGCATCAGCAAGGCCGGGAGCGTATCGAAGTATCTGGCTGCCCAGTTCAAGGGCCTCATCACGGTGGCAAGAGGCATCGCCATCGTTGCCAAAGGCATGGGCAGTACGTTACTGACAGTGGGCAGGCTGATGATTACGGTCATCCGGGCAGTCGGCGCAGCAGCGATGGCCAATCCCATCCTGATTGTCATCGCTGCCGTCATCGCAGGGCTGTATCTCCTCTGGAGCAACTGGGATACGGTTTCGCAGTATATCGAACAGGCCATCCAGGCGGTGTCGGATGCTGTGGATGCCGGGATGCAATGGATTGTTTCGGTCTGGGACGGGGCCATGAACGGCATCAGCGAGACGGCTTCCAGCATCTGGGAGAGCATCAAGGATACTTTCCGGAGCGGCGTGAACTGGGTCATCGACCAGGTGAACGGACTCATTGCCAGCGTCAACGGCCTGTCCATTGATATCCCGTCTCTGACAGGCGGGGCGCCGACTCATGTGGGATTCAATATTGAACCCATCAGTCATTTTGCCGGAGGCGTCGAGAACTTTGGCGGTGGTTTTGCGGTCATCAACGAAAACCACCGGGGCGAGCTGGTCCACCTGCCAAACGGCAGTACCGTGGTCCCGCATGATGAAAGCATCCAACAGGCTTTGCAGATTGGAAATGGCGGCATCACCATCCGCATCGATACCATGAACGTCCGCAGCCAGCAGGACATTGACGCCATAGCGGATAAGCTGGTGGAAAAAATCCGGCTGTATGGCATGAACCGCATGAAAGGGGCGACTATCTGATGGCTTCCTTCTTAGAATCTATTCTGAACGCTATCGGGCAGGTATCGCAGAATCTGACGATTTCCCTGTCCGCGGGCAGTTCCATCGTGACCTTTCCTGTGTTGCCGGCGGAACTGATGGTTTCCGTCAATACGAACCATGGCACGGTGAACATCAACAACTATGGGGAATACCTCATGAAGGGCAAGACCGGGCTGAAGTCGCTGACGCTGTCCGGCTTTTTTCCGGCCCAGGATTATCCTTTTGCCTATGCCAGCATGTCGCCTTACACCTGTATTTCTATGTTGGAGGCGATGCGTACCGGTGGCGAGGTCTGCCAGCTCACGGTATCGGATACGCCCATTTCCATGCCCTGCTTGATCAGCTCCTTCAAGTTTGGGGAGAAGGATGGAAGCGGGGATGTGTATTATGAACTGGGACTGATGGAATACCGCTATGTTGAAGCCGATACGGCATCTGCCAAGACAGACAAGACCACGGGCCTTGCCAAGCGTCCGGAATCGTTCTGGCAGAAGATGAAGAAGAACATCACCTATTATCCAGGCGACAGCATCGGAAACGTCGTGGGCCGGGCCGTCGGAAAATCGGTCACGCTCAATAAGGAGCAGTTCTCCAAGTTCCAGGTCTACCGCAGCATTATCCGAAACGGCGGCCTGAAAACGGGGGACATCATCCGGCTGACGACCATGAACCTGAAAAGGAATGATGAAAATGTTCCAGTTGGCAAAGATAAATAAGGCCGATACGGAAAACCAGCAGGCAGATAAACCGCAGAACACGGACTTGTCTGCCTATGCCCTTTCCTATACCTGGTCGGGCGATGTGGAGCAGGCCGGGAGAAAGCTGGAATTTGATATCGCCTATACCACGAAAGACAAGGACTGGACGAATGCCGTTCTGGAGCTGGGAGATGAAGTGTGTCTTTCCTATACCGATGAGGTCACGCAGGAGACGTATCCCGTTTTTCAGGGGCGCATCTTTTCCCGGAGCCGGGACAGCGAGTCCTATGCCATGCGCTTTGTGGCCTTCGACAACATCATCTATCTGGCCAAATCCCGCATTACCCGGAAATACGCCAATGTGACCGTGGCTGATGCCATCCGGCAGACCATCCATGACTTTTCGATTGAAGCCGGGACGATGCCGGACCTTTCTGTGGTATGCAGTTTCATCGCCGATGACATCTCAGCAACCGATGCCATCAAGCAGGCGCTGTCTTACCAGTCGGCACAGGATGGTAAAGGGTATCATATCTACATGACGGACGGAAAGCTGAATGTGGTCTGTACCAATGACCAGGTAGTGGAGAACTTCCTCATCAGCGATGAAACGAATCTCACCGGGGCATCTGTGTCCGAGTCCATCGAAGACATGGTGTCAAAAGTGGTGGTCGTAGACAGTGCGGGCCAGACGAAAGGGGAGATGCCGAATACGACCGACATCGAAAAGTTCGGCACCATCCAGGCCATCTGCAAGGCCGACCCCAAGCAGGACGATGCCTCGCAGGCCCGGGCCATGCTGAAGACCGTCGCCCATGACATGTCCGTCAAGGCGCTCGGCCATATCCAGTGCATTGCCGGCTTTTCCGTGGACATCCAGGAAGAACAGCTCAAAGGGCGGTTCTTCATCAAATCGGACAGCCATCGGATTGAGGGCAACAGGCACACCATGGAGCTGCATCTGGTCTTCCATAAACTGCTGGATGAGCAGAAACAGGAGCTTGACAGTGCGTCCTATAATGCGAACCCGGATTACGTGCCGCCTGCAGCGGCCGCTTCGGGCAGCAGGGGCGGGGCGTCCATGAACGGGAATGCTGCCGGAGGCGATGTGGTGGATTCGTGCATGGAGAATTTCGATGGGACCGTTTCGCCTTATGGTTCCAATGGCTGTGTGGACCGGGCAACGGTTGCGGCTGCCGGGTATTCACCCTTTGCCGCGCAGGAATACAACAACGACGTCAAAGGATGCGACCAGCTCCGGGCCGATGCCGAAGCCCGGGGACTGGCGATTCCCTACGACCCGGCACAGCTGGAGAAAGGCGACATCATCATGTACAACCGCTACAGCAAGCCAGACCCGAACTGGCATGTCGTGGTCTATGATGGAAACGGGGGCTGCTGGGGCAACAGTTCCAGCGTGTACGGATGCTTCCATCATTACGAAGGAAGCATCGACATGGGGAGCGACTACTATCCGGCGACCATCATCAAGACATCGAGGGGGTGACGGGAGATGCAGAAAAATCCATACATCAGCCTGCTGAACCTCATGGAGCAGGTATCGAGGAGCAGCAACAGCCCGTCCATCCAGATTGGTGAGATACTCCAATCTCCGCCGGACATCCAGGTGAAATACAACGGCATCGTCCTGACCAAAGAGGAACTGTGGATTTCCCATTACCTTCTGGCAGGCTACGGAAGAACGGCCCGGGGGCATCTGGTATCGGCTACCCAGAACCGGGCAGGCGGCAGCGGGGATGCGGCCTATCAGTCGCATAACCACGACATCCATAAAGACTACACCGATTCGGTGATTACCACGGATACCCTGAAGCCGGGCATGAAAGTCGCCATTATGCCCATGCTGGTGAACGGGAAAATCCAGCAGTATGTGATTTTAGATGAGATTGTGAGGTTGGACGGATATGGCTGATCCTTTTGTGGCCTTGGCATCCGGCGCGGATGCCAGTGCCAGAGAAACACTGCCGCTCCTCTCGGAATACGGCTATGACTTCGAGAAGCACCGGTTCCGCTATGACGAGAACGGGAACAACATCACTGTGACGGAAGACGAAGCCCTCAGGGTGTGGATCTATAAAGCCCTGATGACGGAACGGTACCGGTATCTGGCCTACCATGATGAATACGGCATTACCATTGAACCCTATCAGGGAACGATGCCCAACAGCGTCTATACGGCAGACCAGATCTGCCAGAACATCCGGGAAGGGCTGGCCGTCAATCCCTATATTGCCCGGATCAACCGGGTGGATGTGGAACGGCGGGAGAAAGACGATTTGTTCATTCTGGTGGATGTGACATCCATTTACAGCGATGAAAACATCACGATTACCGCAGAAAGGAGCCTTGCATGAGCAATTTGTTCGATGCCCAGACAAAAGACCAGATTGAGAGCCGCATGGTGCAGACCCTGCACACGCTGACTGATACGGACAAGACGGCCATCGAGGGTTCGTTTGCCCGGGATATGATTGATACCAATGCCATGGAATTCGAGAACAGCTATGCCGAGATGGCCATGCTCCGGGATGCGGCGTTTGCCGAGACTGCCTGGGGCGATTATCTGACGCTCCGGGCCGAGGAGTTCGGCATCCAGCGGAAACAGGCGGTGAAGGCCAATGGCAAGGTGACGGTCACCGGGCAGTCCGGGGCCTACATCATACGCGGCAGCCTGTTCCAGACCAAAGACGGGCTGCGCTTCTATACGACAGAATCCGCTACGATTCCGGCGGATGGAACGGAAGCAGACATTGCTGTCCAGGCCGCAGATACAGGCGTGAAAGGGAATGTGGCCCCGGGGACGATCACGGAAATCCCTTATTCCATCCCCAACGTGTACAGCGTGACCAACCCAGAGAAATGCACGGACGGAGCCGATGAAGAATCCGATGCGGCTCTCCTGGCACGGCTCCTGTTCCGGGTCCGCCAGCCCATCACGTCCGGCAACGCCAACCACTACCGCTCCTGGGCCATGTCCGTGGACGGGGTAGGCAACTGCAAGGTCATCCCGCTCTGGAATGGGAACGGTACGGTGAAAGTCATCATCGTGACGGCAGAGAATGAATCGGCTTCCAGCGAGCTGATCCAGAAAGTGGCCCGGTACATCGAATCCCAGCGCCCTATCGGCGCCACCGTGACTGTGGTATCTCCGGCACCTGTATCCGTAGATATTACGGCAGAAGTGTACGGCACCGTCAATGCAGATGCGGTGACGGCTGCCGTGTCTGCCTATTTCAAGAATACGGGGTTCAGCCTGTCTTATGTCAGCCTGGCCCAGATTGGTCGGCTCATCCTGGGCGTGAACGGAATCACGGACTACCGGAACCTGAAACTCAGCGGCAAGGCGGAAAATATCCGCCTGACCAATGAGCAGATCCCGGTAGTCGGGAAGGTGGTGCTGAATCTTGTCAGCGAATGAGTGGATGAGGCAGCATCCCATTGATGTATTGGATTACCTGCCGAAATTCATCGGGAAAGATCCGATGTTCAAAAAGACAGCGGATACCTGCAGCACGGAGCATAACCGCCTGCGCCTGGCTCTGCAGGACCTGGCGGATAACTTCTTCGTGAACACGGCCACCTGGGCGCTGCCGCTCTATGAATCGTTCCTTGGCATCAAGCCCGGTGACGGGGATACCGACGAATTCCGCAGGCATCGGATTCTCTTTAAGCTGCAGCATGTGGATGTGTCCACGGTGGATTTCATGGACTCCATCGTGAACCTGTACAGTGTCGGCCACATCGAGGAAGTGAATGAAGAATATTATTTCAAAGTGTACTGCATTATGAATGACAAGGATACCGAGACGCTTTCGAAGCTGATTGCCCAGCTCGACATCTACAAACCGGCCCATCTGGGCTATGCCATCTATCTGGGCTATTCCTGGAACGGGAAAATCCACTGGAATGGCGAGACGACGTTCTCGACAGCGACCATCGTATCTGGAAAAGGAGTGACGGCAAGTGGCTGAGTATATCAAGGAGAAGTGGTCGGCGGATTTCCCGGACCGGGCCGGGCAGGAAGTCCGGCCAACGGAAGCCGTGGAGAATACGCTGGATTATGATGTACTTTTCCCTCAGTATCTTTCGGAAGACCCGGTCGTCTTCAACCAGCAGAACAAGACCGTGTCCCAGCTGGTCAGCAATGATGCCCGGCTCTATGAACGGATTTCCGCTACGGCAGCTGACATCAACGCTCATCTGACCGATGCCAAGGCCCATGCCAGCGGCATCAGCGGCAATGCGGCCAGTGCGTCGAAGCTGCAGACGGGACGGAAGATTCACCGGGTGCTGTTTGATGGCACGAGGGACATCACCCTGCCGGATTTCAGCGGCTGCGGTGAGAAGACAGCAGGCCAGAGCGGCATGGTCCCGTCACCGTCTGTGGGGAAGCTGAATACCGTCCTGCACAGCAACGGCAGCTGGGGCAAGGTCACTTATGCGGATATGGACGAAGAGGCTGTGGCAAAGATCCAGGCTTGTCCGTTCCCTGTTAATGCCATCTACATTTCTACGGACGGGAAGAATCCCGCAACGTATTGGCCGGGTACGACTTGGGTAGCCTTCGCCATGGGGCGGTGCCTGATCGGGGCCGGGGCAGCAGACAGCGGAACCATGTACAAGGCCGGAGACAAACTGGGGGAAGAGAAGCACAATCTTACGATTCCAGAAACTCCGGCTCATGGCCATACAGTCGGAGACAGCGGAAATCATCGTCATTGGTCCTGCGGGGCATTGCCGCGCAACTTCCAGTGGGATGCCTGTGAAGGCAATGATGCACCTGTGGCCGTAGGCTATGGCGACGGCTGCTGGCATGGCAATCAGGTAGACGGGCATACGTCCTGGGATGGAAATCATTCCCACAGCCTTTCCCGGACGGGCGGCGGCCAGCCGCACAACAATATGCAGCCGTCCATTGTCGTGTATATGTTCCAGCGGACAGGATAGGGGGTGAGGAATATGGCTGAATGGTTACAGATGGCCGCGTCTCTGGTATCTGTTCTGATGCTCTGCGGCGTCATCTTCAACTTCAGCGTCATTAAGCCGCTGAATGAATCGGTGCGGAGCCTTAGGGACTGCATCGCAGAACTGCGCAGGCAACTATCCGATACGGAATCCAAACGGCAGCAGATGGCAGAGCGGTTGTCTCGGGTGGAAGAAGCTACGGGGCACGTGCAGCATCGCTTGGATGTGATTGAGCAACGGCAGCATGAGTAGGAGGTGATAGAATGGGTTTTTCGGTCATTCGAAACCGGCTCTTTTTGACAAGAGGGGATTCTGCTGAAATCACGCTGATTATTCGGGAACGGGTGACAGGTGCCATCTTTATCCCAGGTCCGGATGATCAGCTTATCTTTACCGTTAAGCGGGAGCTTTCAGATGAAAAGACAGTAATAGAAAAGCATCTGGATAGAGGTATTCTGCGCCGAGAAAATGACTGTGTTCTGATCCTGATACCAGAAGATACAGCACAGCTTCCATTTGGAACCTATTGGTATGATGTAGAACTGGTGCTGGACTCTGGGTATACAGACACAATCATTCCACCCAGTCCGTTTATTATAACGGGAGAGGTAACAACCCATGGATAAGTATAAAGGCACTATAAAGGGAATAAATACTCTGCAAGGGATTCTATCCATGCCGGTGGTACCTTCCAGAAATTATCAAAAGAAAGTGGTCATTCCTAATAAAGAGAAACAAATCATCCGACCAGATGCGGGCTACGATGCCTTGCAGCGGGTTACGGTAGCTGCCATTCCGTCGAACTATGGCAGAATCAGCTTCAATGGATATGAGTTAAAGGTTGAGTAAAGGAGAATAACATCATGGCGAAAAATGTAAAAATCAATTCCGTAGTGTATGCAGAAGTCCCTCAAGTTTCGATTCCACTGGCAGAAGGAGGGGGAGCCGCCACTTTTTATGATACAACGGGGGCGACTGCAGTATCTGCGGATATCCTGAATGGGAAAACTGCATTCTTGGGAACCGGTTCAGTAACAGGCTCTATGCCAGATAATGGGGCTGTCAGTGGCAGTGTTGGCAAGGTGGACGGTTCGTATACCATCCCGGCAGGCTACCATAATGGCAAAGGCTCAGTTACCATCACGAGCGAGGAACAAGCCAAGCTGGTCGCGGATAACATCAAGGCAGGTGTGACGATTCTGGGAGTAGCCGGCAAGGCTAGTGTGGTGGATACGGCAGATGCTACCGCAGCCGCGAGTACTATTGTGTCGGGTAAAACCGCCTATATTAACGGAGCGAAAGTGACAGGTTCCTTGACCTCTGTAGCAGTATCCCAGGATAGTCTGACCAAAGTGCTGACCATTGAATAGGAGGACTGAGCCATGAAGGTTGATGTTAAGATTGCGGGAGCTAATTACACGGAAGTTCCATCCATATTATTACCCCTTACAGCGGGAGGCAAAGCAAGGTTTTGTGAAGTGTCCGATACGACAGCTGAAATCGGAGATGTTGCTCGGGGGAAAAAGTTTTATACGGCCGAAGGAGAACTGGTGGAAGGGACAGCGAACGTATCTGCTGGTGTGGATACCCGGAAGAAAATAACCTTGGTGCAAAAAGACCATCAAAAAATTACGATTACCTGCAATCATCCAGAGTTATCGATGCAACATGATACGGATAGAAATGCCGTGTATGCTACAGAATATCAAAATATGCTCGATATTGCCCTAAAAGCAGACAATGATTATTACGTCGGGAAAATCACAGTTAATGGTAAAGAACAGGGCACTGTCAGTTCGAATCATCAATATGCTTCTGCGTCTATGCCGATTAGTGATGGCATGATTGTTAGTGCCACGGATGCAGTTTTGATTCCCACCAGTCCCTTTACGACTGTGAACCTTATACTGCAAGGACAAGGCTCACAGCTCTTTTTAGGAAGTCTGCTGATGACCTTAGCGCAGAGTCCGGACAGTCCTAAGATAGAAGGGATTGTCGTTGTCGGGGATGCGGATAATAAAGGGATGATATTCCTGGTAAAAGAAGAACAGCGATATGCTGCCTGTCAGGCTGAAGTCACAACGGGAACGGGTATCAAGGAAATCGTAGACTTGACATATAATATAGACACAGATTTAGGGGCAACAATGTCTGGGAAAATTTCTGATACTTTATACACTTATTTAAAAGAGCGTTCGGAATCGAATGCAAAAGTGACACTACAGATTAAGGTGGTAGCGTAAGTATGTTTGAAAAAGTGAATATCCCTGATTGCATCGTCATCATCGGGCTGGTCATGGCACTGATCTTGGCGATTTTTTATGCCCTCAACGAGCTGGCCATGTCCATCGCTTCTGGCTTGCTCGGTTACATCGGCGGGACCGTGAAGACCGCTGTTCATCAGAAAGGAGAAGAAAAGCAATGAAAGTATTCCTGAATCCCGGCCATGCGCCGAACGGGCATCCCGACCCAGGTGCCGTCAATGAAGAAACGGGCCTACGCGAGAGTGATGTAGCATTGGCCGTTGGTAAATCCGCTGCAAGCTATCTAAATGCGGCAGGCGTAGAAACAGAACTGCTTCAATCTGACAGCCTGTATGAAATTTGTGAAACCGCCAATAGTAGTGATGCCGACATCTTCGTGTCCATCCACTGCAATGCCGCTGAAGACGAAGCAGCCAACGGCACAGAAACCTGGGCCTGTGCTGACAGTTACTGTGGCAACATACTGGCCAACTGTATCCAACGCCAAATTATTGATGCCCTCGATACCACTGACCGGGGCGTGAAAATCGCAACGCCTGGCGTTAACGGACTCTACGTTCTGACCAATACGGCAATGCCCGCTGTCCTGGTCGAGTTGGCCTTCATCACCAATCCAGATGATGAAGACATCCTGGCCAATGCCCAGGATGCCCTGGCCAGAGCAGTGGCCCGGGGTGTCACTGATTATGAACAACTCATCTTGGGAGGTAAATGACTATGAACCGTGAAAAAATCAAGAAAGCCGTCGCCGATACGGTTGTATCTTTTGCCAGGAGCGAAGCCGAAGCGGCCATCAAGTCCATCGACCTGGAGGACATCCAGAAGCTGGTGGAAGCGCAGATGAAGAACCTCACAGACCCACTGGAAGCGGAAATCCAGACCACCACCAGTTGGTGGGTGAAGATTCGGAACAGGCTGTATATTACTTTGCTGCAGCAAGCGGTCAAAGCTATTGTGGCTGATGCAAAGCAGAAGATTGCATGAGAAAAGCCGATACGGAACATCGGGAAGGATGTTCCGTATCGGCTTTTTTTGTTTTTATAGTACTTAGTAATAGCCGTTCTGTCCTGTTACTCCTGAAGACCAAAAATTCAGGAGGTATCCATCATGACGGACGAACAGAAACAACAGATTATTGCTCTGCGCCGAGCTGGGGCAGGGTATGGTAGGATAGCGATGCAGCTCCAGATTTCCATCAATACGGTGAAGTCGTTCTGCCGGCGGCACAGTCTGGCGGCCAGAACAGATGGGGCAGTATGCGAGCAGTGCGGGAAACCCGTAGTCCAGAATCCGGGACGCAAGCGGAAACGGTTCTGCTGCGATGGCTGCCGGAACAAGTGGTGGAACACACATCTGGAGCTGGTGAAACGGAGAGCGGTCTACACCTTCACCTGTCCGGCTTGCGGGAAGGAATTCACTGTCTACGGCAACAGCCATCGGAAGTTCTGCTCCCATGCCTGTTATATTTCCTATAGGTTCGGGGGTGTCCGCCATGGATAAAAAGTCGTTTCAAAATGAGACAGTCTTCCAGATCGTGATGTATCTGGCAAGAGCCATGTTGGCAGAAAAGCTTATCACTGAGAAGGAGTACCGGGCTTTCGAACAGGATATGCTCTATAAATATCAGCCGTTTTCCGGGAATTTATACACTTGATAATTGTATCAAAGAGAGGGATATATAGTGTCGAAAGGAGCTGATTCTATGCGGACTATCCGTAAAATCGAACAAAAAATATCCGGCCTGAAACAGCGAAAGAAAGTGGCAGCTTACGCCCGTGTATCCATGGAATCGGAACGGATGCACCATTCCCTTTCGGCACAGGTCAGTTATTATAGCAAGCTGATCCAGAAGAATCCGGACTGGGAATATGCCGGGGTATATGCCGACTACGGCGTCTCGGGGACTTGGATAATAAAACGTAATGAATTCCTGCGGATGCTGGAAGATGCCGAAGCTGGGAAGATAGATATCATCCTGACCAAGTCCATACAGCGTTTTGCCCGCAACACCGTGGATCTTTTGCGCACAGTCAGGCATCTGAAAGAGAAGGGGGTTGAAGTCTGGTTCGAAAAAGAGAATATCCATACCATGAGCGGGGACGGCGAGCTGATGATGACCATCCTGGCATCTTTTGCCCAAGAAGAGAGTCGCTCCATCAGTGAAAACATAAAATGGAGATTCCATAAAAAGTTTGAGCAGGGGATTCCTCATGCGAAATTCTTTATATATGGATACCGATGGCAAGGCGATGAGCTGGTTATTCAAAAGAAAGAAGCGGAGATTGTCCGGAAGGTTTTTCAGGATTACTTAGATGGGAAAACAAGAAGATCCATTCAGCGGGAACTGGTTAAAGCCGGAGTTCGGACGATGTACGGAAACTTTTTCCTGGATTCCAATATCAAGCAGATGCTGCAGAATCCAGTCTATACAGGAACTCTGGTTATCCAGAAGACGTTTGTGGCGGATCCGATTACACATCATCAGGTGGTAAACAGAGGTGAGAAGAACAAATATGTGGTGGAAGACCATCACGAAGCTATCATTGATCCGGATATTTTTAGACGGGTGCAGGAAGAATTGGCAAGACGGAAGAAAGAAGGACAGCAGCGTGGCGGCTATGCCAGAAATTTTCTGAATACTTCCTGCTTTACTGGAATGATTAAATGCGGCATCTGTGGTAAAAGCTATACGCATGTTACGAGAAGATATAAAGGGGCTCCTCGTGAATACTGGTCGTGCCTATCAAATAAAGGAAAAGCGGAGAAACGATGTGGAGCTTATGGCGCCATTCCGCAGCCTGTTCTTGAACGAGTATGTGTATCCGCATTAGGGATGGATGTATTTAATGAAAAAGAGTTTGTAAGGAGAGTGGAAAAGATTGTTGTTTCTTCTTATCACACTCTGGTATTTTATTTCAAAGATGGAAACGTTACTACACAGGAATGGAAATCGACAGCCTTAAAGGATATGTGGACGGATGAGCAGAAGAAAAAGCAGCGGCAATGGATGGAGATGTATCATCAGAATAATACGTCCGGCCGTTATACCGCTTTTTCGGAACGCATTGTATGTCCTGCGTGCCAGACAAAATTTATCCGTTGTCTAGAGAAACGTAAGAATAGACAAGTCGCTTATTGGCGCTGCCGGGGAGAGAACAGATGTATTCATGTAAGAAGCATCAAGGAAGAATGGCTGCAGCGTATGGCAGCAGAAACAATGGGAAAATTGGAATTTGATGATACAGCATTTAGAACACAGGTGCAGCGTATTAAAGTACAGGATAACGAAACATTGCTTTTTCTATTTAGCGATGGTCATACGAAGGAGGTGAAGCTGCCATGAAAAAAGTACAGGTTATACCTGCTACACTACAGAATTACACAGAGAAGTCCTTTCATAACCAGAAAAAGAGAAAAGTGGCAGGATATGCACGTGTTTCAACCGATCGGGATGAACAGCTTACCAGTTATGAAGCCCAGGTGGAGTATTATACCCATTATATAAAAGGTCGCAGCGATTGGAAGTTTGCCGGAATATATACGGATGAAGGGATCTCAGGTACCAATACAAAACATCGGGAAGGGTTTAAACGAATGATAGCGGATGCACTGGCAGGAAAAATTGATCTTATCATCACGAAATCTGTCAGCCGTTTTGCTAGGAACACGGTGGACAGTCTGACCACCGTGAGAAAACTGAAAGATAAAGGTATTGAAATCTATTTTGAAAAGGAAAATATCTGGACACTGGATGCCAAAGGGGAACTCCTCATTACGATTATGAGTTCTCTGGCACAGGAAGAGAGTCGCAGCATCTCTGAGAATGTGACGTGGGGACACCGGAAACGGTTTGCTGATGGAAAAGTCAGTCTGGCGTTCAGTCATTTCCTCGGTTATGACAAGGGGCTGAATGGCAATCTGGTAGTGAATAAAGAGCAGGCAAAAATCGTAAAGCTGATTTATCGTCTATATCTTAGTGGATATACTTTCCATTCTATTGCAAAAGAACTGACAGAACGAAAGATTCCCACTCCAGCTGGCTGCAAAATCTGGAGAGCTAATACGATACGAAGTATTCTTATGAATGAAAAATATAAAGGAGATGCGTTGCTTCAAAAGAAATTTACAGTGAATTTTCTTACAAAGGAAAGCAAGAAGAATGAAGGGGAAGTGCCGCAGTATTATGTGGAACATAACCACGAAGCCATCATCAGCCCGCAGGTCTTCGACTGGGTACAGGAAGAAATCAAGAGGCGGCGTAAAGGGAAAAAACGTTACAGCGGCGTATCCATCTTCTCCAGCAAAATCAAGTGCGGCCAGTGCGGCGGCTGGTACGGAGCCAAGGTCTGGCATTCGACTGACAAGTACCGGAGAACTATATACCGCTGCAACGATAAATTTAAGAGACACTGCCAGACGCCGCACCTGACGGAGAATGAAATCAAAGGTGCTTTTATCCGAGCAGTCAATCAGCTTATTGAGAATAAGGAAGATATTCTGAGCAATATCACGATGCTGAAAAAGCGTCTTACAGATACCGCATCTTTGGAAAAGGAACGTGATGCGCTGGAATTAGACCTGAACATGTTGACCGACCAGGTGCAGCAGCTCATTGCTGAGAATGCCCAGGTGGCACAGGACCAGGATGAATATGGCAGGAAGTACAACGGGCTGGTCAGCCGGTATGAAGAAACGAAGAAGAAGTATGATCAGGTCTGTGATGCCATACAGTACCGCAAAGCACGGAGCCGTCAGATGGACAGCTTCATCAAGGAACTTCGGAATCAGGAACTCATCAAGGAGTTCGATGCCCGGTTGTGGAGCAGTCTGGTGGACTTCATCACGGTATACAGCAAAGATGATATCCGGGTAACATTTAAAAATGGGATAGAGTACTGAAAAAAGATAAAACTTTTTATAAAAGTTGGTGCTAACCTATTGACAAAAAATGCGGGGGGGGATAATTAATAAAAGTGGTTAAAAATGGTTTTTGATGATATGCATGAGATAGGGGAATCATTATGAATAAAGTCTATAAAGTTGTCTGGTCAAAAGTACGGAATGCTTATGTGGTCGTTTCCGAACTGGCAAAGAACCATGGTAAGAGTAAATCGGTAAGAACCGCCATTGTCAGAGGAGTGCTGGCAGCGGCCATCGCGGGCATGCCGGTAAGCGGCTTAGCTGCATTGCCGCAGCCGAATCAACCTCTGGTTAATAGTGAGAACGCCACTGGTACCGGGTCTGTCGCTGTGGGACAGAATACCACGGCATCGGGAGCTCAATCCACTGCTATGGGAAACGGAACGAAAGCGGAAGGAGCGAATTCCACCGCTATGGGACAGAATACGACGGCTCATGGAACAACATCCACAGCCATGGGGCAAAGTACGACGGCGCAGGGAAATTACTCCACTGCAATGGGTATCAGAAGCCAGGCGACAGGGGATAATTCCACGGCAATGGGAGCAGATACCAAAGCATTGGAATAGACTGGCCGATAACATTGAACTTTTGGCGATAATCAGATTTCCCCATCCAAGGGGTCATCCACATAATCTACTTCGGAGTAACCGGGGCAAAGTGTAATCTGATGTTTCAACCCTGCCGGAATAAAATAGGTTTCTCCCTGTTGATAGGTTTTGGTTTCCCCGTTTGCAGTAAATAAGCACTTGCCGCTTACAACCACCGTCCACTGTGCGGCGTGGGCGTGTTCGGGAAACGGCACTTCCTTCTCTGCGCTAACGAAGTAGACCGTACCTGTCGATGTGTGATCCACATGGACGGTCAGCCCCTCGATGCCATAATCGCGGCTTGGCACTTTGTCGATGATATCGGGAAATATCTTGTTCATGGGAATTCCTCCTTGTCAAAATTCTCCTTGATTATATCGCTCTCTATCGACACTTGCCATAGATAAACAAAGGAAAATGACCATCAACTTTATAAAATAGGGATTTTGTAAAGCTATTTCAAGTACGGAGCCAATGATGTAGGCATACCTTGCACCAACAATTCCGTAAATTCGTCTATCGGTATTTTCATTCCATCCAAGAACCAATCGTTTATGGATTCGGAGATGGCTCGCATATAAAAAACGACATAGAAACGAATCTCCGATGGAATCTCGACAAGAGCAAAATTTCGGCGGATTCTCTCTAATATCAAATCGATTGCAAAATTATTAGTGGCATAACGAAAGGATACCTGTCCGGCAGTATTTTGCAAAGCATTTCTGTAAAACGGTTTATTCTCCGTAAGAACAAAAGAGCTCTGCCACACACATTTTCTCCATGATACATCTGTACCTAATCTGCCCAAGAACGGCTCCATTGAGACATTATAAATCCAAGCAAGCAATTCATATTTATCGGAAAAATGATTGTAAAATGTTGTGGAGGTCATACCGCAATTTTGAGTTATTTCTTTGATGGTAATTTTTTCAACGGATTTTGAAGCTGCCAGTTCTTGTATGGATTCTGCAAGAATTTCCTTGGTGGTTTTCTGAACAATCATTTCTACCTTACCTCTTTTCCTTATCTTTTCAAAAGGAGTGTGATATTCATGGGAATTTTCAGTTGGCTGTTCCGCTCACGAGACAAGCCCAAGAACAGCTATCACTTCAGCGGCTGGCCGTTCGTATTCGGCAAATCTGCCGCCGGAGCGAAGGTCAACGAGTTCACAGCCATGCAGACCACGGCGGTTTACGCCTGTGTCCGCATCTTGGCGGAGTCCATCGCAGGGCTGCCGCTTCATGTCTATGAATATCGGGGAAACGGGAAAGAGCGTGTGCCGGGGCATCCGCTCTATTTTTTACTCCACGATTCACCCAACCCTGAAATGACTTCTTTCATATTTCGAGAGACAGCCATGATTCTCCTTCTCCTGTGGGGAAATTCTTTTTCGCAAATCATCCGTGGGCATGAGGCGGGTGGTGGGGCTGTACCCTTTGCTCCCCAATCGCATGAGCGTTGACCGGGACGAGCATGGAGAACTGGTCTATACCTACACGCCCATGAACGACAGCAACCCCAATCTCAAGAGCGGGCAGTTCATCAAGCTGTGCCGGGAAGATGTCCTGCATATTCCGGGGCTTGGCTTTGACGGGCTGGTGGGCTACTCGCCTATTGCGATGGCACGGAACGCCGTGGGTATGACTTTAGCCTGTGAGGAATACGGCTCTTCCTTCTTCGCCAACGGCGCACGTCCCGGCGGTGTCCTCAAGCACCCCGGTGTCCTCAAAGACCCGTCCAAGCTGCGGGAAAGCTGGCAAGCCGTCTATGGCAGCGCAGCCAACACGGGCAAGGTCGTGGTACTTGAGGAGGGAGTGGACTACTGTAGAACCTCGCCCATATATACGACAATGAATCATCTGGTTAAATCAGGATACAAAGATACCAGCTTGACTCTGGCTTTTTCCTTAGTGAACAGCCAATGAATCGGTGTCGGCTTCTTGTTCCGCTTATTTTCCCACGCACTGACTTCACGTTGCAGCTTGGCAAGGCTTTCGATTCTTCGGTTGAGGCATTGCCTGGTCGATACATTCAGCTCGATCTCGGCCATGTTCAACCAGCTGCCATGCTTCAGCGTATGGTGTATTTCCAAACGCCCCGCCAGTCGGCGGGCCTCATCTGCGGCCAGTGCGGCGGCTGGTACGGGGCCAAGGTCTGGCATTCGATTGACAAGTACCGGAGAACCATCTACCGCTGCAATGACAAATTCAAGAATCACTGTCAGACGCCGCACCTGACGGAGAATGAAATTAAAGGTGCTTTTATCCGAGCAGTCAATCAGCTTATTGAGAATAAGGAAGATATTCTGAGCAATATCACGATGCTGAAAAAGCGTCTTACAGATACCGCATCTTTGGAAAAGGAACGTGATGCGCTGGAATTAGACCTGAACATGTTGACCGACCAGGTGCAGCAGCTCATTGCTGAGAATGCCCAGGTGGCACAGGACCAGGATGAATATGGCAGGAAGTACAACGGGCTGGTCAGCCGGTATGAAGAAACGAAGAAGAAGTATGATCAGGTCTGTGATGCCATACAGCAGTGTGTGGACAGATACTGGAAGCTGGATAACTTTATGAAAAATCTGCAGAAACAAAATCTTGTATATGAGTTTGACGAAAGGCTGTGGTGCAGTTTGGTAGACTTCATTATAGTATACAGTAAAGTAAAAATTCAAATAGTTTTTAAGAATGGTACGAAAATACATGTGGGAATGTGAATGGAATATAAAATCTATTGACATGATACGGGGGGGTATACTGTAAATGGTTAAAAATTTTTGAAACAAGGAGTGGTATTATGAACAGAATTTATAAGTTGGTTTGGAATCGGGTGCGTAACTGCTATGTGGTTACTTCTGAACTGGCAAAAAGTTACGGAAGGAATAATGGGAACAAGCTTGGAGTCACTGGCAGAGTAGTAGCCGGCGCACTTGCTGTACTGTTAGGATCAAGCCTTAGTTTGGGAACCGCATTTGCCGAGGGTGTAACATCGGGTGATGGAGCCCATAAGTACCAACAGGGTATCGCGATTGGCGACAATGCAGCTGCAGTAGATAGTACTGCTTCAAATGGACATAGTGGTAATACAGCTATTGCTATCGGCGCCAATTCTAAAGCATCTGTTGGCAATCCGTTAAGCCAAGACGTCAATACCGGAGCCATTGCAATCGGAACTGGTGCTAGAGCTGACTATGCATCTATTATGATCGGCAATATTGATTCAGTACCTACCACTACAGGATTATCAGGATATGCATTGGGCACAACAACTATCGGGATAGGACAGGGCGTAAAAATCGAAAATAGCGTTGGTAATGGGATTTCCATAGGTACTGGCAGTACAAGTAGTAATTCTTTTGATAGTGTCTCCTTGGGGACAGGTAATAATATCTCAAACGGAAATAATAATGTTGCGTTAGGGGCAGGAATTAATATAGACGGACTTTCAAATGTTGTTGCCTTAGGTGCGGGTTCGTCTGCAGAAGGAGCCGTCTCAACTGCAGGAATGACCATTGGAAGCCAGAACTATAACTTCGCAGGAACCAATGTCAATGGAACGGTTTCCATAGGCAACGGCACTACACAACGTACGTTGACGCATCTGGCTGCTGGACGTGTGGATGCAGGGTCTACAGACGCAGTAAATGGTTCACAGCTCTTTGCTGTAGCACAGGCTGCAGCTGCTGCTCGAACCACTATTACAGGTGGAAGCCACGTTTCGGTATCATCTAATACAGGTGCTGGCGGAAGTACTAATTATACTATCAGCGTAAATGGCACAGACACGATTGCAGCTGGGAATTCAGATCTCGCTACCAGTAATGGCGTATATCAGTACGGGCAGACACTCATCAATAACGGCCTGAAGTTTGGTGCCAATTCTGCAAGCGGTGCGGCAAATCCGGCTACGGCCAAACTGGGGAGTACAGTTAACGTAGTAGGTGAAGGCGCAAAAGCGGACACCGAATACTCCGGGGATAACCTCAAAACCGTTGTGAGCCCAGACGGAGCAGGCAATACGACCATCACAGTCAAGATGGACAAGAACCCAACGTTTGATTCTATTACTACCATTGGCGATGCCCACATCGGAGGTACTGCCAATATTGATGGCAATGCAACGGTAGGTGGTGACACCCACCTGAAACAGGATCTTCAGGTAGACGGCAATACCAATATTGACGGTAATGCAACGGTAGGCGGTGACACCCACCTGAAACAAGATCTTCAGGTAGACGGCAATACCAATATTGACGGTAATGCAGCGGTAGGCGGTGACACCCACCTGAAACAGGATCTCCAGGTAGACGGCAATACCAATATTGGTGGGAATACAACCATCGCTGGTGATACTCATATTCAACAAAATCTCCAAGTAGATGGTGATGCAAATATTAAAGGAGATGTTCATGCGGGTGTAGGCTATTTCAATGATATACAGCTTCCGGGAGGCTCTTTAACTGGCAGATTAGATAAAATGGATACCCGTATAAACAGAGTCGGTGCTGGTGCAGCAGCTTTATCAGCTCTTCATCCCCAGGATTTTGACCCCGATAATAAGTGGGACTTTGCAGCAGGTTATGGTAACTACAAAGATGCCCATGCTGTAGCTGTAGGAGCTTTCTATAGACCTAACGAAGATACTATGTTTTCTGTCGGAGGGAGCTTCGGTGGTGGAGAAAACATGGTTAATGCCGGCGTGACTTTTAAACTGGGACAGAAGAGTACTGTTAGCCGGTCTAAGGTATCTATGGCAAAAGAAATTATTGCCTTACGTAATGATAATTTGGAAATGCGCCAAGAACTTGATGAATTGAAAAACATGATGAAAGCTGGCACAGTTTCTCCTATGAGAAATGTTAATTTCTCGGACGTTCCAAAAGACCATTGGGCCTATCAGTATGTTAAGAGTTTGGTCGATAGAGGCTATTTAAATGGATATACAGATGGTGAGTTTAAAGGCGATCGAGCAATGACTCGTTATGAATATGCAGCTATTGTCTATCGTGCGTTACAAAACGGGGCTCCTGTAGATGCAGATATGGGACGTTCTTTGAGCGAATTTGCTCCTGAAGTTGAAAAAGTGGCATCTGCTGATCGGTTCCGTGTGGACCGTATTTCTGGCAAGGATAATGACCGGCATAAGGTAGAACGTGTACGGGTAAATGATAAAGATGATAAAGTCCAAAATGTGTTCCGGGATGTTTATGGTGATTATGTTCAGAAATAAATAGTATAAATATGAAAAGACAAAACAGGAGTTATCAGAGAACATGGTGACTACTGTTTTGTCTTTTTATATTTATAGTGGAAATGCATATTCCCAATCCTTAGAATCTATTCTGATTTCCCCTGGCTTATAAGCCTATTTCAATTAGACGAAATGTTGACGAAAACGCGGGGGGGGGTAAAATATAATCATTAGAATTTTAAAGAGCATATGGTTGGAAAAGGAGAGTACAATGAATAGGGTATATCGGGTTATTTGGAGCAAAGTAAAACGCTGTTATGTAGTTGTCTCTGAGTTGACAAGAAGTTGTACGAAAGATAATCGGAGCCATGGGAGTTATAGACGAAATGCTTTCGCTCTTTGTGTAGTCCTGTTATGTGGTAGTATGAGTGTAGCAGGAGCAGCTGATACGACAGTGGGTACTGGTTCTGGCGTAGCCTATGGCACGAGCAGTAATGCTCCGAAAGCGGAAAACGTAGCCATTGGTAAGGGAAGTAGCATCAGCTATTCTAATGGTGCCAGTGCAGCTACTGGAGACATTGTGGTAGGTAATGAAGCCAAAATTAATAACTATGCCAGCCAAGGTGGTAGTATTGCCATTGGAAAAAATGCCAAAATCGAAAATATGGCCGGTGGCGCTGAAGCTACTTTTGCACTGGGGCAGACTACTTTTTCTGGGAATTCGTTTTCTAGTGCTCGTATTCCTGCTGATCCGACTAAAGTTATTGGCAGCATCGCTATTGGTGACAACACCTTTGCTCGAACTGGCAGCACAATGATCGGCTCCCATAATTACAGTGGGGACCTTGGGGATACCACTGTCGATAGCGCTGCTACGCGTGCTTCTAATTTGAATGTCTATGCGACTACTGTCGGTGCGAATAGCTTTAGCAATGGAGCATTTACCACGACTACCGGTGTCTATAACATTATTTCCGGTGAATACAATGGTGGACGATTGGCTAATGGTCAAAAAAACTTTGGCGCAACCATTACCGGCGCTTTGAACAGTATAGAGTCGATGGATAGTGCAGGTTCAGGCTATTATTCCGGTATAGCAAATAGCATTGTTGGTACTGCCAACAGGACCCAGAATACTAATGGCTCTTTGATCTTTGGTGCCGGTAATGAAATTACAAATTCTTATACTTCCATATCCGGCTTGCCAGGAGGGCTATTCTCGACCACGCCGACTTCAGCTAAAGATTTGGCAAATATATTGCGTGAAGCAACAAGCGAATCTGATGGTGGAGGTTCTACAATGGCTATTGGTGGCGGTAACAAAGCCGATTATACCCAGAAAACACAAATTACTGGTGTTAATAATAAAGTTACGGGTACGGCCGGTAATATTGCCAAATTAAATTCCGTATCCGGTTTTAAAAATACCGTAACTAATGCATCCAATAATATTATCATGGGAAATGACCATACGGTTACAGCCGATAATACCATTGCTATCGGCGGTCTTTCCAGTACAGATACACGTTCTGTTGCCAATACAACTTCCATTGGGTATGATGCAAAAGTCAATAAAGAAGGTGGCGTAGCTCTTGGTTATAAGTCTAATGCTACGGTAGATAAAGGTACAGCTGGGTATGACCCGACTACGGGAGCTACTTCGACAGAGACAAATTCTACATGGAAGGCTACATCAGCAGCCGTTTCTGTAGGTGATGTAGGAAACGGTGTTACTCGTCAGATAACCAGTGTGGCAGCAGGCACGGCAGATACTGACGCTGTCAATGTGGCGCAGCTGAAAAAAGCCGTTGCTGGAGCTTCTGATGGGAATGATACGTTGGTAAGTAGTGCTAATGGGCTTAGCCTTTCCGGTAATACCCTTTCCATGAATGTTACTGATACTGCGGGAAATGCCGTAACAGGCTCCGTGGATTTGTCTGCTATTGCTGGTAGCGTAGATACGAGAAATACCGTAACTGCTGGTGATAATGTGACTATTGATGAAACCTCAAATACAGATGGAAGTTCTACCTATAAAATCAATGTAACGGCAGATGGACAAGTGGCAAACGGAAACACCGGAATCGTAACTGGTGGGACTGTGTACAATGAGACGCATGTAACGAATGATGGCTCCTATGTTAAGGCGGATAATACAGCTGGACAGAATTTGTCTATCCTGGACAGCCAAGTAAAGAATAATGCAGACAACATCAGTAACTTGGATAATCGAGTTAATAACATGGGGAACAATCTTAATAAATTAGGTGACCGGGTAGATAGAGTCGGTGCAGGGGCTGCAGCACTGGCGGCTCTTCATCCCCAAGATTTTGATCCGGATGATAAATGGGATTTTGCAGCAGGTTACGGTAATTATAAAGATGCCCATGCAGTAGCTGTAGGTGCCTTCTACCGGCCCAATGAAGATACCATGTTCTCCGTAGGCGGCTCTTTCGGCGGCGGTGAAAATATGGTAAATGCTGGTGTGACCTTCAAGCTTGGGCAGCATAACCATGTGAGCCGTTCCCGCGTGGCCCTGGCTAAGGATGTATTGGAGTTAAAGCAGATTGTAGCTAAGCAAGATGAAATGATTCAAAAACTCATGAGTGGTAAGGTATCTATAGCTACTAAAGACGTGACCTTCCCGGATGTACCGAAAGATCACTGGGCTTACACGTATGTGAAGTCTCTTGCCGACAGAGGGTATCTGGAAGGATATCCCGATGGTGAATTTAAGGGCGATCGTGCTATGACTCGTTACGAATACGCAACGGTTATTTATCGTGCTTTGCAGAACGGAGCACCTAATGATGCTGATATGAGTCGAGCCGTAGAAGAATTTAAACCAGAACTTGCCAAGGTACAAGAAGTAGAACGTTTCCGTGTTGATCGTATTTCCGGTAAGGATAACGACCGACATAAGATCGAAAGAGTACGTGTCAATGATAAAAATGACAAAGCTAATAACGATTTTAGAGATGTATATGGTTCACATATTCGGAAATAGTATAGAATTCTTTTACTGAGATAAAAGAAATTAAACAAGCCTGGTATATGGAGAATCTGTGTATCGGGCTTGCTTTTTATGACTAGGGTTTGTAGAATGGCCTAAACAAAGTTATGGATGAATATTTGTCAGAAATTGAAGATTTGGGATAGGGGTGAGATGGTCTGGATTTAGATATAGACTTTAACTTGCTAGTAATCAGATGTGCAGGCTATCTTAGAAAAAGTTATGAAAGAATGATGCTAGATTTATAAATCGAAGTCTAGTATAAAATATTGACAGAAATGTAAAAAGAGGAGATAATCCTTCATATAAAGGCTTTTTTATTGGGAGGAGAGCGAACGATGAATAGAATTTATAAAGTCATATTTAACCGGGTAAAGGGACGCCACGAGGTTGTTTCTGAATTAGCAAAAAATGGTGGGAAAGCGTCAGGAAATTCTTTACTGAGAACTTTTATTAATTCGGGGGGGTATTAACTAAAAGTATTTTATTGTCACTGCTTTTATTAGGAACTAGTTATGGTGCTAATGCGGCGATTATCAATGATGGTGATACCTTGATTGGAAGCACAAATATTAATGTGACTAAGGATGATACAACGCAAACTATCACTATAACAACTAATGGATTGGCGACAACTGCGGAACTAAATACCAATAAGGCAAATATAGCGGCCAACACCGCACAAATCGGTACTAATACAGTAGATATCAATACCAACAAAGCGAATATAGCTGCTAATACGGTACAAATTGGTATCAATGCTTCAGCCATCAATTCGAATAAAGACGATATCTCTGACCTGAAGGCAGTCAATACCGCACTGGGGCTGGATAAAAATAAGGTGGGTATGAAATATTTCCGAGCCAATTCTAATGGTGATGATGCCTATGCTACTGGGGCAGATGCGATTGCTGTGGGCAAAAATGCAAGGGCATCCAAGGATAAGGCTGTTGCTATGGGTACGCAAGCAGAAGCAAGCGGTGTGGGTGCCATTGCTATCGGTGCAGAAACGAAAGAAAATGGCAATAGTAAAGGGGCAGAGGCAGCTGCGGAAAATTCTGTTGCTATTGGTTCTGATGCAGTGGTAGTTGAAGAGGGAAGAAATGGCATTGCCTTGGGCCGTGGGGCAATCACCGGTGCCAGAAGCGGTATGACAGCTGATGATGGTTCCCAACTCGTTCAGGTGGGCGGCGGACAAAACAGTATCTCTATCGGCAATGGGGCGAATGCCCGGGGGAATTCGGCTATTGCCCTCGGGGATGGCGCTGTAGTCATGAATGATGCGACGGCAGATAACCCTATCACCAATAATGGTATTGCTATTGGTACAGGGAGTCGGACGGTTTCGGAAAACGGTACGGCTATCGGTAATGGAGCCAGAGTCAGCGGCAGCAGTGCAGGTGCGACGGCCATCGGGAACCAGGCAAAAGCACAGGCATCAGATGCCCTCGCGGTAGGTTCCGGTGCAGAGGCGACGTATGGGGACAGTGTAGCTATCGGTTCTGAAGCGAAATCATCATATGTTGAAACGGTGGCTATCGGAAAGAGTGCGGAATCCAGGGGAAATCAGTCCATTGCGCTAGGCAGCGGTACTACGGCCAATGCAGACAATGTGGTGTCCATTGGACATAACGCAGTAGCAGATGCAGAGTATTCTATCGTCATGGGCGAAGAGGCCGGAAAAGGCATGGTTGGGGACAAGAACCACGTCAATGGCGCCCATGTTGTTATCGGGAAAAATGCTGGACAGAATATCGATGGATCCGAAGATATTTCTCTGGGGTTCGGTGCCGGCAGCAATGTAAAGGGAAATTATAATATTGCTATCGGTTCCGGTGCCGGTACCTATTTGGGGGATAATACTACCGGTTCTACACAAAATTCTCTGGCTGGATATGACGTATCCCTGGGGTATCATGCCAATCATTATGAAGCAGCCACTTCTATTACTGAAGCAACAGCGCTGGGAGCTAATACGGTGGCAAGGACACAGAGTACCGCAGTAGGTGCTGTTTCTAAGGCTATCGGCAATGGAGCCACTGCCATGGGTTTTACCTCCCTGGCAGAAGGGGATAAGTCTATGGCCATCGGGGAAGAATCTATTGCTCGGGACACAGGCAATGTGGCTTTAGGTGGGGGTTCCCTGGCTACAGCAGCAATGGCTTCCGGGAATGCTTATCTGACAGGTACGACGGCTACACAGATTGTTTCTGTTGGAAATGGTGCTTCAATGAGTGATAACGGGCTTCGTCGGATAGTGAATGTGGCTGACGGGTCCGCTGATCAGGATGCGGTAACGGTAAAACAGCTGAAAGCACTGCAGACAGATCTGTCCTCTCAGATTACCAATGCCCATCCCGGCAGCAGCAGCGGCAATGCGGTGACGTATTCGGGAACGAATAATGAATATGTCAGTCTGAAAGATAATAACAATAATGCAGTACAGATTAAAAATGTGAAAGATGGGGTAGATGCTGGCGATGCGGTTAACAAGGGGCAGATGGATCAAGCTGTCAGTGCTGCTAAAGTACATTACTATTCAGTAAAGACTGATGATACAGGAACGGCGAAGAATAATTTCAATAATGATGGTGCCGTGGGTAGTGACTCCCTGGCCATGGGGGTGATTGCTAAGGCTACGAAAGAGCGAAGTGTGGCTGTAGGCAATAATGTCAGCGCTGAAAGTGATGGCAGTATTGCTATGGGCGTGGGCTACAAGAATACAGACGGATCTATCAGTGAAACGAAAGCGGAAACTGGCTATCAATATAATACCGCTATTGGTGCCGGTGCCCAGTCTGCCGGCGATAATTCATTAGCCATCGGTACCAGAGCGGCGGTTAAGCAAAAAGCAGGTTCTGCTACTAACAGCAGTAAGGAATCTATTGCCATCGGGTATCTTGCGGAGACATCTGATACCCGAGGTGTAGCGATGGGCGCTGAAGCTAAGAGCATTGCCAAGGGGGCTAATGCTATCGGTGACAGAGCGACTGCCTCAGGAACAGACTCTATTGCCATCGGCACAGAGGCAACGGATGCTCTTTCTACTAACTCCATCGCCATGGGGACGAAGGCAAATGTGCAGAAAGGCAGTAGTGCGGCGGTTATCGGTAATGAATCCCATGCAACAAATGCAGTGAACGCCAATGTCTTCGGTACGGGAAGCTCGATTATCAATGGAAAAGATGACGACAAGGTGAAAGATAACAGTCTTGTGGGGAATGGGAACCAGATTGTCCGGAATGATGCCCAGTCGGTGACCAATATCACCGTCAATGGCAATACCAATACAGTGCAGGGAATCACGGATTCCAGCAGTGCGGCAGATGCATCTAAACTGGATAAAATTAATATTACCGGTACAAACAATACAGTAACCCTGAGCGATAATGGGCTTCCCATTGAAGATGTGACCATTATGGGGAATGATAATACGGTTGAGGCTGCGTTGAAATATGATCCCGACGGAAAATCACTGTCCAATATCCAAATTCTTGGTTCCAATGTAACTGCGACTCTGGGAAATTCCGTATATTTGGGAACGGGTTCTGCCGCTACAGCAGAAGCCACTGCGGAAACAGCCGGTGCAGGGGAGTACAATGATCTTTATGCTGTAGCGGCTAAGAAGGCGGATGGCGTGGTCACCATCGGTAGCAAAGGCCATGAACGGCGTCTGCAAAATGTGGCAGCTGGTCTGGTCAGTTCGACCAGTACCGATGCCGTAAATGGAAGTCAGCTCTACCTGCGGACCCGGCCCCTTCGTTTTGCCGGGGATAATTCTACACTTGGCTCTACCGCCGCTGCCGATCAGAACGTGCTTCATCGGGGTTCTGATGAAGCTATGTCCATCCTGGGCGGAGCCGACGACGGCAATCTGAGCGATAACAACATCGGCGTAGTGGCCGATGCAGCCAATAATAAGCTCACCGTGAAACTCTCCAAGGATGTGAAGGGTCTTAACAGCGTGACGGCTACTACTGTCAATGCTACCATGGTCAATGCCGGGGATACCACCATGAACGACAACGGTCTCACTATTAAGAACGGTCCTTCTATCACAAAGACCGGCATCAATGCCGGCGGCAAGACCATTACCAACGTGGCAGCCGGTGTAAACCTGACCGACGGGGTGAATGTAAGCCAGCTGAAGAGCGCCCAGGCAGCGGCTACCACGGAGGTGAAGGCCGGAAAGAATGTGACGGTAGATGAAGCTACGGGAGCCAACGGCCAGAAGGTATATACGGTGAATGCCGATCTCAGTTCTGTGGCGGATGCCCTGGGAGGAAGTTCTACGGTAAATGCCGTCACCGGCAAGGTGGAAGCCAATCTGGAAGTCAACGGGAATACCTACCATACGGTGCAGGAAGCGGTGAATGCCGCCAACACTACCGTCTCTTCTAATGACGGCTCCGTGAAGGTGACCAAGAGCTCCAATACGAACGGTTCCAATAATTTCGACCTGGCGGTGGATTACACCAAAGTAGCCGAAAATGCCAGCCTGACTTACAAGGCCAACGGCAAGAATGAAAAAACCGTAAGCCTGAAAAAGGGCTTGGACTTCACCAATGGGAAGAATACCACGGCTTCCGTGGCTGCTGACGGGGTGGTAAAATATGATCTTAATGATGATATCAGCCTTAGCAGCGTAACCACCGGGGATACGGTGATTAATAATACAGGTCTGACCGTAGGCGGTAACGCCTACGTGACCAAGAGCGGTCTCAATGCCAACGGCCAGAAAGTGGTAAATGTGTCAGACGGCGAAATTTCTGCCACCAGCACCGATGCGGTAAACGGCAGCCAGCTTCATGCCACCAATGTGGAGGTGGAGGAAAACACCAAGAACATTGCCATCAACAAGAAAAACATCCAGAAGAATGCGGATAATATTGCCAAGGGCCTGAACTTTGCCGCTGACTCCGGCACTACCTATAATGCCCAGCTGGGAGATACGGTTTCTGTGAAGGGGGACGGACATAATGTGTCCACATCTATCGATGGCAGCCAGATCACCGTCAAGATGAGCGATACTCCTTCCTTTACCTCGGTGAAGGCCGTGACCGTTCAGGGGGACACCATCTACGGCGATACCATCAAGGCCGGAGATACGGTAACCATGAATAACCAGGGCATTGACATGGGAGACACCAAGATCACCCACCTGCACAAGGGAGAGGTTTCCGCTACCAGCACTGATGCGGTGAACGGCAGTCAGCTGTATGGTACGGAAACTCGGATCAATCGTCTGGGTAACCGGATTAATCGTGTTGGTGCTGGGGCAGCGGCTCTGGCTGGGCTCCATCCGCTGGATTTTGATCCGGACGACAAGTGGGATTTTGCTGCCGGATATGGCAACTATAAGAATGCCAATGCCGTTGCTATTGGTGCATACTATCGTCCTAACGAAGATACCATGTTCAGCGTAGGTGGTTCCTTTAGCGGCGGAGAGAACATGGTGAATGTTGGTGTTAGCTGGAAATTTGGACAGAAGAGCCATATCTCTCGTTCACGTGTTTCCATGGCTAAAGATATGCTGGCTATGAAGAATCAGATTGAAACATTGACGAAAAAATTGGCAAATTATGAATCGGGCCAGCCTGTCAAATTGGCTTCTACTGCAAGCGGAGCTATGACTTTCCCGGATGTCCCGGAAAATCATTGGGCTTATGAGTATGTTAAGAGTCTGGCGGAACGAGGCTACCTGAAAGGATATCCAGATGGGGAATTTAAAGGCGACAGGGCGATGACACGTTATGAATACGCGGCCATCATTTACCGTGCTTTGCAAAATGGAGCACCCTCAGATGGTAACATGACACGTTCTGTAGATGAATTTGGCCCTGAATTGATCAAAGTCCAGAATATCGACCGTTTCCGTGTAGATCGCATTTCCGGGAAAGATAATGATCGGCATAAGGTAGAACGGGTACGAGTAAATGATAAAGATGATAAAGCTCAAAATGTGTTCCGGGATGTTTACGGAAGCCATATTCAAAAATAGGGCATAATAAGTAAGAAAGAAATATAAAAGCGTCAGTTGTTCAAAAGGAATGACTGACGCTTTTATGCTAGTGCTGAACATAAAATTGGATTTAAGAATGGGCTGCTAGCTTTTTATGATAGTGTTGACTGATAGCGGTAGATGGTTTCCAGAGAAAAAATTAATTTTCATTGTAATTTACGAGGTTTATTTTTATAATTAATTTGGTCAGTTTTTTTTTGAGAGAGCTCTACCTATCTCTTTCTGGAATATGCACACGGGGTGTTCAAAATCCTTGGTATCGTTGTATTGTATCAAATACGGACACCTTTGAGATGATATTGCAACGACGGGCGCATCCCTTGAAGAAGCGGCCCGCCTCCTCAAAGAAGGCGGGGCGGAAAAGGTGGTGGGACTCGTCCTTGCCAGTAATGCGCCCATGGCGTCCGTTTCCAATTTGGACTGATGGGAAAGAATTTAAACTCATTGGGTCTCTAAGTTCTCGCTACGCCTTTACGCACGTTGCCTTGGAACTCGATTTCTTCAAAACGGGTCCGTTCCGCTAGGGAGTCGTGTCATCCATTTAAAAATAGAACCCTATCAGATTGATATGACTCTATTTTTTATGGGAAGGCAATCCAATCTTCCAACACGGAAACATCTTTCGATAAATGGGAGGGGAGGACGATTCTTCGGGCTGTAAGGGTTCATGTTGAAGAAACTCTATCTGAAGACGAGGTATGCAAAAAGCGCGATGCTGCCTTGAAAGATATTTTTGAAAAACAAGACGAGTTCCTGAAGGAAATGCAGTTCTAAGGCTGGCTCTTATCGTTTTTGTAAGGGACAAATTTTCTTAACAAGCGTACAAGCCAAAGAAATGAGCCATGTAGAAAACGCTTTTTTCTACATGGGACTCATTAAATAAAGAGGTCACCATCCAAATCACAAGACGGATTTGGATGGTGACTCTCTGTTTTTCGTTTGAGATAGGTGCCTTTTCCGCAAGAGAGCATCACAGCATCTTTGCGAGGCTTCCTTACTGCGCCCGCGTCATGAGAACGACTGTCTCGACATGGCATGAGAGGATAGCAAGAACGTCATATCGCTTTTTTTAGTCGTTGAACGTTGTCGGGAACATATCCACCGTTTTTTGTCTAAAGTCCTAGTTGTTGGAAACATATCCACGAAGTATTTTAAGGACAATTTTTTATTAGTAACGATTCTATAAAATGAAATTTTGATTTATCCCGTATATGCATTATCTGCAGTATTTTTGAAGTTCTGCTTAGATAGCCATTCTTCTTCATCCCTGTTTTCAGGAATATCTATACGCTCAATCTTGAAGATAACTGGTCTAGTTCCATCATTGCAGCAAGCAATCATCATGCGTTCGTCATTTGTCCAGCCGTGCATGATGGATCCTCCCTGCAGCGCAGTATATACATAGCGACTAACTGCATCCCACGCTTCACCGCAAAACTGACCATTCATCAGATGGTAGAAGTCATCTTTTTGGGATGTCCTATCCAAAATAAATTCATCTCCAACTTTAAAACACGGACATGGTCCAGACTTCGGATCAGCAAGATATTTTTCCTGCAAATCCGGAAATACCTTAGTTTCCAAAACCGTTATTTTGCACTGATGTTTCATATTTTTCTCCTCCATACAACTTCCGATTTGTTTGTCTAACCTTATATTTAATTAAGGCGGAATGCATGGATCGAACTTGCGACCTTTGCCCGCAAATATAAAATGCACCTTGGCGGTGTACAAGTTTCCGCCATAATTCACAATTACTGATTTCTATCTCTATTAGACTATGTTATATCATAAAACACGTCTTTTTGCTTTCCCACTTAGACTTGTAATCACAAAATACCCTGCATTTCTGCAAGGTGTTTCATTATTTATACCTACTTTACTACCCCAATACTAGTACCGGATTTAAACTTGGGAATTTGATACTTTCTCAATAACCTCATAATTGAAAATCCACTCATACTGCCCTTTAAGGCTTATTTTTTGTCAAATTTATCATTCTTCTCTTAAGTACTCTTTAGTAATGTGTTGTAATATCCATGGGAGGGATTACCATGAGACTGCAAATTTCCAAATCTAAGAATGCTCAATCTTTTTACGTTATCCGTTCTTGCTATATTAATGGCAAACATTCTTCTAAGGTCGTTGAAAAATTAGGCACTTATGAAGAACTTAAGAAAAAGCACGATGATACTGTCGCTTGGGCAAAAGAATATATCCAACAGTTGAACGAATTAGAAAAAGAGCAAAAGCGTGAAATTGTGATTCATTTCAAGCAATCCAAGCCTATTCCTATGGATAAACAACTCCAATTTTCTGGAGGCTATCTGTTCTTGCAATCGTTATACCATCAATTAGGCCTCCCTGCTATCTGTCAGGATATTTCTTCCCGTTATAAATTCAAGTTTAATCTGAATGAATGCTTGTCTCGACTAATATATATTCGCATTCTTTACCCTTCTTCTAAGCTAAGCAGCTATGAGTATTCTAAAAAAATGCTTGAGCCCCATCAGATGGAGTTACATCATCTGTATCGTAGCTTAGGGATATTATCTGCGGAAGATTCCTTTATCCAATCGCAGCTGTATGCCAACAGCGAGCGGTTATGTGCCCAGAATAGTAAGGTGCTGTATTACGACTGCACCAACTTCTTCTTTGAAATCGAACAAGAAGACGGTATACGCCAATATGGTCCTTCCAAGGAGCATCGCTCTAGTCTTATCGTCGAAATGGGATTGTTCATGGACGGCGATGGCATCCCTTTGGCGTATTGTCTTCACAGCGGCGATACGAATGAACAAGTTACATTACAGCCCTTGGAAGAAAAGATTGTACATGACTTCAACCTATCTCGCTTCATCGTCTGTACTGACGGAGGCATCTCCTCTCTTTCCAACCGGAAATTCAATACCCGTGGGGAACGCGCCTTTGTGACGACCCAGTCCATAAAGAATTTAAAGGCTCATTTAAAACAATGGGCCTTGGACCCGAAGGGATGGAAACTGTCGGGAACCAAGAAAGAATATGACCTGACAGACTTAGACGCATTAGGACCCGAATATGAAGAGATGACGTTCTTCAAGGATCGATGGATTCAAGAAGATGGGCTGGAACAGCATTTAATTGTGACGTTTTCCTTAAAGTACAGACACTACCAACAGAATATACGGGAACAGCAGATACAGCGCGCTTCTAATGGCATATCCACTCACAGTAAGTCCCTTAAGGCATACGGCACGAATGATTACAAACGTTTCGTCAAGAAGACAAAGATTACCGTTGATGGCGAAGTAGCCAAGAAAGAACTATATGAGATGGATGACGAACGGATACGGAAAGAATCTCAATATGATGGGTTTTACGCGGTATGCATCAGTTTAGACGAATCTCCTGAAGTCATTATTCGTATAAACCAACGACGTTGGGAAATAGAAGAATCCTTTCGGCTAATGAAGACGGAATTCAAGGCACGGTCAGTCTATCTTTCCCGAGAAGACCGTATACGCGCCCATTTCCTGATATGTTTTTTATCTCTGACCTTGTATCGGCTGCTTGAGAAAAAGCTGGGAAACTCCTATACGCCCCGTGAGCTGATTCATACATTACAGGATATGAACTTTCTTCAACTTCCTATAGACGATTACGTGCCAGCGTATACACGTACGGAGATTACCGACGCCATACAAAATGCCTTCGGATTCCGAACGGATTATGAAGTACTGAGTGAAAAACAAATGAAAAAAATTTTAAGAACTACTAAGAAAATATAAAACTTACTCACTTTTTTTCGCAGATATAAAGAGCTAGAAACGCCTATAAATACGCATTTCTAGCTCTTTATTATTTTGAAAGTATTAATTATAAAATAATACTATAAATACTGCAAAAATACAATATAATAATCAAAAACATTTCATTATCGCAGCATTTAACCAATTTGTCAAATACATAACTTTTCAACATGACTTATCCAATGCCTACTTTTCCGTCCCAATACCTATTTTATTCTTTAATGCAAAATATATGCGTCTCTCAGGCATAGTATACTCCTGAAATTATACTGCCAGCAATCGTTTAAGGGGTTTCACTCCCAAAAAACAGAACCTAACCTTGGTAATAAAAAAGGAAGTTTGGCTTTCAACCTTGCGAGTCGAATTTCCAAACTCCCTTTTGCAAATATGTCTGTTACTTTCCATTGTATCAACGATAGACGGATTACATCGGACTTCCAACAGTCGTTGATACAATCTAATTTTTCTACTGTTGAATTATTGAAACAGGTGCATTTGCACACTCCAAAGCAATTGTGCCGCAATTATACAATAAGCCATTTTAGAAAAATTACTCCTCAACTACAAATTGGAATCTGACGTGTAAACAATGCACATTTAAACTTCTATTTTCTATAGATCCAGCTGCATGAAAATTGCATTTGATGCCGGATTAACATTGTATTTTTCTATAAATTTAAATCCTACCTTTTCATATATTTTAATAGCACTACTCATAAATGGAACTGTATCTAATCGCATGTACTTATATCCTATTGCTCCGGCATCTTCAATAATCTTCTCAGATAACATATTACCTAAATGATTTCCACGAAACTCTTCTCTAATATAAAGTCTCTTAATTTCACAATAGTCATCATCATTTTTTGTTAGGGCCACACAGCCAGCAAGCTTTTCATCTACTAGTGCAATATACATTTTTCCGTTTGAATAACCATATTTTTCACTGAAATGATACATTTCAGTGAAAATTTCTGTGACGATAATGTCTTGCCTACTTCTGGATCCTCTTTAAGAATCATATCTGTGTATTATTTTACTAGTTCATAGAATTCATCAATCCTATCATAAGCAGGTACAATTTCAATCATCATTAAACTCCCACAATTCCTCTGTTATCGAATAATTAGCCCAGGTATTATTTTCTTTTGTATCAGTAAGTTTAAAATCAAATTTTGCATACAAATGTCTTGCTGCTTTACAGATATCAATTGTCCATAGGCTTACATGGGTATATTGCATTTTCTTACAGTAATCCATTGCTGTCTGCATTAAAGCCTTACCTGCACCTTTTCCTTGTAATGAAGCATCCATACCGAATAATCTAAGCTGAGCATCATGTTCTCCTCTATCTATTACACAGATAGAACCTTTGATTTTTCCACCGTTCTCTATAATCCACATCTTATTTTTTTCAGGATTATCGAATAATTCCTCGCAAGCGTGAAGGAAATATTGCTCTGTACTAGGCAGAAAATCAAACTGCGTTTCAAATATCTTATAATAAAAATGTGAAACTAAGCTTACTTCACCAGATCCTACTTCTCTTATAACAAAATTACTCATTTATTTTATCTCCATTCTTTGATAATTTTTCTTCTATGCAGATCATGGCATTACAAACAGCATCACAATCCTCTTTGTTCAGATTTTCAATCATTTCAAATATTTTATTGTATGTGATTTCGATTACCCTTTTCGCCTCATCTATTCCATATTCAGTAAGTGATATGTCTTGGCTGCGTCCATCTGTACTAGAAGCTTTTCTTGTTATCATATTTTTCTTTTCGAATCCAGATATGACACGGCTAATATATCCCTTATCTAACAGTAATAGATTGCATAAATACTTTGCACTAAGTCTTTCGTTTTCATAAAGCTCAAATAGAATACGATTCTCTGTAACAGAATATCCGCTATCTAAATAATTGCGATCCAATATTCCTATGAGAGGTGTGTAAAAACGGTTGAATTTACGAATCTGTTCTATAGCATCAAGTTTCTCCTGCATCTTATTACCTCCATCAGGTTGCTTGAAGCAACTAAATGAATTATAAATGTTTTAATTGCTTTTGTCAACCTATTAATTATTGTTTTATTCTATAATGGCAACTAACTTTTTCATATATTCATTAAAGAAAAGAGCAATTGTAAATATCTACAATTGCCCTTATCGGTGTTAAAGATATTTAATTTTTATAAACTTATCTCGATGATAAAATTACGATTTATATCATTCGTTCAGTAGCCACCCATTATCTCCATGATAAATCATCTGCTTAGTCATTCCACCATCAATGCAGATATTTTCACCGGTGATGAAACCCGCCTTGTCCGAACTGAGAAAAAGAACCATATTGGCAATATCCAATGGATTTCCTACTCGCCCTGCTGGGTGTTGCTTAGCATCTGCTTCGTCATTATCTTTATAGGCATTATCAATCCATCCCGGAGAAATAGAATTCACTCTTGCTTTGCCAGCAAATGATACTGTCATCCCATGCGTCAAGGCTACGATGCCACCTTTGGCAGCAGTATAGCTTTCCGTCTGTGGCTGACTCATTCGATCTCTTGATGATGAGATATTGATAATTGATGCTCCACTTGAAAAATGCGGAGCAAATAATTTGCTCAAGTAGAATAGAGCCGTCATCCCAACTCTAAGAGCGTAATTAAAATCCTCATAGTTGCATTCGTCAATGCCTTTCATTGGCGGCAGGACATTATTGACCAATACATCTACGTGCCCATAATCCGTTATTACTTTTCCAGCAAATCTTTCTAGCGTTGCCTTATCACTGATATCTCCAATAAAATAATCATTATTGAGAATATCTATAATGCAGACCTTCACACCACGACTTTTGAACTCATCCACAATGCATTTCCCTATTCCCTTTACTCCGCCAGTGGCAACTACAACTTTATTAGTAAAACTCATTTTATCCTTCAAAATAATCAACTCAACCTACAAAATAACTATCCTATCTACACAACCTACCATATTTTCAAGCTGTCAACTCAACTCTCTGAATTTCTCCAAGTCGATATGTTCCCACTAAGTTATTTTATATAAAAATTAGGGAGTCGAGGATTTTCCCCTTGACTCCCCAAAATTCCTATATTTCAAGGGTTTCTAAGGCTATTTACTTCTGTACTCTTGACATCAATACCACTGTCTCGACATGGCTCGTGTGAGGGAACATATCAACGGGCTGGACTTGACGAATGTTATAGCCGCCTTCACAAAGGATGGCGGCGTCACGGGCAAGAGAGGCCGGTCCGCAGGAAACGTAGACGACGCGTTTGGGACGCACGGCAAGGATGGCGTCAAGAACGGGCCGCTCACAGCCGGCTCTTGGCGGATCAAGGACAACGACGTCGGGGCGGATTCCGTCCCTCACAAGAAGGGGCAGCTCTTTAGCCGCATCAGCACAGATGAATTCACTGTTTTTGATGTGATTGTCCCGGGCATTTTTTCTGGCGTCAGCAATCGCTGGTGCGACAATCTCGATTCCCAAGGCGTGCCGTGCCTTTTGGGCGAGAAAAAGGGTAATCGTTCCTGTGCCGCAGTAAAGGTCGATAACGTTTTCCTTTCCTTCAAGGGCGGCATAGGAAAGGGCAGTTTCATAAAGGCGCTGCGCCTGCAGCGTATTGACTTGGAAGAAGGAATGGGGGGAAATGACAAAGGTTAGGTCGCCCAAGCGGTCATGGATGACACCGGGCCCATAGATTACCTTGTTGTGGGGACCCATAATGACGTTTGTGTGGCGGGTATTGACGTTCTGTACCAAGGTAACAAAGCCGGGGATGGCTTCTTTCAGCATATGGGTCAGTTCCTTGAGATGGGGTACACGGTCCGTATTGGTGACAAGGACAGCCATGACCTCTCCGGTCTGGACGCCGACGCGGCCCATGATATGGCGCACGATGCCCGTGCGGGCGTCTTCTTTTAACGCCGGGATATGGTAGCGTTCCATCCAGGCACGGACGACGGCCGTAAGTTCGTTATTTGCATCATGCTGGATGAGGCAGCGCTTTACGTCAATGACGTGATGCGTGCCCTGGGCAAAGCAGCCAATAGACAGGCTGTGCTTTTTCCCTTCTGCCACAGGGACCTGCATCTTGTTGCGGTAATGCCACGGATCATCGGCTCCCAAAGTGGGATTCACGTTGATGCCCGAAAAATGACCAATGCGTTCCAAGGCATCGATGACGGTCTGACGCTTTTGAACAAGCTGCGCCTCATAGGCTAGATGCTGGATCTGGCAGCCGCCGCAGGCTTCATAGACAGGGCAGGGCGGTGTGATTCGGTCCGGACTGGGGACCAGGATCTTTTCCAAGCGTCCCAGGCCGTAGTTTTTCTTTTTGGCTGTGACTGCGGCCGTTACTCGTTCACCAGGAAGGGCTCCGGGGATAAAATAGGTAAATCCTTTCACTTTACCGACCCCTTCACCGGAACTGCCCAGCCCCGTTATGGTGATTTCAATATGTTCGTTAGGTGTGGTTGTGCGTTTATCTCTTTTCATACCAATCATTATAGCGGGGAAGAAGAGGGAAGGCAACTTTTCCCTGTTTTCTCTTTGTACAAAAATTGTAAAGCTAAATTTACCTCAAAAAAACGATATTTTGAAAAAATGAATCATCTTGCAAAATTAATGATTGACAGATAATATCTTCATCATCTACCATAAGAGTAGCTATTCAGGATAGAGAGACGCTTCTTTAGCAAGCGCCTTTTTTCAACGGTAAAAAGTATACAAAAATAGCGTAAGAAAATAAAAAAATGATTATTCTTGTAGCGGGTGTTTGCTCGGGACTGGGAATGTTGCTTTATTGAATTGAGGGGGGAATCATGACAATTACAGAAGATTTGCACATGCTGCTTTATGTGGCGCTTGGAGGCGCCTTGGGCTCCGTGGGGCGTTATCTTGTTGCCGGAAGCCTCAAGGGTGTGGGGGGGACGGATTTTCCCTGGCACATGATTGCTGTCAATACGCTTGGCTGCATTTTGGTTGGCTTTTTTGTGGCTGTATTATACGTTAAACTGCCGCATCCTCGTTGGATCAACCTCTTTTATTGGGGATTCATTGGAGGTTTTACAGCCTTTTCTTCATTTATCAAAGAAGGAATGCATTTTTTCCTGCATGGGGAGCATATTACGGGATTCCTTTATATTTTCCTGCAGAACATGCTTGGTATGTTTGCTGCCGGTGCCGCTTTTTGGTTGGGCAAGATGCTGCTTTAAGGATGACCGCGGCTCCTTTGTAAGGGGTGATGGAAGTGAGTATCAATATGTTTTTTCTTATTGTGACGGCTTTGGGTCTTGTAGGATCGACCTTTTCCTGGGGGATGTACCGAACGGGATTTTCCCTGCTTCACTCTGCTTGGACGCTCCTGCCCTTTTTACTCATGCCCTTGATTTTTGCCATTGGTAATATTTTTACGGAATCGCTTCCTGTTACGCTGATTCGTTATTTTAGTTGGAGTGGCGGAGTGTGGATGGGTTTTATCTTTTATTCTGTGCTCTTATCTATCTTTTATGGTGTTTGTTGGCTCCTTGGCCGGTTTTCCCAGTCTCCGAACCTTGCACCCAATGCGGCCATCACAATTTTTTTCATCGCTTTTTTGGGGACCGGTCTTGGCGTTTACCAGGCCCTTCATCCCCATGTGCGGCGGATCACCCTTCGCACGTATAAACCTTTGACGCGGTCCATGCGTATCGTCTTTGCTTCGGACCTGCATTTTGGAACTCTTTGGGGCCGCCGGTATGGGCAAAAGCTCGTGAGCCGCATTAATGCGGAAGACCCCGATCTTGTGATTTTTGGCGGTGACCTTGTGGACCGCAGTCTTTCCTTTGTCATGCGCGAGGGCAGTATGGATGCCTTGCGCAGCCTCCGCGCTCCTATGGGCCTATATTCCGTCATGGGCAATCATGATCTCATGGCAGGTACGGGAGAGCAGGAACGGACTTATCTGGAACGAATGGGCATTCGGTTCATTGTGAATGAGTCCATTCCTGTGAGCAGTTCCGTTTGGATCACAGGCCTTGATGATGAGCGCTTTGGAAAAAAGGGCTATGAGGCGCCTGCAGCCCAAGGCAGTGACCTCCATATCTTTGCGGAACATGAACCATACCATGTTTTGGAAGCATCACAAAAGGAGTATGACCTTTATTTTGCCGGCCATACTCATGGAGGACAATTCATTCCTTTAAACCTCATTACACAGCGACTTTTTGCGCTGGACCATGGCACTCAGGCCTTTGGGAATATGCTGGCGACTGTATCGACAGGCCATGGCCTGTCCGTTATTCCCATGCGTCTTGGCGTACCGCCGGAAATTGTGGTTGTCAGTGTAGAACCGATTAAAAAATAAAAAAGGCCGTTACGAATCCTGTGTTCGTAACGGCTTTTTACTTCAAAGTTCATCGGTGAAAAGGGTGAAATGGTTCTTTTTGTAGGCAATAAGTCCGTCTTTTTGCATGCGGCTCAGTTCCGCTGAGAGAGCAGAACGGTCGACGCCGAGGTAATCCGCCATTTCCTGACGGTCAAAGGGGATGGAAACCTGCTTTTTTCCTTGTTTGTCAGCGAGAAAGGACAGATAGGACAGGACACGGCCGCGGATCGATTTTGATGCTGTATAGACCATACGCCGGGATAGGCCCAAGTTTTTGCGGGCCAAGATGGTCAGGAGGTTTTCTACAAGCTTATGATGATGACTGCAGTTTGAGGGACAGATGGTCAGTATCTTGTGCATATCCATCATAAGGACTTCCGTATCTTCTGCTACTTCCACGCTGATAAGGAGCGGCTCGTCATCCATGCAGGCATAGGCTTCGGCAAAGATTTCCCCGCTGTGGGCCTGTCCCAAGATGGTCCGGTTTCCCCAGATGTCATCGTAGGCGATGTTGACGCAGCCTTTGAGGATAAGACTGACTGTGTGGACCTTGTCACCGGCACGGTGAATGTAGCTGCCTTTTTCAAAATGGCGGGTCACTGCGCCCAAACAGGTGAGGGCCGACTTGATTTCCTCCGTACGTAAGGTACGGAAAAAGGGTGTTTTCGCTAAAAATGCAAAATCCATGGTTTCTCCCCTTTTGTTGTTGAAACAACGTAATTAATTGTACCCCTATCGTATAATGACACCATCGAAAAAGCAAGTGAAACCATGAATCTTTTACATACAGGGGAGGAAACACTCATGAAACGGAGAATCATCAAAATCGACGAAAATAAATGCAACGGCTGCGGCCTTTGCGCTAAAGCCTGCCACGAAGGTGCCATCGGCATGGTCAATGGCAAAGCCAAGCTCTTGCGCGATGATTATTGTGATGGCCTTGGCGACTGTCTGCCGCACTGCCCGACCGATGCCATTACTTTTGAAGAACGGGAAGCTCTGCCTTATGACCGGGAAGCTGTTGAAGCAAAGATGCGGGCTGAAGGAAAACCGGTTCCGCCCCAGGGGATCTGCCCCGGTTCTCGCGTGAAGATGATGGCGCCCAAAGGCGGCTGCCCTGGGTCCCGTATGAAGATAATGGATCAGGCGGGAAAAGCAGCTGCGCCTGCTGCACCGGCAGAAGCTCCTGTAAGCCAGCTGCGCCAGTGGCCTGTGCAGATCAAACTCGTTCCTATCCAGGCTCCGTTCTTTGACGGAGCAAAGCTCCTCATTGCGGCTGACTGTTCAGCTTATGCGTATGCAAATTTCCACGAAGAATTCATCAAAGGTCATATTACCATCGTGGGCTGCCCGAAACTTGATGCCGTCGACTATTCGGAAAAATTAGGTGCGATTTTTGCTTCAAATGATATCAAGAGCGTGACCGTGGTCCGCATGGAAGTCCCTTGCTGCGGCGGTCTGGAACATGCTGCCGTCAAAGCCCTTCAGGATAGCGGCAAGATGATTCCTTGGTCTGTCGTAACGATTTCGACCGATGGCAGGATCCTTGATCGGACGTAAGGCGGCCTTTGAAACGAGGCGCTTCTTAAAGTTCGGCATTTCCTTAAGGCGCGTCTCTAGCTGGAAGCTAGTTGCAGGGCTTTATTTAGCTCCGAACAGATGATCTTCCTAAAAGTGCAAAATGGCCTCGAATCCGCTAGGTTCGGGGCCATTTTTTAGTGTTCCAAAAGGATGCCGACGGCAGCAGAAAAGGCAATGTAGATGATGGGATGGAGCTGCCACTTGCGATAGCAAAACCAGATGAAGGCTGTCAGTATCATCATTTTAACTTTAAAGAGGTCGGCCAGGTTTCCCGTAACTTTCCAGGTATTTACCTGGAAGAGGGCAATCTGTGCGACACTCAGGCCTGCAGCCATGATGAGGGCCGCTGACGCAGGGCGGAGGCCGGAAAAGATCTGGCTGACGATGGCTGAGGATTGAAATCTACGGAGCATCCGTGCAATGATGAGGATGATGATGATGGACGGGGCAATGAGTCCTAAGGTGGCGATGGCACCGCCTGCAAATCCCGCCGTTTTGAAGCCGACATAGGTCGCCATGTTGACGCCCAGGGGCCCCGGCGTCGATTCAGAGACGGCAACCATATCGGCAATGTCGGTCGTAGTAAACCAATGGGTCAGACGGCTCATCTCCTGAAGAAAAGGCAGTGTCGCGAGCCCGCCGCCAACGGCAAATAACCCGGTTTTGAAAAATTGCCAAAATAGTTGGCCGTAAAGAATCAGTGTTTCCATGATTCGTCCTCCTTTGCGTAGTTTTCAGCGTGGTCTTGTGGATCTTCTTCCTTGCTCATTGTCTTAATAGAGGCAGACTTTGAGGAAAAGAGACAGCCTGCTATGCCGGAAAGAACAATCAGCATGACAGTTGGGATGCTTGTCAAGAGAGATAAGACAAGGACGATGAAAAATAACAGCCAGCTGGTCTTGTCAATGAGGGCTTTTTTCCCTAATTTGATGACCGCATCAAAAATCAGGACGGTGACGCAGGCGCGGATCCCGTCAAAGGCATGTTTTACAATAGCAAGGTCAGCAAAATTCAAAAGAAAGGCGGCAATGGACGTAATAATCAAAAGGGAAGGAAAGATAACTCCCAGTGTAGCAATGATGCCGCCTGTGATTCCGTACAGCTTGTAGCCAATAAAGGTAGCCGTATTGATGGCAATGACGCCGGGCGTACACTGCCCAATGGCATAGTCATCCATGAGTTCCTCTTCCGTTGCCCAGTGGCGCTTTTCCACCACTTCCCGCTGCAGAATCGACAGCATGGCATAACCGCCGCCGAATGTGGTGATCCCGATTTGAGCAAATACCCAGAAAAGCTTCCAACACTTTTTCATTCCATCCATTTTAGCTTCCTCCTTTAGGCTGCTTTCGTCCCCTTAGGCGCATCTAGGTACCGTTTACGGGATTTTGGCGGTTTTCTTTTTCTGCACCATAGCGTATCATAGAATTAACTATATGAATAATATTTGTCTTATAATGAGGTATATGATATGAATATATATCAACTGCGCTATTACATCGCTGTCGTTGAAGAAGGTACGATTTCAGCAGCAGCCAGGAAACTGAATCTTTCTCAGCCACCCCTGTCTACCCAAATCAAGCTGCTGGAAGAAGAGGTAGGAACGGAGTTGTTTATACGCGGTGCGCGCCAGATCACGCTGACACCGGCCGGACGCCGGTTCTACCAGTATGCACTGGAAATGACAGATATAGAACGGCAAGCCTTGGAAGAAATCCGCGATATGGGCCGAGGCGGAACTGGGACCGTGCATCTTGGTTGTATCTCTTCCGCCCACGTGAAGGAAGTCTATGAAGGGCTTGATGCTTTTCACAGGCAATATCCCCTTGTCCGGCTGCGAATCGTAGAAGGCAACACGCTTGAACTGGAAGAAAAACTGGCTCGAAATGAGCTGGAAGCTGCTTTTGTTCGGACTCCGGAAACTTTTAAGCATGTTGAGCGTCTTCCCCTTCGCCAGGATCCGATGATGGCTTCCGGCAAACGAGCGTTTTTCAGTGAGATTCCTTCGCATAGGAAGCTCATCATGAAAGACCTTGCAGCGTGTCCTCTGATCCTTTATAAACGCTGGGAAGCAAGGATCCGTGATCTTTTTTCTCACGCTGGAAGGCAGCCGCAAATTGTTGGTGTTGCAGACGACCTTCGTACTTGCCTTATGATGGCTGATTATGGACTGGGAATCAGCGTGACACCCTTGGAGGCCCTTCGCGGCTATCCCCATCTGACGCGTCGGGTGATTGCGGAAAAGGGCCTTGTTTCCACGCTTGAACTTGTACTTCGTAAGGATGCCTATATTTCAGCCAGTGCAAAAGCCTTATTTACTGTTTTTAAAGAGCGTGACAAAAATCAGGAGGAATAGGGACAACTGGCATGGACGGTATTTTGAATCAGCAGGAGGCAGGCTTCTGGACTTTTTTACCAAATAAGAAACCCCCACCATGGCGTGACCCATGGTGGGGGTTGATGTGACTTATAATAATGGCGGATGGGGTGGGATTCGAACCCACGATACCTTGCGGTATACTTGATTTCGAGTCAAGCACCTTCGACCACTCGGACACCCATCCGCAGACTAGGCTATTATATCATATTAACGGCGCCGTGTAAAAAATTCCTGCAAAATTTTTTTACAGCGCTCTGCTTCGATACCGGCTTTGATGATGGTATTTGCATGGAGACTGGGGTGGAGGGGAATCTGGAAGAGGCTCCCACAGGCTCCGGCTACGCTGTCGCTCGCCCCAAAGACAACGCGTCCGATCCGGGCATTATAGATGGCACCGGCGCACATGGGGCAGGGTTCCATGGTCACATAAAGGGTGGAGTCAGCTAGGCGCCAGCGCCGGAGCTTTTCACAGGCTTCCCGGATGACAAGGATTTCTGCATGGGCCGTGGCATCATGCGCTCTTTCCCGTCGGTTATGGTTCCGGGCAATGACGCGTCCATCCTGGACGAGAATGGCCCCTACGGGAATTTCCCCTTCAAGAGCGGCCAAGGCTGCTTCCTTCAGGGCTTCTTCCATATACATCTTTTCTTCGTCTGTTGCAAGCTCCATGGTAGGATTCCTATTCTTTCCGGGTCAGCTGCAGCAGGTCATAGGGCGTTTCCTGATAGACCATATTGACCCAATTGGTGTAAAACAGGTGAGCATAGCTGCACCACTTGAAGCAGGGCTGCTCACTGCTGTCATTGTCGGGATAGTAAAATTTCGGCTGCTCCGGGTCAAGGCCCTTGTTTTTGTCACGGATGAATTCATCCTGCAGGGAATTTCGGTCATATTCAAAATGGCCCATGACAAAGATATGGCGCATGTCGCTCGTACTGCAGATGTTGATGCCGTTTTCGGCGCTGCGGCTCAACACTTCAAGGCGCGGGTCAGCGTCGATCTTATTGTCATCGACACGGGTATAACGCGATTGGGGAATGAAGTAGCGGTCATCAAAGCCGCGCAGGAGCGGATGGAAGTTTGTCGTAAGTCCATAGGGATAGATGCCGTAGAGCTTTTTGGGGAGCATGATCTTTGGTATATTGTAGTAATAGTATAACCCAGCTTGGGCGCCCCAACAATAGTGGAGAACAGAAAAGACATGGCTCCGGGCCCACTCAAAGTACTGGACAAGTTCAGGCCAGTATTCAACATCTTCAAAGTCAATCTTTTCGACTGGTGCGCCGGTGATGATGAAGCCATCATAATAGCGGTCCTTGATGTCATTCCATTCAAGATAGACTCGGTCTAAATAGGAATTATCCGTGTGCGTACTGACGCGGGACACAGGGCGGCAGAAATCAATCTCGATTTGGATAGGGGAGTTGCCCAATAGGCGCAGGAGCTGCAGTTCCGTCGGCTTTTTAAGGGGCATGAGGTTAAGAATCAGGATCTTCAAGGGCCGGATATCCTGCGTCATGGCACGGTCTTTTCCAATGGTGACGATTCCTTCTTCACGGAGACGGTTTACAGCGGACAGGCCGCCGTCAATTTTAATGGGCATGACAAAAACTCCTTTCCTGCAATAAAAAAAGCCTTCCTCCCTGCAGGGACGAAAGCATCGTGGTACCACCCAGCTTTACCTTGCCCTTGGGCAAGGTCTCTTGGAAACGCGGCCAAAGCCGGATTCCCCAGTGCAATAACGGGCACACCCGTACGGCCTACTGTGATTTCAGCCAATCAGCTCCAGGACCATCTTCCTTTTCTCATCTGCACTCCCTTTCACCGGTGCGGGAGTTCTCTGGAACCAGACAATAAAAAGTACTCTTCCTTTCATCGCATTTTACTATGAAATTGAAAAAATTTTAGCATGCATGGAAAGGTCCGTCAAGGAGCAAGGGGAGAAATTCCGTAGGAAAAGGATATCTTGTACAATCTGTTACAAAGTCATCTTGAATAGACCTGAAAGAAGCAAGGCCCCCTTGGAATTTTCGTTGCCAAACAAAAAGGGAAAGAGTATGATAAAGGCGTATAGCCCTTTTCTAAAAAAGGGCCGGGGAACAATTCCCGTAAATTTTAAGGAAACGGTGGCGTTTTATGAGAGCGAGGAATGTTTGGGCCGAAGTCGATCTGTCGGCCATTGCCCATAACGTACAGGTCACGCGCAAAGTCCTCAAACCGGGGACAAAAATCTGCGCGGTTGTCAAAGCTGATGCCTATGGCCACGGAGCCGTGCCCGTTGCAACGGCAGCCCTGGCGGCAGGCGTCAATTATCTGGCGGTGTCCATGACACAGGAAGCCCTGGAGCTTCGCGAAGCTGGTATCATGGCGCCTATCCTCATTTTGGGGACCATGACGGAAGAACATGAAAAGGCCCTTGTGGACTATAACATCACCCAAACGGTCTATGATCTTGCCGTGGCCCAGGAGCTTTCGGCAGCAGCCCTGCAGGAAAACAAGGTGGCCAAGGTCCACCTGGCTGTCGATACGGGGATGAACCGGATCGGCTGCCGTCCTGAAGAAGCGGCCGATCTTGCTGAGGCCATCAGCAAGCTGCCCCATGTGGAGCTTGAAGGGATGTTTTCCCATTTTGCCAGCGCCGATGAAATGGATAAAAGTTTTGCTGAAAGCCAATATCGAAAATTCATGGAAGCTGACCGCGCTATCAAGGACCGAGGCATCCAGATTCCCTTGGTCCACATCGATAACAGCGCTGGTATCACGGAGATGAAGCATACAGAATGTGACATGGTCCGTCAGGGCATCACCCTTTATGGACTGTGGCCATCGGACGACGTAGAACGCTGTCTTGACCTAAAACCGGCCCTCAGCCTCAAGGCAGAAGTCGTCTTTGTGAAGGATGTTCCAGCCGGTGAGAAGATCGGTTATGGCTGTACCTACGAGACGAAAGCACCCATGAAGGTAGCTACGATTCCCTTGGGCTATGCTGATGGCTATTCCCGCGCCCTGTCAAACCGTGGCTATATTACGATCCGTGGTTATAAGGCTCCTGTTGTGGGTCGCATCTGTATGGACCAGTTTATGGTTGACGTGACGAATGTGCCGGGTGTCCATAAGGGGGATGAAGCGGTTATCTTTGGACCGGGCGGTGTTTCCCTTGACCAATTGGCTAAGTGGGTGGGAACCATACCCTATGAGCTCATGTGTCTTTTGTCAACGCGCGTTCCCAGAAAGTACACCTACACGTATACCATCAAGCATTACGAAAACAATCGTTTTTAGGAAAAAGGGCGTAAGCCCACTAGGTTCACACACGGGTTCCGCTTCTTTTTCTGCAGAAAGGCGGGCCCTTTTTTGCATCAGGAAGGTAGGAAAGCAGTATGGAGCACTATGAAAAATTAACAGAAAGTACAATTGAAGAACTAAAAGCCATTGTAGGCGAAAAATATGTCCTCACGACGCCGGAGACCCTCGAAACGTATCAAACGGATCAAGAGACAGATTCCCGGTTCTTCCATGTGCCGGAAGCTGTTGCAGCGCCAGGAAGTACGGAAGAAGTGGCGGCCATCATGAAACTTGCCAATAAGCGCCATTTTTCCGTAACACCCCGCTCCGGCGGGACCAGCGTCTCCGACGGAGCCATTGCTGTCTGCGGTGGCATTGTCATGCTCATGGAGCGCATGAACCGCATCTTGGAAGTAAACCCGGATGGTATGTATATGGTTGTCGAAGCTGGGGCTAGGACCCTCGATGTGCAGGAAGCGGCCAAGAAGGAAGGTCTCTTTTATGCCGGTGACCCGTGCAGCGCCGACAGCTGCCTCATTGGCGGCAACCTTGCGACAAACGCCGGTGGCGATAAGGCCGTTCGCTACGGCACGACGCGCAGTCAGGTCCATGCCATCGAAGTGGTCCTGCCCACGGGCGAGATTGCACACCTGGGGGCCCGAACGAAGAAAAATACAACTGGTTTCTGTCTTGATCAGCTCGTTCTTGGGAGCGAAGGGACCCTTGGCGTCATTACAAAAGCAACGCTGAAACTGCTGCCCATTGCCCCCTACCGGTCGGACGTCCTTCTTGTCTTCACAGATCCACGGAAGGCCACGAGCCTTGTTCCCATTCTTTTAAAAGCTGGGCTTGACCCGACGAGTGTTGAATTCATGGATCATGGTTTTGTGCAGGCTTCCAGCGACTATTCAAAGATTCGACTCAGTCATTATGACGACGGCTGCTACGTTATTTTGACCCTCGAAACCTTTGATGAAGATGAGATGGATAAAAAGCTCATAAAGGTCGATGAGCTGGCTCAGGCGCATGGTGCCGTGGAAGTGTCCCTTGCTGATGACCGGGTGTGGACAATCCGCAAAAATTGTCTTGAAGCGACGAGAATCCTAAGCCGCGTCAGTACCAGTGACGATTTTGTCTTTCCGTTGGATAAGATTTCAGATGCCATCATGGATCTGTCGGAACTTGCCGCAACCTATCCTTTCCGCGTCTTTACCTTAGCTCATGCGGGAGATGGGAACCTGCACTTTAATATCCTTAAAGGGGAGCTCAGCGATGAAGCTTGGGAGGAAACCCTTTCATCCTTCCATGAAAAGGCCTATGCCTATGTCTATGCCCATGACGGCCTTCTTTCCGGTGAACATGGAATTGGGGCAAAGAAAGTAGGACAGCTCGAGCGTTTGACGGACCCTGGGCAGATGTTCATGATGACAGCCATCAAGAAGGCCTTGGATCCTTTGGATGTACTCAATCCGGGGAAGGTCATTGCAAGATATTGAGGCCGGCTCAAAAATCGGGCTTATTTGATGCAGGACCTGAGCCACTTGCTTTAGAAAAGGTCGACCTGAGGCAAGGGGCTCACGTTGTAGCGTACGATGGACCGCCTCACGTTTGGGGACAGGATAGTTCAGTTGTGAGTTTAAAAATTGTGGGTTACAACACGAAGGCCTTAAGGTCTTTTCCCCTGCGGTCTTTTCGCACCATGGCATCACAGCATTGCAGGCACCTTTACGTCTTTTGCTTGGCAGCCAGAGCCGGCGTCTCGAGACAGCATTCTGGACTCTTCCTGAATGGATTGCCTGACCGCCATTTTCCCTCCACGGCAAAAAAGTCCCGCTGGGAGACTTTTCGTTTCCCAGCGGGACTTTCCCGTCCTTATTTTCTCGATGGGCCACAGGAACAGGCACTCCTGCGGCACACGAAGCGGTCTGCTTATTGCTGCTTCCTTCCGGACCTGACAAGGTTCACAGGACTTCATTGCGCAGGACCTATCCCTATGGTCCATCCAAAAAATAAAAGCGTACTTAAAAGAAAAGCCGCATGCTGCGGCGGATTCTTAAATGGCGGAGAGTGAGGGATTCGAACCCTCGATACGGTTATCCCGTATACACGCTTTCCAGGCGTGCTCCTTCAACCACTCGGACAACTCTCCAGGTTGAAATGCTTAGGCAAAGCTTTTCAATTGTATGCAGTCTTTAAAAATGACTGCGTGTTTTAGTATAAAGGATATTCATGCCGTTGTCAAGAAATAAGTTGAATTTTTTTGTGGAAACAAGGTATAATACCATGGTACAACAGAGAGAAAGGATGGATTCCATGTCTTACGTCGCATTATATCGTACTTGGAGACCCCAGGATTTTGATGGCCTCGTGGGGCAGGAACACATCAGGAAAGCGCTCACGAACGCACTTGAGTCGGGGCGCATTTCCCATGCTTACCTGTTTACAGGCCCTCGCGGTACGGGTAAGACGAGTACGGCGCGGATCCTTGCTAAGGCCCTGAACTGTGAGAAGGGGCCAACGCCCCATCCTTGCAATACTTGCGATCATTGTCGGGAAATTACGGAAGGTACCAGTGCCGATGTCATTGAAATCGATGCGGCCAGCAACCGCGGAATTGATGAGATCCGGAAGCTTCGGGAACAGGTCCATTTTGCACCTGTTTCCAGCCGTTACAAGGTCTATATTATCGACGAAGTGCATATGATCACGGCAGACGCATTCAATGCCCTGTTAAAGACTCTTGAAGAACCTCCAGAGCATGTCGTATTTATCCTTGCGACAACGGAGCCGCAGAAGATCCCGACGACCATCCATTCCCGGTGTCAGCGTTTTGATTTTCGCCGCGTTACGGTCGACGATATTGCTGCCCACCTGCAAAAAGTAGCAGAAGGCAGCAATATCAATGCGGAACCGGATGCCCTGCGTCTTATGGCCATTCAGGCCGATGGGGGAATGCGCGATGCCGTTGGTCTTCTGGATCAATGCAGTATCATGGCTAATCCTGTGACAGCTGAAACGGTGCGGCAGGTCCTTGGTATTGCCGGGCGCGATACGATGCGGGCCTTGGTAGAGAAAATTGGCCGCCGCGATCTGCCTGCTGCCTTGGATCTCCTCAATCAGCTCATGGACGATGGAAAAGATGTCACCCAGGTCCTGACAGAGCTCCTCGAATATATGCGAGCCCTGCTCCTTTATCAGGCTGATCCGGCGTATCAGGAGATTTACTTGACCGATACAGCGGAAAATCTCAAAACTGTGGAACCGCTTTTTACGCGCAGCCGCATTCTTGCTGCAACAGCGCGTATCCATGAGGCCTCCCTTGATGTGAAGCGTTCCCTGCGGTCAAAGATTGTCGCAGAGATTTGTCTTTATGATCTCTGCCGCGGCGAAGGGGAGAGTCCTGCGGCACTTATGTCCCGCATTGAGACACTTGAAGGGAAAGTCACCCACCTCATGGCAGGCGGTGCTCCAGCCGTATCACCCGCATTTGAGCCGCCAAGGGAAAAAAGGAGCAAGACGCAGGAAGCGGCTTATGCTTCCCCGATGGCAACGGCACCGGACATGCCTTCTGTAACTCAGAAAGAAGCTTCTTTTCCCTCTGCAGAAGGGCCTGCTGCCATTCCTTTGGAAAAACGGCAAGAAGCTTCTTTTGAAAAGCAGGCATCCGCTGTACCGCAGCGAGCGGGCCAGAAAATGGAAGCCGAGGGTGCCTCTTTTACTCCGCCCTTTGAAGAAAAAACGGACGCTCCCCGTCAGCCTTCTGATCTAGCAGGGGCCCAGCGACTCTGGAATGGCGTTCTGCAGGGTCTCAAACAGCGTCATAAGATGGGCTTTTTTGCCTATGCGCGGGAGGCAACTCCCCTTGACTTTGATGGCAAAAGGCTCACGGTGGGGACGGCAACGCAATTGGCCAAGGACCGCCTTGAACGCAATGATCTAAGGGACGAGGTCCTTGCCATCTTAAAGGCGGGGACAGGGCAGAATTTCGAATTTGCGGTCGAACAGGCCAGCGAAAAACAAATGGAAGCGGCAAGGAAAACTGCGCCTCGCGTGGCTTCCCGCCCCCAGCATAAGGCGGCGCCGCCTGCGCCGCCCAAGGAAGCGCCCCTTCCCAAAGAAGACGACGAACTTCCTGAAACCGTCAAACGGGCCATGATGGTCTTTGGCGGAAGCCTTGTAAAAGATGATTCGAATCAATAGGAGGAATGAACAATGTTTAAAGGCGGAATGGGAATGAATGGTATGCAGGGCATGCTGAAAAAAGTCCAGAAGATGCAAAGTGAGATGCTGAAACTCCAGGATGAACTCAAGGAACGCACCGTGGAAGCCACGGCAGGCGGGGAGGCAGTCAAGGTTGTTGTAAATGGCAGCAAGAATGTCGTAAGCCTTGCCATTTCGCCTGAAGCTGTCGATCCAGATGATGTAGAAATGCTCCAAGATCTCATCGTAACAGCTGTCAACGAAGCAATGAAGAAGGTTGATGAAATGACAGAAAAGGAAATGGGCAAAGTAACGGGCGGCATGAAGCTGCCGGGGATGTACTGAGAACACTATGCGCATGATCAAACCTCTGGCCCGGCTTCATGAGCAGCTGCGCAAATTGCCGGGGATTGGCTCCAAATCGGCGCTGCGTCTTTCCTACCACGTCCTTGATATGAAACGAAGCGATGTGGAAGCTCTGGCAGCGGCGCTGGTTGCTGTCAAGGATCAGGTCCATCTCTGTACGTCCTGTTTTAATCTTTGTGAAGGTACACGGTGCGAAATTTGTGAGGATGAAAAGCGGGACCATGGGCTCATCTGTGTCGTTGAAGAACCGCAGGATGTAGCGGCTATGGAACGGACAAAGGGTTTTGAAGGGGTGTACCACGTCCTTCATGGCGTTCTGTCTCCCCTTGATGGCGTGGGCCCTGACCAGCTGAAGATCCGCGAACTCATGCGCCGTTTGCAGGACGGTTCGGTACACGAAGTGATCCTTGCAACCAATTCCGATGTGGAGGGGGAGGCAACAGCAGCCTATCTGGCGAGTCTCATCCGTCCCTTGGGCATCAAGGTCAGCCGCATTGCCCACGGCCTCCCCATGGGTGGGGACCTTGAATATGCCGATGAATTGACGCTTTACAAGGCCCTGGAAAACCGTCGGGAACTTTGATTGTCCCTTAGGATGTGAAGAAAGGCGGTACGTAGTTATGGAAGTTTGGGTGTTTGGCCTTGCGGCCCTTGTCATTCTTCTGATAGTCGTCAATATCTTTTCCCTTTCCCTCAAGCTTTTGTGGAACGGGGTTGTTGGCATGATCCTTCTTTGGCTGTTCAATCTGGTAGGGGGAATTGTCGGTCTGCATCTTGAAATTGGTGCTGTTTCCGCTTTGGTGGCGGGATTCTTTGGAATTCCCGGCGTCATTCTCCTGCTGCTTTATCAGCTCATGGGGCACTAAGCGATGGCATTTAGTAAATCAGAAAATGAAAGGGTACGAATCCTGTGCTATCTTGTGATTGGCGGGACGGCGGCCCTTTTTGAATGGGCCTTGGTGTATTTATTTGCCGTGCGCCTCGGTCTCAATTATCTTTTGTCAACAGGCCTTGCTTATCTTTGTTCCACGGTCTGCCACTATATTGCGACCAATTGCTTTGTTTTTGACAGTGGCGTCCGCTACAGCAGAAAAAAGGAGTTTTCCCTGGTCCTTATTGTATCGACCCTGGGTCTTTTGCTGAACCTTCTTTTGATGCGCCTTTTCGTCGGTGCCCTAGGCGGCAGCGTCATGCCGAGTAAGATCCTTGCATCGGCACTTGTGACCATTTGGAACTATCTATCCAGAAAAAAATGGATCTATTCATAAGACGGCGGCTCCCACAGCTCCCGTCTCACTAAAAAGGGTGGGTTCATGATGTTTCGAAAAAAAGTTGATATCAAGTCATTCAAAAAAGTATATCTCGTCCATAACCACAATGCGGGTAAGCAGACTTTCTTTGCTGCCATGCACCGCAGTGTGGAGCGCCTTGCCGACGAGTTTATCGCGATGTATGGACCGGCTGCCTTTTCCTATTACCGCATCAACACCTTCAACGATGCTCAAATCGTGGCACGTAAGGCCTGCGATGAACAAGTCGATTGGATCATCATTGCTGGCGGCGATGGTACACTGCGCGCCATTTCAGAAGTACTCGTTGAACGGGACTATATGCCCTATGTGAGTATCTACCCTGCTGGTACGGTGAACCTTGTTGCCAAGGAACTGGCCCAGAAAACCGATGCCACAAGTTGGCTCATGCGCGTTGAAAAGGGCATTACGGCTCCAGTCTGGCTAGGAAAGGCCAATGACCGGATTTTTCTGACTGTGGCCGGCATCGGCGTTGATTCCCTCGTCGTCGATATGGTCACGCCCAAAGAAAAAAAGCTTCTTTCAACCCTTGCCTATGTGCGCCAGAGCGGCCTTGTGGCGGGAAATGAAATGCTGCTGCATCCGTGGAAGTATAAGTTTGAGGTTATGATTGACGGTGATGGCGTATGGCGGGCGGCCAGTTCCGTTATCGTCACAAAGAGCCGTTACTATGCAGGCCGTTTCTCTCTTGTTAACGGGGGCTCCTTATCCAATCCTGCACTATATGTCATCTTATTTAAAAAGGACCGTTGTGTCGACTTCCTGCGCTACACAGCGCTCATTGCGGCCGATATGCTCTCCTTGGATAAATCGGTCGAAATCTGTAAGGCCCAGGAGGTCCAGATTCGCTGCAACGTGAAGAACTTTGCGGCCGAATTGGATGGGGATAGCGTAGCAACGTCGCCCCTTTCCATTTCCCTCCTACCGACTCCGCTTAATTTTATTTCCTAGGGAGGCATTGTGAAAAAGAAGCTTGCGCTCATTCTTCCGGCCCTTCTTATTTTGGGTCTGGAATACTTTTTATGCTGGAATGATCTGAAAGCCATTTCGCCTTTTCCTCTGGCTGAATGCTGGTACCGAACTTTGAATCACTTTCTGCGGGATTTTCTGCTTCTTGGGACGGGCTCACTCCTTTATCTTAAGAAGCACCGGATCAAGGATCGGGCCCGGCGCTATTTCCCCGTCGTGGTCATTGGCGTGCTGTATCTTTTGGACGCCCTCTTCATGGTGACCTATGTTGAGCTTGACTGGGGATTTATGACGGTCCTTTCAATTCTTGCCGGTCTTTTTAACAATATCGTTGTCCTTTTGGTAACGGCCATGGTCTATCACCATTACCCCAATCGGGGAATGAAGGCATTTTATTTCCTTGTTTATTTTGTAACAGCCTTCATTATGTTGGGGGATGCAGTCTACTTCTGGAATACGAGCATGCATGTAGAGAGTGTTCTTTTTGAGAACCTCAATTATTATGCGGCCATAGGCGTCCTGTCAACGACGGATTCTTGGAAGCTGGTTCTTGGCGCCCTGCTTCTTATCGTGCTTGCTGCCCTTTTCCGTGTCGATCGCCCCCAGCGACGCAAGCCTAACCTGCCTTGGTCGCTCCTGTGCGTTGCTGTTTTTGCCTTGGGTCTTAACCTGACCTATCTTTTGTGCCGTGAAGGCGTCTATCATGGCCTTGACCTCGTGCCGGGCCTTGATCTTGAAGTGGATTTGGAAAAGAACCGAAAAACGACACGGGATGCTGTGGCATACCCTGTGAACGTGAACTTTTTCCAAAAAGCCTTTTTCAAGACCGATAAGGTTGTTCACGATCCCAGTGAATATAAGAAACGGGAACTGACCGATAAGGATCGTACCATCTTGAAACGTCTGGGCATCCTGCCTAAAACACCAGTCATTGTTCGAGATAAACCTGCTTATGACCGAATTGTCATGATCATCTTTGAGTCCGTCCATCGGGATTATCTCCATTACTATAATCCCGCGATTCCCAAGGAAACGACGCCTTATCTGGACTTGCTTGTCGAAAAGTATCCGCACCTTGACCACTACTACTCATCGGCAGTTCCGACGACACAGGGCCTTAATGCGACATTCCGCAGTCAGCTCATCTATGATGGTGACCTGCCGGGGACCCACCAGCCGTCACTGTTTCGTTCCCTTGAAAAAGCGGGGATTCCGGGGACATTTTTCAGTGCATCAAGCCGCTACTACAATAATGAGTACCGCGAGTATCCAGAACAGTTTGGTATGGCTCACTATTTTGCTAAGGAAGATATTGCCAAAGAAGGCTACTCTGGAGCAAGTGGCTGGGGTTTTCATAACGATGTCATGTATGACAACATGCTGCGCTTTTTAAAGAAAAGCCGCGGTCAGTCATTCCTTGTTGTCACGAAGACCCTTGATATGCACCAACCTTATCCCTATTATGGGATTACTTACGAAAACATGCCTGAGTCCGTGCGAACCCAAGGCACGGTAACCGTGTGCGGCATGTATTGGGTAGATCAGACCGTGAAGCATTTCTTTGAGGAAGCGGAAAAGGAAGGACTCATGGATGATCGGACCCTTTTTGTGATTACAAGCGACCATAATCCCCATTCGGGTGGGGAATATAAGACCCTTGTCCAAAAGCCGCAGGACAAGAAGAGCGTGGCGCCGATTCCTCTTATCTTTGTGAGTAAGAATCTGGAACCGTTGAAAAATCTCGAAAGTACGGATTATGGCAGCCAGGAAGACCTGGCTCCGACGCTCCTTGCGCTCATGGGCGTCCCCGTACCGGAAGAATTCATGGGGAGAAATCTCCTGCAGCCTACGGATCATCCCTATGCCTTGGGCTATTTTGGCGGTAAAGCCTATTACTATTCCGCCGACTTATCCTTTGTTTCCACGTTGGACGAGCCAACACCGGATCGGGAGGAAAAGGACGCCCTGGCAAATTATGTGATGTACAACTATGTGGAGCGGCATCTTAAGTATATGCCTTCCCTTTAAGGCACATACTTCCTCAGCCTGTTATCAATTGGGGAGGAGCCAAGTGGCGGGACCACCCGCCGCCGGTTCCTCCCTTGGTTTATTTGTAAGGAGTGTATGCTGATGCAAGAAAACGTGCCCCCGTCCTTTGGAAGACGGATGAAAAAAATCCTGGAAGTGATGGTGCCAATCCTGATTACCCAGCTTGCCATCACGGGGATGAACCTCGCCGATACAATCATGAGTGGTCACGCGGGCACGGCCGAACTCGCCGGGGTTGCCATCGGAGCCAATATTTGGATGCCTATTTTCACAGGACTCAATGGCATCCTCCAGGCCTTGACTCCGATTGTCGCCAACTACCGCGGTGCAAAAGCCTATGAAAAGATTTCCGGCGCGGTCTTCAGTGGGCTGATGCTTGCCTTGATCCTCAGCGTGAGCATCATCAGCGTGGGTATTCTGCAGCTTGATAAGGTCCTGTCATTAATGAATCTTGAAAGCTCGGTCGAGGTTGTAAGCCATAACTATCTAAGCTACGTGGCCATGGGCATTGTACCCTTATTTGGAGCCAGTATCCTGCGCTCTTTTGTCGATACCATGGGGTATACGCAGCTCACCATGCGGCTTTTTCTTCTTACCATGCCGGTCAACTGCTTCATGAACTACCTTTTTATCTTTGGAAAGCTGGGATTGCCCCGTATGGGCGGCGCTGGAGCGGGTGTGGGAACGGCCATTACCTGCTGGCTGCTCTTTCTGTCCTTTTCTTTTTTGGTTACGCATCTGGGCGTCTTTCGTAGTTTCCGCGTCTTTGATCGTACAGGTTTTTCCTTCAGTCACCTGCGGGAGCATCTGCGCGTGGGGATTCCCATGGGTGTTGCAATCTTCCTTGAAACGAGCATCTTTGGCGTGGAATGTCTTTTTGTATCAAGGTTTGGGACTGTGACGGTTGCGGCAAACCAAGCCGCCATGAGCTTTACGAATCTGCTCTATATGGTGCCTCTTAGTTTTTCCCTCTCCCTTACTATCATTATTGGGGCCTTTGTTGGAGCCAAGGATTATGCTGCGGCTCGGCTGTATGGCAGGACAGGCCGCGTCGGCAATGTCATGGTCGGGCTTTCCTTTGCTGTTTTCCTGCTTGTCGGGCGGACACTTATAGCTAGGCTCTACACTCAGGATCCGAGCCTTGTGGCGCCTATTGAGCATTTTCTTGGTTTTGCTATTGCGTTCCAGCTCTGTGATAGTACGGCGGCGCCTATTCAAGGCATTTTACGCGGTTATAAAGATGTCAAAGCAACTTTCTATTCGTCCCTTGCCGCTTATTGGGTCCTTGCCCTTCCCATTGGGCTCGTGATGGACTATGGATTCCATAAAGAAGCCGATGGCTACTGGATGGGCCTGATATCAGGAATCTTCTTTTCGGCCCTGTTTTTAACGCTCCGCCTGCGCTATATTGAAAAGAAATATCATGCGTAAAGAGCGGTCTGGGTTATGAAAAAAGAGGCTTGCAGCCTGCTTCGCTCGTTGGGGGATAACAGATCATTGATAGAAAGCTGTGCCGCGTTCCTAAGGAGTGGGAAAGTTCAGCTCTAAATAGGGGGTGAGCCCTTTTCCTACTTTTCCTTTCAGCCTGAGTTTCTCTCATCACGCTCTTATGATTGAACTCAATAATAGCGATGGCGACGCATAATGAAAAGGCGTATAGATACGATTTATCCAAAAAGTACGCAATGATTTTTATGTAAATATGTCATAATTTATAAGAAAATAAAAGAAAATATAAAAAATCAATTATCAAAAAAAATAGGAAAAGAGATTGATAAAAAGAATTTAATATTGAT
>OHIK01000047.1_pt1 | contig 86207 bp, 92 predicted proteins | sample 1568241 | NCBI WGS metagenome assembly OHIK01 (sample SAMEA3879567, study PRJEB24766) | human gut metagenome | biome: human-associated habitat; feature: feces | place: USA | collected 1985/1987 | reverse complement strand
TATATAATATAGATAATATATCTATATAAGATATATAATATAAGATAGATTTATATAGATGTTATTAATCAGCTTAATTGTTAAAAATTGTTACAGCTATTGTTTATCTCAATAATATTACTTATAATTGTATTGATGAAATTATAAATGATAATGATATGAATAAAGTTATTGAAAGAGCTGAAGCATTTATAAGTAAAAATAAAAGACAAAATGCTGTTATAAAAGCTAAAGAAGAAACTAGAGAAGAAATTAAAGTTAAAACTAATAGAAAGTTTAAACTTGGAGAACTAGGAATTAATTGTATAACCAAATAAAATTATTGATTATGTTGAAAATTAAAAGTGATTTAAAGAATTATGGAATTATAGTTCCTACTAGTATTAATGAAATTAATACAGATTATTTTGAAAAACTTCTTAAAGATGTAGAAGTTGCTGAACATTATTCATTGTTAGCAATTTGTTATAAAGATAAATTGTTTAATTGTGCAATGAGTGTAAAAAATAAATCAGATATTAGTATTGATATTACTCCAATTATTGCTAAATCTAATAAATATAAAACTTGTGATAGACCTATCATAGATGCTTTATCTATTGAACGTGGAACTCATTTTTATGTTCCAAATAATATTAATAGTTTTGCTTCTGTTGGTAAATATTGTGCAGATGATAAAGACCTTTATATGTCAATTATGAATGGTTCTTATTTTAAGACAGGTAATGAAACTAATAATGAAGCTAAAAATAATGCTCCTGATTGTTATTTTATAGAATATAAAGTTATTCCTAATTGTGATATTAAAGCTGTATATTCTAAAGATGCTAAATTTGAGAGCATAATGAAGTTCTAACATTCCCTACGGGCAAGCTACAATTAGATAATATGGATGATGTTTTTTATGGAGAAGATATAAATACAGACTATCCTGTTGTTTATAAAAAGTTTGATGATGTTTTAAAAGATATAGTTTTTGCTAATGATAATGAAAGATTGCTTTGTGCAAGTATTATTGAAAGTCTAGAATTAGAAGCAAGTATTCAATTTCGTGCCGATAATGGAGTTCATATTCCTTATATTGGTAAATTTCGTAAAAATCTTATTCGTAGAAATGTATTAAAGAAATATAAGAATTTTCTTTCTGAAAGTAATAATCTTACTAAAGAAGAAAAAAAAGAATTTTTAAGAGCAGCTTCTATTGAAGAAAGAAGATTACGTGATGAAGAAATTGCAAGAAAGAAAGCATTTAAACTTACACCTGGTAAAGAATTTACTGATTATGTAAATCTTTGTAGAAAAAAAGGAATGAGATTTGCTAAATTATATTATGAATTTAAAAAGAAAATGATTGATATTCCTTTTATACAAGAAGTACATGATAGTTATATGGAGATTTTAACAGATGATACAAATAGATAGACTTTTGACGATTGATGATACAGGTATGCCAAAAGCTCCTAATATAAAACAACTTCTTGATAAAGATGTTAAAGCATTATATCTTAGAGATAATACTCCTAATAAAATAATGTATATAAAAGAAGTTGGTGTTATATATTATCTTGCTGACCCAAAAGGACCTTGTATGCAAGAAGGACTTAGTAGGCAAGAAGCATTAAAAAGAGCAATAGAAAACTTTGATTTACCTGTTAATTATCGACCTGATTTATTAGTAGAAAAACTTATAAAGCGTTATCATGATGAACGAATAGGTGTAGTTGGAACTGCTGTTGAATCTTTACAAAAAGCTATTCATAATGTTACTCTTGCTGGTAATATTTTAAATGAATTATTAAATAACAAATTAAGTAGCGGTTTAAGTGATGAAGATGCTACATCTGTTATTGATATAATGGATAGACTTAATAAAAAGATTACAGATTTGCCAAATCTTATTAAAAGTTTAAATGAAGCACAACAACAATTACAACTTGAAGAAGAAACAATACGAGTTAGAGGTGGTAATAATGCTGAATCTAGCATGATTGAAGAAGATATATAAAATAAAAGAATATGATACTATCAGATAAACGATATGAACAAGTTAGATTAATCTTTAAAGAAGAAGGTCATAAATATAATGATACTCTTGGTAATGATTATGTTTCTACTACAACTATATTACATAGTTATCAACCTTCTTTTGATAAAAGTTATTGGTTAAAGAAAAAGTCAAAAGAATTAGGAATAAGCGAAAAGGAATTAGAAGAACAATGGAATACTATTACTAAAGAGGCTTGCACAAGAGGTTCTAATACTCATAATGGTTTAGAAGATGGTATTAAAGGTAGTAGTCAATTTCAAAATGCTGTTCAATATCTTAATATTGAAAGAGATGGAGAAATGATTACTGTTGCTGATATTCCTTTATTTGGTGCTGATTATAAATTATTAGATATAGATTATTTTATTGAAGCAACAGGAAATAAATATCCTCAAATATATGAAGCTTTTGCTAAATATACTGCTGCTGGATATAAGATATATTCTGAAATAGGATGGTTCTTAATAGATTATCTTTTAAGTGGTACTATAGACGTTCTTTTAATTCGTGAAGATGGTTTTATTATAGGTGATTGGAAAACTAATAGAGGAGGTCTTGTTTTTAAAAGTGGTTATTTTAAAAAAGATAAATCACAAAAACCTGCTCAATTAACTAATATTTGGGTTGATAAAAAAGAAACTCTTTTAACTCCTGTTAATAATTTACCTAATTGTAATGGAAGTATTTATAATCTACAATTAAGTATGTATGCTAAAGCTGTAGAAATTATATTAGGTATTCCATGTAAAGGACTTTGGTTATGTCATATTGATAGTGATTTTGAGCTTAATGAATATGGTATGCCGAAAAGATTTGAAGATGGTCTTTATCATATAAAAGATAATCCTATTGAGAAAACTAAATTTTATGTTATGCCTTATAGAAGTGCAGAGATAGATAAAATTTTAGCTGATAGAAAAATGAAACTTAAAGCTAATGAAGTTAAACAACAATTTAAACTTGAAATGTAATGAAAGATATTATAGCTTATTTTATTTTTATTTTTTTAGCAGGTTTTACTATAGGAGCTGTTATATATAAACATCATTTTCAACCAGCTCCTGTTATTGAATATGTTCCTTATGAAACAACTGATGATTTTGCTTTAAAAGAATTAGTTTTTGCTAAAGAATTACTTAGACGAACTCAAGATAGTCTTAATGCTTATAAATGTGATACAACTATTTCAGCTGAATTTTTTGTTGCTAAATATAAATTAGAAAGAATAAGACATTATACAAATATTGTAGATAAAAATCCTACAAATTTAAAATTTTATAAAGGATGGATAAAAAGAGTGTTAGAATAACTTTTAATTTTGATTTTAATAAAATTAAAAATAATAGAAATAAAAGTCATTTTTATTGCAGAAAATATAAATCTGGAGATGTTAATGTTATTGATGGAGAAATATAGAAATACATAAAAGATTTTGGTAATATTTATTCTGTATCTAATAAAGAAAGAATAAAAAATAATATTACCAATAAATTAATGACTTTGTTTATAGTCGGTGATTATTATAAAGTTTCATTAAAAGCAAAACAATATTTTGTTCATAAACTTGTTGCGAAAGCATTTATAGATAATCCTGATAATAAACCTTGTGTTGACTATATAGATACAAATCCTTTAAATAATAATGTAGAAAATTTAAGATGGGTTACAATAAAAGAAAATAATAACAATCCTTTAACTGTTAAAAAACAAATAGATAGATTACGTAAATATAATATACCTAGAAAATTACAAGTAATTAAATTTAAATATAAAGATTATGATAATTATGAAATTTTTGAAAGTGTATTAGATGCAGCTAAAAATATAAATGGTGAAACTACTAATATTAGCAAAACTTGTAAAGCTAATGCTAAATTAATAACTCCTAGACATTTATGTAAAGGTTATTGTTTTATGTATAAAATTGATTTTTTAATTTTACACTATAAGTTATTTAAAAAGACAATAATGATTTAAAAATAGAGTTTTAAATGAATGATATTATGAGTATAAGTAAATATTGTTATGGAGAAATAAAAAAGATTGTAAATGGTAATGAATATCAAATTGGATATATAACTTGTAAAGTAGACCCATTATATGATGGTAAACCTGATAATAAAACCATTGATGATAACGGTTTTGCTACAAGTTATTGTTTATATAAAAATAATAAAAGTGTAGGTGGTGCATTTGGTAGAAATCTTACTAAAGAAGAATTATTAAATAGATTTAATAAATTAATAGAATATTATGAAAATAATTAAAGAAATTATTAAACAAAAGAAAAATTATAGACTTGTTGAAATTCGTAGAACAGTTAAAGAACATGGTCATTATGTAATTCATCATAAGTTTAAATTACAAGTAAAAAGATATAAACTTTGGATTACTTTTAAATCTATTAATTGTAATGAATTTGATATAGAAGCATATCATTTTAATAAAATAAATTCAATATCATTATTTGATACAATAGTAAATGTTTAAGTTATGGCTAATTTTAAAATTGCATTAGATAAAGTTCTTTGTAAAGAAGGCGGTTATGTTAATGACCCAGATGATAAAGGTGGAGAAACTTATAAAGGAATTTCAAGAAAATATAATTCTGATTGGAAAGGATGGCGTATAATTGATAATACTAAAAAAGAACATCCTAAAGATTTTAAAGGTTATCTTAATAGAAATCCTGAACTTGAAAAAGCTGTTTATGATTTATATAAAGATAAATATTGGGATTGTTTTGATTTAGATGAAATTCCAAATCAACAAGTTGCAGATATTATGTTTGATACTTGTGTTAATCAAGGCGCTGTTGCTGCAATTAAATTTGCAGAAAGAAGTCTTGGACTTAGAGAAACTGGAATTTGGAAACTTGATTTATTTAATAAATTAGTTACTTTAAAATAAAATTATAATTGAATAGAGTTATGAAGAAGATTATTATAATGGTGTTGATTATAGGGATAATTAATTTAAGTTTAACATTGTTTGTTGTCAATAAAATAAAAGATGTAGAAGGTTTTAATAAATGCAATGTTGATACTGTTTTTAATAAACTTCAGATTGACTCTATTCAATATAATATTATTCAAAAAGATAGTACAATAATAACAATTAATAATACAATGAAAGATGAAATCAATAAAGCAGATAATCTTAGTAATGATAGTGCAGTTATTCTGTTTAGACAGTTATTGCAAGAATGTAAGTAATGATAGTATTACATTCCCTACGGGCAAGCTACAGCAAGATAGTATTAAAATTAGTATTGATGAAGTTCGAGAAGCTAACAAAATATTTATTAAATATAAATTTAAAAATAATATTATAGCTTTAAAAGATGGTATAATTTATCTTCAAAATAAGAAAATAGATGTATATGAAGATGCTTATAATAAAATGAAAGATGCTGCTATAGCAACTGAAAGAATAAATCAACAATTACAACATGATGTTGATAAATATAAAAGGAGAAATGTTATATATGGCGGAGTTGCTGGTGGATTAGCGACTTCGCTTTTATTGTTTTTATTAATTAAATAAATAAAGTTATGGTGAAATTTAATTTTAAATTATCTAAGCCTAAAGAAAATAAACCTAAAGTTGATAATAGAGTTTATGATTTTATTAAAAAAGGAGAATCTATTTTTATAAATGGTATAGAATATAGAAAAATAAAAGATAAATGGTTTGATATATTTTATATTAGTATTGATGAAAATGTAATTAAATATATAAATAAAGAAGTATATAAATGTAAATTATATATTAGTAAATCGAATTCTAAATATATTAAATATCATACAGGTGGTAGACATTTTTCTATATATACTACTAAATATTTAAAAGAACTATTTAATAAAGAATTATTAGAAACTTATAAAGATTTTATTGATATAAAAGGTTATAACGGTTTATATAAAATAAATGATAAAGGAGAAGTTTTATCTTTAAATAACGGATATATAAAGAAAATGACTCCTTGTTGTAATACAGTAGGATATTTATATGTTATATTATCCAATAATGGAATAAAGAAAAATGAATCTATACATAGGTTAGTTGCAAAACATTTTATAGATAACCCTAACAATTATCCAGAAGTAAATCATATTGATGAAAATAAATTTAATAATAATGTTAGTAATTTAGAATGGTGTACTTCTAAATATAATTCTGATTATAGTAATGGTAAAAAAAGTAAAAATTACTAATATAATTACTAAAGAAGAAAAAATTTATAATTCTCAAAGAGATATAGAAAGATTGTTTAATAGAAGTTATGATTATATACATTCTGCTATAATAAATAATAAAATTATTAATGATAAATATATATATATATTGAGTTATGAGTAAAGAAGTATATCCTTTTGGAGAATATATGAAAGAAGATTTAAGTTGTTATCCTCTTGCTAGAGAAAAAGGTTATATTGACCCGTATGATATGTTTAGAATAGGAGATAGTGGTGGTTTCCTTATGAATTTTAGAAAAGGTAGATTTGTTAATACACATCTGTTTTGTGAAATGGCAAATATTTTTCAAAAAGAAGGAAAATATACTAACTTTAAAAAAGATAGTATACCTTATAGACAACTTCGTAAACGTGAAACTCATCGTCGTTATTATGGATATAGCGCTCCATGCTGGGAAAATCCTGATGGAACAATAGAGGATATTTATATTCCTGGTGATTATTATAATTTCTTGAATTATACAAGAATGAGTTTAACTGATGAAAATAGTATTCAAGGTAATGGAAAAGGAGCAGTTGGGCAAAAAAAATATGGTTTTCCTCGTTTTATTGATGCACAGTTTTGGACTTCTCAATGTCTTAATTTTGCAAAGAACAATGGATTTCATGTTATAATTGTAAAGACTAGACGTGCTGGTATGTCTTATTATATGGCTGCTAGAAGTGCTAATGCTATTAATCTTCAAAAACATAAAGTTTTTATAAATGTTGCATCTGATAAGAAATATCTAACTAAAAAAGGAGGTTTAACTGACTTTGCAATTAATAGTCTAAAATTCTATGAAGAAAAGACTATGTTTAAAAGAGGTATATTTAGTCCTAATGTAGAGGATTTTCGTTTAGGATTTAGATTACCTAATGGAGTTGAAAGTGAAGATAGTTGGCAAAGTTCTCTTATTTCTGTATCTGCTGCTAATGACCCAGACTGTGCTATTGGTAAAGATGCTATTGGAGTTAATGTAGAAGAATTATCTACAATGGATAATTTTGATGATTTTATGTTTGTAACTGAACCTGCAATGACTGTTGGTGATATTACTACAGGTATGTTAGTTGCATGGGGAACAGCTACTGCTACCAATATGCAAGTATTTGAAAGTAATTTTTATAATCCAAAAGGATATAATTTTATGTCATTTGAAAATGTTTGGGATAAAGATTGTAGACATGAAGTATGTGGATTTTTTAAAAGTTATGCATGGGGTATTGAAGGAGAAATAGATGGTGTTAAAGGTGTTGATGAATTTGGTAATTCGCGTATTGATATAGGTTTGCAATTAGCTGATAGAGGTAGAAAAAATATGAAAGCTAATGCTAAAACTTATGCAGACTATATTAACTATTGTGGGCAAAGAGCTTTGTTTCCAGCAGAAGCATTTAGTAGTGCAACTGAAAATATATTTGCAAGTGAAGAATTTAATAAATGGGAAGATAAACTTCGATTAGATAATAATTTAAAATTTTATGTTGATGGGCAATTATTTATGCAAAATGGAGTTGTTAGTTTTAAAAGTAATGAACGAATTAAAGCTGAAGACCCAACTGCTAAAATATATGATTGGATAAACGGTGTTCCTCGAAAAGGAAATGAAGACCCTCATGGTTGTGTTCGAGTTTGGTTTCCTCCTAAATATGATATTGAATATACTGAATTTGGACAACGTAAAGTTATTCCTAGAGGAACATATACTGTTACTTATGACCCTGTCGGTATTGATAAAGAAAAGAAAGCTATTACAAATAAACATTCACATAATAGTATAAGAGTTTGGGAAAATCCTTCTGCTAGAAATGGATATAAATTTAAGTGTTGTGCTGCTTATTATGGTAGACCAGATAAACTTGAAGAAGCTGATAAAATATTTTATATGCTTTGTGTTTGGTATCATTGTTATGGAACAGGTATTGTTGAAGTAAATAGAGGTGAAACTGTTTCTAATATGAAGAAATGGAAAGCTTTACAATATCTTGCACATGAGCCTTTATTTGTTTGGGATTCTACTATTAAAGGTAAATTTAGTACAACTTACGGATATGTTGTTACAGATGGTGCAAAGAAACTTGATGCGTTGCGATTATTAAAAGAAACATTATATGAAGTAATAGGTAAAACTGATAATGGAGAAGATATATATGCTTTTACTAAAATATATGATTATCAATCTATATTAGAATTAAAGAAATGGAACGCAGAAGGAAACTTTGACCGAGTATCAGAAATGTTGTTATATGCAATATATTATAAATCATTGGATATAAAAGGTAAATTAGATATGCAAACAAAGAAGAAAGTAGAAGATTTAGATGAAAAATCTAAAAATGATTTTTGGAATCGAGAATGGTTTACTGATTGACACCAATAATTATTTACTATTATAAAACATAGTGGAATTGATTGTGATATTATAGATATTATTTTATTTGTAGAAAAAAGTATTAATTATGGATGTTATAGGATATAAACAAAATGTAGATTTTCCTCAACAGAAAGTTTCTGCTGCTGAAAAAGCTAAACCTGAATGGTATGCTAATTGTTGTGATTATGTTATATCTTCTGGACTTAATTGTATTGATACAAAAGATATAGAAGATAAATATAATTTTTTAAAAGAAAATATATCAGAAGATGATTATAAGAAGATATTAAATCCTTATAATGTTAAAGAAGAAAAATATAAAAGATTTCCAGCAACAATGAGAAATTATGATATTGTTAGTGGTGTTATAAGAAGATATGTTGGAGAATATATACAAAATGCTCATGATTTTATTGTAAGTGCTAATAATCCTGAAGTTGTATTGGCTAGAAATGTAAAATTAAATCAAGAATTAACTATGCTTGTACAACAACAAATAGCACAAAGAATACAACAAGAATTACAATCATTTGTACAACAAGGTGGTAATCCTGAAGAATTTAATCCTCAACAAGCTATAGATATTGATAAATTTATAGAAGATTTTAATGAGAATTATATTGATGGTATATCAGCACAAGGACAAGCAATATTAGATGTTATAGATGATTTGACAGATAGTATTGCTTTATATGCTAGAGCATATTTTGAATGGGTTACATTTGGTGGTTTTTATACTTATACAGAAATAAAAGGAAATACAATACATAAACGAGTTGTTTCAAATAGAGATGCTTTTCCTACTCCAAATGATAATCAATTAGTTGAAGATTTTGATATGTTTGCTGAAAGACGAAAAATGTCATTACAACAAATTATGGATGAATATTCAGAAGATTTATCAGATAAAGAAAAAGATTATTTAATATCATATTATAAAAACGGTAATCGTGGTGGAGAATATGATAATACATGGTATTGGAATAATTATAAGAAAACATTTCCTGATATATGTAAGAAATTTAATGATACTGAAATTAAACAAGTTCCTATAATGACTAGAGATTTAAATCAAGGTCTTATAGATGTTTGGAAAACTGTTTGGAAAGGAGAAGTTAAAAAAGGAATTCTTACTTATCAAAATAATGGTTTGATTACAACTCGAATTGTTGATGAAACTTATAAGTTAAATAAAGCTATTGGAGATATTTCTATTGAATGGTATTGGGATACACAAGTTTATGAATGTGATAGAATTGGAGGTAGACATAATTCAATTTATCCTTTTAAAGCTAGACCAATAGATTATAATAGAAATGGTAAACTTCCTTATAATGGTTTGATGGAACTTCTTCCTGGATATGGTAAATTTAGTATTATTGATATTATTAAACCATATCAAATATTTGGAAATATTGTTGCTTATCATAGAGAAATGGCTATTGCTAAAAACAAACTTAATGTTCTTATGATAGCTAAATCATTATTAGGTACAAAACCTGATGATGTAATTTATAAGATGGCAGCAGATGGTGTTCTTTATATTGATGATGAAGATGACCAAGGAATGCTAAAAGCCCAACAAGTAAGAATGCTTGAAACTAGACAAAATGATTATATTACTCAATTAGGACAACTGTTACAAGAGAATGAACAAGCAGCTATGATGAAAGTTGATATGACACCTCAACGATATGGTGCTATTACTAATAGTGCTGGTAAAGGTGTTACAGAAGAAGCTATTATTCGTGGTAGCATGGGTAGTGTTATTGTTGAGTTTATGTTTGATTGGGCTAGAGAACATGATTATGCTAGAGATTTAGATTATACTAAACTTGCTTGGATAGATGGTCTTAATACATCATATAAAGATAAAAATACAGGAAGTATTAGATATTTAAGTCTTGATGTTAATTCTCATATATATGCAGATTATGTTATTAAAGCAAAACTATCTGTTAAAGAAAGAGAGAAATTAAATCAATATAAACAATTTGCTTTTAGTGCTGCTCAAAATGGAGATATGAGTATGGCCGTTGCTGCTATTGAAGGTGATAATTGTGCTGAGATTAAACGTCTTATAGATAAATTACAAGATGCAAAAACCAAGCATGAAGAAACAATGAAGCAAATGGAGCAACAGATAGAACAAATGAAACAACAGAATGAAATAGCAAAGATACAAGCTAAAGGAGAACAAGATAGAGAAACTTTAGCATTAGAAAAGTATCTTGATAGTGAAATAGAAAGTTTAAAAGCTATACTTAGTTCTGATGATGCTTCATTCCCTACGGGCAAGCTAGACGAGATAAAAGAATCTATTGAAAAAGAAAAATTAAATATTGAGCGAGAAAAAAATAGAACTGAAGCTGCTCTTAAAAATAGAGAAATTAATGCTAAAATTCTTGATAGTAATAATAAACTTAAAATTGCTAAGACTAATAAAAATAAATATGATAAATAAACCGAAAGACGTATTGCTATAAATGTTAATGATAAGTCTGATATTGTTCGTGATGAATGATGTCAGACTTTATTTTTCGTCTGAATTTTGACCGATTTTCAGGCTCTCTGCCAGCGTTTTACGGCATTTCTGATGAATTGTCTACTAACTGCAAATAAGTGGCACAGAAGCAAAAAGAATCGGCTCATTTCGGCTCATTTATAACATTTTACACCAATGATAATAAATTGCTGATAATGGGCTTGTCGATATGGATTGCTGATATAATTGATGATGAATATATTTGTTTTCATAATAATAATTAAACGTATATAAATATGGGATTACAATTTGGTTTTGAAGGACAAAAAAGTACTGCTGCTGCACAAGAAACAAAAGTTGATGTTAATACAGGAGAAGAAACTAAAGTTGATAACAATGGTGAAGAAGTTTCTACTTTAGATAATAATGGCAATCCTGGTGAACAAACTTCTCTAGCAGATAATAACGGAGAAGGTGGTAATAATGGTGATGATAATTTAGAAGTTGGAACTGTTGTTACTTTAGATGAAGATAATTATACTGTTAATGAGAAAGGTGATTTAGTTGATAAAGATGGTAATATCTTTAAAGAAGCTAAAGATGTAAAAGCTTTTCTTGAAGAATATGAAGTTTCTGAAAAAGATAAAACTCCAGTATTTGATATTAATGGTATGATTGAAGCTGTTGGAACAAAAATTACTGATGAAGATGGCAAAGATGTAATATTTGAAAATACACCACAAGGAGCTGCGGTTTATGTTAATGAAGTTCTTGAATTAAAGAAAGAAGAATTTGCTAAAGCTGGTGTTGAAGCATTAATTGAAAAATATCCTATTGTAAATGATTTCCTTAATTATTATATTGCAAATGGTAATTCTTATGAAGGATTTGGACAAAATAAAGATAGAAGTTCTATCGTAATTGATGAAAATAATGAGGCTCAACAAGAAGCTATTATTCGTGAAGCTTGGAAAGAAAGTAAACGAGCAGGTAATGTTGATGCTTATATTAAATATCTTAAAGATAGTAATCAATTAAAAGATGTTGCCCAATCTGAATTAGAAGGATTGCAAGAATATGATAAACAAATTAAAGAACAAATTGCTAAAGAAGCACAAGAAAGAATAATAAAAGAGCAACAAGAACAAGAGCAATATTGGGGAATGGTCAAAGAAATAATTGACAATAAACAAATTGTTGGTTACAAACTTCCTGAAGTAATTATGCTTAATAGAGATGGTAAACAAGTTACTGCTTCTTTGAATGATTTCTATAATTATGTTTATCAAGTTGATGATAAAGGTGTTAGTAGATATGAATATTCTTTAATGAATAAGACTCCAAGAGAAAGATGCGAAAGACAACTTCTTGAGGCTTATTTAGATTTTACAGGTAATGATTATACTAGTCTTATTAATTTAGCAATGGCTGAAGAAAAGAAGAAACAATTAGTATTGACTTCTGCAAATAAAAAGACAAAGGTAACTATTACTAAACCAAAGAGAGAAGAAAGTAAAACTGCTGCTTCTACTGCTAATAAAATAGCAGGAAGTTATTAATGTTTAATTTAAAATCATTTTATTTATGTACACGATGCGAAAATTGAGTACTGGTAGATATGATGATAGAGGTTATTCTAATGAAGAATCTATTGCTAATCTCCAGCTTACTCGTCCTGTTGAATTAAATGCTTTCCTTACTTATAATTATGGTATGGATAGTGATAGATTTCCTCTTAGTTTTATGACAGAAGGACAAGGCAGTAGAGGTATTACTACTTGTAAGACTGTTCAGTGGACTTGGAAAACTATGGGAAGAATGAAGTTTACTGATTATGTAACTTATTTTAATGCAGCTAATACTAAACCTGGTATTGGTGGTACTGAATTTGAAGTTCATTTTGCTTCTCATTGGTTTATTGAACAATATGGTTTGCTTGCACCTGACGGTATTACACAAGTTCGTATTCAGAAAGATTGTGGACAAAGTGCTTATGGATATAAATATATTCTTGTTTGTACTAATCCTGACCCGAATTTCTTTATTGACCCAGACCTTCTAACTAAAGGTAAATATTGGAGTTTAACAGCTCCTACTGTTAGTGAAAGTTATTCTAAAGGTAATAGAAGTAATTCTATGGGTCCTGGTGAGATGACTTCACAATTAGAATTCTTTAGATATAGTAAAGAAATTGCTGGTAATCTTGCTAATACTGTTACTCAATATGAATTTATTGATGAAAATGGTGCTAGTAATAAACTTTGGATTAATGAAGAAATGCGTCAGTTCAACTTGAATATGCGAGTAATGAACGAAGAACGCTTGTGGCTGCATGAATATAATAGACTGCCTGATGGTACTGTTAAACTTATTGATAGGGATAATGGTAAACCTATTTATCATACTGCTGGTATGTTAGAAATTTGTCGTGAAAGTAATTATGATACTTATGGTGAATATCTGACATTGACTAAACTTGAAAGAACTATTGGTGATGTTTTGAATAAAGATACTGATGATGGAACAATGGATGTTATTCTTATGGGTGGTAAAGGATTTATTCAAGATTTCCAGTTGGCAGTTGAAAATGATGCAAGAGCTAAAGGTTTTATTACTCCACTTGGAGAAAAGAAAATTATGGAAAACGGTGATGGTCTTGCTTATGGTAAATACTTTAATCAGTATAAAACACCAGATGGTCATACTATTACAGTTAAACATTGTGCTTTCTTTGACCACGGTACTCCTGCTGAAGCTGCTAAACAGAATGGTATGATTCATCCTCGTACAGGACTTCCTATTACTTCACATCAGGCTTGTCTTATTGATATGTCTAGTTATAAAGGTGTACAGAATGTTCGTATTGTTAAGCAAGCTGGACAAGAATATATGGCAAAAGTTATTGAAGGTATGACACCTATTCCTGCATCTTGGGGTATTCCTTCTACTGGTCATGCAGCTACAGATGTTGATATGGCTCGTTATGAAATTAAAGGTTCAATGGGATTGCAGGTTAATAATGCAACTAAGATGTTCTTGTTGAAATGTGTATTGTAATAATTTAAAATAATAGTATTATGGGATTAGAATTTGGTATGACGAATGGTAATGCTAATAAAGCAGAAGTAACAAAAGAAGCCACAGAAGAAACTAAAGAAATAAAACAAAAATTTTCAAATAGTGAGGAAAGAGAGGCATTTCTTAGCAAAGAATATACAAATAAACGAAATGTTACTATTGCCTTGACAAACAATTATTCTTTCTATAGAAAAGCCAATGATAAAGTATTAGATGAACGTAATGAATATATTGGTAGTTGTGTTCGTACTTCACGTGCTTTAGCTAGCAATAAAGAAGAAATGAATGCTTATTTTCCAAATCTTATTGGAGTTTCTCCTAGTAATGAAAATTATATTACAAAAGTCAAAGAGTATTTGAATAACATTCAAGTAAAAGTAGATAAGTTAGGTGTTAAACTTAATACAAGTTTTGTTTATTATCAGTATAGATATTATCTTAAATATAAAGAAGCTGAAGATAAAATTAATGCTGAATATGATGCAATAGACAAAACAAATACTAAAGCTCTTAAAGAAGGACTTGAAAAGAAAATTATAGCTCTTAATGCTCTTGAAAGTGAACAATACAAATATGGTTATCCTGAAAATATTGCTGATTATCTTTTATATAGACATTGTTTGTTGTATAAAGATATAGCAAAAGAGCCAGCTTTAATCAATAATGATAAGTCTATTCGTTTTTGGATTAAAGATGAAGCTAAAGAAGCTAAACTGCAAGAAGGATTGCGTATTGAACTTAACAAAGCTAAACGTAATTATGTTGGAATTTGTGATGATGATGATTACTTTAAAGATGTTTATGTTCAATATTGTGTTATTAAAGGTTTGCCTATTACTGCTTCTCTTGCTGAAAGTAAGATTATACAGCAGAATAATCTTGATAAATTTAGTCAAGAAGAACCTGTTAAATTTAATAAGATATGTTCAGATAAACAACTTGTTGTTAAATCATTGATTGAACGTCTTATCGAAAATGGAGTTCTTAATAGACATCCTTATTCACAAAATATTGTTGCTGCTGATAGCGGTGATTATATTGGAGCAAATATGAAAGAAGCTGTGATATGGTTTACTAATCCAGATAATGCTAATGCCGTTGAAGCATATAAGAATAAATTAAATTATATGTAATATGACAATAGAAGAGATGCACATCATGTTTAGAGAGGTAGCACAACAGATGGGGTTACAGACTGTACGTGCTATCTTTTCTGAAAATATAGATATATGTCTTAATAATGCTATTATTGCAAAAACTCGAAATTTGTTAGCTGAAAATATTGGTAATATACCAACTAATAAAGCAAAACAAATAGGAGTATCTCCATTAAATAGTTTACGAACTTTATATAAAGAAGGAATTATTAATGCAGATAATATCAATGGAGAAGGTACTGAAATAAATCCTTTTACATTTAATATTGATACTACCGAAATAATGTTGATAACAGGTTTTAAACTTTATTATGATACAAAACTTTATGAATGTAGAATAATTGAGAATGAAGAACTTAGTGATACATTACGAGATTTTTGCAATAGAGTATCTAAGACATATCCTATAGTTACTGTATTTGGTACTGAAAATGAAATAGATATACAATTATATAATGGTGATGATAAGATAAAACCTAAACAAATAAAGTATAGTTATATCAAATTACCAAATACAGTTGTATATGATGAAGAATATGGGGATAATAATATAAATTGTGATTTACCGATATATCTTCATAATGATATAGTAAATGATGCAGTAAAATATTATTCATCTAGTATTGGTAAAAATTAAATTTAATAAGTTATGAGACGATTTATTTTAGCTGATAAAACAGCAATGACTACTTATCCAGATGCTATTCCTTTGACTGCTGGTCAGGTTGCATTTGCAGCTTTTAAAGATAGCGGTGCAGGAACTAGTGATACAGGATTAGAAATTGATAGTGATGGTACAAAAATTGAAAAAGAAGGAGTTATTCTTTATCACGATGGGCAAAAGATGTGGAATATTCCTTTTTATAAGAATAACTTTAGTTATGTAAAAAGTCTTTATTCTGCCGGTACTGCATTTACTTGTGATGTAACAATTCCTGCTCCTATAGCTTGTCTTACTTATACTATGATTCTTGTTAAGAAAGGCATGCCTTTTAATCATAGAAATAAATGGACAGAAACTTATTTGGCGAAAGATGGTGATACAGCAAACACAGTTGCAGCTTATTTTAGAAAATATTTTGCAGCTAATGCAGCTGAACTTGATATTAAAGTAACAGGTTCTACTAGTCATGTTATTATTACAGGTAATGATAAGCGACAAGATTATGAAATTGTATTTGCTGATGATTTAGCTGGAACTGCTCAGGCCCCTACTCATGCTGTTGCCCCAATTAACGATGCTAAAGCTATTCAAGAAATGTGGTTACAAGCTGCTGGAGATATGGGATATACAGATACATTTGATGATTTTATTTATCGTGGTCATTATCCTCTTAATCCTCTACGGGCAAGCGATTCTGTTGATGCAGGTTTTATTGTTTATACTCTTCAGTTTGCTGAACCTAGAACTACAAGAACTGTAGATACTGCTATTAATCAAATTGTTCAAATTGCTTTGCCGACAGGTACAGATGTTACTAAAATAGAAACTGTGCTTGCTAAACTTGCTAAATAACTTAATTAATTAGAAATGTTAGCCGAATATTAATCAAAAAGGAGTTATTGATATTAATCTTATGATTAGTATTGGTAACTCCTTTTATTATATATGTTTTTATGGATTTGATGAATAGTGCTGTAGAACAAGGAGTTTGGTCTGCTATTGTTGTTGGTATTTATCTTGTTATTGCTAAAATAATTGATACTTATAAAGAAATTAAAAAACATAATAAAGAAGAAGAAGTAAAAAAGCATCAAATAATTATTAATCAAAAATTAGTTGATAGTATTTCCATAATTAGTGATTTTATAACATTGACAACAAAAAATATAATAGATAAAGATAAAGAAAGATGTGTAAATACTATTAAGCATTTGTTTAAATCATCTGCTAATTCTGTTATAAAATTTGGAACTGATACAATTATTGCAAATAATATTCAGATTAATAAACAAAACATATTAGATAATATTGAAGATATTGTTAATGCTGAATATTATAGTTTGTATAGTGCATTAATACTTTATCATACTGATGCAAATCCTATTACTGATTATATAAAAGTAGATTGGAAAAATGAAATTAAAGATGTATTGATAAATATTATTTATAATGAAAATCTTAATAAAGAACAAAAACTTTATAATATAAATAATAAGATAAATATCAAAATAAATGATTATTGTATTTATGTAACTAATAAATATTTAGAAAAATGTTAGATATAAATATTATAAGACCGAGATATGAAGAAAAACTTGTATTAATAGAAACAAATAATATCAAGAAAAAGAAACTTGGATTTATGATACAAGGAAAAGAAAAAGATATTGGACAAATATTATCTATTATTGCTTTACATGGATTTGACAATATAGATATATTTAATGACGATACAAAATTAAATTTATTTGATATGAGTAATAATATAGTATATGAATAAATATTCTTATTTAAAAATACCACTTGATTATATTTGTATTTATAATAAACTTGCATATTGTTTATATTCTTATGGTATAGATATAATTAAAGATTGTTCTGCTTCTTGTAAAACAAATAATAAAAATATTATAGAAGTTTGGAATTTATTTCAACTTGCTATTGTTTGTTTTGAAAAGAATGAAATTGATAAAGCTAATTATTTTATTGATTATATAAAATCTAATCTTGATAAAATATATAATTCAATTAAAATACCTAATCATAAAGGAGCAAATAATTATTATATTGATGAAGAAGGTAATAAACATACTTGTATAGTTTGTAATGGTTGGATATATGAAACACCAAATTTTATTACAACTTATGAATTTGTAATGTCTGGTGGAACAACTATTGAAGATGATGGTAAAGGACAAACAATAAATATTCAAATTACATCGACAAAAACTGTATCAGATGGAAATGATATTCAAACAGAAGATATACCATTTGATATAAGATACAATAATATAAATGATGCTAATTGGATAACATATAATTATAATAATAAAACTTTAACCATTAAACCTAATTCTTCTGAACCAAGAACAGGAAATATTTATTTTGAACAAAATGAAAGTAATAAACGAATAGATATTATTATTAATCAAGCTAAAAATATTACTGAATATGAATATTATTTTGAATATGAACCTAAATCTTTTATTTTTGAAAAAGAAGGTGGAAGAATTCAACTCAATGTTACAAAAAGTAGTAAACGAGAATTAAAAGATAGCTTGCCCGTAGGGGATGAAATACCAGTTGAATGGAACGCTAAAATTGATGGATACGGTTTTAATTATGACGTATTTAAAAATGAAGTTATAGCTGAAGCTAATGATTATAAAGCACGTACAGGCAAACTTATTATTAATAGACCTGAATTAGGAACATCAAAAGATATTGAAATTCCTATTACACAAAAAGCTGGAGAATTAACTATTATATATAGCTTACAAGCAATTACTGATAATAGTATTATTCCAGCTTTAAATGGAAAAGTAATAATAACTGTTTTATCTACTAAACAAGGTTATTATGGTAGTGAACCTATCGGTGAACCAGAACAAGTTCCGTTTACTATTACTTCAGCTAAAGGATTTTTAAGTGGTGTAAGCGAAAACGGTGCTGTTTGGAATATGACAGAAAATATATTTGAAACAACACGAGAAGATACATTAATTGTTACACAAAATAATGCTGAGGGTAAAGAAGTAAGAATTAAAATTGTACAGCAACCAGCTGTAATTGATTATGTTTATACTTTTGAAACTGATTCAAATACTATACGTGTAGAAGCCACTGGAGGTAATAAAACATTAAATGTTATATCAACAAAACAAAAAATTATTAACGGAAAGCCTTACGGTGATACTATTCAAATTAATTATAATTCATCGATTACAGAAGGATTTTCTATTAATAAAAATGTTATAAATATTTCAGAAAATCAAGATGAAGAAGAAAAGCAAGGAACTGCAACATTTATACAAGATGAAAGTAAAAAACAATTTACTGTAACTATTATTCAAAATGCTGCTACTGAATTTTATGAATATACATTTACAGTAGCAGAAGGAACAAATAAAGTTAGTTTTCCATATAATGCTAGTCAAAAAACATTTAATATAACATCTGAAAAACAAAAATTATTAAATGGTAGTCCTTCAGGCGGTAAAGTACAAGTTGCTTTTAAAACAATTATACAAGGCGATGGTTATAGTGTTGCTGCAACAACAAATAATGCTACCGAAATTAAAGTTAGTGAAAATAAAACAACTAATATAAGAACAGGTAGTGTTAAATTTGTTCAAAATGAAAGTAATAAAGAATTACCAATTAGTTTAGAACAAGCTGCTGGAATGTCTGAATGGAGATATATTTTTGAAGTAACTGAAACTAAAATAAGCGTTCCTAATTATGAAAGGAAAGGCATTACAAGAAATTTTACAATACAAAGTTATAGAAAATTATATATTAATGGTGTTTATCAAGACCAACAAGTCGATGTACTTTATAATGTTTCATCTAATCAATCATGGTGTAAAGTAAATAATAATTCTACACAAATATCTGTTGATGAAAATTTAGATTTTGTAAGAACAGCTATTGTTACAATTACACAAACAGAAAGTAATAATAATAAAACAATTAATATTAGTCAAGAAGCATCTAGTACAAAATATGTAAAAAACATAGTTGCTCCTTCTTTTTATTTTCAAAAAGATGAAAATGTAAAAGTAGAAACTGCTGTTGTTAAATCATATAATTTAATAAATGGTCATATAGTTAAAAATGAAACTGAATATTCAATAACAGGAATTACAAGAAATGATTCAAACGGGTATTATAGCTTTGTTTATAATAAACTTGATATAAGATGTACTATTACTAGATACACAGAATCATTTATTTCTAGGTATACAATGAGAACTGCAATAGGAAATGAAACTGGTTTTGTTACATATACTAGCGATTTACCACATCGTGTTAATAATATAAATATAAAAGAAATATTACTTTCTGATATTTATCTTCTTATTCCTGAAAATTATATCACAATTTATCAAAAACTTATAACTCTTATAATCGATAATAATAAAGTAATAAAAGAAAAACCTGATAATGTTGTTAATAAACAAATTATTAATTGTTGGAATTTATTTCAAAGTGCTGTTGCTGCTTATAATTTAGGATTTGAAAAAGACGCTGATTTCTTTATTAATTTTATTGATTGTAATATTGATAAAATTAAAAATATAGATGAAAAATTAATTTTACAATTAGATGATGGAAATTTAGAAAAAGTTATAAATAATAATAATGAAGATGTTAAATTTAAAGTAGATATGTCTACAGGACAACTTATTCAAATTGGAGAAATAAAAGATAATATAATTATTAAAGATAATTATTTAATACAAGAATATGGAACCGAAAACTAAAATTATAGGAAAAATAGTTCTTACGCCAAAAGGAGATTATGTTAATCAAGCATATGAAGTTCTTGATATTGTAAATAAAAATAGCAAAACTTATATAGCTATTAAAGACGTACCAAAAGATGTTAATGTTGAAAATACAGAATATTGGATGCCTATAGCTACTGGTCCTAGTGGTACTATTGAAAATATTAATGCTACTATTGATAAAAATATTGGAATACCAGAAGTAGAAGTTATTCTTGAAGGAACTCCACAAAATAGAAATATAACATTTAATTTTAAAAATCTTAAAGGAGAAACAGGTAAAGATTTTACTTATAATGATTTTACTCCTGAACAAATAGAAGCATTAAGAATTGGTATTGGTAGTAAATATATTATTGGTCCTGATAATGGTACATGGGCTGAGATATTTAATGATAAAACAAGAAATACATCAACCGCTTCTCACAGTCATGTTGAAGGAGTGGATAATACTATTGAATCTTCTGGTGTTGCTGCACATGTTGAAGGATATAAAAATAAATGTTCTGGTCTTAATTCTCATGCTGAAGGGGCTAGTAATATAATTAGTGGACAAGATAGTCATGTTGAAGGACAAGGAAATACTGTATCATCTAATTATAGTCATGCAGAATGTTATGGAAATCAAGTATCTGCTCCAAATGCTCATGCAGAAGGATATAAAAATTTAGCTGCTGGTAATTCAGCACATGTTGAAGGTAAAAATAATATTGCTGAAGGAGTATCTTCTCATTGTGGTGGAGAAAATAATAAATCAAGACTTTATTGCGAAACTGTTGTAGGATGTTATAATCAATATCAAAAATATCCTGGTAATGGAGCTACTACTAAAGCAGATAGTAATAATGTATTTACTATTGGTAATGGTAATTCGGAAGATGATAGAAATAATTGCTTTGAAGTTAAATTTAATGGAACTGTTAATACAGATGGTGTTATAAATTCTCCTACCGCTGATTATGCTGAAATGTTTGAATGGTTAGATAGCAATACAACTTCCGAAGATAGAGTTGGATATTTTGTAACAATAAATAATAATAAAATTGTTAAAGCTAATTTATCTAGTAAATATATACTTGGTATTGTTTCTAGCACGCCTGTTATTATTGGTAATAATCCAATGAAATGGAATAATAAATATATGACAGATGATTGGGGCAGAATTATTTATAAAGATGTTCAAATTACAATTGAAACAGAATCTGTAAGAGAAGATGGTACAAAATATATAACTACTGAAACTAAAACTGTTAAACAACCAACTATTAATCCTTTATATAATAAAACTCTTGAATATAAAATGAGAAATGATAGACCTGAATGGGCTGCTGTTGGACTTATTGGAGTATTAAGAGTTAGACAAAATGGAACATTAACCGTTGGTGGATATTGTAAACCAAATGATGAAGGTGTTGCAACTGCTTCTACAGAAGGATATTATGTAACAGAAATAATAAATAATAAAATAGCAAAAGTTATATTTAGATAATTACTAATTTTTAAATAATTACAATTATGATTACAAGAACTCATTTACTTTATACAATTATAGCGATAGCTGTAGCTGCATTGTTTGGGATTACATTTGGTATGACAATTACTTGTATGATACCTGTTAGTTTTGTTGCAATTTGTTGTGCTGCTTATGAAGGTATGCATAATAATAAAACCTATTTGAAATCAATAGTAGATGGAGCTGTTCCAGCTATTCTTGGTGGTTTATTAATTTGGTTATGTTTTGCTTTATGATAGAAAAGATAATAGATTTAGTAATAAATAACTTTGACTTTTCTTTTATGATTGCTATTAATGGACTTACTTATTTTATTATCAAAATCATTGATGATATGAATGGTAGAAAAAAAGTTCCAGCATGGCAAAAAAGACTAGTATTGATTGTTTGTATTGGTATAGTTAGTGCTGTTTATATTAAAATAGGATACGGTGATATGAAAATGTTATTAAATAGTGCTATTCTTGCTCCTGTATTTTGGAAATGGTTAGCTGCTCCTATTTGTGATAAATTAGGTATTAATTATAGAAAAGTTGATGAAGTTATTAATGATAAAAGTGAATAAGTAAAAGTGTAATGATAAGTCATGTATTCCTCTATGGGCAAGATACAATGACTTATCATTATATTAGTATTAATCAATTAAATGTTATAATTATGAATTGGACTGTATTTTGTACACAAGTTATTAAATTATTGACAAAAATTGCTGAAGGTGGTGGAACGGGTGGTGGAGTTTCTCCTGCTGAATTTAATGCTTTAAAACAACAAGTTAATGGTATTGCTTCAGATGTTTCCACTGTTGAAACTAAAGTAACTAATCTTGAAGCTAAAACTAATTTTAAACTTATTAACGAAACTTCTACTACTAAAACTATTAGTCCTAATATTTATTATAAATGGAGAGAAGTTGCTGAATTAAATATTACTTTAGGGGATGCAGCTAATGATGATATAGTTAATGAATATAGGATTGAATTTATTAGTGGTGCTACTCCAACTAATTTAGTTCTTCCTGCTGATTTAAAATATGAAGAAAAATTAGTTATTGAAGCTAATAAAATTTATCAAATAGATATTATAAATAATATTGTTATTGATATTAATGTAAGTAATGTATGATAAGAAGAAGATATTTAAGAAATAGAGCAAGAGGAAATATTATTTATCCTGGACTTATAGCCGCATGGTCAGCAAAAGGTAAAACCAATGATGATGAAGAAAAAGAAATACCAAAAAATATAGTAGATTTAATAGAACAAAATGGTATTCAATTTGCTAAAGCTGGTAAACCTGTAGATAATCCCGATAAATATTCTATATCTATTGATGTTGATACAAATAAAATAACAGTAGTAACAAAATAATTAATTATTAAAACTCACAATTATGGAAAGAAAACAATTTATTCAGTTTATTCAAACAATACCTTATGGTACTAAAATTCGTGCTGGTCTTATTAGTATTTATGATAAAATAGCATCTATTGCAGGTATTGATAAAGCTACTCAAGATGAAGATGGTTTAATGAGTAAAGAAGATAAAAAGAAACTTGATGGCCTTGAATCTTTAACTCAAGCTACTAGCACTACTCTTGGTGGAGTTAAAATAGGATATACAACGGCTACAACGGCTGATAGAAATTATGCAGTACAATTAGATAGCGATGGTAAGATGTTTGTCAATGTTCCTTGGATTGATAGAAATGCTACTTATACTGCTGCAACAGATACAGTTTTTGGACTCGTTAAACAAGCAGCTAAAGTTGCCAAACCTGCTGATGATACAAATGCTAATCTTAAAGTTGCTATTGATGCTATAATTGATGCTATGACTACTGCTAGACAGATGAAAGCATAAGCATTCCCCTACGGGCAAGCTACGATTGCTAATGCTAATAATGATATAATTGCTGTTATTGCTGATGATGATATTTTAGACTGGCTGACTATGAGTTTATTCCGATTGACATATAAAATTGCATCCAACATCAACGTAGAGGACATTTTTAAGTTCTCTGTTGAATTTTATATGTGCTTATGATGTGAATATCACATTTTGAATAAAGTCCATCAGATAGTCTGAAAATGCGTCAGTGATGGCAGCAATTATTTTTGTTTTATAATAATATTGATAATGATGTTATTAATGTTGTTAATGATGGTTAATAGCATAATGTTATTCATTATCAATAATAGTTTTGTAATAAACTTAATACATAATGATATGGCAACTTTAAATCAATTAATTAGTGAAATAGCTCATGCTGTTGGTCAGCCTAATAATGTACCTTTAAGGCGTAACATTCGTCAAGCTATTATTCATACTCGCAATGAATTAATAAGAAAAAGTTATGGTACTGACAGAGTAATAGACAAAGGTTTAGAGCAAAGATTTAGAATCGAACTTATAGATGTTCCTGATGGAGATGTTTATGGTAGTGGTGAATTATTAATCCCTGCTATTAAACGTAGTAAAAATAAAATACCTAGACCTGTTAGATTAACAAATGGTATGCCTTTTTTATCTGTTAGAACAGTTGGATATAATAATAAAAGTATATCATTTGCAAAAGAAGCAACTGCTAGTTTTTATCATCATCTTGCTGGATTTTGTAAATCATCTGTTTATGATTATATAAATGAATATATTTATATTTATGGTGATAATGATATTACAAGAAATGCTGAAAATGTTATTATAGAAAGTGTATTTGAATATCCTCATTTAATACAAACAGAAACAATAGATACTGAAGGTGATTATATAAAAGATAATGAAGAACTTGATGATAATGAATTTCTTCTTCCTGAAGATATGATTGGCTCTATTAAAGATATTATATTCAAACGTAATATGCTTCAAATACCTAGAGAAACTAATGAAACTCCTGTAGATAATTTAATTAAATAATAGTTATGAAAGTAGAAATAGATTTGCAACATTTTTATACTAAGTTTCAAAGTGAAACTAATGATGTTAAAACAAAAGTCGAACAAGAATTAAAATTAGCTTTAGAAGTAAAGAATCAACATGAAGAAATAGTTTTTTCTAAAAAAGATTATATAAAGAAAACTTTTGATATTAATCTTGATAATTATCCAGAAATAAAAGAAGGAATACTAAATAAAGAATTGCGATTAGAAGTTATACAATTAATGCGTCATGGAGAAGCATATAATTCTAATAGTAGTGTTTTATATAATTTAAATGTATATCTTAATGATGTAAAAAGAGTTCATATCTTATTAAAGAAAAAAGAATTACTTGATAAAAGAGCAAATTTAAGTTTTGCTGAATATAAAAGAATTGTTTATAATTATTATAGATATGGTGTTCATAAATGTTTATTAGAAGGATATATGTATTCTTTTGCTGATGAAAAAATTGAATTTCTTATTAATAGATATAAAACTGATGGCTGTAAAAAAGATAAAAAAATGGCTGACCTTAAAGCTACTAAAACTAAATTAGATAAAATTCGTGCTAAAGGTTTAATACCTTATAATAAAGAAGATGCTGAAATAGCAAAACTACATGGCGTTAAATATAATGGTATTAAATATATTACTTATAAAAGAGATAATTATTATTATAAATTAGAAATGACGCTTCGATATGTTAGTCGAAAAACTAGTACAGAATTTGAACGTATTAAAACTATAAATGCTAATTTACGTGGAATGACACAAGAAGAAATTGCTAGTAAATGTAAAAATAAAGAAGAAATATATGCTCTTAATTGTGATATAACACATAAATTAGGAATATTACTTAAACATGATAAAATGTCTTATTTAAACTTTATACGAAATGCTGAACAAGACAAATTTACCAATGGAGTCTATAATCGCAAAAATAGACAACGATTTCAATCCTGATAATAGTGATTGGATTAATAGAGTTCCTGCATGGTGTGTTGATGCTATGCAACAATTAAAAATACTTTCTGTTATTAAGAAAAAACGAAAACTTAATGTTAATAATAGAATAGCGTATAGTCCTTGTAATATAATTAATAATGAATTAAAAATTTATGATAAAAGAGGATGTGCTATTGCTAATATAAATGACAAAGTTGATTGTGGCTGTCAGTTCCCTACGGGCAAGCTACAGACAGATAATGAAGAACTATCTGATACAATGTCTATAGTTTCTGATATGTCTGATGTTACTTATGGAGAAAGTATTGCTGTTCATAATAACGATGATGATATTAATAAAAGAAATATAACATTTGACCGTTATATCTTGCCCGTAGAGGAAAGAAACTATGTGCTAGTAGATGTTAATCATATTGAATTAAATTTTGATACTGATTATATTTATATAGAAAATCTTGAAGTTGAAACTCAATATAGCGAATATTTTCAAGAAGAAATACCTGTTATTCCAAATGATGGTAATCTTATAGAAGCACTTGCTTATTATTGTATGTATAAGATGTTATGTCGTGGTATGAAACATCCTGTATTTAATCTTAATGCTAGTCAATATGGTACTAATCCTTATTATATGTGGATGCAATTAAAGAGTAAAGCTAAGGCAAGTGTTATTAATACAATACAAGGAGATATTGATACTAAAGAATGGCAAAATTATTTTTATAATTATACATTTAAACCTAGAGGATAATGAAAGTAATACCGCAATTAGATTTAGATACTCCGTATGACCAAATGTCTGATGGTAAACTTTGTCACGCTAGTAATATTATTTTAACAGCAGATGGTATTAATATTCAAAATGAAAATTCATTAATAGATTTTTCTAATATTCCTGCTGGTTATAATATTGTTGGTGTGATTTCTTGTAATGAAGAATTTGTTTTATTTTTTGATAATAATAAAATTGCAAGAATTAAGACAGATAGGAGTTATAAAGAATTGACAACTAATTGGAAATGGTGTGGTGGAGAAGTATTTGGAACATATACTTATAATGTAAATAATGAATTAATAATATCGTTTAGCGAAAGAAATGCAATTAAAGATGTTGCTTTAAAAACAATCAATCTTGATAGATTTGTTTATATAGATAATTATAATGATGATGATATTTATACAAATAGACCCATTGTTCCAATAGCAAATTTTAGTAATTATTATTTAGATAAAGGTTCTAAAATTAGAACAGGTACTTATGTTTTCTTTATTCGTTATTATATTAATGAATATGAGAAAACATTGTGGTTTCCAATAGGCATGCCTATTGTTGTTTATGATAAATACAATTATCAAATTGCTAAACAAACATTAGATTTAGCTTTAGTTGGAGAAACTGAAACTAATAAAACTCCTACTGCTGTTAAAATAGATGATTATTATAATGATGATTTAGACTATTGTAATATTAGTTTGAATATTGTTGTAGATATTAATAATATATCAGAAACAAGTAAATTATATACTCAATTTGAATTAGGATATATTATTAATTATAATGGTGGAACAGAAGCTAGACGTACAGTAAAATATGATTATGATATTGTTAAAACAGTAAATGTATCATTAAATAATGAAATTATAAGTCTTGATGAATTAACAGTAAGTGAACAATCTTTCTATAATGTTGGAACTTTATGTAATTATAGAAATAGAGTTTATCTTAGTAATTATAAAGTTGATAATCCTAATACCAAATTAAAAAATATTGATACATCTGGTGTAAGAATTTATTGTGTTGGAAGTAATAATGAATTATCAACATTAAGTAAAAATGAAGAACAAACTTATATAACAAATTATTGTTATTATTCTTTCTTTATACATTATGTTTATAAAGATGGAACATATAGTGATGGTATTCAAATTAAAACATTAAATAGTTATACAACTAATGGTACAAATTATAAAATGGAAAGCTATATAAATAATAACGGTGATTATATTTATAGAGCTGACCAAAATATGAAAGTTGGTATTAGATTTGTATTTGAAAATATACCAATAATAGATGATGCTGTTGGTTATTTTATTAGTTATGAAGAACCTGAATATGTTGAAATAGGCGAAGGATTGATTACAGCTATAAATAGTTATTTATATAATGCAACTTATAAAACAGGTCTTAGTGCTGCTACTTTTTATTTTAATTATCCTGAATTTGATACAATAGGTGGATATACTGATGTTGGTGTAATAAAACAAATTGCTACATTAACTGGTAAAACAGCAAGAAGTTCTAGCGAAAATGCTACAAAATTTTATGATGTTTATCAAAATAGTAATTTAATTAATGGAGAAAAATGTGATGTATCAGGTATAAATATTATTGCTCCAAATATAGATACTAATATTGGTAGAGAAGGGCACTTAAAAATTACAGTAAATAAAGAAATTACTTTTAATACAAATAAATTATATGTTGGTATAAGAGGAACAATAGATTTAAATGGTCATTATGAAATAGCTAAAACATTTTATGGTAAAAAAGATAAAAAACTAATACCTTTAGGATTTATTAAATTAAAAACAGGAACAACTGGTAGTTATGGAGATGATGCAAATTATAAATATAATAATAATTATTATTTGCAAATGAATAGCGTTTATCAATTTCATTATGATGGCGTTCTTGTATCAGATACAGTTGCTAATCCTACTAATTATACAACAAAGAAATTATTTTATCAATATGATGTTATAGCTGATGGAATTCGCGAACCTCATGTATTTGCTATTAGATATTTACATTTTAGTCATTATCCATTATTTGCTAAAAAAGGTAATTATCTTCCTAGAACAATAGCTTATAATTATAGTGATGGTTCGACAAATGTTCAAAAAATTAATACTGTAATAGAACCTAGTAGAGTTAATGAATTGTTTAAACTTGATGCTTGTTATTATGATTATCTAACAAAATTGATATATAATTATAGAAGTGATTTAATATCAAATACGATTGAAAATTATTATCAAACTGTTTATCGTAGTGATGTTATATCAGATGAATCAATTGAAAATAGATGGAAAAATTTTCAAGTTGAAGCATATAAAAGAATAACAGAAAATAAAGGTGCGATAACAAATATTGTAGCTGCTGGTACATTATTAATTGTACATACTGAAAAATCAATGTTTGTATTTAATGTTGATAATACATTAAAAACACAAGATAAAGATGTACAGATGTTAATGCCAGATGTATTTGAAGTTAATTATCAAGAAGTATTTACTACAGAAAGAGGTTTTGCTGGTTTTCAAGATTTTATATCTTATAGCGTTGGTAATTATGGTTATATATTTTATGATTCTAATGCTAAAGTAATTTATCGTTATGATAATAATTCTATTGCAGAAATAACTACTGGCATTATAAATTATATTAGAAATAAAAACATTAAATATATTTATATAGGAGAAGATAGTGTAAGAAGTAGATTGCTATTTAATTTTATAGATGAAGATGATAATAGTAATATATTAAGTTATAATCTTGTTAATAATACTTGGTTATCTGCACATAGTTATACAAGTAATTATCCTTTTATATCAATGAAAGATAATATTTATATAATAGATAAGAATATTACTTTTAAATTGAAAGAATTTTCTAAAACAACTTATAACGAATATGCAGATAATATTTTAAATAAAGATTTTTATAATGAAGTAATAGATAATGTAATTTGTTCTTATATAGATGTATATTTTAATAATGGTAATTATAATCAAATTAAAGTTCTTGATTTTATAACATATATAATTAATAAATATGATACTCCTTTTGAAATATTAAAAATTAAACTATATAGTAATTGTTGTTATAGTGGAGAACTTGATATAAGAGAAGAAAGAAAATCTATTAAAGATTATAAGAAACCGTTTTATGATTTTGGTAGATGGAATTTTAATTATTTTAAAAATAAAGTTACAGATTATAAATATGAAAATATTACAGATAGAATTAGTGGAGAAATAAATCCAGATTTAACTTTTAATGATAATAGATATAATGATAATAAATTAATGACAGGAAAATATATAGTTGTTAGAATTATATTTAGAGACAACACACGAGATATAATAATAAAAGATGTTCAATCTTATTTTAATAAATAATTATGAAAAATAGATGTAAAAGACAAAAAGCATTGTTTGGTATTGTTAGTAGTATTATAAATGCTGGTAAACAAAAACAACAAGCTAAAGCACAAGCGCAAGCTGCAAAAATACAAGCTGAAAATCAACAAGCTGCTATTAACCAACAAATGGCAAATGCTCAAGCTCAAATTGATGCTAATTATCAACAACAACTTGCACAAGTAAAAGCGCAAGAAGAACTTAATAAACAACAAAATGAACTTTCTGCTCAAAAAGTTGGAATACAAAGTGCGCAAAGTTTAACACAAGCGTATGGAAATACTGCTGATATTAATAAAGAATTTAAGAATAGATTTATGCGATATGGCGGTAAAAAGAAATGTAAATGTGGTGGAAGAAAAAAAGCATTGAATGGAATGGACATATTTGGTATAGCTTCAGCTGTTGATAGTGGTATTGGAAATATTATATCTGCTGCAACAGCTCAAACTGGAGTTCCAGCTTATAAACTTGATTATAGTGATAGACTTAAATATCATGACCCTGTAGTTGCTAATCTTGAAGTAGATAAATCTATTGCTAATAGTTATACAGGTAAACAAGTTGGACAAAACAATGCACAATATGTTGGAACTAGTGCTGTTACTAATAATAGACAAAATAATATGCCGACTATGAGATTCCGTGCAGGTGGCAAATCAGTATTCCGAAATAGGTCAAAACGCAAATGCTAACCACATTCTTTTTGCGTCTAAGCGATTATCTTTTTTCGATTGATTAATTGCAAAGGTCGATGTCAGAAAATCGTTTAGAACGCATGAGAATGATTAATTTTTATAACAATGAGAAAGAATAAAATTATAAGACCAATTAATAGTAATAGTATCATTACACCTAATATTATTCGTGGTGGTAAAGCTATTGATTTAGGCAATAATATGTATTATATTGCTGGACGTAAACATTCTAATGGTGGAGTTGATGTTGGAAAAGATTTAGAAGTTGAAGGTGGAGAAGTAATGCAGATGAAGCCTAATGAAGTAAGAGTATTTAGTTCTGTTCCTTTTCTACGGGCAGGCTCTCCAGCTAAATTAGTTCTTGGTGGTGCTAATCCTGATGTTGTGTTTAATGCACAAGAAAGTTTTAAAAATAGAAATAGAATTAAAGATGATGGCACAAAATATAGAAATGGTGGTAATAAATTAAATAATATACAATATATAATAGATAAAATAAATAATAGTGATAAAGATTTCGCTAAAAGATTAAAACAAAATAATAGACAATATATTAAAGATTGGGAAATTCCTGGAGCAATTGCTACACATAAATTAAGTGTTGGTACAGATAAAGATGGAAATAATTATATTTATCCAGAAGTGCAAAATATAAATGGCGGATTACATGATTTTACTAACCCTAAATATAAACATAATAAATGGGATGGTCAAATATCTGCTGAAGAAAGAGGAGATACTATTAGAATAAATACAATACAAGATGGATTAGATTTTACTCGTAATTATAAAAATTTAAATATATATCCTAAATTTAATTATGGAGGAAATATGATAGCGACTATTAATGGAAATGTAAAAAATGGTCTTATCCATACTATGAGATGTGGTGGACGAAAGAAATCTGCTTATGGTAGTTATAATAATATGACTGGTATAGGTAGAGCTTCTTATATTAGTAAATTGGAAGATAATGAAATTAGAAAAACGTTAAAGCTAACACCTAATCTTCCAAATAATTTAGTTAAAATAAATACTAAAAAAGAACCAAAAGTATTAAAAGGCACTATAAGAAATGGAAAAACTACAACAGACCCTATTGATATATTTTTAAATGAACATCCTACTTTAGATAAAAGTATAGAAATAGCTACCGATGTATTAGGTACATTACTTACTTTTGGTAGTGGTATGAAAAATATTAAACCTGTTGTTACTAAGCCTAATATAAAACCAAAACAAATAGAAAGTACAACTAAAAATATATCTTATAATAAACCTAATTATCCAGTAACTGTTAAAAAGCAAAAAGTAAATAGTCCTTATAATGCTACTAAAAATCCAAAAGAAGAAATAGTAGAAAATATTAATATACCTGAACAATTAAAACTTCCTGATAGTAAAGCTTTATATGAAAATGCTGTTCGCGTTGGTAGAAAACCATCTACTATGTCAAAAGAAACATCTAGAGAACTTGACAAAATATATAATAAAGTTGTAGGTAATAAACCTCCTAGAAGTGGATTTGAATTTAAACATCAACAATTAGAAATGCCTTATACTCCAACTACTACCAATATAGGTAGAAATTATGATGCTACTGCTGAATGGAATAAATATTTTGGTAAATATTTATATAAAACTTATGTTAAGAAATATGGTAAAAAAGCTGTAGACAAAGCATTAAAAAAAGAAAATATTTCAAAATATGAATATGGTGGACGTAAAAAAGCTGATTTAGGTATTAGTTATTTTGCTCCTAGTGTATTTGGAGAAAAATATGATAAAGTTGTTGATATTAAACCTGATGGTACACGTAGTGAAAGAAGTTTAATTTATGCTGATGCTGCAAATCCAAGCAAAAGTTATTTCGATATATTATTAAATGGTGAATTAGATAACTATTCAGCTTTAGGTAATTTTTCAAATAGAAGAATACAAGGATTTAGAACTACACAACCAAAACCTTTAAATGTAACTCCAATTACTACAATAGATATTGATAATTCTAAATTTACTTCAGCTTCTCCTAAAACTACAAGTACTACCCCCAAAACTACATCAGTTGCTAATACAAGAACTGTTGGTTCAAATGCACAACCGGTTAATAGTTTAGTTAAATCAATAGTTGATAATACTTCTTTAGCCGTTCCTTATACCCAGCCTGATAAAATTTCTATTCCTGAATATGCAAAAGGTAGTTATATAAAACCTAAAACAACTAATAGATTTACTGATTGGTTTAATAACAATCTTGATAAAATTAATTTATATAGTAATTTAGGTGGAAGTGCAATTGATTTTATAAGTAGTGCTATTATAAATAGTAAAATGCCAACTGTTGATTTACCAACAATGACTGCTCCTACTTTAGCTAATCTTCCTGAAATTAAACTTGCTGAAATTAAAGATTTGGAAGCACCTGTTACTGTTGCTGCTGCTAAACTTAAAACTCGATATAATGCCAATCCTCAATTAGCTAAAATTGAAGATGAAACTAGAAGAACTATGAATGAAATTGATAGAAATACTTCTAGTAGTAGAGTTGCATTAGCTAGAAAACAACGTGCTGCTATTCAATCACAAGAAACTAAAAATCAAGTTTATGGTCAGAAAGAAAATATAGAAACAGAATTGATGAATAAAGATAGATTAAATGCACAGCAAGTTGCTCAAGCTAATGCTGCTACTTATAATCAATTCTTAACTGCAAGAGCACAACAAGCAATGCAGAAAGCACAGTTGAAGATGATGGTTGATAGGGCTAATATTGATAATAAACTTGCAGTAGACCAATTTAATGCAAATTCTAAACTTGCTGTAGACCAATTTAATACTAACAATTTAATTAAAGAGTTATTATTTAATAATAATGTTAGAACAACACAACTTGGTAATTATGCAGCTGGTATTGGTAATCTATTTAGTAATATTGGCGGAAGTCTTAATAATTATATGATAAATAGAAATGCTAGATTACGTGATGAAGAAGTGTTGCGTGTCCTACGGGCAAGATACAAAGAGATACCACAAGAAATAATGGATTATATATTAAATAAATAACTATGGCTTTAAATACATTTAGATATAAAGATTATGCTTATACTCCTAAACATAATCTAGAAGAAGTTGCTAAAACTTATGACTATTTACAACAAAGACATGATTTAGCTATTGAAAAAGAAAATCTTATACAACAAAAATTTGCTGAATTAGATTTAAATAGTGCAGAAGATGAATGGCGTGCTAATAAAATGAATGAACTTCAGACAATGATAAATGATGCGTCAATAGATGGTTTTAAAGGATATGCACTAAATGATATTATAACACAAGGAACAAAAATGCTTACAGGAGCTGATGTTCGTGGTAGATTAAAAGCTCAACAACAGTATAAACAATATATAGAAGATTTAAATAAAAGAAGAGATTTATCAGAAGATTATAAAAATGTTTTTAAAGAAATAAATACTTATAGTTATCAAGATAAATTTGATGATAATGGTAATATTATTGGTGGTACAGATTGGAAACCAACAAAAGAAGCTGTATCAGAAATACCATTGATTAATATATTAAAAGGTGGTATAGAATTAGCTGCTAAAGATGCTGGTAGAAGTAATATTACAAGATTTTTAGATAAAAATGGAAAAGTAATAACAGACCCAACATCAGATAATATTTTTGATGGTCAAGTATATAATACTACAACTAATCAATGGGAAAGTCTTGGCAGAGATAAAATAATGAAAGGTATTCAAGCATATATTGAAACAACGTCTGGAGCTAAAGCTAGTCTTAAACAAGATTATGATGTTGCTATTTATAAACAAAATAAATATGGAGCAAATCCTGATGTTGAAGATAAAAATGGTGTTACTTTATCTCCTGAACAATATCTGCAAAAAAGACTAGAACCAGGTATTCAAGCTGCTATATATAATAGAAGTTATACAACTACTACTTATGGTAATGGTCTTGCAACTTATAAAGCTGCTTTAAAAGCTCAACAAAAACAATTACAAGACCCTTATAAATTATCTGGATATAGTACAGAAGGAACTCCTATTACTATTAATTATGATTATGCTGCAAATCTTCAAACAGATAAACAAAACTCTACAGCTAAATTAAATGAAATAGTTAAAACAATAACAGGTGAAGGTATTAAACAAGATATGTCTAATGCTAGTTCTGCTGATTGGAAAAATTTAATAGAAACAACTGTTGCTAATAGTAATTTAACTCCAGCTGAAAAATCTAAATTAATATTAGAAAGTAGAAAAGCTATTCGTAAATTAGAAGAAGCTAATATTAATTATAAAGAATTAACAAAAGGTTTAGGAGAAGAAGATGCTTCAACAATGCAATTTATTTCTAAAGTAAATGGTGGAGCAGATATTGATGCTACAACAGCTGAAGGTAAACAAGTTATCGATAAAGTTAATTCAATATTTGGTGATACTGGTAAATATTTAAGAATAACAACTGATAGTGATAATTTTTATACTAATCTAAAAACTATATTATCGGGTAATACAAATAGTGGTTTAAAAGAATTAGGATATAGAACAGGTGTTGATACTGCTGGTAATAGATATATTGAACTAGATAAAGATAATTATAATCAAATTATATCTTTTGCTACTGCCATAAAAGAAAGTAAAGATAAAATGAGTTTAGGCGAATCATTATTTGATGATGTTCATTATAATATTTTAACTGCAAATGGTAATACAGTAACAAGAAATGGAGGAACAAATTATAATGATAAATATGCAGTACCATTATTAATGAATGATATATACAGAATATATGAAAATGCTAATAATAATGTAAAACGTAGATTTACTGATATTACTCCTCAACAAATTACTGTATCTAATGAAAATCTTCCTTATCAAACTTTTACTGAACAGAAGTTATTACATGATTATACTTTAGGTAAGATTGACGAACAACAATATAATCTTTATGATAAACAACTAAAAGCTGATTTAGAAAATAAACTTATTAGTGCTAATTATCCTCAAGTAAATATATTTACAACTGAAGATACTGATGGTGTTGGAACATTAAGTAAACAAATTGAAAGTAAAGATAGATTAGAAGTAGGAAAATTAATTAAAGCTGCTGTAGGTGTTGGTAGATATACAGCAAGTGCTGCTCATAATGCTGTTCATGGTAATGGTACAAATATTACAATATATGCAGCGACTGACCAAGATGGAACACCTAAAGGTGATGCTCAAACTTTCTTTATTCCTGGTTTAATTATAGAACAAGCAGCTAATGAATTTGATAATAGTCCAACAACTATTGCTTTAGATAAAATCACTTTAGGTAATGAAACTAATAGAAAAATATATTTAACAAGTTCTATTGAAACTCCAACATTAGGTGGGCAAACTATAGATTGTTTAGGTAATAATCAATTTGTATATAAAACAGATACAGGAACTTATCCTATTTCTAGACAAGCTGCTGTTGATATTGTTGAAAGTATTGAAAATTATCATCAAATAAAAGATAGTTTAATATCTGGAGATATATATCAAGATACAAATTATTCAGTTGATGAAATTAATACTGCAATAAGACAACAAATAAATAGTATTGCTTCTACAATAGCTACATCTTATGGCAGACCTAATGATTATGAATATATTAAAACATCTTTATTAAATGATTTAAAAGAATAAGATTATGAACATAATAGATATTATTAAAGGTAAAGATAAAAGACCTAATCCAGAATATAATCCTAAAACTAAAAAGGGGGCTTTAGAGCCTCCTTCTATTGTTAATACAGATTATAATAAACGTGATGACTTTGCATCTAATATATTGGAAAATGTTATACCTAATCAATATGGTTTAAGTTATTTAGCTGACCCGACTAAATATACAGAATATGATGTTACAGTTAATCCTGTTAATACAGTTGAAGAATTAAATAAAGAACGTGCTAATAATCAATCTGTATTTGAACAAGGTACTTATGCTATTGGTCAAACATTAAATGAAATAACAACAGGAACTGTATTAGGTGCTGCTGATTTAGCTTCTATATTAATAGATGCAATGGATGGAGATTTATCTTATGAAAGACCTGATATTATAGAATCTCTTGCACAATTTAAAGAGTCTATTGATGAACAAATGCCGATATATAGAGAAGACCCAACTAAAGCATTTGATATTACAGATTTTGCATGGTGGGCTAGTAATGCTCCTACCATAGCTAGTACTTTAACTTTAATGGTTCCTGGAGTTGGAGTTAGTAAAGGATTATCTAAAATTGGTAGTTCACTTAGTATTAATAAAGCTGGTAATAAATTAGCAAATGTATTGAAACTATCAGAAAAAACTAGAGAACTTGCCGCTAAAGGTATAGATGCTACTAAGACTGGTATTACAATGCGTATGTTAGAAAATTATCAAGAAGCTAATCAAACTAGTCAAAATGCTTATGATTATGCTATTAAAGAACTTAATAGTATGGACGCTAAGCAACGTGCTGAATTTGATAAAAACAATCCAGAATATGCAAATAAAACAAATGAAGAAATAGCAAAAGATATAGCAAATAATGCAGGAGATGAAAGTTTTGATTTTAATCTATGGAATACTATGTTTGATATAGCACAAGTATATGGATTAAAGAATATGTGGTCAAAAGCATTACAAGGTAGTAATACTAGAAAATTACAAAAACTTAATAAAGCTGCTGCTGCAAAATTTGGCGATGAAGCTGCTGTTATACAAGAAGCAATAGCTAAAACTACTTTTAAAGATAAAGCAATAGATAAAATAAAAGATATTGGCTATGGTATTGCAACAGGTACTCGTAATGAATGGACAGAAGGTATAGAAGAAGCTATAAACTATATCGGTAATGAAAAAGGTATGGAATTAGCTAAACTTGCTTTTGATAAAGATACTGATATTAAGACTGTTAAAGATTATCTTAAAGACCCAATGATGTGGGAGTCAGCTTTTTGGGGTGTTATTGGTGGTGTAGTATTTAGTGGTGCTGCTGATACTGCTGGCGGATTTATTCAAAGAAAGCTAAATAAAGAATGGACAAAAGCTGAAGATAAAAAGAAACAAGAAATACTAAATAGACAATTACATTTTCAAAGATATAATGAAGCTATTAATAGTATTAATCAAAATAAAAACCCTTATATAACAATTAGAGATGCTGAAGGAAATCAAGTTGCTGCCGATATTATCAATGATACAGAACGTCAAGAACTAGAAAAACTTGCTCGTAATTCTTATTTTGATGGAATGATAATAGATGCTATTGATAATGGTAATCTTGAATTGTTAGAAGAATTTGCTAGAGATACAAATATAGCAAAAGGATTTAACGAAAAACTTAATCTTAAAGATAATGAAGCATTAGAATTACAAAAACAATTTATTGAAAGACTTGATAATACAAAAGAATTGTATTTGAATGTATTTGATAAAGTAAATAAAGTTGGTGGTAATTTTGATATTGGTCGTATTATAGCAAGACAATTAGTAGAAGAAAATAATAAAAAACAATTATATGATACATTGAAGTTATATAATGATAATTTATATAATAAAATAATGGCTGACGATAATATAAATATTAGTCAAGAAGATGTTTCTGCTATTGAAAAACTTGTTTATAGAAATAGAATACGTGCTATTGAAAATCAAATATTTAATACAAAAACTGATGCTAATTTATCAAAAAGAGAAAAGAAACAATTATTAGATGAATTAGAAAATCAAAAGAAACAATTAGAAGAAATACAACCAGCTGATTTATATGATGAAAATGGTGTTGTAAATGACAAACAAATAATTGATACTGCAAAGAAAGTTCGTGATAATTATTCTGATGAATTTAATACTATATATGGAAAGTTTGATAATGACTTGAATTATAGATTAAATGAAAAGAGTATTGATTTGACAGAACCAGCTTTAAAGAAAAGAGTAACAGAACTTAGAAATGTTCTTGATGAAAGTAGAAGAAAAATTATAAACAATGCTATTAAAACTCAAAATGATTTATATAGAAAATATAGAGATAATTTTGATGTTACTAATATGGAAGAAAAAGATGCAGATGCTTATAATACATCTTTAAAAGTTTTACAAGAAGCCGAATATGATTTAAATAATCTTGAATTACAAAAAGAGTTTATAGATGAAGAATTAAACAGACAAGCTGCTTATGATGAAACTGTAAATAAAGATAATGATGTACCAGAATTAGATGGCAAGCCTGTTGATGATGACATCGCATCCTCTACGGGCAAGCTAGAAGAAGATATAACAACTGATACATCAGAAACTCCTGAAACTACTATAACTCCTGAAGCTGCTCCAGTTGCAACAGATACTAAAGATGATAAAGCTAGCAGTAGCTTGCCCGTAGAGGATGATGCTACTACAGCCATAGCACAACCAACTCTTAATCTTGCTGAATTAAGTGAAAATGAATTATATGATGCTGCTTCTGAAGAATTATATAATCAATTAGATAGTATTGCTGTTGCTTCTAATATTAATATTGATGAATTAAATGATAATGAATTTGCTCAATTTGCTAATAATAATAAAGAAGCAATATTAAATAAATTATTAGAATTAGGATTTAGTAAAGAAATAGTAGATAATACATGGATGAATACTATTAGCACTTTTACTGATGATTTAGCTGTATTTGGTGATAATAATCAATTACAAAGTGCTATATCAGAAAGTGATAGAGTTTTATTGAAAAATGCTACATTGTCTATTATTAAGAAAAAACCTAATAAGAAACAACGACATATAATTGCTATATTAGAAGAATTTGCTAAAAAGCAAGCAGATAATGGTAAAACTTATGGTCGTACTATAAAAGGTAAAACTTATATTAACGCTGATACTTTAACACAATATATTTATAATTTATCTAATAATAGATTAGTAGCAGAATTTTTATATGATGAAATTAAATCATTTATATATAGTAAAAATAATACAGAATATGTATTAACTGATAATGATACAATATTAAATCTTAGCAAAGAACAATATAAAAATAGATTATTAACATTAACAAGTAGAGAAAAAGCTAAACTTGAAGAATATATTCCAAATAATGCTAATATTGATGATACTGATTTTGAAACTATAACAAAATTAAATCCTGGTGATGAATTAGAATATGAATATGATACTTATCTTGGTAGAATTATATTAAGAAAAGATGGAAATTTTGTTGGTTATCTTGGTGTACCACAAATAGATAATGAAGGTGTTTATAGAACTACTAATGAAGGTTGGTTATATGACATTACTTTAAATGAAAGTTTTGCTAAAAGTAAATTAAAAGACTTTATATTAAAAGTATTTACTGAACCAACCGAAGATTTAGAGTCTGCTTTAAGAGCATTTGCTTTTTCTAGAAATAAAAAAGATGATGTTAAAATTTATCGTGACCAAATATTTACAGAATTATCTAGTTATCCAGAATTTATTAATTTTAGACAAACATTAAGCGAAATACAAGAAGAAGCAGAAAAGCAAATAGAAAATATTGTAATGCATATTGGAAAACTTTATGCTAGAGTTGCAGCAGATAATTTTAATATAGAAGAAAGTGTTAATAATTGGTTTAATAAATTAGCCAATAGTTATGCTCAATCACATGTTGTTGCAACTAAAAAAGCTAAAGGTAAATTTGTTATTGATAAATTATATAAAGGAACAATTAATTTATCAGACCCAAAAGATAAATCTAAATTAAATAATATAACAAAAGTAATAGATGATTATAATGAAGATAAATATTCATTAGTTACAATTACTAAACCTAATAATTTACAATTTGCTAATTCTCTTGTTCCAAATATTGTTAATGGTTATCCTATTGTTGGTATGACTATGATTGCTATACCTAGAGAAAATGGGCAAACTAGTTATGCTTATTGTTATCAAAAAGAATTATCAAGTGATGATATTAGTTTGTTTGGTAAACAATTAATAAATGCTGCACAAGAAGAGTTAAAGAACATTATTACTAGATTTATATCAGATAATACTTATAGTTTTAAACAATTCTCAAATGATATATTCGCTTTAACAGGTAATAGCGGTTTAATTAATATAAATGTAAAACCTGGTAGAAGAGGTAATAGTATTGGTTTTCAAACTAAAGATAATAAATGGCTATTTAGTATTTATGATGATGTTAGTGGTAGAAAATTACAAATAAATAGTATTGAAGATACTAAATATAATATTACCGATAAAGCTCGTGGTGCTACAATAAGAACTATCAATGATGAATATATTCAAAATGAATTAAGGAAAAATATTAATAATTTATTTACAAATGCTACAATTGGTATTCCATTTAGTTTTATAAATGATAAAGTTAAAATACCTGTTGCTACAAAATATTATAAAAGAGAAAATGGTAAAACAATAATATCTGTTGGTAAAGTTAGTAAAGAATTTAATAGTTATCAAGATTTTCTTGTTAGTAATAATTTTCTTTCAACTAATTTACAAAATTTACCAAAAAATGAAGATAATACTATTAGTGGAATATTTCATAAAACTAATTTAACAACAGTTCAAGTTGTATTTAAAGCCGATGAAACAAGTTGGGTTAATACAGCTAATTTATTAGATGATAAAGTTAATGCAGAATTTGTTATTAAACAATTAGTTATTAATAAAACTAATAATGCTTTACGTGAAATGTTTCGTAATAACAATGAAGCATTAGAATATATCAAAGCATTAGAACGTCTTAATATATTACCAGAAGTTGTAGATATTGGAATAATAGATAAAGACACAGAAGAAGAACCAATATATGCTTTATACGATATGAATACTAAAAGTATTACTTTGAATATTAATCGTATTGATAGCATGACTTATGGTAGATTAATTCGAACTATTGTACATGAAAGTTTGCATAAACAATTAGATACTATTTATAGTCGAGATGTTGCATTAAAGAAAATAAAGAAAATATATGATAAATATAAACAATTTGTTGAAGAATTAGAAAAGAAAGACCCTAATAATGAAGATTTAGATGATTTAAAGAAGTTTATTGATATAAGTAAAGATGATGAAAAAACAGATAAAGAAAATGAAGAAATAACTCTTGAAGAATTTCTTGTTGAATCTTTAACTAATAAAGATTTAATGACTGCATTAAATAAAATACCTGCTGGTGATTTTAGAACTAGAGTTGGTAAAATAAAAACACTATTCCAAAAATTATTAGAAGTAATTGCCGATATGCTTGGAATAGATATTAATGAAAATAGTCTTCTTTATGAAGAAATGACTTTATTAAAGAATATAACTAAACTTAATCCTAAAAAAGTAAAAACTCAAAAACCTATTCAATTAGCATTAGATTTTAAAGATAATCAAGATATAAAGAAAGTTGAAAAAGAAAAACAAGAAATAATAAAGACTGATAATGTTCAAAATGATAATAAAGATACTAGTAATACAAAAAAGGATATTAAAAAGAAAGGTCTTAGATTTAGTATTATTAATGAACAATCAGTAACAAATTTCAATTCTGTCGTCAATAACATTTCACCATCATTACAAGTCACTGCACGCCAAATGCTGACCACTGGCGAACTTTCTATGTATTGTATGTAGTATGTATCGAATTTTGATAAAAGTCCGTCAGACAGCCTAAAAATCATGTTCTGATAAGGCATCAATTTTTCAATTTGTCATAGTCAGAACATAATGTTGTTATTAATATTATTAATTAAATATTTACTAATATGAGTTGTTCTAATCTTACACTTAACAATTATCCTAAACTTCGTTCTTATATTGAGAATAATGCTGCTATCGGTACACAACTTTATAATGATTATTTAGCTACAGTTGGTACTGCTGAATTTCAAAAAGCTTTAGATAAAAAAGGTGTTAATGCTAAAACTTCTCCTAAACAAGCATTTGAAATATTGAAAGAAGTTTATAATGCTAAAACAAAGAATTTGCAATATTTGCAAGAAGGTATTGATAAACATCAAACAGGTAGATTTACTAGCAAACTTGCTAAAATAGAAGCATTGAATTTTATTGCTAGTAATATCGCAAGTGTTTATACTATTGATAAATTTAATAATAATAAAGAATTTAAATCTTTAAAAGATATTATTAATTATGTAAAAGAAGGATTATTAAGTTTTATAGAATATAATGTAGAAAATAAATTAGAAGATGATGATGTTTTAAAAGAAGAATATAATAAACTTATTGCTGAAACATCAAGAACCATTGCATTAAAGAATATCATTGAAAAATTAGACAATAATATTCTTCGTAATCAACTTGCTACATTTGAAAGTCTTTCCGATAAAACATTTATCGAAGAATTAAAAATGAAGCGAGATGTTGCTACATTATATGGTCAAATTGATTTAGAATTTGAAGCTGTTGAAGATGAAAATAAAGGTAATCAAGAAGAGGAAAGAAGTAATACAGAAGATGTAGATACTGTTGATGATATGTCTAAATCATGGGAATTGAACATTGGAGAAAAAAGTGATTTTAAAGGACATATTGAAGAAGTTGTTAAATATAAACTTAATAGTATTCCAAAACTTACTTCTATTGATTATACATTAGATGAAGATGGTGACCCTATTTATCAATATGATAGAGACACTGAAGTAGGTTTTATTCAATTTATGGATGGACAATATCTTGCTGGAGTATTATTTACAGAAACTGATAAAAGTAGTGTAGATAATTTTGTAAATTCTATTGCAGATATTGCTAAACGTAAATCAAATTTAAAAGGTCTTATAACATTATATAATGATTTAAAAGCAGATAAAAATCTTGCTTATAAATTTATGATGGTGTTTGATAAACCTGTTATACCTAAAATTGAAACTTATTATGATTATCAAGGTGGTTATCAAGTAAGAATTAGTAATCTTTCTTCTAATCCGACAGAAATAGTTGTAAATGATATTAAATTAGGTATTAAAAATGCTGATGAAACTACATTACAAAAATTTAATATTGATATAAAAGACGCAACTATTGAAGATGTACATGAAGCATTAAAACTTATAGTACCTGATATTGATTATCAATCATTACAAAATATGGCTGATAATTATAAAGATGAATATAAATCTTTATTATATAATATTGCAACTATTAGTAAAATTATTTCTGATACAATTAATAATAAAAACAATTATATTGAAAAATTATCAAAAGGTGAAGATGTATCAGATTTAAATAGTTTTATTCCTGATAGTTATTTGCCATTTATATATGAATTTAGTAAAAAAATAGCTCCTTATGCTAATGTTAAAGTTAATCTTAATAGTAGAAATGGTGCTAATAATTTAAGTTCTGATGTTATTAATAGAAGTTATCTTACTAATTTTCCTTTGATATTTAGTAGTGAAGAAGCTATTGAAACATACGCTAGACAAAAATTTGCTGGTACTGGATATAACTATAGTAATGTATTAATAGAGCGTGTATCCTCTACGGGCAAGCTACAGCCAGGTCTTTTTAGAAAAGTTGGTGATGCTTATAAACTTACTGAATATGCTAATGAATTAGTTAAAATATCTCTTGTTAATGGTTCTGCTGATAGACGTATTAATACATCTGTATTATATAAAGATATGTCTAAAGGAGATTATTTATTGACAGGACTTATGAATTATGTAAAGAATGAAGAAAAGACTGTAGTTATAAATGGTCAAGAACATAAATTTGCTACCGCTAATTTTTTTATGAGTATTCCTTCAGATGCCCCTAAAACTTTTGTCACTACTATGCCAATATTATCATTAGATGGTCTTTATAAATATAATGAAGAACAATATAATAGATTTAGACAAGAAGCGACAAATAAAGTAAATGCGTTAAATGTAATAGATTTAAAAGATGAAAAATATACAGATTGGCTGACTAATAAATTAAATATTATTAGTTCAAAAAATCTTGTTGATTTGATTAATGGAGAAAAAATTAATATTCCTGTTGATGTAAATAAATATTATAAAGTTGGAAATAATCCTCCTAGTTTTGCTTTTGTTGATAAACATGGAGCAAAATATGCTATTACAGGACAATTAAAAGAAATTAATAGACAATTCTATTTAACAAATGCTGTTGTTAAAGGTTTAATTAGTGACGGTCAAGTTACTAAAACTCAAGTAAATAATAGTAAACTTGCTTATATTAATAATCAAATATATTTATTACAACGTCAAAATATTGGTATTGAATTTGACATTAACCATCCAGTAGTTGATGCTTTAAGAAATATTATTTATCAAGAAATTCTTGATGCTTATACTTCTGCTAGAAGAATATTTAAAGAAGATGCTAATGGTAATCTTATAATGTCAGAAGGACAACTTGTTCTTAAAGATGATTATAATGCTAATGAATTATATTTGAATTATGAAAAAAATAGAAATGGTAAAGTTTATGACATAGTAGATGGAAAATATGTTCTAACAGGAGCTGTATTTAAACTATCTGATTTAAATAGTAAATTTGCTGATGTTTCTCTTTATCATAATCTTATGGGTAATGGTAAGGTTATTGATGTATTATATGGTACAAGAGAAAAACGAGTAAAAGTTGAAAACGGCAAAGTTGTATTTGATACAAATTATCAAACAATAGTAGATAATGCTATTAATGAAACTATTAAAACTTATCTTGATAGTTATCTTAAAAATGCTACAAATTATCTTCGTGGAGAATTTAGTACATTCTTGGAAAATTTCTCTGATGAAAATATAAGAGAATATCTTATTAATACTATTATAAATCAAGTTAATTATGACCATTTATTTAACGGAAAGAGTAAGTTTTATAAAGGTAATCAAGATGTTCTTAAACGATTAAAAGAAATTCAAGCTGGTGGTTCTCCATTTGGAGTTATAGATTTTACTAGAACTAGTACAGACCCTGCTAAAATTGTACAAGAAACAATAGATATACCAACTGCTGATGGTAAAAAAGCTGTAATAGATTATACAACAAAAGAACCAATTAAACTTTATGATAAGTTTAAAGCTGTTACAGTTTATAATACAAATAAAACATCAAGACAAGAAGTAATTGATAGACTTGAAAAGCAATTAAATAAAGCTAAGTTATCAGAAGAAACAAAAGCTAGTTTGTTGAAACCATTTAAAGATGAAAAAACAAAGACTAATGATGCTCAGTCTTATATTACTCAAGAAGAATGGATAAGACGAATTACTGCTGCTGGAGAATTAAATAAATATGCTAGTCTTATAGAAGCATTAACAAATGATACTCCTATTGAAGAAATAGATTGGACTGCTTTTGAAAATAAAGTTTCAATACAAAAGAACTTCTATTATGATTTATATTATGATACTAAAACAGGTATTGAAGTTCCTCGACAAATTAAAAATGCTGAATTTGTTTTATTGCCAAAACTTATTAAAGGAACAGAACTTGAACAAGTTTATAATGCAATGAAAGAAATTGGTATTGACCAATTAAATACTATTGAAACTTCAAAAGCTGCTAATCATAATATTATAACTTTATGGGATAATGATGGAAATATACATCTTGATGAATTTAAAGAACAAGCTAGAGATGTTATTGAACCATATAGTTATAATTATTTATATCGTCAGCAAGAAGTTCCTGAACATATGGTTGATGAAGAAAACAAAGCTGGTATTCAGATATTAAAGAAGATGTTGGATAATCTTCCAAACGATGAACATCATAATAATCTTGTTAATAAATTCTTTAATAACTATACAGCTAATATTAAACAAAGTTTTGTTGAAGTTGCTACAGAATTAGGAATAGAATTAGATAATAGTGGTAATATTAAACTTAAAGATGGTGTTATAGTTGGTTTAAATAGAAAAGTATTCTTGCAGCTTGTTAAAGAAAATATGGCAAAGAATGGAGCAGATAGAGTTCTTATGGAATTTCTTGATACCGCTCTTGAAGGCAGTGACCAACTTCCATTAATTATGAATAATGTTAGTACAAAACTTGAAAATGTTACTAATGCTTTATTTAATAAACGTATTACTCGTCAAACTATTGAAGGATGGCACGCTGCTCAGTTATCAGATTTTGGATTTACTGTAGATAAAGATACAGTAAAAGATAGTGAATATCTTGCAAATCATGAAGCTGGACATAATCATAAACTTGAATATAGAAAACAAGGTGAAATAAATGGTATTCCTGTTTATTATGCTGAAATTCGATTAAAAAGATGGAGCAATGCTTTATATAGAACAATAAAACAAGAAGATGGAACAACAAAGAAAATACCAATAGATATTAATGAAGTTCCTGAAGATTTACGAACAATGATTGGTTATCGTATTCCAACAGAAGGTAAACAATCTATTGTTATAATGAAAGTTGTAGAATTTCTTCCTGATGCTTATGGTAGTACAGTTGTAGTTCCAGATGAATGGGTAACACAAACAGGTTCTGACTTTGACGTTGATAGTGTTTATGCTATGACTAAACATATAACATTAAATAAAGATGGAAAAGTTATTGAACCAACAGAAAATGATTATCCATTAAATGAAAAAGGCTATATTCGATATATTAAAGATAATGTCGGTATGGCTGCTAGAAAAGCATTAGGTAAATATAATGGTCAAATAGAAAGCTCTATTAAATTTATTAAAGATAAAGAAAAAGAAGATAGAAAAAAATTAAATGAAGATTATCAAGCTAAAATTCTTAAATCATTAGATAATAGATTTAAAGACAAATATAATATATATCAATTAGCAAAAGAAACTAAAGATAAAGAACTTCATAAAATAATTCAAGCTATTGGTAAAAAAGAAGATGGTATTTCTTCTAAAGAATATATAGATTCTGCTATAGAAAGACTATATAATTTAAAAAAAAGTGGAGAAATACAAAATCAAACAAAAATATTTGATAATGTTTATGATACTTATATAGCAACTCAAGGATTATTTGATAGTCAAGAAGATGATAATGTTGCTTTAAGCGAAACCAATAGAAATAAAATAAAAGATGTTATTGAAGAAAATGCTAAAGAACAATTAAATGAAGCTGAAAAGTTTGCTAATGATAATAATCTTTCTAATTATGTATCTTGGTTAAGCTTGCCCGTAGAGGAAAGAGTGAGTAGAGATGTACGAAATAATAATATAGTTCAGACTTTTATTGACATTCTTAATAGTCCTGCTGCTTTTGAAGAAAATATGGGTATATCTCAATTTAGTAATCTTGCTGAAGCTAATAGTTGGATGAAGAAGATTGCTAATATTAGTAATAAACATGTTATTGATGATAAATCTTATGGTAATCATGATGCTGTTACTCAATTAGATTGGAAAGAATCTGCTAGTTCTGGTATTAAACTTAAAGCTATATCTGTTAATCTTGATACATTTGCTAGTATTGGTAATAGAACAAAAATAAGATTGCCATTTGCTATACCTGTTAGATATGATAAAGAAACAATAGATAAACAAAAGATAGGAGAAAAAAATAGATTTGGTAAAATTGAAAATAACGTAATTAATTTTACAAATCAAGGTTGGAGTGAAGATAATAAAAATGTTGAAGGTTATCTTTTAACTCCTTATAGTTCTCAAACTACAGCACATATTCTTGATGTTATGAAAGAAGGTGCTATTCATAATGAGAATACTTATACATTTAATGCTTTCAAAGTTATGATTAATGCTGGTATTGATTATAAGACTGCTATTAGTTTTATGTATCAACCTGCTATGGATAATCTTGTTAAGTATTGGAATGAAAGTCAATCATTTGCTAATAGTGAATATATTAATCCTTTATCAAAAGCTCTTGATGACGCTGCTACTGCTTTGGGAATTACAACTGATGGTAAAAATATGTCAGATTTAGCTTCTGCTGTTTATCGTAAATATAATGAAAAAGGGTATATAACAAATGTTTATGGTGATGTAGGTTTTCCTATTATTGATAGAGAATTAAATGTAAAACGATTTAGTAATGAAATGACAGAAGAAGAAAAGAAGATACATGATTTTATGGTTCTTCTTCAATTTAATAAACTAAATCAATTAGGTAGTATTGTTAATAATACTCTTAGTGTATTGACAGCAGATAAATTTGGTGCTAAGCCTAGTTATTATGCTACAGATAGAATATTTAGACAAATAGATGATATATTGACAAATGATAATAAACTATATGCTGAAAATAAAAAAGATGAAATAGTTCCAGTCGTTGAAGCTATTTATCCTGGTATTAGTAAAGGTGTAAATACTTTTGCTAAATCTGATATTAAAAATAGTAGTTATCCTTCTCTTGCAGCTATGTTGAAATATTCTTCTGTTACTGCATTGAAAGTTGGACAACAAGTATTTGAAACAGCAGAGCCTAATTTTGTAGAACTTATATATGATGTAGCTAAATATACAAAGAATGGAAAACTATCAGAAAAACTTTATAATGATTATAAAAAATATTTAGTTAAGAGATTATATGTAAATGATAATAATCCAGCTATTATATATCCTATTGCTTTAGATGATGATGGTAGTGTATTAATCAAGCAATCCTCTACGGGCAAGCTACAGATAGATATTGAAAATGAAATGTCTAGAATTGCTGGTATTGGAAGTGAATATACTAAAAATATTGATTTTAAAATAGCTGATATTAATAGTCCAACTAAAGAAGAAGTATTAGCTTTTGCTAAATTAAGTCCTGCTCAAAAAGTTCTTTATATTAAAGAGAATTTTGATAATATAGGTATATTTGATTTTATATCAGTAAATAAGTTTAATGAATTTACTATTAAACAAAAAGGTTATATATCAAATGAACTTAAACTTAATCAAGGTAATTATACAAATGATTATTTATATGATTTATTTGATTTAGCTTATTTAAGTAGTAATCCAATTATTAGATTAGCTGCAATAGATTTAGTAAAATATACTTATGTTGTAGAAGGAAATAATTTTAAAGTTGGTAATATTGCTCGTGCTATTTCTACTTTACCATTAAAACCTACTAATGTTGGTGGTATGAATATTGGATTTAGTACTAAATTAGCTTTTGATAATTATAGATTTATTACACCAACTGCAAATGTTTCAGAAAAATTAATTATTGGTTTTGTTCGTCAAAATTATGATGATTTTCCTGCTAGATTTATAGATATAGATAAAATTATAAAGAAAAATGTAAATCATGCTCAAGATATTGAACTTAATAATGATGGTTCAATAACTGTTTATACATATAATACAGCTAATACAAAAGATTTTAATAAATTAGGATTATTGAATAAAGATGAAGCTTATAAGATAATAAAAATTAGACGTGGTAATACAGCAAAATTATATTATGGTATTAATCATATAGAAGATGTTACATATTATCCATTAAACAAACTTGATGAAATTGATACCAATAAAACAATAGAAGATAGTTCAATTGTTCGTAACAATGTATATAAATCTTTATTTGATATTGTATATGGATATAGAAGTGAAAAACTTGCTGAACAATATGCTTTATATAAAGATAAGTTTGTTGGTGCTACAGAAATAACTATAGATGAAACAAATAACATAAACGAAGCATTAGCTATTGCAAATAATAATTTCTTTGATAAACCGCAATTAATTCTTCGTAATACTGGATTTACAGGAAATAAATTAATAATAAATAATGCTATAAATGGTAAGAAATATGTTGCTACAAAAATTACAGAAGAAGTAGCCGATAGACTTAGAGGAAATACTAGTAATCTTTATCAAGATTATATTGATTTTCTTGATGAATATCCTAATTATAAACCAGAAAGTGATTACGGCATCTTGCCCGTAGTGGAATATGGCAAAAGATATAGTAGCATTGGAGAACGTGATGCAGCTAGTTTTGCTATTAAACAAACAGTTGCTATTGCTAGACAAGAAAGTTTTGGTGGTAATAAATTAGCTGAAAGTATGATGAAAATACTTAATAATGCTAATATTAACTATAAAGATACAAAAGAAATTGCCAATAATCTTCCTGTTGCTTCTTCTACTGTTGCTAAATTTGTAAAAGCTACTGCTGATAGATTAATATATGATGCTTATCATTTTACTATTGATGAAGATGACAATGAATTGAAATTAAATGATGCTAGAGTTATAGAAAGAGTGTTGAAAGATAATAATCTTGAACGTAAGTTTATTACTCTTATTAATACAATCACATCGTTTAAAGATAGATATTCATTTAGAGATATTAATATTGAAAGTTATGATGAAGATACAAAAGCAGCATTAGAAACTATAAAAGAAGCTATTAATAAATTGAATAATGATACTATTGTACTTCAAGCTAAAAAAAGTTATTGGAGAGAATTTATTAATAGTAGCACTACTAATCCTAATATTAAATCTGGATTACAAGATGCTCTTACATTTTATGGAGATACAGGATTTTTTGATTTGAATATACAAGATATTGCATTTAATCATAATCAATTAGTTCAAGCTGTTGTTGGTGAAAGTCAAGCTATTATTAAAGAAGGAGAATTTAGAGGTAAAATTGAAGCACAACAATTTGCTAAAATGCTTTCTGATTTAAAAGCTGAAGCTGCTAAAAATGGTAAATCTATTGATTGGAATAAAATTGTTGATGAAAATGGTCGTCTTGTTCAGCCAAATAATAAAGAATGGTTTGAAATGAAAGACAAACTTAATAAAGAATATATTAAAGCTGTAGATGAAACAAAAGATAAATTTAGCGTTAAAGCATTAAGAGCTAAATTAGAATATGATGCATTTATAGCTGCAACTACAGAATCACAATTTATTCCTGTTAAAGATATTGATATTGATGGTAATGAAGTAATGGTTGATTATACAAGAGAAACTATTGCTAATCAATATGCTGTATTATATAATAAAAATCCAAAAGTTGCTGAATTATATGCTGAATATAAAAGATTAATGAAAGAACAATCTGATATATTAAGTAATATAATTGGTAATACTCCAACGGAAGAACAAGATGAAAAGATACACCAAATATATCTTAAACTTCGTCTAATGACTTCTGATTTTGATGATAATTATGAAATTAAAGATGAAGAAGATTTAACTGCTGCTAGAACATTATACGCATTTATTGATAGAAATAGATATTTAAAAGAATTATTCTTTGATAGAAATATTAAAGTTGGTTTTGAAGAACAACTTAATAATGCTTTAAAGATAATATCTGATATTGAAGGTGCTCGTGACCATGAAGGACGACTTCTTATTCCAATGAATATTCTTATGCAAAATAAAGAATATAGAAAAGCTAAAGCATGGTTAAGAGCTAACGCAATGTATAAACCAGATGCTGATTTTATTAATGAAATCAATGCTTGCTTGACTGCATTTAATGACCCAACTATTAGTAAAACTTCTGCTTTAAATATTGCTATTGAACAAGCAAATGTTCGTGATGAATTTGGTATTCTTGATGGTAGAAAATTTACAGCTGAACAAATAGAACGAATTAAAAAAGAAACTGTTCGTAATTTTCATTTTAGTAAAAGAAGCGGTTTGCCTTATGCTGGTATATTAAGAAGTCAAGATGATAATGTTGTTATTTATGAATATGAATTCTATGATAATTTAAGAAACGATAAAGTTAAATCAGAAGATGAAATAGAAGATATAGAAGCAATTAATAAAATTCTTGATAAGGTTTGGGATAGTACAGTTAGAGTGCTTAATACAGGTAGTGATAAACTTACTATGGATGATTTGAATAAATTGTCTAAGTTGTTGGAATTGTATGACCTTGATAAAACTAAAAATAAAAAAGCTGCTGAATTTATTGCTAAAGAATGTGTTATTACATATAATAATGCAGCTTATGAAGCAGATAGAGCAAGAGCATACAAAAATGGTGATGAATGGTATCAAGCATGGAAAAAAGTATTTGAAACTGTAGATGATGAAGGTAATGTTGTTCCTAATACAATATTCTATGGCGTTCTTAAACCTAAAGATGAAAGCAAATGGGTTAATAAAAATAAAACTAATTATATAAGATTGATTAATAAACATGTTCAAAATACTAAAACTCAATATTATTATGAAGTTATGAGAACTAATAGAGATAATATGAGTAAAGAAGAATTTAAAAAATGGTATTTTGATAATCATTATTATAATCCTTATAGTCGTCAATACGAACCATTAAAAATATGGACACATACTGAATATATAGATGAAAGCGGTAATAAAGCTAAAGGTAAATGGGAAGCTAGAATTAATCAGACAGATTTAGAACCTAATAAAGATTATGTTAATGAGAAATATGATAAGAATTATCCAACTTATAAAGAAGGTAGTACATATAAAGCTAAGCAAGAAGATGGAGCTCGTAAAGAAGTAAGTTATGATAATTCTAATTATAAAGCATTAAATGAATATGAATTAAAATTGTTGAATAATCTAAAGAAGATAATGGTGCAATATGCTTTTACTGATAGTAATAAATATTATGTAAAACAAGGTTATCTTCCTTCTATTAGTAAAGAAAAAGAATTTGATTATAAAGATATATTTAAAGAAGCTATGGCATTTATTGGTATTAGTTCTAATATTCCTACTGATACTAAATGGCAAGATTTGGAAAATATAACTTATAATACTGATGAAGAAAAAGATAATCCAATGTTGCAAATGTTATTGGATAGAAATAGTTCTAAATATGTTGAAGTTCCTCATTTTCCTAAACCTGGTGAAAGTGAAGCTGAATTTATTAAACGTAAACAAGAAGCTAAAGATGTTAATGCTAAGATAAGAGAAGAAAATGAAAAGATACATAATCAATTAATCAATAAAGATTGGGAAAATGTATTTAAATCGTTTGTAATAAATAGTGCTAGATATGATGCTATTAGATTAATTAAAGGTAAATTATATGCAGCTGATGATGCTTTGTTGAGTTATGATGCTTATAAACTTAATTATAAAAATGAATTAATACAAGATTATAGATTAAGTGCAGAAAGTGAAGTTGAATATAAAACTGAAAGTAATCGCAATACATCTGCTCAATTAAGAAATTATATTCGTAGAGTTGTAAGAGATGCTTATAAAAATAATACCAATCCACAGTTATTAAAGTTTGCTAGTATTGCTCAAAATATGGCTGGTACTAAATATATGATGTTAAACATTACTGGTGGTATTGCAAATATTCTTACAGGTCAGACTAACCTTGCAGCAGAAAGATTTGCTAGAGAATACTTTAATGAGAAAGATTGGATAGTTGGTCAAAATCTTTATGTTGGTGGTGCTATTAGTTATATGTCTAATATGTATAATGATAAATCTACTACATTACAAGATGGTATTATAAAACTGGCAAATGTTATTGATTATGATAGAATAGCAGAATTGACAGCTAATGATATAAAAGGTAATATAAAGAAGTTAAGAGGTTTGTTATTTACTCCACAAACTGCTGGTGAACATTATATGCAAAATACTGTTCTTTTGACAATGATGAAAAATCATCGTATAATTAAAGATACTGATGGTAATGCTAAAATAGTATCATTTGAAATGTTTAAACGAGAAAAAGAATTAGAAGCATTAATGATTGTACTGAATGAAGAAGAACGTGATGCTTATGATAAATTCTTTAATGATATTCTTGCTGATGAAAATAAACGTACTAATTATAATATGTTTAATGATAATGTTATAACAGATTTTATTAGAACACATCTTACAAAAGAAAGAATGATTGAATTTGTAAGAAAACGTAAAGAGTTGATGAAAGAAGCAAAGAAAAAGTTTGAAGAATTGCCAGATGTTTATAGTCAGTTTGAACTTGTTGATGGTTATGCAAATCTAAAAGCTGATGCAGATATTGAACTCAAAGACTTTGCAAAACTTGTAGAAAAAGTTATCAAAGTTAATAAGAAAGTTCATGGTGTATATGATAAAATTGGTGCTGCTAAAATTGAAAATGAATGGTGGGGTGGTATTGTAATGCAATTCCATAAACATCTATATCCTGGATTTAAGAAAAGATATAGACGACATGGTTATTATGATGAAGTATTAGAAACTATTGAAAAAGGTGCTTATAATAGTCTTATGCAATTTATTAATACTCCTTATCATTTAACTAAATATAAACGCAGTCAAGAAGAACTTGATACACTACAAGCTATACAAGAATATTGTAAAAATGCTATTAATTTTATTACTCATATTAAACTTAATTATAATCTATTATCAGAAAATGAACGTGCTAATATTAGACGTGCTTATGCTGATTTTGTTTATACAGGTGCTGCTATAGTTAGTGCAATTGCTTTGACTGCAATAGCTGGAGGTGATAAAGATAATGAAGAAAGTATTTGGTATAACTTATTAATGTATAATGCTGATAGACTTGCTTCAGAAGCATTTGCATTTACTCCTATTGGTCTTGCTAGTGAAGGTGAAAAACTTTGGTCTAGTCCTGTTGCTATATGGCAAAGTGGTGATGATTTATTAAAAGGATTAGCATTTGGAGTTCAAACATTGATTGATAATGGATTTGAAGGAGAATATGAAACTGGTCGTTATGCTGGAGAAAATAAACTTAAAGTTATAATTGGTAGAAATATACCTGTATATCGTAATATACAACGTATTATTGAATTGCCTGATAATAACAGTTATTATAAACTTGGAGATAACGCTTTATCTGTTATACCTGTTAAAGAAATAGGTGAATGGATAAGAGAATAATATCTCGCTGAAACTTGCCCGTAAGGAATGACATGATAATAATCGTGCCGCTCCTTATGGGCATTTTCGTATTAATATACTTGATAGAATTATTGCTAATATTGAAGATGGAGTAATTGATAAAAAAATAGGCAGACAACCAGTTAATAACCAGTTATCCGCCTACTACTACTCACATTCATAACTATTCGTTACTATGCCTTCTTGCTTACAGATTTGCCGTCTGTTGCATTTTCTATATTAGCATGATAGTTTGTATTGATTTTTGACAATCATGCGTCAGAGAGCCTTAAAATAAGTCGTTATATCGACAACTATATTCGTTATCATCAATAACTCCAGCTATAATAGAAATAATAATATCGACAAATATAATATCAATTTTCTTATTATAACAATTTTCTTAACAATCCGCACATTCTTTTAGCATCAGTTTCTTTATCATATACAGCAGCTACACTTTTTCCATTTATCATTATAATGACTGTATAATAATTACCATTAGTTGCTTTTTGTTGAACAGCAAATTGTTCTTTACCATTATAAGTAAATTTCTTTACAATAACAAGTTCTTCTTTTTCTTTCATAATCATTCAATTTTAGCTTCTTCAAAAGGTTCAAATATTATATTCTTAAATATATTATTCAATTTAGTTTTATTGTTTTCATCTATTTCTACATAAGTATAATTTTTATTTTCATCTTTTTTCATTTCAACTTTATTACCTTTATTAAGCCATTTACATAAATTTGTTTTATTGCCATTATATATAATATTATGGTTTATAACATAGCAACTTCTCATATTTTTAATCTCAACAAGAACATTTAATCTATTTAATATTCTTAAATATTCTGCATATCCATTTGTTCCAATACCTGTATATTGCATTACTCGTTCTTTATCAAGTTTAATAAAATTACTATCTTTTTTAATAATACTGACAATATACATATACATTTTTATTAAGCCTCCTTCTCCAACAACAGAAGATTTATCATGTCTTGCTCTACCAAAACCAGATATTTCTCTACTAGCTTTCAAAATAGTATGAACCGCTATTGGATTACATTGAACAAAAGGAGAAGAAACAGTATCATCATTAAATGTTAATTGTAGATTATCAACATTTTTAGTTTTACTATTTTCTTTAATTGTACTATCATAAGGAGAAGGTACATATTTACTATCATTTATTTTCTTTTGTTTTTTCTTTAATTCAGCAACATTTTCTATTGCATTATTAATAGAATCATTATCATTTGATTCTTCAAGTGTTTTCCAATATTCTTCAAATTCTTTATAAAATGCTTCTTTAAGAAGTTTCTTATCAGTAACTTCATTAGCATTAAAACTAAGTTTTCCCATAATAACATTATTAAGTTTGACATAAAATTTCAATCACGCTATAAGTGATTCAGACCGATATTGCAAATATGATAATTAGATTTCAATCACGTAATGAGTGATGCAAAATGTTTGTAACTACCTGATAATCAGCTATTTACAGCTCCTTAATAATATTATATATATAATAAAATATTGGTGTTCCAGCATATTACAAATAAAACCGCTACTACTTTCACAAGCAATAGCGGCAATAAATTTAATACTTAAATTAACAACAGTATCTTTAATATCTTTCATTTTCCCAATATCAATTAGATTATTTTAGCTTGCCCGTAGAGGATTGCTAGGCATGATAGCTAGCTATATCATCACTTCCCTACGGGCAGGCTTTAATATCAACAATAACTAAATTGTCAATATTAATAATAACTAAATTATAACATTTACTGGCAGTATCTTGCCTGTAAGCAATGGTAGCATTATCTCATATCCTCTACGGGCAAACTATACTATTTATTACATCTTTTTCATCTTCACCTCCTTTCTATGCTAATTGAACATCAAAATAACTTTCACATTCATTACAATATATTTCCACTATTTCATTATTTTTAATAGCATCTTCAGTTCCATATCCTTGTAAATCATCATCTATATCTACAATATGACCACAATAAGGACATTCAGCATGATATTGTCCATAATCATTTTCTTCAATTCCAACAATTTCTTCTTCCATAATTACAATATTTCAAATTTATCAATTACACTTTTATAAAAATCAGCAGGCATAGAACCAAATATTCTGGCTATTTCTCTAATATTTTCTCTTATTATAACAGTTGGAAATACATTAGTTTTATATTTTGTATTAGCAATATCTCTATTACAAGTTACTATATTGTATTTTATATCTGTATTTTTGCATATATCTTGTAATACACTACCTACAAATTCACAAGCAAGACAATCTTTAATTGTTATAATTTCTACTATTTTCATACTTGTACAACTTCTTCATCTGTAAAACTATGAGCAAGACTAAAATGACTACGAAAATCATCAAGAGTTCTAACATACATTTGACTTTCAATATCAGCTCTAGTATATATAACTCCAGGACTCCATTTACCGTTTAATTTGATAAGATTATCTCTCGCTTCTATAATTTTATATAAATTCTCAGTTTTAATATGAATAAAATAATCTCTAGTATTTACTGGAGAATTATTATCTAAAGGTTTTAAATTATTATTCATTATATTTTTCTATTTTAATTGAATCATCAAAACGATATTTACTTTTACATCTTTCTTTTTTATAAGGAATAAGATATACTATTCTTTTAATACCACTTTGTATAATATTTTTTAAACATTGGTCACAAGGTTCATGAGTACAATAAAGAGTGCAATTATTAACAAATAAACCATGTTTAACAGCAAATAAAATAGCATTCATTTCAGCATGTATTTCATGACTATCAGACCATTCAGAATGATGTTCTTTATCAAATTCAATACCTAGAGCTTCATTACAATTAATACTATTAGTAACAGTTCCATTATAACCAGTAGATACAATACGGTCATCTTTTACAATGACCGCACCTACTTTTAATGAAATACATTTACTTTCTTTAGCTATAATTTTAGCTATATTTATAAATGTTATATCTTTCATTTTCCACTATCTCCAAAACCTGTTGTACCTCTATCAGTTTCACCTAAATCTTCTAATTTATCAACTTCTTGCCATTCAATTTTAGTTCTTTTACGAACAAGAATTTGAGCAATTCTATCTCCTACTTTATAAGGAAAATCTACTTGTTGATGTAATTTATAATAATTATCGGAAATAATTATATGTTCATCTAAAAGATTATATAAAGCATTAACAATTTCAATATTTGTTCTATTTTTAAACACAACCATTATTTCTCCTCTATAAGGCTCATCAATAGTACCTGGTGTATTAGCTATATAATATTCAGTTTTAGTAAGAGAACTTCTAGGTCTTAATTCACATTCATAATCTTTATCTAAAGCTATATGCAATCCTGTATGAACAATATATCTATCTTTCTCAGCATCATACTCAATACTTTGAGCATATAAATCACAACAAGCATCACCGTCGTGAGCATAAGTAGGAAGAGGTATATCTTTATTTTCTCTCCAACATTTAACAGGTATTGTTTTATTAAGTTCATCTTGTTCAATTAAATAATTAAGCACATCTCCATTTTTACTACCATTTAGTAGCATTTTAAGTGCGTGTTCTACATAATTTTCATTTCTTTTCATAATCATATAATTTTAAACAGCAAATTCATATTCTAATGCTTCTTTTAATTTTCTACTTTTATCTCCAAACATTATACTATCCATTCGTTTAGTACCTGTAGCAGTATCAACATTACTATAATATCCTGAGATACTATTATAAGCACCCCATGCAGTACCAGCTATTTCTTTTTGACCAATACCAACATTATAATAATCCCAAGTATCACTAATAATATTCAATTTACGTGTACTAATTTCTGCATCATTACAAGCTAAACCATTTCGATATATAACTTGTTTATAATTATGACCTGTATTAAGAAGTTTTGATTTTTCTTCATCTGTCAAATAAAATTCACAGATATATTTCATAACTTGTTCATCAGTCATCTTAATACTTTCTAATAAATTATATGCATCATTAGTAGCTTGTATAATTTGTTTAGTAATACCTAATACACGATGGGCTTCTTCTATATTTTTATGAACAGAACTAGTATGTTTATAAGATAAAGCATTACCATTTTTTAAAGCAGCAGCTAAAGTATTCTGACAAATAACTCTAATAGGAGTAAACAATATTTTAACTCCACCATTACCATCATGATTATTAACAAACAAAAGATAATTTTCTACAATATCACCTTTTACTCTAATATTGTCAGGTAATTTAGCAGAAACAAATATTCTTTCTCCATTACCAAAGAAACCAACAGTTTGCCATTTAGCTTCATTAGCACCTATTGCATCATCAAAGAATTTAAAAGCCTCTTTATTTTGAACAATAGTATATTGTTTCTTAACAGTTCCAAGAGGAATTTTATAATCATCTCGATAAGTACAATAAGCATTAGGACAAGTAGTATATAAATTACTGCCTAAAATATGTGCATCAGAATCTTTCTTTTTAAGATTATTAAAATCATCTAATGCTTTATCCATATTCATTACATCAATAGGCATTTTGGCAACAAGCCCATGTTTCTTAACTTCATAATTAAGACCAGCTTTAATCATTACTTCTTCTGTAGTTTTACAATCTTCTACATTGACAGCCCCAGTATATCGCCAGGGTTGTCCAATAACTCTATAACTCATAATTCTATATTTTTAAGTTTAACAACAGCAGTAACTCTAGTAAAAATAACTCCTTCTTCACAATCGTCAAGTCCTTTTTTATTTCTATATTCACTAAGACAATATCCAAGACTATCAATATTCGCTAATTCCCCAGACATACATCCTCCATGTTTTCCATACATACAACATTGCGAACAAGAAAATATATTAGACTTTATATTAGATTTAATACATCTAACAACACCAAAACCTTCAATAAATGCTTCTTCTCCAACATTTAAATTAAAAGTATTCTTTTTCATAATTATTTAATAGTTAAAGTTTGATTTTTACAAAGTCGAGCAACATTCAATTTAGCTTCTCGATTAAGAATATAATTCTTATATCTTGTTTTATCTATATCAACAGATAAACTTCCATCAGTATCTTCATGATTAAAATAAGTATTAACAATATCATAATTTAATTTATCAAGAAGTTTAATCAAAGGTATATTAAATTTAACTTCAATAGTAGTAGATTCTAAATCATCTTTAGTAAAATTAATTTTATTTTCTTCAGAATATTCAGCATTAAAATTAGCATTTAAAGCATTAAGAAAATCAGCGACATTAATACTTTGTAATTCATCAGAATCTAACAGCATATCATTATTCCATAATTCTCTTAATCTATCAAAAACAGCATCTTTTAATTCTAAAACAAGATTAGTATCAACTTCACAAACTGTACTAGCACGGCTCATTAATTTAGAATCAACTAAATCAATAACTTTATTTCCTGATTTATTTTCATCTCCATATTTAATAACCGCATCTAGCATTGCAGCTTTTAATCTATCAACAACTCTTTGTCTAGATTTACTTAAAACATCAATACGAGTTTTTTCATTCTTACAATAATCAATACGAGCAGATAATTCAGCAATAGCACGACGATAATCACCAAGTTTTAATTTAAGATTTTCTTGATTAATTTCAAGTTGTTTAGCTAATTCATCTGTAATTTCTCCGCCATTTTCAATTATTTCATTAATAATATTAGATAATTTATAATCAATACTATAAAGAGATTCATTCATTGCTTCCATAATTTTTATTATTTTGTTTATCTTGTTTTACAAATTCTTTTATTTTTCTTTTACATTCAGATTTATAAATATTACAATATATAATTACTTCATTATGATATATAGACCAAAGATTAGGAGCAAATATATTTGGTTTTATTTCATATTTATCCTTCTCTAAATTCATAACCTAATTCCATTAATTCATTTCTAATCATACCAGCAATAATTTTAGCATTTGGATGAGGAACTCCAGTAGTTCCATAATATCTTAAATCTAATATATGACACCATTCCTTATAAGAGTAAGTGTAGACACATTCTGTAGCAGTATCAAGAGGAAGAACACCACGAGCATCTTGACGATGTAAACCAGCTTTTACAAGATATTGATAATCATCAAATCCTCTATCACAAGATTCAATATATTTATGAACTTTATGTGTATTAATATCATTTTGCTCAATACCATCTTTATAAATAGCATATTTATTATAAAAATATTCAACTATATTATAATCTTTTAGCCAATGCGGTCTACAAATACTACCATCTTCATATACATATCTAGTACTTCTTTCAGCAATATTATTAGGAGAAACTCTATTAAGTTCTCTGCTAGTACTAATTTGAGTAGTAACTTTAAATGTATATCTTAACATTAGCATGGTTATTTGTCTATGTTCTTCTATACTAATAAACTTATCTTTATCTACTTGATATTGTTTAATCAAATTAATAAAAGGATAACCTTCATTATACATTATAAAATTTCTATTTGTAGAAACATAAACATAACCATCAAATACATGAATATTAATATAAGGACAATTAGCATAATCAACAGGTAATTCTTTTAAATTTCTATCATGTACAGGTATCATAGCATAAACACTTTCATGACGAAACATACTCCAATGTTTACTATCAATTAATCTTTTTATAGTAGCTTCATCATTACCTGTTTCTCTACCATAACAAACTCTTGCACATCTTGCAACATGAGCTTTAGCATCTTCTTGAAGCCAAAGTTCTACTTTAGGTTCTATTATTTTCATATCAATTATAATTAAAAACGAGTTAAATCTAAATCAATATCATTACGAAGAAAATCAAAATCTTTTGGATGCATATAATTAATTTTATCTAATGCTTCAACATTATCAAAATAATTTTCAAGAGCATTATCATTTATAAATATATAACTACCAAATCTAATTGTATCTTCTTCTTCAAATGTTTTAATAAATAATGTAGCAATTTCTAATTTTGCTTTACATTCTGGACAAACTACACCATTAATAGTATTAATTTCTTTTGAGCAATCTCTGTTCATTGTATTGAAGAAAGGTGTATAAAACATTGGTTTCTTACATATATAACAAACAGTAGGAGCAGCATTAACACCATAGTTGGGATGATTTTTAAGTACATTGTAGCTTGCCCGTAGGGGATACCTACCATTATAACTACAATACTTCATCTTTTATAAGTTTAGCTATTTCATTATACAAATCTTTTAAACTACCATTATTATTAATAGTTTTATCAGCAAAAATATTTATTTCTTCGCTACTATGATTACTATTATGATATTCTATATGAGCATCATCTCTCCAAATACGAATAACTTTACCACCTATATTATGAATAGCTTCTTCTTCATCTTTAAATCTAACATCTGGTATAATACATAAAGAATATCTATTAGCTATTTCATGTGCTTTATTAATAGTAGGTCTAATCCAAACATTGTTATCAAATCTTTTCTTCATTAATTCTGTTCCAATAAATTGAAGAAGAGTTCTAATACTAATAACTATTTTACCATCAAATTGTTTTATATAATTAATTAATCCTGTAATTTCTAAACTTTTAATATCAATTAATCTATAATCATCAAGATAATTATCTCCAACCAATTCTTGTTTATCCCAAAGATAATAACCTTTATCTTTATTTTCATTAATTTGTTTTATACTAAGTCCTGTTATAATAGAAAGAACTTGTTTAAGAGGGTCTGCAAAATGAATAATTAAATCTTCTCTTAATAAAGCATTTGTAACATAATGTCTTTTATACCATTCATTATAAGTTGGATTATCAACTAATAATTGATAAGCAATCATACTAGCAGCAATATCTTTACCACTATGTGCTTTGCCAGCAATACCAATAATTTTAGCTTGTTTCATATCTTTAAGTTTATAAGTTTACACAACAAATATAATATTATTATCAATATTATCAAAACAAACAATCAAGAAATATCTGGCAGAAATAAATTTTCTATTTTGCATTTCTAGCCATTCTGACAGACTTTTATCGAAATCCTTACAATATATCACAACAATATAGAAAATCGAATACAGCCAAAATCTGACCTATTCTGAGCCATGTTTTGATATATTTTGGATACAAACAAAAATGCTGCCGACAATGACTCATTATCATTATCAGCAGCAATAACTTCTCATCGTATTTTATAAATAATACAATCAGGATTTTCTCTTTCTTGAACTAATTTTACATCTATATTAGTATCTTGTGTTATATCATAAAATATATCTTTAGTATAAATTTTATATCCACCTGTATAATCTCTAACTAATGGAATAGCGTTATCAACTTTATCTTTATAAAAACAAATATAATAACTTCGTTCATTAGTTTCAGCATCATATTTATGTAATATTTGATATGATTTAGCTTTATAATCAGTAAATATAATTACACTTTGAAAAAATACTGAATAATAACTTTTATTTCTATCAAATACTTTATTAGATATAACTTCAAATTCAAGATTAATATCTCCTGTTATCTTTTGTGTAGGTTTAGCCTTCTTGACATTCCCTACGGGCAAGCTACGTTTGACAAAATTAAATCTTACATTCTTTACCATTTTAATCTATTAAATAAACTTCTCTAATATGAAATGGACAATTAGTAACACCACTTCTTTCGCCAAAAGTAATAAACACATTTCTACCTATATATTTTTCTTTATTATCAAGTATTTCTTTTTGTCGTTCATGAGGATAACTAAATCTTGTATCAAAAGTTTCATTATTAATATCATTACGACAAGTTATAATAGGTAAATCTCTTTTTTGTTCTTTTTGAATATCAATAATAACAAATCTTCCATCAGTTTTATCTTTATATTTAGTTAGAAAACCAACTCTACGTTTACCAAATTGATATTCAACATAAGGATTACGAAGTATAAGACCTTCAAAACCATTTTTAATAAATTCATCTCTATATTTTATAGCTTCATTGTCATTTGTTATATCAACATAAGGTAAATAAACTAGTCTATTTTGATTATTTAAATGAACATCTTTACTTATAAAAATAAAACGATGTTTCCATAAATAATTATCAAGAATATTAAATCTATGCTCTTGTGTCATATCAGCAATAGCTAAATCATAACACCAAAATTGTAATAGTTTATTTTTATCATCACTCTTATTTTTAACAAAATGATTAATCTCATTTATACTATAACCAGGAAGATAAACTTCACCATCAAGAACAAAATGTTCATTTACCATTAAATCTAATAATTCTTTTGGCAATACTGATAATAAATAATCTTCAAGATTATCAAGACTAGTCCAAATCTCACCTTCTCTACTTTGAAATCTTAATCTAACAGAAGCAAATATATCATTATCTTGATAAGCAGATATAAAACATCTTAAACCATTAATTTTCCATTGTCCTAACATTAATGAATATTTCTTCCATAAATTACTATTATAAGTTTTAGCTAACATAGCAAGAAGAACATCATTGTTGTTATTACTTCTATCATGTGGAAGATAATTATTAAGATAATCTAAAGATGGAAATTCATTAACAGTATTATCATCACGTATTTCATTAGCAAACATATATCCTTCTTTAAGTTTACTATTAATACGAGATTGAACTTCTTTTAAACCATCTTTTTGAGTAACAATATATTTCTCTTGACGAATAGTTTTGTCAACAATACCATATTGTACAACTATTGAATTATTATTTAATTCAACACCCCAACAACAAGGTTGTCCAGCATTATTTCTTCTAAATAGCCATTGCATATTATTTCTTATTAAAATTAAATACTAATTTACCTTCAGGCATTTTAATCTTTTTTGACCTAACAATACCGCCTTTATCATTAATGGTACTTATAGTAATTTCTCCAGTAAACATATCCGTTGTTCTAGCTTTTCTAGTACTTCTAGGATTTTTACTAATTTTTCTTTTTCCATCTTTATAAGGATTTATTGGAGGATTAAGTTTTTCATATTCAAGATTAGCGGCAATTCTTTCATTAAATTTATTACAATACAAATTATATTGCTCATTACTTAATATATTTTTTGCAACAGCATCTTTAATAGTATAATCATATCTTGCTAAATCAGCATGATAAGTATAATAAGTAGTTGCTGTTATTCTCATACCATCAGGAAGATGTCTTGTAACATCTAAACTATGTAATAATTCATCTAAAACTTTACAATGTCCTTTATTATTGATTTCGCTATTAATAAAATTAATATCTATTTTATCTAATTTTATCATAAATCAACTTTTTTACATCTATATATTAATACATTCTTTGGTTTTCCAATAAGCAAATGATTATATTTAAACCATAGTATTACATTATCTGTTGAATAAGTTTTAGGGATTTTACCTTCATATTTAACAATACCTTCTTCATAATTAAAATTACTATGTATAGTATTAGAAAAATCATCTTGATTAATTAAATTAAATTTCTTAATATATTCAACATTTTCTTTATCTGATAAATCAATATCACCATAGCAATATATATTATCACTAGTAATTGTTTTATCATCAATGATAATTTTTCTATTTGTTTCTAATTCTTCAACTTGTTCATCAGTTAAAGGTATCATTACAACAACTTCTTTTGCATAATTATTAAAACGGCAAAGTATTGCTCTCTTCCGTATTCCAATCAATTTCAATGTTTTCATCTTCTTGTATATAATTTATTACGTCTTTAAATAAATTGTCAATAACTTGTATAGAATAATTTTGTCTTAATTCAGCAAAATCTTTACATTCATATTCTTTAGGAATAAGTATAGGAGTAATATTGAATTCCTTCTTTAAATATATAGCTTCTTTTTTACCAGTCATATCATTATCCATAAGACTAATAATATTATATCTATCTTTTATATTATTAAGAAGATATTCATACTCTCTATCTTTTAATTTATAACTTTCACATGGAATATTAATTAAGCCTATTGTAGCTTGCCCGTAGAGGAATGATGACATAGTAGTCTTGCTTAAATAACTTTTTAAAGCAAGTCTATCTTTAGTAGATTTAGTTATAATTATATAATCATATTTATCGTTTGTATTAAAATTAAGAACACCTTCAATATGATTACAATTAGTAATAAATCTAACATCACCTTTTTTACGATTAGGAAAATAAAGTTTAATGTTATATATTCCATGTTTATCTTGTCCTAATATATAACCATAACATAAATCTTTTTTATTATGATAATATTTAGGTTCAGGATTAATATTACGATTAATATAAAATTGGTCAATAGGATAAACAAAATTAGTATTAAGTAAACTAATATCTATATCAAATTGTTTCCAATAATTTATATCATAATCTTCCCAATTACGAATTACAAGTTCTATAACATTTTTTCTATTACGAATATTATTAATACCTATATTTATTTCATTATCTAAATTTTCATCCTTTTCTGTTCCGTAAAAAATATCTTTAAAAGTTCTCATTATATGTTTAAGAACTTTCATAAAATCATTTTTATTATTTATATCAATATGTATATTATAAGCATTACTTATTACATAAGCTGCAACATCAAAACAATCACCCCAAAACATTTCATTACCAAAATCTCTAAACTTTAATTTATTTTTATTATTGTAACGAAACCCAGCAGAAGGATGAATATCTACTCGTAAAGGGTTACTTATTAAAGTTCCATTATTAATACAATCTTTTATAACATCTTCTGATATATTTAAATATTTGCTGAATATCTTAATTTGACTAACTTTAGAGAGTACATAATCTTTACTTATTGTACTATTATTTATATTTCTCATATCAAATTATACCTAATCTCTTTAGATGATATTTAGCTATTATTTCTGCTTGTTCTTTTTCTTTATATTTGCCAAAATAATATTTTTTATTTTTATATGTAAATTCTACTCGCCAAAGTTTTTCCGTATTATTAAAATAAATGCCTTTAGGATTAACAAAATTATTTCTATTATGAGTATTTAAAGAATAAGTTGTTTCTCTTAAATTACATTTTCTATTATCAAATTTATTTTGATTTATATGGTCTATTACAGTATTATTACATTTTTTCGGTAATATAAGTTGATGCAATAATATTTGTTTATTATTTTTATAAGTAACAACATATCCAGCACTAGTTATAGTCCATCTATAATGTTCACATTTACTTACATCTTCAATATCGATTATAGCTTTATTTATTATATTATTTTTTTTATCTGTTATTAATGTTTCTGCATAATTATCATATATATTTATTTTACTATAATCATTAGATGTTTGAACTATACATCCATGCCGTTTCATTTGTAAATAATGTCTATTACATAATCCTTTATATTTAACAGGATTATTACAACCTTCTACAGAACAACATTTAATCATATCAATAATATTTATATTAATAAAAAAATGGCTAGAACTAATTAAAGTCCTAGCCATTCTACTAACAATTAAATATTAAAATGGTAAATCTTCACCAGTAATAGGAGTACCATAATTTGCATTAGGGTCAAATGCTCCAGCACCACCAATAGGTGTAGTACCACCTATACCAATATTAGTAGGTGTTACTCCAGTAGTAGGTACACCTGGAATAGCTGGCATATTAGGAGTTTTAGGTTTATTTGGAACTTCTTTATCCGTTACAGATTCTTTAGAAACATCAACTCTTAAATTAGGAGCTTTATCTTGATGATAAATTTCAATAGCACCTTCACCAACAAAATTAGTAAAACTATAATCACCAGCTTGATTACCTGAAGCTACAGGTGTCCAATACATTTCTTTAGTTTTTCTATCACGAACTCGAACATATTTAAGCAACTTCATCCAAACAGGAAGAATTCCACCTTTATCATTCTTATAATATGGTTTACCATCATTTTCAAGAATAGCAATAAAGTTTTCAAATAATGCTCTCCAACCAGCTAATACTTCTTCTGGCTCAACAGGAACATATTGTCCTTCTTCATCAGTATCAACATAAGAAAGTGCAAGTTTATCTTCCATTTCTTCTGTCATTGGTTTACCACGAAGAACAAATACATCAAGAATATGTTTAAGCCATCCCATTTGCTGATTAAATTTCCATTCTTCATCACCACCTTCAATAGTTAATGCACTACTTTCAACAGGCATTACACGAAGAGTAATATAACGTCTATCAGCTTCTTTATCATGATTACTAGCAAAAGTAAATACAAGATAAGGAACTGCAAGACCAGCAAATGATGTAGTATTATCTTCTTTTTGTGTTGCCCATTTCATTTCAACACTATCAAGATGACCAATAAACAAACCATTAGAACGATTATAATCATCTTTAGAAAATTTCAATCTACTAGCACCACGAACACTTCCTAAACCTCTACGTTTTTTCTTAGGAGTTTCAACATTAGCTTCATTAGCAACTTCAGGTTTTACTTCACTAGCAACATTAGATTTAATTTCGTTCATAACTTAATTAAGTTTTAAAAGATTAGTAATTATTTTGTACAAAATAAGGCTGTACAATCAACTATAGTATCATGTACAGCCTTTGAAAATCATTTTTATAACAGAAGATTATTCAGCAGAAGTTTCTTCATTTTCTCCTTCCTCGTTATCTTTCTTACGAGTAGATTCAACATCACGATATTCTTTCAATACAGCAGCTTTGATTGTTACATCTTTGCAACCATCATTAACAACAACATCCATAAGTTCTGTAATATCAACAGAGAAAATACGACTATGAGATTTCATTGTTTCTCCCATATTAGCCTTCAATGCTAACCATACAGAAGCATCAGCAAATGTAACAACATTGCCAATACCAACCAATTTAGAAGGATTAGCACATTTAGCACCACGATATTTATCAACAATTTCCGGCTGCAATGAATTAGCAATCATTTCAATCTGTGCTTCTTTAGTCATACCTTCAGCAGTCAAAGCAGCAACAAAATCAGCATCACCATTAGCTTTTGCACTTTCAAAGATATTGTCAAAATCATTAGCTACATAAGCCATCTTAGCATCCTTAGTCCATCTTTCAGAAACTTTTACAGGATTACCTTTAGCATCAAATTCTTGAATACCTTTAGCAACAGCCCACATATCAAATGCTTCGTGAATAGCAGCAATACCAGCAGAAGAAGTAATATCAATATTATTTTCTTGGCACCATGCTACCAATTCTTCATCTTTCTGTGCAATAGCCATATCAATAGCAGCGGTATTACCAACAAACATTACATAATCACCACTTGCAATACCCAAAGCACGAGTAACAGGAGCAGTTAATCTAAAAGAACCAGGAGTTGTATTAGCAACAAGTTCAGGTTCAGCAACTACACCACGTTTTGCAAGATTAACTACTGACATACCGAAAGACAATTTACCAAATGTTTTCATAATTGTAAAATTTTAAATATGAATAAATAAATTAATTATATTAATACAAATAGCATTAATCAAAGTTTTAAGAGTTTGACTAATTCAACTCTATTCTTCTACAGTTTCAACTTCTGCATCAATAACATCATTATCATCAATATTGACATTAGCTTGAAGTTTCCACTCTAGTTTTTCTTGACAACCCATCAAAATATCACTAGCAATATCTCTAGCCCCAAGAGTAAATGCTCTATGACTAATCATTATTCTAGCATATTTTTGATAAGTATCTTTAGTAAAGAAACCAGCTTGTTGAGCTTCTTGATAACTAAAATGAGATGTACATTCTTGAATATGAATTTCATTGCCAATACTTCTAGCACGTTTAAATTTATATTCAGTAATATAATCTATAGGCTGAGGAGGTATTCTAAATATTGGAATTTTATTTTGTTTAGCAATTTCAGCAGCAGCCATTCTATTAGGAGCAATAGCAAAATTACTATTCAACTTAAATTCATCATAAACATTACCATTATAATCTTGATAATATCTAACTTGATAAACTCCAACTATATCTCCATTACTTTCTTTAGTTATTTCAGCAGCTTCTTTAGCTGTAGCGCATTTCTTACAATACTCAGGTAGATTATTCTCATTATAAGCAATATTGCCATCTGTATATTGATACAGACAAGTATAATCGTGAGTACATTCCCAAGTTACTTGTGCCTTTGACAACAAAGCCTTGATAATATGAATATCTATTACCGTTTTACCACTAACAACATGAATATGTTCTATACAAGTGCTAAAAGGAAGTGATAAATCTTTTGCTCTCATAAGAATAGCAAGACCATCATTAATAGATTTAATACCACCTTTATCACTTCTTACTATTTCAGTAAGAAATCTTTTAGCAGCAGCAAGTTGTCCATCATCTAATAGATTAATAGTATCAATGGTACAAGTAGCAATTTCATGTTTAGTAGTAGCAACATCTTTCTTTTCAGTTACTTCTTTATCTTCTGTCATAATGTCAAAGAGCTTTATTGTTTTTAATTACATGACAAATATAAGCAATTATTCTGAACTACCAAAACTTTGAACATAATATTTTTCATTCTCTGTAATATTTTTTATTTCATGATTTTCATTAATAGGTTTTAGCCGACTACAATCATTTTCTTCATTTGTACCTATCATATACAATTTATAGATTTTTATTTTATCAACATTAAAAGTAAGTTTATTATATCTATATAGGAACTCTTTTATATTATAGCAATTTGGTGACATGAATATAATCGCATCACACGTGATTTCTAGGCTGTCTGACGAACAATTTTTAATGGATAATACTCTAATATTGTTTGAGTTGAAAGATTGCACAGAAAGGCTGGAAATAGCTTGTGCGGCGAAGTTTTTTACTTCTCCTTTTCGATTACCAGTCTTATATCTTATAAAATCTCCAACATTTTCATCATAAACAGGTCTAGCTTCAATATCATTATGAAATTCACCACATGGTATATTGTTTTTATTAAGAGCTTTATAAACTTCTGTTGCAAGAATAGTATTCTTACTAACTATTATTACTTTTTTATCTTTTAATTCTCCATTTAATAAATCTATAACTATAGGTATTTTATTTACATTATTATTTACTAAATTATTACGTTCACGAAAAATATTATAAGCAGTAGAACATCTTTCTTCTATACTAATAGGATTAAATAAATCATCTATTTGCTTATTAAAAGGTATTGTAGTATCAAGATGTTCATTCCAACCATTATATTGAGCAATAGATAATCTTACAGCTTCAGCAGATTGACCTGTAGTTTTATCTCCTACTCTAGCACGATTTATATTTTCAAGGCTACCAAATATATTAATAGTTTTATTTATATAATCACTATATTTATCATATAATTCTTTTTCATCTTGTCTAGCAAACTGTACTCCAATGTGAATTTCCTCTACGGGCAAGCTATATTTAGCTGCATATTTAGCAGCATAATCAGCTTGATTTAATATAGGAAAATATTTATAAAGATAAGCACGAGAATCAGGATGAATTTTATCTGTTGTTATAATAAATAATCCATATTTAATTATACTATTAATATAATTTGCTTGATACATATCAGTTAATCCAACATAAAAAGCTATATCATAATCATAATGTACACCTATTTTTACATAAACAGAAGTAATACAAGCATAATTATTAGGATTTATATTGTTTTCTTTTAAATAATTGACAATACGAGTTCTAACATCATAATCTTTAACTACAATAAGTGCTTTTATATTTGGATTTTTTTCTATACTTCTTTTCATTATATATTCTATTAATATAGCAGGATTATAAGGTTCAAGAAGTATACAACAACCTTTACATTTATTTTCTCTCCATTTATTAGCTATATCAATATATGTTTTATTCATCTACATCATCAAATAAAGTATTGTACATTCCACTAAATTTGCGAATTTTACTCTTTCCTTTACCTTTAGGAGTAATACCTAACTTAATTGGGTCTATTAATTTCATACATTCATTATAATAATATTTAAAATCAATATTCCTTAAACTAATATTAGTATCATCCAAAGTATTAACAACACAAACTTTAACTCCAGCTGCCATTCTTGACCTACTATTAGTAATATTATGAACTTTTTCTATTGTATATCCATCATTACTAATATAAAATCTAACATATCGCTGACAAACTATTCGTGTAAGCATTCCATTAACAATTTTCGTTTCTTCAACATGAAATTGTCTACCAACATTTTGAGTCATACAAAAATCAAGAATATTAGTAGCTTTTTGAAGAGTTTCCATTATAGGAACTTTATTAATAAAATACTCATAAACAGCTTTAGCAACAATAGGTTTATCATATCCTTTTTGTAAGTCAATACGATACATATCTGGATTCATTGCTCCTTTAAATTCTGTCTTTAATTTTCTAACTCCTTTCTTTTCTTCTCTAAATAAGGCAGTATAATTATTAATATCTCTAGCAATAAGACAATGAAGAATATCAGCATCTGCTTTCATTTTAGTTTTTTCTTGCCATCTATCAGCTATATCATTAAATAATTCTTTATCTTTCTCATACAACTTAACCATAATACCATCTGTATTAGCTGATAATACATGAATACCATTAAGTTCAAGTTCTTCACAAAGCATAAGAATCATTAATTGACCATTTATAGTAACTTGAAGAGTAGCAAGTCTATCATAAAGTGGACTATTTTCATCTCCAAATTTACCATATATACTATTAATGACAATTTTTAATACAAGTGCAAGGACATCTTTAGGAATACCATCTATAATTGCTTCTTCACTATGTTTTACAGTAACACGAGTATCTTTCATCCATTGAATAAGATTACGAAATGCACTAGTAACCATATGAGTAGGTGCAACACTATATGCAGCCATAATTGAAGGATAGTATGAATTTATATCCCAATGTATAATTGTAAAAGCATTATCTCTTTGTAGCTTGCCCGTAGAGGAATTGCCAGATATATCCCAATCTGTTGTACTCCATATCTCCATTGGTCTATCTTTACTATGAAGTCCACCTGTAGCTAGAGTATAATTAACATCGCCAATAATAACTTCTTTCTCAAAAGCATCTTTACTAACTCTATATAATGTAGTCTTTTTTATTTCTTTAAGTAAGTCTTGTAATTGCTGTGTCTTAAATTCAACACAATTAAAAATAATCTTACCTAAATTCATAGCAGTTCTTTTAGTTCTTCCATCTTTCCATTTTTCATAAGGAATACCACTATATTTAGTGTAAAACTTTTGGAATAGAACATTAGCCATATTACTACGACTACTATTAAGAACATCTACTTTATAAGAAGCAGAAACAGCATATCGAGATTTAATTTCATCGGGATTAAGACGAACAATTTCACAAACAATAAATACATCATTTTTATTATAATGCATCATATCTGGAATATATTCATCTATTATATATCTATCCCATTTATCAATTACATTGGTGAGCTTTTTATAATCATAACCTTTATATCTTGTATCTTTTGCATAATAGTGATAATCTTTATCACATATATCAGGTAATTCATATTCAAGAAGTTCATACCATTGTAGATTAATACTAGTTTGCTTTAAACCTTTAGGAACATATTTCTTTTCTCCAGTTTTACTATCAACAATAGTTCCAGCTTTATTCAAAGCAAATATTTTCATAACATCTACACCTTTAAATGGTAATGGATATTTTCTCAAACTTCTTAATAGAAAATCATTCTTAGCACCATCTTTATTGTCTTGTAATTCAATTATCTTTTTTGATGTTTCATAAAGTTTTATAATAAGTTCTTTTGTGGTATCTGTTTGACCAAAATACATTAATAAAGCAGCAATCATAAGATTATCATAACTTTGACTATTATAACCATATAAATCACTACGAGGATAAAGTTCATTAGCTTTAAATCCATTAATATATTCTATCATTGAAAATAACTGACTATCATCTTTATCTGTAATATAAAATTGTTTACATTTTACAGTATCAAGTCTTTGTAATAATTCTTTAACAGATATTTTTTGGATAATAGGAATTGGTTTTCCTTTACCATCTACAATATCTTTAAAAGTATCAAGATAACTAGCTAAATCAATAAAACAAATACTAAAAAAGTTAGGAAGTACTTCCACATCATAACATTCTATTCTTATCATGTATATCTTCTCATATTATAATATTTTATAGCATTAACAAAATCTGTTTTTATAGCTTTCTTTACCTCAGCTTCATCATATTTATCAAATGAAAATCTTATATTATAAAAACAATACTTTCCATAATTGATAATCTTATTAGTACAACCATTAGGAAAAATAGTACGAGTAGAATTAATCATAATCATATATCTATAAGGAACTCTCATAAGTTCTTCATTCAATATATTACGACAATTACTCATACTATTTTCATAAAGTTTGTATGAACAGTTATAAGTAGAACATTTAATATTATACGTAATATAACATTGTTCAAGCATATTTCGTCCTGTATATTCAAGCCAAATAGCTTTTAAATCTTCTAATAATTTATTACGAAAATTCTTATTACCATACATAGGCAAAAGAATAACAATATCAGAAGTTATACATCCTATACCAATATCAATAATACGACCAATATTAAACATTCTATTTATACAATGCTGACAATGAACACAAGTATCAACAGTCATATAAAATATCATTCTATAATAGATATATCATCTTGTGTTGTATACCAATAACTTTTAATAATAGGAGAATGAATTACTAATTTATCACCATCATAATCATCAGTATAAGGGTCGGTTCCCCATCTATCTATATCATAAGTATAAAATCCTATAATAACATATTCATCATTACGATAACCGACAATCATTCCTTTATCTGTAAATTCATTTATATGACATTCTTTACCAAGATTCTTTTTTACAAATTCTATATTATCCATAACATATATACAATTTATTCCTACATCTACTACAAGCTACATATAATCGTCTTAATAAATCATCTATATTATTATAAGGTATGCCATTTTTATCATAACACATATCGTTTATATCAACAAATACATTATCATAGGTACTACCTTGGCTTCGATGACTTGTTAAAGCAAATCCATAGTCTATATCTCTTGAAATAATAATCTTACCTGTATAATCAACTACATTTTCAAGCAAAAGATACTTTCTCTTAAACTCATAATATTTCTTCCAACAAGAAGAACGAGTACTAGTATCAGCATTTTTTGCTTTATTAATAAGATAATTTACTTCATCACAATATGTTTTTAATGTATAAGCATCAAAATGATTTATAACAAATAAAGGTTTAGTAACAGCTCCACCATGTATAGCTTGAAACTTTATCATAAAACCTTTAAAATTATAAGTTTCATCTTCATAATTAACTATATCTTTAATAATGTATTCTTCACTATTATTAATAATAATATCATTAAAATCATCAACAATAGTTGTATAAGACATTATCAAATCATTTCTATTAATTATAGTCTTATCAGCATTTCGAACAATGGTTTGACGAATAACTTTATTCCAATAAGATACAGCATTATTAGTATATGCTACCATACGATATAAATCAACATTTGTTGCAAAATTTTCATCAGAAAATTTATTCATAACAACATTTGTAAATTCTTGACGAGTATATACTTTATATCCAACATCACCATTTATATTTTCTCTATTTTTATAAATATAACTAAGAAAATTAAATGTTCTATATTTTATATCATCACGTAGCATTGCAAGCAATTCTGTAACAGGATTATCTTTTTCTTGTCGTACAATTTCTTTTAATTCACTAGTTTTATAAGCATTTTTAAAAGCAGTACTAACTTTCTCATTTACAGGTGCGAGTTGTGACGAATCACCAATATAAAGAACTTTAATCTGTCTATCATTACAATATTTATTAATATAAGTAACTAATGCTTTATTAAGCATACTAGCTTCATCAACAACAAGAACTTTTACATTTGCAACTTTTGGAGAACCAATAGGTTTAAAAGCAGGTAAATTTGGGTCAAAATCTTCAATATTAGTATCAAGTCTAAATCCAAAAGCAGCTTGTATAGTAGTTACTTTTCTACCTCCTGTAGCGTTAGATAATATACGACAAGCTTTATGTGTTGGAGCAGCAAGATAAAACATACTTGAACTATATTTACTATGCTCAATTATATAATTTGTAACAAAAGTTTTACCAGTACCGCCAGGGCCAGATAGTGCTTGAACATTACGAAGTTTATTAAAATCTTCAGCTATAAAACTTATTATATTATCAACAGCTTTTGCTTGACTAGGAGTAAATTCAGGTTTGACGGCTTTTTGGTCTAAACTAATCATATTCAAAAAACATTTCTTTTATTGTTTCTATTTCAATATCATTTAATAATGTATCATGATAAATTTTAGTTATAGCACATACTTTCTTATTATTAATAATAGAAACATTAGCTTTAATTTTTAAACCTATAGCAATACTTGAATAATGTTCAGAACCAACATCAAAAGTATCTTCACCATTACGAATTATTTTTATTCTATGACCACGTTCATCTAATCTTTTAGCATAAATAATTCGTTTTCCTTTAGTAGCAATACTATTTTTATCAATATCGTATAAACTATTATCAACTTTTAATTTATATTCATTATTAACAATAGCTACAATACCTTCAACAGTTGTTACTACATTAGTTTTAGGTTTATTTTTCTCTTTTTTCTTAATAGCAGATAAAGAGAAATTAAAAGTTACCATAACATTATCTCTTATATTGTTTCTTACTATTACTCATTATAGCTTGTTTCATAGTACGTTTATTTGCTTTTCTATCCTCTACGGGCAAGCTATCCTGAACTTCAACTACTTCATCATCTGTCATAATTCTTGTATATCCTTTGTAATTACATAAGTAATCAATTTTTCCAGATATAGAATTACTCATTCTAGCGCCTTTACTGATTTTAACAGTTTTGTCATTAGTTACAACTTTAATTCCATTAATTGGTTTCAGTGCTTTAATAACACTTACTTCATCATAATTTTTTGCCATACTTTACATAAGTTTTAAATTAAACAATAATATTAATAAAAGCAGAAGTAGTATTAACTACTCCTGCAAATTGTAGCTTGCCCGTAGGGAAATGTAAGACTATTCAACCAGCTCTAAGCCTAATAATTCAGCAACAACATTATACTGTTTTTTTTCAAAATCTTCATCTTCTTCATAATGTTCAACTTCTGAAATAAAATCTTCATAACATTCTTTACAAAATGCCATATTAAGAACTGCAATATAATATATTACTTCATCTTTATCTTCAATAGCCTTATTACATTGGTCGCATATTATTTCATTAGCAAAACCAAACTGACATTTATTTATAGCTTCATCAACAGTTAGTTCTATTATATGAAAACCATCTTTATTTTCTACTTTCTTTGCCATATATAAAATCATTAAATTGTTCAACACTAACAGTTTTATCCCAATCAATTCCGCCATGTTTATCAATTATTTGTTGAGCAACATCAATAGGTAATTGACCAACAGTCCCAGTAATAGATTCAGGACATTCTGCATATTCTTTAAGAAGTTCTTCATCTTGATTAGGAAAACCAAATTCAACAGTTTCCATAGTATGACCTAAAGTTCTATAACCATTTTCAGAAGAACAATAAGCGCCATTATGTATTTGTAAACTTATTTTAAAACCATCATTACAATAAATATGTGGACAATAAAAGTAAGTATTATCATAAGTCATTTTATTATCATAATCTCTGTTATACATCATATCAGTAATAGTCTTTTGAAATATAGACATTTGTATTAGTCTAAAAAAATATATCAATTTCATATTATTTATTTTTAAATTGTTCACCAAACATTTGTTCAAAATCTTCTTTAGGACAAAATAATATACCAACATTAGGAACATTAATAGCTTCTTTTTTAATAGCAACTAATCTTCCCGTTCTATATGGATTTGCTTCTTGTTTTTCAACTTCAATGATAAATACATTACCATCATCTATTACTTTTTGACAATTAGGACATATACTACCATCTATTATCTCTCTAGGTGCTTGAACATCTCCTTTAAGTCTACCAAACAAAGCAATACTATGTTCTTTACCACAAATAAAACATTTAATCATGCTTGGATTAAGACCATGATTTTTACTTAAAGTTATTCCCATAATTATTTCTTTCTTTTAGATTGATAATATTCACAAGCAGTAATTAATGGACTAACATATCTAACATAACATTGACCTGTACCAAATTTCTTACAAGATTTACATTTTTTACTTTCAGCTTTATTTCTTTTATAACGCTTATAATCTTTTGGAACAAAAACAATATCATTATTATTAGGTATACCATATATAGGATTACTATGTAATACAGCAGTAGATATTCCAGCATTTAATATATTTAATATTCTTCTTTTCATTTTGTATCATTTTTAAGTTGTTCTCTTTCCCAATCAATTAAAGCATGGTCATATCTATCTCCAGGAATATCTTTAACTTCATCAAATGTAATATCCCAAGATACACCACCTACACTATAAGACCAACTAGTATTATATAGAACTTCTTCTTCTTTATTAAGTTTAAAAAAAGAAACATTTTCAAGACACCATTCAATATATTTAGGAAATATCATCATAATTTCTCCAATATAATGACCTTTCCATTTTCCAAAATCAAATTTATGATAATGACAAAAATGATTAATAAGTTCAATAGCTGTATAATGTCCAGGATAACCTAACATACGCCAATAAAATACTTTTAGATTTCTAGCTCTTAATTCTAAATTATTACGAATACTATTTTCATATTCAAGAGCTTCCTCTTTATCATCAAATATTTTATTTAGAACTTTATATTGTTCTATTGTTTTCATTTTATTTTATATTTAGCAGCAAAATATTTAACTACTTCAGGAATATATTTCTTATAATAAGGTTGATTATCCATACAGAATTTCTTTAATTCATCTTTAGTAATATTAGTATGAAATTCTTCACTATTAGAAATAAATCTTTCAACATCCTCTTCAAGATATTCAATAAAATCTTTAACAGTCCAACCTTCAAAAACATGTTTATCATAATCTATCTTTTTCATAACATTATATATATATATATATATTTATGCATAAAATATATTACAATAAAAGCAGCAATAGTAGGTGCAATAACTATAGCACTAAGCATAATAATTATAGATATATCATCATTACATTTATTCATAATACTATCTGATTTAATAGCAAAACAAATAAATAGAATAAGTATAATTAATAATATTATATCTATCATACTTCAAATATTATAGTTGCCGTATCAGTATTATAATTCAACTCTTTTATTCTCTCAATAGTAATATCATGATAATCATTTTTCAAAACATGACAATCATCAGCAAGTTCTATCACACGTTGTAATTCTTCTATATCATTAGCTGCAACAAGAAGAACATTATTAGATTTATTAGTACATTTATAACATTTCATATCAATTATTTATTTCTATATTATATAAAAATTCAGAATGAGCCATTTATTTGACTTCTGACAGACTTTCTCACAAAAGTAATACAAATTATCACGATTGATATAAAAGTCTGACAGAGGTCAAAAGAAGTGGCAAATTTAAGCTGTAGCAGTCAATAAGTATTCAGGAATCGCATGATACTGGGAATGACCGCATCGAATGTCATAGTATATTGCATCAGTAGTATTATCATAAATAACATTAGCAATAACAACTTCGCGTTGATTAGTCTTACAATGAACAGTTTCTCCTTTATAGAATTTAGCATATTTACTAATAAGACTATCAATCATAGTATCAGTTAAAAGGCTTGCAATAGTATCCATAGTTATACAATAGATTTTTCTTTATTAATAGTAATATCTTCAGCAGTAAAATCAAAATCTTCTACAGGAACAATATATTTAAATTAAACAATAATCAAAACAAAAGCCAGCACTATCTTCACAGACAATACTGGCTACCAAAATAATTAACCCAATGTATTTATGCAGTTGTAATAACTCCAAGACTATTAATAATAGTTTCGACTTCATTTCGTCATTATCAGTTGGAGAGCAACTACTCCTACTTTCACAAGCAAGAGTAGTTTGTTTATTTACTATGAAATTGCAGTTAAACATATAATTATTTTTCAGATTTTCTTTTTTTTTACAATAGCTTCAAGAATATCAGTTGGAATATCTTTAAATCTATCCATCATTTCATTAATATTATTATCAGCAATTTTGTTAAACTCGCTCATATTATTATTAATATGATGACATAAAGATTTATTGATTTTTACAATAGTATTAATAGCATCATTAACGACACAATTAACATATTTGATTTCATCTTTTGTCATATCTTTAGCTATTGTAGCTTGCCCGTAGAGAATTGACAGCAAATAAGCATAACTTAGCGGACATTCTTGAGCTTTAACAACAGCTTCAAGAAAACCAGTTCTATCTTTATCATACTTTTGACAAAAATCTTCAATCCAAGCAATAGCATCTAAAAACTTTTCTTTATTAGTTTTAGCTATAACAGCTTGCCCGTAGGGAACGGGAATAATAACAATTTTCTTCATATTCATTTTATTTAATCATTAAAACCAAATGCATTATCTTCGCTAACATAATCTTCATAAAGTTCGCCAACATCTATTTCTGACATATCTTTATTAACAACATCAGAATTAATACTAATAGTATTTTCTTCTTTATCAATAGTTTTTACATATTCTATAAGCATAAATCAATATATTTAATAATACCATTTATAGTAGCAAAAATTACAATAATACTAACAATTAATGCTATAATATCAAATCGTGCAATATCTCGACCATATCGAATATCAGATACAATACAATATATAACAAATACACTTATAATAAACATAACTAAAACAGTAACAATAAGTGTACTTAATATAAAAAGATTAATCATATATTATATTATTTAGCATTATCCTCTACGGGCAAGCTACGTTTGACTTCTTTAGCAACAAATTCATCTAACAAAACAGCAGTTCTATTACTAAATTCATCAAAAGCAGCAGTAAAACATTCAAGAAATTGCTTATTATTATAACGATATTCTTGTTTAAGTCCATCTTTAATAATAACAAATCTATCTGCCAATAAAGATACATTTACATCTTCACCAAAACATCTTTTCAGATATTCAATAGTGATACCTCTAATATTAGCATTGTTTCTAACAACATTGGATAAAGCTAATACATGAGCTGGAGTTTCAGGTTTTTCTTTTTTCTGTTTCATAATTAATTAATTTAAAAGATTTACAACTACAAATATAATAATATTCTCACGTATAACAATCATTATTACAATTATTATTTACAGCAATATATTATATTATAATAACAGATGATGTTATAGCTATTGCTACAAATAAAGAAACTGCATAAGCTGTAACAAATGAAACAACTGTATGCAGTTCTAAAAGTAAATATAATTGATATGGAAAATGTAATGTCGAGAGAGTTATTGTTGAAAGTCTTATAGATAAATCAACAAAGGATAATAATATTAGATTTAAAAGTTATATAATAAGCTATTTCGCCATATAATAATAAACGATGAATTATGAAAATAGCAAATGATGACAATAATGAAATATTATTAATGATATAACGAGAGATTGTCATAAAGGTAATAAATGAATAATAAGAGATGCTGCAAAAGATATAATAGAGAAAATAATAGCAAGAGTTGTTAAGAGTAATCTATAACTAAAAGTTATGAAGATATAACGAAAAGTTATAAAGATGATATAAGAGTAATTAGAGCAAGAATAATTAAAGCAAGAATAGCAGTAAGAAGTATAATTGGAATAGCAGTAAGAATTATAGCAGCAAGATATAGAATTGTAGAAGTTGTAAGATTAGTAGGAATAATAGTAAGTGGAGCAGAGGGAACAGCTCCAGATACTCAAGCTCATTCTCCTGCTCCAACTTCATTATTTATTCTTTTCACGATGTTTATAAATCTTATCAAGTACATCTTCTATAATTTTATTTTCTTTTCCTTTAGTATGATTATATAATGCTTTTAACATAATAATTCTTGCAAATATAGGTAAAGGTTTAAGACGCACTTCTTCGTCACAAACTTTAACAGTTGATTTAGTTTGATTTATAACTTCATCTATTACTATATCTTCTATCATATATAAATATTTCTTTATATATTCTTTATCAGATTTATCTAAATCTTTAATTTTATCAGTATTCTTCTTTTGCATAATATCATCATTTTATAACCATTCTACCATATTTATTTGTCTCAATATCTTTATTTTCATATAATCTTTTATAATGTGTCATAAACTCATTATATCTACCAACAAATATAAATAAAGGATTGACAATAAACATATCTTTATCAGTAGTTTTAGCTAATACATTATGAGAACATAAATGTCTTATATTCATATCAAATACTCGTCTACTTTTAGTAATAGCATCAACAGCATTTTCATCTATAACAATAATATTACTATTAAATTTAATATTATAAGCAATATATTTAATAATAGCAATAGATGTTTCAGATTTAAGATTATATAATACATCAAATAAATTAGGAGATATAGCACAATATCTACCTCTATTATAATCAGGAGAATCTAATGGAATACTACTACCATCAATAAGACTAAGACGAACATTACGAACATATTCTTCAAGATTAATATTAAATGGCATAGGTTTAATAAGTTTAGCCCATTTAGCAGCTTCATCAATACCAGAAGAAACATAATTAGCGACAGCTTCTCTTTCTGTTTTAGTAAGTGCTTTAATAGCTGGATTAGCAGAGAAATTAAATGTTGGTTTTTTCATAATTGTACATATTTGAGTGTGAAACAATGAATATTTTGCAAATAAATCTATTGTATATGACAATTACAAGTGATAATAGGTATAAAATTTCTATATACACTCGTGAATGTATAGTTGGCATGACCGATATATACAACTATACATTCGCGAGTGTATAGTTTTTTTGCCAAAATCCTGCTCAGAAGTATCTGTAGAGCCGTTTTTGCTGGTGATGACACATCTTATAGATATATATAATATATACAACATGACAACTTTTATCACCAACTCCAGCAACGACAACATTATCTTTTATGTCATTAACTCGACAACCGCCAACGCCACCAACCACGTCACCGCAACGCTTAGCACCAACTCCAACAACGCTGCAAGTAATTTTATGTTATTAATTCGAGTTGCACCACTATCGGCAGCATTGTTTATGTTATTATCACGAGAAGCCGCAGTAAATCATTTGTCGATAACATCAACAAAACATTTTAAAAAGAAAGGCAGAGCAACCGTAGTCACTCCGCCAGTCTCATCATCAGTTTAGAATGGAACTTCTTCTGTTGTAGATTCTGCACTTGCTAACAATGCTGCACGATTTGCTTTAGCTGCACGAGCTGCTTTCATAGCTTCACGCATCATGTCACGAGTATCAGCAATAGCATCACGATATACTTGCACAAGAAGTTCATTAGTTGGTTGTTCAACGCCTACAACATGATAAATATATCTGTCGTATTCTTTGATGCCGTACTTATTCTCCTTACGAGTAAAAGGATTCTGAGCATCAGTACCAGCTGGAACAAATTCAGCAAGAATATTCATAGTCAAACCAGCAATATATTGGTCACCAAAGCCAACTTCGATAGCATCAGCAATATACTTGATAAATCTACCAAAGAACTGATTACCTCTCATTGCCAATTCAAGCTGCCAATAAGGCATCTGAATAGTACGAATATAAGCTGGCTGATAAACACCATTAGCATCTTTAGCAACACCAATAATTGGCTTGTCAAGAGTCATGAACAAATTCCAATATTCCTTGCCAGTTTTGCCACTACGTTTGTCAATCTGAACAGATGCAATAGTAACAGTAAGCTCTTTATTAGCCGAATTAGCCTTCAAAGCTGCTACAATTTCATCATAAGTCTTGGCAGTTGCAGGAGTAGCATTATTAGTTGCTGCATTGTTAGCTGCATTGTTAGCTGCATTACCATTCACATTCTGAGTTGTTTCGTTTGCTGTCATAATAATTAAGTATTAAATTGTTAATAAAATTATAACCGACACACATCATCGGCAAAATCTTTTATGTCATTAATATGAGATACAACAGCTTAATTAAGCTGGTATAACACCAGCCTAATCTAAACATAATACATTTGTTGCAATAGCACAACAACTAACAACAGCACACAACATCGCATTAGTATTATCTACATGATAATAATTAAGAAATGCAATACCAAATACTATAGCTACTGTCAATAAGAAAATAGTAGCTAATACTTTAAAGATAATCTTTTTCATACATTAATCATTTGATAGTTCAACATTTTCACCACATATTGCTTCTATTAAAACATCAGTAAAATCATTTTCTACGTATTCCATAATTATTAGTTTTAGCACAATCAACATCGACTGCAAAATCTTTTATGTTATTACCATGAGAATAATCAACTTTGTTATTTTTTCCAACTTTAGCTATAGGGGGTGTTCAATCAATTTTAGAAGGGCGGGGGTCTATCATATATAGCTTCACCTTCACAACTATAAATTCTAAATTCTATTTATACTTTTATTTCTGCTTCTAAATTCCACTTCACCTTTACTTTTACTTACATCTTTACTTCTAATCTTCACTCCTAACTTTATCTCCATTTCTAATTTCATCTCTAACTCACTTCCAGTTTCATTCTAACTTCACTTCTATCTTTAATCATAATTTTAATTACAATTTCATCTTTAACTTCACCTCTCACTTTATCTCTATCTCCAATCACAACTTATAATTATTATCTCTGTCATCTCAATTATTTCTATCATCAACAACTAGGGGGGCCTATTCAATCATCATCTTTAATAGGAGGTTTATTATATTCATCTTCTCTTATATAATCATATTTATCTTCTGTTATATTAGCTGTAAACCTGTCTTTATATTAGCTTATTATAGCTATATATAAAGACAGG
>OHIK01000045.1_pt1 | contig 87628 bp, 57 predicted proteins | sample 1568241 | NCBI WGS metagenome assembly OHIK01 (sample SAMEA3879567, study PRJEB24766) | human gut metagenome | biome: human-associated habitat; feature: feces | place: USA | collected 1985/1987 | reverse complement strand
TAAAACCTATAAACACTATGGGAAAATTTATCAATCCCTTCACCGATTTCGGCTTCAAGCACATATTCGGTAGGGAAATGGACAAGGACATACTAATCGAGTTCCTGAACGACCTCCTCGAAGGGGAGCATACGATCAGGGACTTGAGGATCATGAACAATGAGCGATTGCCCGAGACAGAGCAAGGAAGGAAGGTCATCTTTGACATTCATTGCGAGACCGACAAGGGCGAACGGATCATAATCGAGATGCAGAACAGGGAACAGCCCCACTTCAAGGACAGGGCCTTATACTACCTCTCGCACTCGGTGGTGGAACAGGGCATAAAGGGAACATGGGACTATGAGCTGGCGGCCGTTTACGGTGTCTTCTTCCTGAACTTCACGCTGGACGAGGAGAAAAGGCCAGACAATAGCAGGAACGAAGGAAGGTTCCGAAGGGATGTCGTGCTGGCGGACCGGGAGAACGGACAGGTATTCAACCCCAAGTTCCGCCAGATCTATATTGAGCTTCCCCGATTCAACAAAGAGGAGGAAGAATGCGAGACCGATTTTGAACGTTGGATTTATGTACTAAAGCATATGGACACATTAGACAGAATGCCATTCAAGGCACGAAAGGCCATATTCGAGCGACTGGAGCGCATCGGATCCATGGCGAACCTTACACCCAAGCAACGCAAGCAGTACGAGGCGGAGTGGAAGATGTATAATGATTATTATAACACCTTGGACTTCGCCGTCGAGAAAGGCATGAAAAAAGGGATGGAAGAAGGCATGGAAAAAGGATTGCAAAAAGGATTGGAGAAAGGGTTACAGAAAGGTTTGCAAGAAGGAAAAGAATCTACGGCACGTAATATGAAAGCCGAAGGAATACCCCCTCTTATCATCCAAAAATGCACCGGCCTTTCCCTTGAGGAAATAGAGCGACTATAAAACAAAATCCCTTCAGCCTCCATCCGTTTTTAACGTATAGTTATCAACGGAAGAGACTGAAGGGATCTTTTTATATTTATAAACGATCTAAAAGCTACTCCTCACGCGGGTTCTTCCATTCATCCGCACACGCTTCCAAGGCCTTATACCAAGCCTTGCCGAATTTACGGATCAAGGGTTCCTTGAGGAACTTATAAACCGGCAATTGCTCTTTCTTACCAAAGATCTCCGCCGCCTTGCAAACGTTCCAGCAATGATAGTTCACGGCCTTGAAATCACGATACTGAATGACACGTATCGGATAAAGATGGCAAGAAATAGGCTTATAGAAATCCGTCTTACCTTCCCGGTATGCTTTCTCGATAGCGCATTTACAAGTACCATCGGCATCGTAACAGGTAAAAACACAATCCTTGCCGTTCACGATAGAGGTAACCGTATCGCCTTCCTCATCGATATAAGCTACGCCTTGCTTATGAATGACCTCTTGAGCTTCCGGGGATAAATCATTCCAAATAATAGGCAATACTTTCTGGAGCTCCGCCAACTCCGAATCTTCTAACGGAGCGCCGGAATCTCCTTCCACGCAGCATATCCCCTTACATTTGGAAAGATCACATAAGAAACAACGCTCGAGAACGTCAAAACTTACTAAAGTGTCATCTATCTGGATCATAAGATGCGCCCGGCTCTTATTTAATCAAAGACTTACCAGTCATCTCTTTCGGTTGTTTCAAGCCTAAGATATGAAGGATTGAAGGAGCCACATCAGCCAAAATGCCATCCTCTACCTTCGCGTCCTTGTTGGCTGTCACATAAACGAATGGAACAGGGTTCAAGGAGTGAGCCGTATTCGGAGTGCCATCCTCGTTCAAGGCGTGATCCGCGTTACCATGGTCAGCGATGATGATTACCTCATAGTCGTTGGCTTTAGCGGCCTCAACCGTATCATGCAAGCAAGCGTCGATCGTTACGACCGCTTTCTCGATCGCTTTGTAGATACCCGTATGGCCTACCATATCACCGTTGGCGTAGTTCACTACGATGAAATCGAATTTCTTCGTATTGATAGCGTCCACCAATTTATCTTTCACCTCGAAAGCGCTCATTTCCGGTTTTAAGTCGTAAGTAGCCACTTTAGGAGAAGGGACCAAGATACGCTCCTCGCTGTCGAACGGAGTCTCGCGGCCACCGTTGAAGAAGAAAGTCACGTGAGCGTATTTCTCTGTCTCGGCGATATGCAACTGAGTCTTGCCTACGTTTGCCAAGAACTCACCCAGCGTATTATTTACGTTCTCTTTGTCGAACAAGATATGAACACCCTTGAAGCTAGCGTCGTACGGAGTCATACAGAAATATTGCAAGCCCGGGATCGTATGCATACCGGCCTCCGGCATATCTTGCTGAGTCAATACAACCGTAAGCTCTTTCGCACGGTCGTTACGGTAGTTGAAGAAGATCACGACATCGCCTTCCTCGATAACAGCAACCGGCTTTCCGTTCTCAACGTGAACGATCGGCTTGATGAACTCGTCCGTCACACCCTCGGCGTACGACTCTTCCATCGCTTTTACCATGCACTCGGCTTGCTTACCCTTACCTTCGACCAATAAGTCGTAAGCCTCTTTCACACGTTCCCAACGTTTGTCGCGGTCCATAGCGTAATAACGTCCGATGATAGAAGCGATCTTTCCACCGGTAGTCTTCAGATGATTCTCCAACGTCTCGATAAAGCCCTTACCACTCTTCGGGTCCGTATCGCGGCCATCCATGAAGCAATGCACATAAGCCTTGCTGATTCCGTATTCCTTGGCGATATCCGTCAACTTCAAAAGATGCTCCAAAGAGCTATGTACGCCACCATCGGAAACCAAGCCCATGAAGTGGATCTGCTTATTATTCTCTTTCGCGTAGCTATAAGCACGTTTGATCTCCGGGTTCTCCATGATCGTATTCTCGCGGCAAGCGATGTTGATCTTCACCAAATCTTGGTAAACGATACGGCCAGCACCGATGTTCAAGTGGCCCACCTCAGAGTTACCCATTTGTCCGTCAGGCAAACCAACGTTCTCGCCAGAAGCCTGCAACTGTGAATTCGGATAAGTTTTCAACAACTCGTCCCAATAGGGAGTCGGCGTGTTAAAGATCACGTCGTCTTTACCTTTGTCACCAATTCCCCAACCATCACAGATAATTAAAAGTGCTTTTTTGCTCATGATTGCTAATTTATTATATTGATTATGTTTTTAACCTTTACGATCGCGAAGATAATCAATTCCATCGTATTATTGTTTCTCTCAATGTATTACTTTTGTGGCAGGAATGGAAAAGAATATACAAGACAAGGATTTGGGAGTCATAACGCTCCGTACCACTCCCCGGGCCACTCGATACACGCTCAAGATATCAAAAGGAAAGATAACCGCCACGATGCCACCCGGGGGAGATGAGAAACGTATGATCGCTTTTATCATGGAAAATAAGGCCCGGCTGGTAAAAGCTCTCCAAAAACATCCGGCCCGGCCCCTGCTCGACGAAAGATCGGAATTACAGGCTACGACATTCCGCTTGCGTATCGTCCGCACCGAGCGAAGTAATTTCTATATGAGACTGGAGGGTGGAGTACTGCATATCGCTTGTCCGAATGAGACTCGTTTCGAGGAGGAAGAGGTACAATCCTTACTGAAATCCATGCTGGAGAAAGCGCTCCGCCACGAGGCGAAACGGTTGTTGCCGGAACGTATCACGCTATTGGCACGGCAGCATGGATTTAGGCTGACCGGGGTGAAAATCAATAATAGCAAAACACATTGGGGAAGTTGCACTATGAAGAAAAGTATTAATTTGTCTCTTTCATTGATGCTGCTTCCTTGGCATTTGGTGGATTATGTATTATTGCATGAACTTTGCCATACTGTAGAGATGAACCATAGCGAAAGGTTCTGGAAACTGATGGATAAGGTGACGGACAATCAAGCGATCCGTTTACGAAATGAGTTGAAAAGTTATCATATGTTGTGATATGAATTAAAAAAACATCATAGGTTACAGTTGTAGAGACGGGGCGTGCCCCGTCTCCCACCGTCTGAAGGTATTCCATGTTACCATTTTAAGGGGATGAGACGGAGCACGCTCCGTCTCTACAACTGGGTAAATTGTCAGAAATTGGCTCCCACTTGCAGGATGAAAGTCCGGGGCGCGCCGACATCCATCGGACGGGCGCTATAGCGCTTGTTCAGGATATTGTTCACCAACCCTTGTACATGGATATTTTTTGTCACCTTCATTCCGACACGCATATCCATAACGAAATATCCTTTATTGTTCTCTCCCCAATAATCATGCAAGTTTCCGAATAGCATCGAACGCATATAATCCATCAGGTTAGGCTCCGCTTTCGTCCGCTCATCGACCATAAAATAATCGACTGCCAAGGTCTTGCTTTTCCAAGACATATTCGTCCCGATATTAAACTGTTTCCATTCCAGATCGAATACCCCCTTCACGGAATGTTTCTGGCGATATTTTAAATACTTGCTGTCATTCGATTTCGAACGCATCGCCATTAAGTCATCATTCGCTTCCTCCTCCGCGTTCCGTGAATCCACGTCCATATCGATCGGATTCGTATAAACATACCCCAAAGTATATGCCAGACGAGTATCACGGTTAAACTCATACACTCCCGAGGTAGACAAGTCCACCCCATAAATCTCCGCCCGTCCCACGTTCGTGAACTGAGCGCCGATCCCTAAACCGTCGCCGCTAGAGAACGCATTGAACAACTTGGAAAGCCCATCAATATAATCGAAGGTCTTATTATTAAACAGGCCGAAACGGAACTCGATCATATCCTTGTAACGGGTATAAAAGCCGGCCACATCGATAAAGCCCTTCAAATTGCCGAACTTATAGCCTTGCTTGAAACCAAGTTCGGCATTATAACCTTGCTCCGCTTTCAATTCAGCGTTCGGGAAAGCTCCCACACCTCCGATATCCTTCAGGATAAACTTCTCCGTAACGGATGGATAACGGTATCCCTGTCCGAAAGATGCCCGGATAAAACTATACTCACCCAATTCATAATTCAAGCCTCCACGGAAAACAGGTTTTACCGGAACCTTCGCCCCGAAAATCTTCGTCTCCGCTTCCCGGTAGAAATCATCGACCCGGTAATACTCCAGACGAACACCGACCGAGACGTTCAAACGATCGATAAACTTATGATCATATTGCAGGAAGGTAGCCACATTATCGCTACTATGCTGCCCGGTCACTTTCGAATCCGCATGAATACGCTCATAAGTACCTCCAACCGTGAGTTGTGAATGTTCGAACTTCTTGCTGAATTGGTAATCCAGATTATAGGAATAGGTATGATCCGTAGCCTCCGGCGCTTTTTTCTCCATCGGTTTCATGGCATCTACCAACCAAGCCCCTACGTTATTCTTATCGGGTAGCGGAGTACGTCCCATCACCCAAGAAATCAAGTCCATATAATCCGCCGAGGTAGCTGTCGGGAAAAAATGATTTCCCAGCTTGCCCAATTCAGCCATCAATCCGCTCACCTTCCCGTTCATCACCTCCGGCAAATACGGTAAGAAGGTCGGCAATAACTCGGTTTGCCAGTTTTGCGCCATATTGATAATCTCCGGGACGGATGAGATATCAAAACCCATATGATTCGTTATGTCAAAAAGAGACTTATCCGTAGTATGCGTGATGATACGGCTTCCCCGATGGAAGAAACGCCCCTTGAAACGATGAGTCGTCCCTTTTTCCGAATTCGTATAATTCAAGAAGGGATCCATATAAAATGTATTCTCACGGCGTCCCATATTCGCCAGCGGAGATTGAATATAGGGCTCCTCCGGAGAACGCCAGATAAAGAAACCGGTATAATCGTTATACAAATAATTCACGTTCACGCCATAGTTCAACCCTTGTACCCGGGGATCGTGATACGTAAGATTCCCACCGACCCGGACACGGCGATTGTAATTATCCTGCCGATACCCGTCGTCCAAGAATGTATTAGCCCCCACTGTCAAATCAAAATTCTTGATCCTACGGGAATGAGAGAGATCCAAGCCTCCATATAAAGGCGTCCCGTCTTGGCGCGGCTTTCCATACAGACCTCCTTGTACGTTCACCTGTGTTACCGGATCCAATCCGGGGCGTTTCGTTTTCACGTGAATCAAACCATTCAAGGCAGAAGAGCCATATAATACGGAAGAGGCCCCTTTCAGTACCTCTACTTGATCGACGTTCTCCATCGGGATCATATTCCAGTTTATCTCGCCGGAACCCGGAGTTAGCACCGACATTCCGTCCACCAGAATCAAGCAACGGCTACCCACGCCATAGGTCCATCCCGTACCACCGCGTACGGATGGTTGCCGGTCCGTTACGTCCACACCAGAGATATTCTTCAATACATCCGTTAAATCTTTCGGAGACTGACGGGTGATATCTTTCGCTTTCAACAGTTCCATAGAGACGGTAATATCGCTTAGCTTTTGCTCATAACGCCCGACGCTCACGACTACCTCGTCCATCATGTTTGAGTTTGTTCGTAAGGATACGTCATGTGTCAAGAACTCTCCCGGATCTACTTTCACGGGAACGCTCAACGTTTCATATCCCAGATAGCTGAAAGTCAATACCGCGTCGCCATCCGTCACTTTCAGCTCATAATAACCGTTTATATCAGACACAGTTCCTCTCGTACCCCCTTTGTCCTTATAAAAAACGTTTACCCCGGCTAAAGCTTCCTTGCTCTCCGCATCCTTAATATACCCTTTCACGTCTTGACCGAAAGAGGCATGGGTTATCAAGAGAAGAAATAATATCAATTTGTAAGTATTCTTCATATCCAAATTATATTTCGCACAAATATAAAGGTTTATTCCATACCGCTAGACAGGTATTTAAAAACAGACCAAGAAGTCCTGTAAATAGACTATACTCTTTTTATTGCGCTAAGGAGAACCGTAAACTAATACCATAGTTCGAGTTCGATGTCGGGTAAGAAGATGTGGACACGATCGGCTCATTGATCTGTAAATCATAGAACGCTCTCAATGTCAAGGCACGACTTAACCCGTAATCCGCGGAGAACTGGATGGTCTTGGCGATATTCCCGCTGGTAGCCTGCGTAAACTGATCCTCTATCTTACGGATCAACGATTGCATTTTACGGTAAGAGAAATCTAAGCGGATCGTAAGGTCATTACTGAAGTCGCGTGTCTTTTTCATTTTCAGCACTTTGTTAAACTCAGTCAACTTATATCCTACTCCTATCACGAATTCGTTGGAAAGCGCTTCCACCAATTGGTAAGAGGAAATATTCAAGCTTAAGTTACGAGTCTTGCGCAACTCAAATTTACCTGTTATATTATTCAATAAAGTAGCGTCCACACCAAACAACGGGCTGAATCCTTCCGTGATACTCACGGCCGCTATATCATAAGGAGACGACGGCGTAGGATTACCGGTCTGAATATCGCGGATATATCCCAAACCATCCTGCCCGGCATCTACCCAATCCAAGAAGGAGGAAAACGCACCCACGCTATAGGAACAACGATATTGATGACTTAACATCATGCTCTTAAAGTATTTGCGGATAACCGGTATACGGATTAAGCCATCATACGTAATACGCCAGTTCGGTAGCAGACTCTTAACGGACGGGAAGGCTGACAAGCCTACCTTATTCGGGTCCTTACCCGTATAAGCCGCCAAGAAAGCAGGTACCAATACCTCCATGGAATTCAGGCTTACGCCACCTCCTACCGCCGGATCATAAGGTTTTCCCGCCAAAGCATGCCCCGCCATAAAACCGGAGCTCGGATAAACCGTACCGGAATAGGTATCCATCAAACGCTGGGCGATCACGCTACGATGAGCGATAAATTTATCGAACGCTTTCGAGGAATAACCGTTACTAGCGTTTCCACTACCGCCGAAAGCGCTCCCCAAGGCGATCGTCGTCATCGTAAAGCTACCTCCCATCTGCTCGGGCATACCGTCTTGCATATAATAGATATCGGTACTACGGGTATCTACCCGGTTGGCGTTCAAATCAATCTTCAAGCCGGCTATAGGTTCTAGATTCGCACGGATCGTAAGGTTCTTCGCGCTATTGATCATGGCGGGAGTCGTCATATTCTCATTCTTTACCAACCAACCTCGCTCGTCCGCCTCGTCGATAAAGCTCCTTCTTACCGCTCCAAAAGCAAAACCGAGTCCCGGAGCCAAAGTTCCTGTACGCCGTTGTCCGAACATATCGCCAACCTCCGGAGCGTAACCGCTCAACATCATACCGTCTACCAACGAATATTGTATGTTTACCCGACGTACCATCATCAAGAAACGGCTACTATATTCAGCGACTTTTGTTAAGGTTCCCTCCAATGGCTGAGGACCGGGCACGATTGTCAGCTTCAAATGAGCCGTATCTTTATTCAAGATCATGACTTGGGCATAATTGATCGGCTTATATTTAATTGAATAGACTTTCCCGTCCGCTCCACGTGCCGTGATACGAACCTTCTTCGTAAACATTCCATGCTGCACGATCGTTCCACTATCCGGGCTCAATTGGATCTCTTTCTCTAGTTTCACCTCTTTCTTCTTTTTCTCCGGTTGACGAGCGCTTACCCGGGAAGAGGCCATAAACTTCTGGTTGATCTTCTTCAGATATTTATTCTTATTGTACAGTGACTGCAAATTGAAACTACCCTGCCAGTCAAATTGACGTTGGTTCTTTATTATATTACCCTGTTCCAGTTCAACACTAGCGACATTGGCTCCACGATCCCAGTTGTACGTGGCATTATAAGTCAATGAGCTGTTTACCCAGTCTAATGCCGGTATGAATTGCAATGGCATATTCCAAGTGACATTAAACGTTTGGTCATATTTCAAAGGAGTACCCAGATCACGGATACTTTGCTTCACGGAATCCTTCCATACCTGATAATCATCCGGATTCAATTTCTTATTCACTTGAACATTCGGTTCCTCGATGCGGGCATTCGTACCGGAAGTAAACGTCATGCTCAGATTATTCGTAAAGTCCCAACGCAAGCTGAAGGCACGATCCCACAAGAAATTGTGACTGAATGAGAGCAACTGGTTACCTCCATCCGTAGAACTTGTCAAATCCCTTAACTTAATCTCATAGTAATTCCGCATCATCGCCGTCTGGAAACTAATATTCGACGGGACGTAATTCAATCCGAATTGCTTGATATATTTCGTATATCCATTATTCTTCTTCAACTTCTCGAAGGGTCGGAACGGTTTCACGTAAGGCGTATAATTATAAGCGAAATTACCCCGGTAATCCTTGGTTGTCTCATATTCGGTCTCCGGATTCTTCTTACTGTTCTGGCTATAAGAGTAACCTAACGAGAAGTTCGCTGGGTCATACGGCATCGGATTCTTGCTACGGATATCCACCTTTACGTTATTGAAAGAGACGCTCTTAATAGTGGTCTGATCCAAGGAATAACTCTTGATGGAATCTTTCTCGGCTTGGGTCTCTACCGCATCCAAAGCGTCCGAAAGCTTAATATCCTCATTCAACGGATCATACTCAGGGGTTGTCGTCTCCTTCGAATAAGCATAGTAAAAAGGTATGCTAACCTTTGCTTTCTCCGGGAACAACTTACCCAATTCAATGGAGGTCGCCACACTATATTGCGAATAATCATCCATCCGACGTTCGGCCAGCGATTGGTCCAACGCACCGAAGCCGGCGGTTTCCATTCGTCCACTTACATTGACCGTACCCAAATCGGATAAAGCGACGTTCAGGTTCGCATTCGCGGCCCAACCACCTTTCTCATCGAAATCGGTCATACGAAGTTCGTTTACCCATACCTCACCGCTCTTGATATCATTCGATTTATTACGAACGCCAATCATGATCACTTTCACCTCTGCCAAGCTTGGATTACCGATGATACTAATCGTATTAAGAGGATTATTGTCATCCTTTTTCGAATAGACTTTTTGATAACTAACATTCCCCTGCCCTTTCCGTTTTTTCTCATTACGCTCCAACTTCATATTGGTCAATATCTCCAACGGAAAATTAAACTCATTTTTAAGCGGCCAAACCTTACGCTGATCCTCGCTATTATTTGTATTGTAAAGGATCGAGCTATGGGGCGTCAGCTCCAAGGGAACCTCATACTCATAATAGTTATTCTTATAATCTGAACCCAAACGAATAAATACAGAGAAATCACCATTCGACAAAGTCTTGCTCTCATCAATCGGCGCTTCCGCATGAGCGAACATTTGTAATCGTTTGTACCGACGAAGGTCATAAGCAGTAGATTTATAAACCGCACGTGCGTCCGCAGGAGATAAATCCGTTATCTTCATAGACAATGCCTGCTCGTTCTGTTGAAGCAACTGAGGCTGGCTGGAATCGAACATACGGCTAATACCCGGAGGCAACACATAGTTGACCGGCTGACGCTGCCCGTTCTCCTCTATATTTACAGAGGATACGACTATCTGTCCATCAGACTTTGGCGGAACAAGAGGATTTGACAAATCCTGCGTATAAGTACGCCAATCACCACGGACCAGTTCCAAGGTACCGAAACGCAGAACCGTAGACTTACGGAATCCTGTCATATACATACGCATGAAACGGACAGTCTTGAAATCCCGGATCGCTCCAACCCTCTTCTCGTAATCTTTAATAGGAATCTTAAACAGATACCATTTTACTTTCTCCTTATCACCATTCATCAAGGTTACTTCCGGAGTACGCTCATCGACGATGTTGTTTACACCGACCTGTAAATCTTTTGGACGGAGAGAGATCTTGTACTCAAAATATTTCTCTGTCTCATTCAACGTATTATCGCCATTGATATCTTCCACATCCGGTGTACTCTTTCCGGCTGTAGCATATCTTTGATCGGATTCTTGTGAGTTTCCCTCCGTACCGTTATATCGTTTATAACGAGATAAAATATCCAATTCTTTCGAATCGTAATCATCCCCACGGAAATAGTGATAATTATCCCCGGCAGGATCGTTAAATGGAGAAAATGGATCATCCATCATCTTAGAGATGGTCTCACCGGATAGTTTCGCCCTCAATTTATTCAAATAATCCGCATACGTAGGGAAAGTCAGCTCCTCTTCCGTAGAAAGACCGTTCAAACCGACATCTTGCAGCTCACGATTTTGGGCATCAAACGCATATCCCGTACTTTGCGTGCGAGGCACCTTACCCCAAACAGTCGTATCAACTTTCGACATATCACCATCTACGGGCATACCATTCTCAAAGAATTTTCGCTCATCTTTCAAGATGTCCTCGGAAATCTCACCCAAGTTAAAATATAAGTCACCACCCTCGGCTGTCTCGTCCTCAAGATACGGGTCTAAAAGCCAGAATTCGATATATTCATAATTGGCAGATTCCAAATCGCTAGGCTCGATCTTGCGCATTACACCACCCCAACGTTTTTCCGGATTACCCAACGTACCGTCCGAGTTTACATTTTCCGCATCTAGGTTATACGGACCACGCTCATTCGGGTAAAAAGCGAGGTTCAATACAGGCAAAGTCGTATTATCATTGGTTCCCAACTCTTTATTCGGGAAGATCTCTTTATAACTGACTCCACGGGTATAATGATTCGATAAATCATCATTCGTAAGATGTCGAGGACGGGAAGAGGAACTCTTACGTGTGAAGATACCGTCTACCGTATACCAAGCCAACAAAGCTCTGTTTTTACCATAAGCGATATCATTCACTTTTTCCGCTTCCGGAAATTTAGGATTCGAGTCTTCATAGGGGGTACTCGCCAAGTTCCAAGCATACGGGTTCAAAAGATCCATACCACTTTGTGTAGACTCGAAGTCATCTAAATAAGAGTAACCACCCGTATATTGATTCTCATAATGTCCCGCTATTAAATGAGCGAATTCCGCGTTGAATGAGATCTGGCTAGGTTTGGTCAATGTCAACAAGGGTAACTTATCAAATACATTTGTCAACCACTGGCTCTCCGCTTTATAAGAGGTATTCAAGCCCCATAAAGTATTTTTGATAGACTCATCTCCCAAAGTGGTTTTTACCGTAAGAGGCATTTCCGACATATGCATAACCGTGGCTCCGACCATGAAGTCTTTATTGAACTGGTAATTCAAGTCTAACCCGATCATCGTCTTTCGCTGCATATTAAAAGTAGACTGATTCTCCAGAGATACGCTAACGGGTGTTCCACTAGATATGATGCTCTCATTCAAGATCGTCACACGTCCTAAGCTGTAATCTACCGTATAATCCACATTCTCGGTCAGTGTAGCTCCTCCCGCCGTGACACGTACGGATCCACGGGCTACGTTAGTAGCTCCCAAGTCGATCTCCGAGCCCGACGAGGCTTTATACTCACCACTTAAAAGGAATTTATTTTTCTCGGCGATCTGACGGGCAACGGTTAATGTCGAGTCATACAACTCTTGGAATACATATTTACTAGCATAGGCATTACCTACTTTCTCCCGTAATTTCGAGCCGAAAGGTTGTACGCAGGGGAATATAATCTTACCGGTCTCCGCCTGTATCGTATAACCGTCAATAAAATCGAAGAAGCCATCCGGATTCGGATTGTCATAGGTATCCAAGCGATCCAGCCCTAATACCCGAATCAAAATTTGATTCGCGCAATTACCTTCCGGAAGATAGTTTACATACGTACCGGTAGAGTCGCTTTGATAGGTTACGTTCAGTTTGAACTTTTCTTTCTGTACCGAATAAGCACCCAATGAGTATACGTTCTTCATCATCAAGTCCCAAAACATCATATCCGGCGACATCGTGATGCCCTTTAGCAACTTCACATAAATACAGTCGCTCGTATTCTCTTTATTATCCGTAGAGAATTCACCGACTTGATAGGTCTTGCCATTATAGATAAAACTAAAAGCGACACCCAATACCTCATCAGCCTGTAACTGAGTCCTCAAAGAAATATAACCCAATTTCTTGTTTAATGTATACTCAGACGACTCTAGCAAACGGGCACTCTCGATTTTCTCAAAATCCCGTCCTCCCTCCATGGAGCCTTTCAACGCATCATTAACCATACTTATCTTTCGGGCATCCGTAAATTGAGTGGTTAAAGTCGTATATAAGTTATTTGCTGAATTATTCGGACGCCTATCCGTTCCGGAAGGCATCACCAACGCTGTATTACCGATATTTCGAGATTCATTTTCTCCCAAATCGGTGAAAGCTACGATATTGCGGGACTGGTCATAATTACCGCGTTTATTGGTTACCCACACTTCTATCTTAGAGATCTCGATACCGGAGGTGACAGTTGGCAAAGATTCCATAAACTTATCATAGTTATCATAGAAGTAATGGCCCAAGAAAAAGTGACGGTTCTCGTCGTATTCATCCACCTTGATCTCGAAGGGCTTCGTCTGCACGCCCCCTTTTGAGCTAACCGTCTTGGATTCAGATTCCTGCTGGGCAAACAAGGCGTTCACTCGCAACTTGCCAAATTGTAAATCCGCTTTCATACCAAATAAAGCCGCACCTCCATTAATCAAGGAGTTGCTGGTATTCATGCTCACGTTACCGGCTTCCAACGATTTGATAATCTCATCCTCCTCGCCCGTATACGCCAACTTCAATTTCTTGGAATCGAAATCAAAAGAGGTCTCGGTATTGTAATTCATTCCGAAATTCACCTTGCTACCCACCGAGGCTTGTACATTCAACTGCACACTCTCGTCAAAATTGAAGAAAGTACGTTTACGGGAACGCTCCGGAAGAGAAGGATCATTATTCTTATTCGTCTTCAATCCCATCGTGATCTCGGCCGAACCTTGTGTCCTTACACGTACTCCACCGGGGCCGAAGATACGTTCCGCCGCACCGATATTAAACTGCATATCGGTTAAGTTAAACTGTTTATTCGTAGCTTTTTGGAATTCTTCCTCGTTCTTTTGACGGAAATAGGAACGAAGTGATTGTTGCATAGAATAATCTTGGTATTCCGCTGGGGTTAAACTCATCGGCGTACCAATCTCCATATCGCCTAATTTCGTACGGACAATATACGTATTCGTCTTTAAATCATACTCAATCGTAGTCTTGACATTCTCCGGATCACGCAAATCGGCAGGTGATTGTTTCACGATATCTTGATATTCCTCCGGTGTAGTTTTAGCTACCGGATAACGGGGAGGGATCGTATCCTCCGGAGCTTCCAGCAACTCCAATTCCGGCAAAGATGATGTATACGCAAGGTAATCAGCATTCAGCGAATACAAGCCGACACCAAACAATAATACAACGATCCATATGGAATATTTCAGTATTCGTTTTCTCATTTTCTCATTTAATTGTCAATTGTTAATCGTTAATCCTCAATTGTCAATTATCAAAGCATTCTAAGCGCAGTTTTAATTACTTGTTCCACAGCTAAAGTGGGCGAGCCTTTCAAAATAGCGGATACCGCTTTTTGCGAAGCCGCTTTCTGGAAACCCAGCATAACCAATGCGGCTACGGCCTCCTCGGTTACCGCTCCATTAGAGACTGATGCCTCCGGCAAGTTTCCGGCCATACTCTCCATAGGTTTCACCTTATTTTTCAAATCTACCAAGATACGCTGGGCCGTCTTCAAACCAATCCCTTTCACGGCAGTCAACGCAGCCTCATTCTTCGAACCGATCACTTGAACCAATTCGGCTGGCGGTAGAGAAGAAAGGATCATGCGTGCGGTATTCGGTCCCACTCCGGAAACGGAAGTAAGCAAAAGGAACAACTCCCTTTCGATTTTCTCGGCAAAGCCAAATAGCAAATGAGCATCTTCCCGGATTACCTCATATATATATATTTTTCCGGTAGTCTTGTTCCCAAACGCACTATATGTATTCAAGGATATATTCAGCTCGTAGCCTATACCACCACACTCCAAAATCATACGTGTAGGTGTAAGTTCCACGATTTCACCCTTTATATATTCTATCATCTATATATCTTTTTAATATTCCGTACCTATTATAACGCAAAATTAATCAAAAACGTATATCGGGTTACCATTCTTTTCCCGGATAAGGAACCTTAAAGGTTTCAAAACAACCCCGATCCTGCAATGTCACATAACATTGACGATGATCAGGTCCTCCAAATGTTAAGTTAGACGGCTGTTTTCCTGTCAATTGAATCTCTTCAACTAAATCTCCTTGCGGATTTAACAAAGCTATAGTACCCTTATCATAACGGCAAATATAAAGATTTCCTTTCTCGTCACACTTCATACCATCCATACCGTACCCCTCAAACGTATGAAATAGACGTTTATTCCTTAAAGTACCATCCGGGCATATATCATATACCCAAACTTTTAATTGGGCAGATTCATTCACGTACAAGCGTTTACCATCCTCACTCACAGCGATGCCATTAGTCGTTCCCATATTCGTCTCCAACAAGGAGACTTTCGCATCCGGGGTAATCAACCAAAGTTGGCCTTTCTGATTCGGCCAGTCCGGGTCACTCGCATAGATATTTCCATTGGGGGCGAATACGATATCGTTTGGTTGATTCATCTTTGGCTCATGAGCGAATACACTGATCTTCTTAGATTTCATATCCACTTTTAAGATATTATGCCCTGTATAATCCGCCACGTACATATTTCCGTCTTTCCCGAAGCGGATACTATTCCCGGTAGATCCTTCCGGCAAAGTAAGAAAACAGTCATGGCTACCATCCGGGCGTACGATACCGATCGTCCCTTCTTTCTCATAATTTACGGCGTATAAGTTTCCTTCGCAATCTACAGCCGGACCTTCTATTCCGGAAGTGAACGTATGCTCCGGCATCCAATCCGTTACTTTCAATACATTCTGGGCATTTAAAGAAACTCCACAATACAGAATACCACACAACAGACTAGCAATGAACCGTATACTTTTCATATTCAATAATTTTACTGTTTCCAAAAACCGGGGACTAATATCGTTAATACCGTGAATATTTCCAAACGCCCTGTTAACATCAAAAAAGACAAAAACCATTTCGACACCGTGGGGACATCCGCAAAATTACTTACCGGGCCAAGCGTTCCCAAGCCGGGCCCTACGTTACTTATAGCAGAAACAGCGGCGCCAATCGCCTCCGAAAATCCCATCCCATCCAAAGATAAAGCCAAACAGCTCACCACGATTAACGTAATATAAGCGAACACAAAAGCTAACACACGGTGTACGATATCACCAGATACGACATGCCCGTTCATTCGTACCGGAATCACCGCATGGGGATGTGTCTGTTTCTTAAATTCATTGGAGAGATTCTTCGTTAAAATAACGAAGCGTCCCATCTTCAAGCCACCGCAAGTAGAACCGGCGCATCCACAAATAAACATCAAGATCAATGCGATAAACCAGAAAAACGGTCCCCAAGGAATATAGTCATCCGTAGCGAATCCACAGGTAGAAACCAAGGTCACCACTTGGAAAGCCGCCTTACGGAACGCATTCTCTACATCCGAGGCGAATCCAAGGTACAAGATCCACACCATGACAACGATAATGGCACTTAAAACAAAAAAGAAAAACCAGCGAAACTCCTCATCTTTAATCAATTTCTTCACATTTCCATTAAAACAGAAATAAACCAATGTCATATTGGTAGCTCCGATAAACATGAAAATAGTTATTACATACTCTATATAAGAGGAATTCCAATAAGCGATACTCGCGTTTTTGGTTGAATATCCACCAGTAGATATAGCCGTGAACGCATGATTTACCGCATCATACAAACTCATCGGTCCGGCCCATAAAAGGCCGACTAAAAAAAGTGTCAGAAAAACATACACCCCCCACAGGCGTTTAGCGACTTGCGTAATACGAGGACGAAAACGTTCATGGGTTATACCGGGCGTTTCGGCATCAAACATCTGCGAGGCACCACCTCCGAAAATAGGCATCAAGGCCACGGTGAATACGACCATACCGATACCTCCCTGCCACTGTGTAAGACTCCGCCAGAATAAGATACCTTTAGGCAACGCTTCTATATTCGTTAAAATAGTAGAGCCTGTAGTCGTAAATCCGGACATGGTCTCGAAAAAGGCATCGGTCACATTATCTATATATCCTCCAATATAGAATGGTAACATTCCAAATAAAGAGAATAAAATCCATGTCAATGTCACGATCAACATTCCTTCCCGCCGGCCGGCCGAGTGTTCATTCGCCTTAAAGCCCATAGAGTAGAACAAAAAACCGGTCCCGAATAAGATTCCGCTTGAAATAAGAAGCGGATATACATCACTCCCCCGATAAAGGAAGGCTACGACGGTAGCAGCCAGCATAAAAAAAGTCTCAAGGATGAACATCATCCCTAACATCTTTACTATAAAACGTACGTTCAACATAACTATCAACTAGTTAAAGTAGTCCTCCAGCTTACGCATAGCCGTATCCAAGCAGAATACGACAACATGATCGTATGCCTGTATCTGAGTATCACCCTTGATCATCATAGGTTCACCGTCACGAATCAACCCACCGAGAGTCATATCTTTCGGCAGACGGAGATCCTTGACTTGTTTCTTGGTAATCTTTGAATCCGGTCGAGCCACCAACTCCGCTACATCCGCATTCGCAAAGGTCAAACATTTCACGTTAGAGACATCCGCATCCAGAAGAAATTGATAGATATGGCTGGCCGCTATCAGCTTTTTGTTGATAACCGAACCAATGTCCATACTTTCCGCCAATTGGATATAATCAATATTCTCAATCTTAGCGATTGTCTTAAACACACCTAAACGCTTAGCGGCCAGACATGCCAATATATTCGTGCTGGAATTTTCCGTCAAAGCTATAAAAGTCTGCGCATCCTTGATGCCTTCTTGCATCAACAAATCAGTATCACGGCCGTCTCCGTTTATAATCAAGACATTACTAGGCACTACCTCAGCAATTCGATGACTTTTCTCTTTATTAGCCTCAATTACTTTTACCCGGATGTTATTAGGTAAATATTGGCAAGCACGGATAGCGATACGGCTTCCTCCCATAATAATGACCTTCTTTACTTCCGGATCTTTCTTTCCGGCCAGTAAGCGCACATCCTCTATATGAGATCGGGTCGTCGTAAAGAACACGATGTCACCAGACTCTATCCGGTCCGTACCACGGGGGATTATCGTCTCGTTCTTTCGCTTAATAGCGACAATATGATATAGCTTCTGCTCATTTAGCAATTCGGCCAATACCCGGTTCACCAAACGGGAATTATCCCGAACTTTAACACCTATCAGAATTAAAGCTCCACCAAACAGCTCCCAATATTGGCGTGTCCACGGACGGCGTACAGCTGTCACGATCTCCTTAGCCGCCAACATCTCAGGGTAAATCATCGAGTTGATTCCCAGTTTCTCGAACAGCTCTTTATTTTTAGGCAATAAATATTCGTAATTATTGATTCGGGCCAACGTACGATGCGCTCCCAGATTATGGGCCAACATACAAGCCGTCACATTGGTAGTCTCCTCGGGAGTAACACTTACGAACAAGTCCGCTTTCTTGATCCCCGCCTCCTCCAAGTCTCTAAGCGAGGTCGGATTCCCGACCATAGGGAGAATCTCCATGCTAGATTTTGAGAAATTCAGCCGTTCCTCATTCGGATCCATCAAAATGATGTCCTGATTCTCTTGAGATAACATTTTCGCTAAATGTGTACCTACTTCTCCCGCACCGGCTATGACAATTTTCATATTTTATTAATTGACAATAATCAATTCTCCTTTTTCAACTGTTTCGCGATGCTCTCGGCATCCATACCACATAATTGATACAGTTCCGGTATAGAACCATGCTCGATAAACGCATCCGGCACTCCGATACGCTTTACATGAGGCGTATAGCCATTGTCTGCCATAAACTCAAGGACAGCGCTACCAAAACCTCCTTTTATCACTCCATTCTCTACCGTAATAATACGGTTATATTTCTGCCCGATCTCATGCAACAGCTCCTCATCCAACGGTTTCAAGTAGATCATATCGTAATGGGCTATCGATACCCCCTCTTCTTTCACCATCTCGATGGCTTTGATTACCTCGTTTCCGATCGGTCCGATAGAAAGTACGGCGATATCATCCCCGTCACGCAACTTTTTCCCTTTTCCTATAGGCAATACTTGCATCTCGTTACGCCAATCTTTCATCTCCCCCTTACCTCTAGGGTAACGGATTACGAACGGGCCATCAAAAGCGGCATAGCCTGTATACATCAAATTCCGTAAATCCAACTCATTCAATGGGGAAGCGATTACCAAATTCGGTATCGGACGAAGATATGCTAAATCAAACACGCCATGATGTGTAGCTCCATCCTCTCCCACTAATCCCGCACGATCCAGACAGATCACCATATGTAGTTTTTGCAAAGCTACATCATGGATAACCATATCATACGCACGCTGCATAAACGAGGAATACACGTTGCAGAAAGGTATCATTCCCTCCTTTGCTAATCCGGCAGAGAAAGTTACGGAATGTCCTTCCGCAATTCCCACGTCAAACGCACGATCCGGGAAGGCTTTCATCATATAAGTCATCGAGCAACCGGAAGGCATAGCCGGAGTTACGCCTACAATACGCTCATCTTTCTCCGCAAGCTCTACCAATGTATGACCGAACACGTCTTGATATAATTGAGGTTCATCTAATTTACGAACGATAATACGCTGGCCGGTTTCCTTATTGAACTTTCCGGGAGCATGCCATTCCGTAGCGGACTCTTCCGCAGGTTTAAAGCCTTTTCCTTTTTTCGTTTTGATATGCAACAGCTTAGGGCCTTGCATATCTTTTATATCATTCAATACCTTCACCAGATAATTTACATCATGCCCATCCACCGGACCGAAGTAACGGATGCTGAAGCCTTCAAATAAATTATGTTGCTGGGTAAGCAATGCTTTAAGGCTATTGTTAAAACGTAAGATGTTTTCCCGGCGATCGTTATTGATGAGCTTGATCTTCTTTAAGCCTCGATACACATCGTATCTCATTTTATTATAGGCTTGACTCGTCGTTATATCCACTAAATACTGGCTAAGACCACCTACGCTATGATCTATCGCCATATCGTTATCATTCAGGATAATCAACAAATTATTAGGGTTGGCAGACGCATTATTCAACCCCTCGAAGGCGAGTCCTCCGGTCATAGCGCCATCCCCGATCACGGCGATCACATGGCGATCCAGTTCCTTCTTCAAGGCCGAGGCTACCGACATACCCATCGCCGCAGAGATAGAATTTGAGGCGTGTCCGGCGATAAAAGCGTCATACTCGCTTTCCGCAGGATTAGGGAATCCGCTAATTCCTTTAAACTTACGGAGCGTATGGAAAATATCTTTCCTTCCTGTAAGTATTTTATGTCCGTAAGCTTGATGCCCGACATCCCAGACAATACGGTCATAGGGGGTATTGAATACATAATGAAGGGCGACTGTCAGCTCTACCGTACCAAGGCTTGCACCTAGGTGACCGGGATTCTCAGACAAAACATCGATAATATATTGACGCAAATCGGCACATACCTGCTCCAACTTATCCTGTGACAAATGTCTCAAGTCTTCCGGAAAATGAATGCTATCCAATAGGTGTTCAACTTTGCTTTCAGCCATGTCTGCTAATTTTTCTGGCAAAAATACAGAATAAACGGCATATATAATAGTATTGTCCTGTCATTTCTTAGACAAGGGGGAAATCCATATTGATTTTAACAGCTAAATCCTATAAAATTTCATAGTTATGTTTTTTTCAAAACATAGTTATGAGTTGTGAATTTCATAACTATGAATTTTTCAAGTTATAATATAGTCATGAAATAACACCATTTGGAAATAAAAATAGCCCAACCACACCAAATTTGATCTCTTAAAAAGCACAATAAGTCTAATATTTCCAAACTATTACCTATACACCTAATAATCAACATACAATAAAATCGTATCTATCCAAACTCCGATTAGTATCCATAGTATTTTGAATTTCACATAATACTAATCGCTATTTCTATGGATAGTAAAGCAGGCTACAATGAAGCCTATTTTCAAGAAATATACAATAAACAGAATGGCTCCCGGCTGATTAATGATACGTTTAGTGGTAAAACATGTACATAGATACGTTTTCAAGTAAAGACTCGTATATGGTACAGTTGTCCAAATAAAAAAGAGCTGTGCTTCCTATTTTACCGAGAAGCTTAACAGCTCTTTCTTCTTACAAAACCTCTTAATTTTTTATTCCAAGGTAAAGCTACCGGTCAAGTGTCCCAACCGATGTAACAACACAACCTGATACTGGCCATTTGCTTCTCCCGCTAAAGAGAAAGAATAAGTTCCACCTGCCTCTGAAGAAACAACATCTTCATAGACTTTCACTCCTTTATCATTCATGACACATACGGTCAAGTTTGATAAAGCATCTTCAAAGCTCAAGGAAAGGATGTCTCCTTCGATTGATACTACTGGAGGACGATTTGTATCAACGGAACGATAATACTCATCATCCCAACGACCTTCTGTAGGGATAGTGTCACCGAATAAAGGATGAATCAAACACAATGCAAATAATAATGCAATTAAAGTAAGTCTCTTAATTTTCATAATCTGATGTTTATAAATTGTGAAGCAAACATATGATTCATTTTTCACAAATCTGCATTACTTTATTGCACAAATTATGCACATCCTTAAAAATCTCGAATAAATTTATCAAATTTCTCAGAAGAACCTTTATCCGTTGTATATATTTTTTCATAAAGCCGCTTACGTATCATTGACACATTAGTAGGTGTCGTTACTATTAACATTGCAATAGTAGCAGGAGGAACATTTGACTTCACTAAACAACTAACTTTTAGCTCTATAGGGGTTAATTTTGAAACAAGCCCCATCAATCTATGAGTAAAATTATTATAGGTCTTATCTAGAGCATCAAATAATTCAGCCCAATCACAATCTCTAGGTCTCCACTCTTCTTTTATATGGAAACGATAATAAATATCAGAAACCACAAAACGCTCCACTAAAAGTTTATTTTCTGTTTTAGCAAACAATAAATTCTGATTTTCAATTTCTAGCCGTTGCTTCCTCAAAGTAATGAGTTCTTTCTCTTTCTCATCATAAGCAATAGAAGATACATGCAATCTCTTTTCTAAATCGGCGATGAGTCCTTCATTCTTTTCTATAAGAATTTTATCTTCATGTTGTTTTCTCAACAATTCTGCTAACTTCTCACGTTGTTCTAATATACTCATTTTCTTCCTCTTAAACTTAGTATAAACAAAAATGGCAAACAATCCAAAAACAATAGCAAGTATTATTGCAACTATGCTTACTATTAGGAAATTAATTTTAGCTCTATTAAATGCTATCGTAGTTTGAAAAAGTTTTGACTCTGTTTGATGATAATTGAATAAGTCTTGCTCTCTTCTAAATGATTCTGTTTGTCTTATTAGCATTAAAGAATCACGTAATTCTTCATATTTGGATTGTCTTAGCACATACTCTTCCCATCGCTTACAACCTTTAGACAATTGAGATAAATGATAATAAGCACCAGCTCTAGTAGACAGCCTTGTACTAACTAAACCTTTTTTCAAATAACAATCCGCTGAATCTAAATGAGACGTTTTCAAATACAATTCTCCTAGCGTTAAATAAATTGGATATAATTGTTCTTGACTCGCAGGATAGCTCAAGGCCATTTGGATATTATCAAAAGCTTTCGAATATAAACCTAAATCTAAATAGACTCCACCTAACTCATTATATATAGAACGTTTTGTAACTTCGTTCCCAAAGCTTAGTGCTTTTTCGTAATAAAAAACTGCACTATCCTTTTTATGTATTACAGAAAAGACTCTTCCTAATCCTCTCAAAACAAAAGACTGCCCTACTGTATCACGTAGAGTTTCAAAATATTTTAAAGCCTTTTTTTGAAAAACTAAAGATTTCTCGTAAACCTGTTGATCAGTATATAGCATACTAATACTATTGCACAAGCGCCCTAATAGAGCATAATCATCTATCTTATCTTCCTCTCGTAACGCTTTCAAATAATAATCTTGCGCATGAAGTGCATCACCTAGATCTTGGTTTATTCTCCCTCGATAATACCAAGCTTTTGCTTTTCTTTCCCAATCTTCGGTTTTATCAAAGTATTCGACTGCTATTGTAATCAATGAATCTGAAGTAGGCTTGACATAAGTCTTATTTTCAGCTTCTGTCAAAAGTAGGTAGTACATAGCACGATCCTTTTCTGAAAGATCATTTACATCTTGTATTGTTGATAGCAATGTTAAAACGCTATCGGGATGTTGGGACATTATCTTTTCCGCATGTTCATATAGACCTGAGTGATGGCTACATGACATTAGTCCAGTAATAAAGAACAGAAAAAAGACGTATAGATTGTTTTTCATACTCTGTAACATTTTTATTTTCCACAAATGTAAGTAAAATCTCTAATCCTAAAAGTCTTGATTTTTACTGAATTAGACACACACGAGGATTTACGGGTATTTGTATTCCTCCATCTGTTTTGAAAATCAAAACGGATCAAACACCCCGCAGATAAGAAGTAAGTTTAAACTCTTTTACCTTTTAAATACACACAGAAGCACTAGAATACGCAGGATTACCCTAGTATTAGGGCAACAAAGACAACGCAAGAGAATGAATCTTGCCATTGCTGGCAACTACCTGCTCACCAGAAACCCAGTTCTCTCCGCCATTGAAATCCGATATTTTTCCTCCGGCCTGCAATAAAATCAAGGCACCAGCAGCCACGTCCCAAGGGCCTAAAAAGGCCTCTATACGGGCATCAAAACGTCCTGCTGCCACATAACACAGTTCAGCGGCGGCAGATCCCATCAAACGGGTACCTCCCGCAAAACCATACAACCTATCAACCAAATGACCGGCTACCGGACGATAAGCATCAGAGTTATAAGGGAAACCCAATGCGATAAATGCCTTATCCAATACTGATACATCCGATACATATATCTCATTCCCATCCAAGTAAGCCTTACCACCTTTCACTGCATAAAAACACTCGTCCCTACACACCTCATAGACTACTCCTAACAATAACTCCTTCCGATTTCTTAAAGCGATACTCACGCAATAAGGCGCAATATCATGAATATAGTTTGAAGTGCCGTCCAATGGATCGATCACCCAACAATATTCCTCATCAGTCAAACTTCCAGAGCCTTCCTCCGCGATAAAACCAGCCTCAGGTAGCAAAGTAGACAAAGCCTCTATGATCTGTCGTTCCGATTCTTTATCCACATAAGATACATAGTTATGAGCACTTTTTTCCTCCACTAAGTTCCGGTCAAACTTTCGGCGTTCTTCTTTTAAGAATGTCGCAGAAGCACGAGCTATTTCTCGAACCTCCTTACACAAATAGGCTAAATCTAATTCCATACCGTTCATTTTATTTTGGCAAATGTAATGATTTCCATTTATAGTAATCTCATTTTAGCGACAAATGAGACCACATAGAAACGTAAAAATAATACCTATTACGAATTTGCCCTAAAACTCTGCCTTTAAGAAATATTATATTATCTTTGTGTTATGTTCAGCTAAAAAGATTGAGCTATGAAAACAATACATTATCTTTCAATCATCATCTTATCATTCAGCAGTCAAATACTTTTGGCACAGAATGATACTTTAGTCGGTGTATTGCGTGACATCAGCGATAAAATAATCAAACGCTATCCGGTCACGCTAGGCAGTCAGAATCCGATCACCGTGAAAACGAACAAACATGGCGTATTCACCATCCCGGGGGCTAACCTGAATGATACCTTGTTCGTCACTATTAAGAAAACAAGAAATGTAGTCAAAGTCCCAGTCAACGGATACAATTATATAACCATTACTTTAGAGAATAGCACATTCAACGCAGAGCGTAGTTTTGAACCGGATGAGGCCCTGAAAGAAATTATGGAAAGGGAACGAAACAAAATAGTAAGCTCAAGCGTTATGAATAAAGAAGAGATACAGAAAACCGGATGCCGGGATCTCTATTGCCTGCTACGAAGGATGAGTGGCATAACATTCGCCGATGGTTCCGTACGCATCCGTGCGAGCGTTTCCCTAAACAGTCCTAGTGACCCGCTAGTAGTGGTAGACGGTATACCGATGGACCTATCTGTTCTAAACACGATTCCCGTCGAAGATGTCTCGGAATTAAAAGTATTGAAAGACGCAGGTGAATACGGGGTGAGAGGCGCGAACGGAGCGATCGTCATAAAAACAGGCAAATAAACAAATAAGAAAAAGAGAAACGTATCAACATGAGAGTATGGATTAAACGGATAGGAGTGATATGCCTAATACCGATCGCATTGGTATTGTTACTCTCTATATTACTATATATACCTCCTTTCCAAAACTTCGCGGTACGGAAAGCGACCGAATACGCGGGAAAAGCGACTGGTATGCAAATCGGGATCGAGCAGATTAGGCTATCTTTCCCGTTAGACCTTACGGTTAAGGGTGTCGAGGTCGTAAATCCTCCCGCCGATACCTTGTTGAGTTTACAGAGCTTGACGGTACGGGTTCGTGCCCTTCCTCTTTTGCGGAAGCAAGTATTGGTAGAGGCGATCGACCTCCGGAACGTAAAGGTTAACACCGGGACTATGATTGAAGGTATGGAAATCAAAGGATTCTTGGGAAAGCTTTACCTGCACGCCGATCGTATAGACCTGTCCGAGGAGAAAGCTACATTTAATACCGTAGATTTATCCGATACCGCCATTACCCTTCTATTAAATGATTCAACCTCGAAAGAAGACACGACTTCCACACCTCTGAACTGGGTACTCAAGCTGGATAAAATTAGTTTGGACCGGGTAGCCTTCGCCCTACAAATGCCCTCGGATTCCTTACGCCTTACGGCTTTCGTAAATAAAGCCAGGCTAAATAACGGCCTCGTAGATCTTGGAGCGGAACAATATAAGGCGAGAAACTTTGACATAACGAATTCTACATTCGCTTATGACGGGAATTACGCGACACCCGAGCAAGGACTCGATTTCTCCCATATTAGTTTAACGAACCTGAACACTTCTATCGATTCCATCTTATATCAAGGAAAAGAAATAAACGCCCACATCAAGGAATTCTTCGTGGAAGAACGTTCCGGCCTTAAGGTTTCGGCATTAGCAGGAAATGTCCGGAGTGACCATGAACAGATAGACGTACCGGACCTACTTCTCCAGACACCAAATTCCGAAGTGAGATTGACAGCGACTATCCCTTGGAGCTCCCTCGAGGATCATCCGCAAGGTAGCATGAAAGCCCTGTTAAACGCCTCGTTGGGGAAAGAAGATTTATTGATAGCAGCAGGTTCCCTTCCGGAGGATTTCAAGAAAGCCTATCCGGACAAGCCTCTCGCTATTACGGCTGGCGTAGAAGGCAACCTCTCCAGTATACGTATCACACAAGGCGATATCATGCTGCCGGGAGCGTTTCAGATGAACGTCACGGGTAGCATGGAGTCCGTGACAGATAGCATCCGGCGAACCGGTGAGATTCAGTTAAAGGCTAGATCCGGTAATCTGGACTTTTTGCTGGCGATGCTTCCCGCCTCCCAACGGGATCAATTTGCCATTCCGGCAGGCATTCAGTTGAAGGGGGAAGCTACAGTCGCAAATCAAGAATACCGCACCGAGCTTGTTCTTACCCAAGATAAAGGCATAGTAGGTCTGACCGCCCGCTATAATCCGGTGCAACTGGCTTATGAGGCTAATTTACGGATAGACAGTCTGGAACCTACCCATTTCATGCCCAAAGACTCTCTATTTTGGCTGACCGCCTCTGTTAAAGCAGAAGGCCGGGGCACAGACCCTTTCTCTGAACGTACATGGGCCAAACTGGACGGTAAGATATCGGATATACGCTACGGCGCCTCATCGGTATCAGACGTATCCATCGATGGCTCTCTGGAAAAGAACTTACTGAAAGTGGATCTGCTTAGCAAATACCCGTTGGCGAAAATGGATGTCTCCTTAAACGCGACCCTCCACAAGCACGAGGTGAAAGCGATGTTGATAGCGGATGTAGAGAACATGGATTTACAGGGTATGCACTTAATGGCAAATCCTTTCGCCACCTCTTTCCAGCTCTTCGCCGAGGCAGAAAGTAATCTGGATGAAGATAACACGATCGACGTTACGTTAGGAAACTGGGAGATCGTCACCCCGAAACAAAGCTTCAAGCCGAAAACGCTTACCTTGCATGCCCGGACGGATATCGATACCACCCGTGTGTCTTTCCACGCCGGGGATTTAGGGATCATCCTCACGGGTAATGATTGCATACACCACATCACGGATAAGTTGACTAAGGTATCGAACGATATCACCCTCCAATTGGAACGGGACTCGACAGTCAATCTGGAGATCCTTCGCCCGCTCCTTCCCGATATGTACCTCGAGGTACGGGCAGGACAGGACAATCCGATCTACAACTATCTCCAATCCTATTACGTAGATTTCAAGAGCATCGCCATGAACGCCTATACCTCACCGGAAACGGGTATACGCATGGATGCCTCCATTTACGATCTGGCACGGGATACGATGCAGATCGATACCATCCGGGCGGAGATGCACCAAGATTCGCTCGGACTGCTCTATAGCGCCCAAGTGATCAAGAATAAATACAGGCAGCAACAACCTTTCAGCGCCGGGCTGGACGGACAAATACGTTATGGCTTCGGCGACGCCCGCCTTTATTTCAAGGACGGGAAAGGCGAGACCGGCTTGTTGCTCGGAATCCGGGCCGATAAGATACAGAACGGGGTCAAGTTCCATCTCTTCCCCGATGACCCGATCATAGCGTTCCGCCCTTTCAAGCTGAACCCGGATAATTACGTCACGGTACGCAGCATGAAGGATATCGAGGCGAACTTACGACTCAGCGGAGATGATAACGCCGCCCTGTGGATACACTCCCAAGCGGAAAGTGACGAGATGGAGGAAGTCCACGCCGAGTTGAACCAGATAGACCTCGGGGTTATCTCCAATGCGTTCAGTTATATCCCGCCGATGAAAGGTATATTGAACGCCGATTTCCAGTACGCTCCTTCCGACTCGGCCTTCATGGTCGTGGCGGATATGAACATTGATGATCTGTATTATGAGAACGAGCGGGTCGGCGAACTCATGTTCAACGCTGTCTATCTACCTTTAGAGCAAGGGAACCATCAAGTGGATATGCACCTTTTCCGGGATCGGAAAGAGGTGAGTGCCATTACCGCCTTATACCAGATGGGCGAGACCGACCATATCAGCGGTACGATCGACTTCATGCACTTCCCTCTGGATATCGCCAACCCGTTCATCCCGGATGATATGGCGAAAATGGGCGGAGACCTCGACGGTACGCTCGCTATCAGCGGACAAAGCGACAAGCCCATGGCCGAGGGGTATCTGATTCTCGATACCGCCTCCGTTTATGTAGGCGCCGCAGGCTCTACCTTCCGTTTCGACGATAAGAAGATAGAGATAAAGAATAACCGGATCGTGTTCGATCAATACGGTATTTACGCATACAACAAGAATCCGTTTATCATCAACGGAGAAGTGGATTTCAACGATTTATCCCGCATGACCGCCAATCTGAAACTAACGGCGAATAACTTGCAACTGCTGAACGTCAAGCGAAACGAGGAAAGCCTTGTCTACGGAAAGCTGTTCGTCAACCTGAATTCTACCGTACGCGGGCCGTTGGATGCCTTGACCATGCGAGGGGACTTGCAATTATTGGGCGGGACGAACATCACTTACGTGCTCAAAGATTCCCCGTTGACCGTGCAAGACCGTATGTCGGATATGGTAACCTTCACCTCTTTCACGGACACCTTACGTCGGCGCATGCCTCGTAAGCCCCCGTTGCCGATGGGGGGCATGGACATGTTGATGACGATCCACATCGATCCCGCCGTACAAGCGAACGTGGATTTAAGTCCCGACCAGTCCAACCATATCAATTTGGAGGGTGGCGGCGACCTTTCCTTCCAGTATACCCCGCAAGGCGATATGTTCTTGAACGGACGCTACACGCTGACGGGCGGAACCATCAAGTACTCCATCCCGGTCATACCGCTGAAGGAGTTCAACGTACAAGAGGGTAGCTACGTACAATGGACCGGCAACCCCATGGACCCGACCCTGAACCTTACGGCTACCGAGCGAGTCCGTACGTCCGTCACCCTAACCGGGCAATCATCGCCCCGCTTGGTGAATTTCGACGTAGGCATCGAATTGACCCAACAACTGGAGAACCTAGGGTTGCAATTTACCCTCACCGCCCCAGAAGACATGGCGATGCAAGAGGAACTGACCTCGAAAGGTCCGGAGGAACGGGCGAAGCTGGCTGTCAGCATGCTCGTGACCGGTATGTACCTCGGCGGTGGCGGCGGTGGCGGCAAGGTGAACGTAAATATGGGAGACGCCTTGACCAGCTTCTTGCAAAGCGAGATCAACAACATCGCCGGAAGCGCCTTGAAGACCGTGGATATCAGCTTCGGTATGGAGACGTACGATGATAATGGCGACGAGGGTGGCGGTACCCGTACCGACTACTCCTTCCGCTTCGCCAAGCGATTCTATAATGACCGTATCCGTGTGGTTCTAGGCGGCCGTATCTCTACCGGCGAGAACATTAACAACGGGCAGGCGCAGCCGTTCATCGACAACGTATCCGTAGAATACCGGCTGGACAGCAGCGGCTCCCGCTACGTCAAGCTCTTCCACGACAAGAACTACGAGAGCCTGCTGGAAGGCGAGATCACGGAGACCGGAGCCGGTATCGTGCTCCGTAAGAAGATGATGCACCTCAGGGAGCTATTCAACTTCAAGAAGACGAAAGTGAAACCCATAAATGACGAGAAAGAAAAGGAATGAAGAGCATTTTAACCTATTTTAGGCGGAAAGCCTCGCCTTACCAGGCAACGACGCCTAGCCTTACCGGGCGACAGGGCCTAGCCTTACCGGGCGACGGACCCTCGCCTTACCGGGCAACGACGCCTAGCCTTACCGAGCCACAGGGCCTAACCTTACCGAGCGACGGGGCCTCGCCTTACCGGGCGAGATCGCTTACCCTTAGACCATGGCACGTCGCCATCGGAAGCATCCTACTATCCATACTTATTCTCTCTTCTTGCTCCACCACGAAGAACCTTCCCGAGGGAGCGGTCCTATATACCGGTATCAAGAAAATAGAGGTAAAGAACGAGGATAAGACCAAACCCGGCGAAGCCGCCTTGGAAGAGGTCGAGGCCGCCCTAGCCTATCCCCCCAACAACGCCTTGCTGGGAAGCTCCTCGATCCGGGTACCTTTCCCCTTCGGCCTGTGGGTCTACAACGCTTTCGTGAACAAGAAAGGGAAGGTCGGCAAGTGGATCTTCAACAAGCTGGCGTCGAAACCGGTGCTGATCACCACCGTGAACCCGGAAGTCCGTGTCAAGGTAGCCCGGAACCTATTGAACGAATACGGTTACTTCAATGGAGAGACCTCTTTCGAGGTCATACCCGATCCCAAGAATCCCCGGAAGGCGAAGCTGGAATACAGTGTCACCATGAACGATCCGTATACGCTGGACAGCATCCAATACGTCCATATCCGTCACCGTGCCGACTCATTGATCGATGCCACGATCGGCGATCGTATCCTTCGCAAAGGGGAGAATTTCAATGTCGTCCAGTTGCAAGCCGAGCGGGAACGCATCTCGTCCTTGCTCCGTAACAATGGCTATTACTATTTCCGTCCCGATTTCATCACTTATCAAGCGGATACCTTGTTGAACCCGGGGAAAGTGGCCTTACGGGTGACCCCGAAGGAGAGTCTTCCCCCTTCGGCCCTCCGCCCTTGGAAACTCGGGGATATATCCGTCTGGCTAAACGGCTATCAGAATGAGCCTCCCACGGACTCGATCCGCTATAAGGACCTTACGATCCATTATGAGGGCAAGCTAAGGGTTCGTCCCTCGGTCATTTACAACCGTTTATATTTCAAGCCGGGGGAACTTTATAACCAGCGGGCGCAGGAACGGACGCAAACGGCCCTGTCCCGCTTGGGTATCTTCCGTTACGCCGAGTTGCAATATTCCCCCCGTGATACCATGCGCCGTCAAGACACGCTGGACCTGCGGATCAATACGGTCTACGATCTTCCATTGGACGGCGAGCTGGAGTTGAACGTCACCGCCAAGAGCAACGACCAAGTGGGTCCGGGCGCCATTTTCAGCGTGACCAAACGGAATGTCTTCGGAGGGGGTGAGACCTTCGGCGTGAAACTCCGCGGCTCTTACGAATGGCAGACCGGCAACAAGCTGGATGGTAGCAACTCTAAGATCAACAGTTATGAGTTGGGCTTGACTACCACGCTGACTTTCCCACGGGTATTGTTCCCTACATTCAGCAAACGGGACATGAATTTCCCGGCCAGTACCACCTTCCGCCTCTACGCGGACCAGATGAACCGAGCCCGTTTCTTCAAGTTGCTGGCATTCGGTGGTGATGCCTCATACGAGTTCCAGCCTACCGCCACGTCTCATCATTCCATCACGCCTTTTAAGCTGACGTTCAACTTGCTCCAGCATACCACGCATGAGTTCGACAGCATTACCAACGTGAACAAAGCCTTGAAGAAGAGTTTGCAAGACCAGTTCATCCCGGCCATGAACTATACCTATACCTATGATGACTCCCCGATCACCAGTCGCCGGAACCATCTTTGGTGGCAGGCATCCGTTACCCAAGCGGGCCTTGTCTTGGATGGGATTTACGCGTTAGCTGGGAAGAAGTTCAATCAAGAGGATAAGGAACTGCTCGGCAACCCCTTCGCCCAATTCATCAAGGGAACCGCCGAGATACGTTATAATTACGCCCTCGGGCATAAGCAATACCTCGTAGGTCGATTAATGGCCGGCGCTATTTATAGCTACGGCAACGCCCGTACCTCCCCTTATAACGAGCAATTCTATATCGGCGGAGCGAATAGCATCCGTGCTTTCACGATCCGTAGTATCGGCCCCGGGCGTTACTATCAGAACAGCGACAACAATAAATACGCTTACATCGACCGTACGGGTGATCTTAAATTCGAGGCCAACCTCGAATACCGCTTCCCGATCCTTGGCGACCTTCATGGGGCCACTTTCCTCGACAGCGGCAACATCTGGTTGATCCGGAACGACCCGGACCGTCCCGGCGGACAATTGAAATGGGGTAGCTTCCTCAAGGATCTAGCCTTGGGAACCGGCTTCGGCCTGCGTTACGACCTCACCTTTATCGTCATCCGTTTCGACGTGGGTATCGGTCTGCACCTCCCTTACGATACCGGAAAGAAAGGCTATTACAATATCCCGAAATTCAAGGACGGCATGGGCTACCATTTCGCTATCGGATACCCCTTCTAACTGTTCCATTCCTAGGATTCTGTGGTCTTATCCAAGGTATTTCATTTTCAATAGGTCAATCCTAATTGAAAATGAAATACTTTTGCGCTCGCATTTTAATAACAATAACAGAATCATGAAGAAAGTTTTTTACTTATTGGTGTTGCCTATCGCCATAGGGCTTTTCTCGTCTTGTGATGATGACGATAACGATGGCAAGCAAATCATTAATCCCACCCCTACCGAACAATGGGGGAAAACGCTACGAGGCGACGATCAGTCGCTGGTTGGATATCCGGACATTTTCGCCAACTATTGGGAATATACCTACTCCTATAAAGACAATCCCAATATCGGTCTTCGCTTGACCGGTAAGTTCCCGATGGCTCGTTTCTTCAATTATACGGTATATAATGACGTGACCGAGGTAGACGTATCCAGCATAGAGGACACCAACATCACTCCGGACGACGGCTCCATCAACCCTTATGTAAAAGAGACCGCCGACTACAGTGAAAACGGCTATACATTATATGTCATTCCATCCAACACGCCGGCAAGTGCCCGTGCCTCCATGAAGAATATCTGCGAGTTCCCAGACACATTACAGATGGTTTCCGTATTTTTACGCCTTTATCTGGCCGAGCAATATAGTGGAAAGGAGAATGGAGGAACCGAGCTTCCCGCTATCCAAGCTTTCGACGTTACGACAGGCGAAGAAGTAGAGTTCCCGAAACGTGAACTTTGCAACTTGCATGCCGCCACGATTTTGCCTCCGATGGATTTCTCCAGCACGGCCAAACCCCTTCCATTCATGCGTGCGCCGCTTAGCTTATTATATCCGAACAGACCTGCCGAGTATTTGTTCTCTCGTATCAACCTTGGCGAAGGGGAAGTAGCTACTTTCCGCTTTATCCCACCGACGGCACCTAAGAGCGTAAGCGAATATCCGACAGCCGACGTACGTTATTGGTCTATTTGCCTGGGTTCGTCAGAAGCGCTTTCCTATCACTCTACCTACGATACGGAAATGCCGGATGTAGACAAAGAAGGCTTTGTCACGATTATCATCGCCGATCAAAACTCCTCCAACTTATCGGATATTAAAAAGAAAGCGGAGGCTAATACCGGAACTTATCTGATGACATGGAACCGAAAAGAACTTGGAAATGGAATCTTGGCCTTATATCGTAACATGGTAATCAACGACGCATACGAACACTCCATGAGAAAACTGATGGAATCCATGCCATTAGATGCGGCGAAAGATCCTTCCTTGGTAAAACCAATGACAATGATCGCCATGCTGGCTATGGGCAACTGGGGCCCGCAAGGTTACAAATTCAGCGAGGAAGAGTTCCTTAGCGATAGCTTCAAATATGCTGATATCCGAAGAATGAGATAAATCGATAGACAAATGATTTATTATCAAGTCCTCTTGTATCCGGTCGAAACCGGAACAAGAGGACTTCCTTTTTTACACTCTTATAATAAACCATCAAGCTTAAACTGCTTATAGACGTGAAGTTATATAATCGATAATCTCCAGACAGAGATTCGTGGTCTGCTCGTTCACATCCAGTTCCGGATTCAATTCTACCAGATCCATCGATTTCACCAAGTTCGTCGATAGCATATGATCGACGAAATCATTGAACTCATCCGGCATCAATCCCTCGCACACACGGGTTCCCGTTCCCGGGGCGAAACGGGGGTCTATGCTATCCACGTCTATGCTGAAATGCAGGTTGCGGATCTTCCGTTCCTTCAATTTCCGCTTGATGTCCTCAGCTACGAAGCCGATGCCTTTCAGATGGATCGTCTCCATCGTATAAACGCTCAACTTCTCCCGCTCGATCAGTGCCAACTCACCCTCATCCAAGCTACGGGTCCCCACCAAGAACACGTTCTGCGGATTCACCTTATTCCCGGGAGCGTAGATATTCACCAACTCCTCGCTCCCCATTCCCATCAAGGCGCTCAAGGGCATGCCGTGGATATTGCCGCTCGGAGAGGTCTCACTGGTATTGATATCCCCGTGCGCATCCAGCCAGATGATACCGAAATCATCATAACACTTCCCAACACCCGAGGCACTACCTAAACCCAACGAATGATCCCCGCCGATCACCAAAGGAAACGCACCTCCTCTCAATGTATCATAAACCAACTCCGCCAAATTCGTATTCACCTCCACGATCGCATCCAAATATTTCATGCTGTTACCCCGCACGAATTTATCCGCCTCGCTGACCGGCGGCACATATAAATTACCCAGATCGAAAGCACGATGCCCGTTTCCCCGTATCAACTTCATCAATCCCCGTTCCCGGAGGTGATTCGGGGCACGCTCTACGCCCTCCCGATCACATCCCAGATTCAAAGGGACACCTATCACGTTTATCTTCATATCACAAGTTATTTCAATAATTATAAGACTTGAACCTAATTCCCCTAGTCCGTATATCCGAATCCAGTTGTAGAGACGGGGCGTGCCCCGTCTCAGCACAGACTGATAGTATCTTTAGTTACCATTTTGCTGGGTCTCAACAACTAGGTATATGGATAACAAACTGATAGGTATATGGATGTACGAACAGAGGTAATAAATTCATTATTTCCTAGAATTTAGCGAATGTATCTCGTATGATACCAATCGCTTCCATCATCTGCCCCTCCGTAATCACCAAAGGAGGTGTGAAGCGGATAATATGATCATGGGTAGGCTTAGCTATCAAGCCATTTTCCTTCAACGCCAGACAGATATCCCAAGCCGTCTTCCCATCTTTAGGTTCCGTCACGACAGCGTTCAACAAGCCCTTACCCCGTACTTTCTTTATCATAGGATTATTAATCCGCTCCATCTCATCGCGGAACAATTCACCCATCTTAAACGCATTCTCCGACAAATGCTCGTCACGTACCACTTCCAAGGCGGCGATAGCGACTTTCGCCGCCAGCGGATTTCCACCATACGTAGAACCGTGCTCTCCCGGAGCGATCGTAAGCATGATCTCATCATCTGCCAATACCGCCGAAACCGGACTGACTCCGCCGGACAACGCCTTCCCCAAGATCAAGATGTCCGGACGGATTTCCTCATAATCGCAAGCCAATAGCTTACCGGTACGTCCGATACCCGTCTGTATCTCGTCCGCAATAAACAACACATTCTTTTGATGACAAAGATCATAGCAAGCCCGCAGATAACCATCGTCGGGCACCACCACGCCAGCCTCACCTTGGATAGGTTCCACCAAGAAACCTACTACATCAGGATCTTTCAAGACCTCGGCCAAGGCATCCACATTATTATAGGGTATCTTTATAAAGCCGGGCGTATAAGGACCGAAATCGGCGTAGGAACTAGGGTCCGTACTCATGGAAATAATCGTTATCGTACGTCCATGGAAATTCTCACTACAGACCACGATCTTCGCGTGTTCCGGGGCAATCCCTTTCCGACGATATCCCCACCGACGGCAAAGCTTCAAGGCCGTCTCTACCGCCTCGGCTCCCGTATTCATCGGCAGAAGCTTGTCATATCCGAAGAATTTGCAAGTAAATTCCATGTATTCACCAAGTATATCAGCATGAAAGGCACGAGACACAAGCGTAAGCCTCTCCGCTTGCTCCATCAGGGCCTTTACGATCTTAGGATGGCAATGTCCTTGGCTTAACGCCGAATATCCGGACAAGAAATCAATATAACGTTTTCCCTCCACATCCCATACGAAAACACCTTCGCCTCTTCTCAAGACCACAGGCAGGGGATGATAATTGTGAGCACCATACTTCTCCTCACGGGTGATGTAATCTTCCGGTTTCATACTGCTACTGATTTAAATGATTAGCATACTGTAAGCGTTTCTTACCGCATATGCCAAAGATACGAAATAGGAGATTACAAGATGTTACCGAAAGCGTATGTTAAGAAACATACATTCATGCAGGTATTTATGAACGTAGATACGTCGGTTAACCAAAAAGGTGTTGTAAAAGGCTTCTTCCGCTCTTTTACAACACCTCTCTATCAAAATCAATTGGAACTTATAAAGTTGTCAAATAGTTCTTCAACGGATTGGAGTACATCTCCAATAGTTTCTTACGTAAGAACGCCTCATCCTTATTCGGAAGGACGATCTTGTCCAACTGTCCTTGTATATACTCCTCGAACTGCTTCTTATCCTTCGGTCCGTAATGCTCGTGGAAACGGCGAGTACCGTTCAACCAGTCATAAGCTACGTAATTACAAGGATAGAAACGATAGTTCTTATAGATCTCCCGGTCGATAACGGACGCGATAGCGCTTACCAGCTCATTCTTCTCCATATCCTTGTCCAGTTTAGCCAAGGAATCATTGATCGGGGAAGTGATCGTGAAGTGGACACGCCCCTTGTTGTTCAAGATACCCGTTTCCATGCTCAACAAATCATCCCGCTGACATTTCACGTAATCCGGATCATCCCGCTTCATCTGGAATTCTTTCGCCTTCAAGAAATCGCAAGGATCAAACTCGTAGGAGATAGCGACCGGTACGATATTCAAGTCCATCAAATTCAACAACAGATTATCCTTATCACCGCCAATACTCAACATCTTCAATACGCTACCCTGCGTACGATCGTCCGAATCCTTGGCACGTCCCTCACGCTGGGCGATCCATACAGACTCGTTCACATTCTTGATCGCATGATGGATATAGGCGGAAAGCGTCTTGCTGACCTCCAACATCTGACGAACAGAAACGCCACGCTTCACGATAAAGCTGTTATTCAAACGCACCAACGTCTCGATCCACGGACGGATCAAAAGATTGTCGCCGATAGCGACCTGCGTCATACCATACCCCACATCATATAACATGACATTCAAGAAGGAGGCATCCAATACGATATCCCTATGATTCGAGATAAACGTACAGGCCGCCTTATCTTTCGGCAGACGGCTACGCCCTGAGATAGTAAGCGAGAAAGTAGTATTTTTCGCCACCGTCATTACAGCGTCATAGGCCAGAGTAGATTTAAACTCCTCCTTCGTCTTGCAAGCACGCATGGCAACTGAGAATTCCTCCCAATTCAAATTCGGCTTTATGTAACGTAAAGCCCGCTCGAAATCCTCATTGGCGACCAATTTTTCAATCGCGTCCTTCACCTCACTGTTGTTCAGCGGACGGATGTCGTCGAAATTAGGGGAAACTGTTTCTGTATCCATATCTATTCATTTTGTTTTTCTGTTTTTGAGTTCGTCTTCAATAATGTCTGTCATGACATCCTTTATATCCAATCCCGCCGCGCGTACTTGCTGTGGGATAAAGCTGGTAGCCGTCATTCCCGGTGTCGTGTTTATTTCCAGTAAGACAGGCTCCCCGTCTGCCGGAATAATATAATCCACACGAATCAGTCCTTTGGCGCCCAATATATCGTAGATCCTTGATGTCTTGCGCTGTATCAACTCCGTCAACTCGGCGGAGATACGGGCCGGAGTGATCTCGTCCACCTGTCCGTTATACTTTGCGTCGAAATCGAAGAATTCGTTATCTGTAACCACCTCGGTCAAAGGAAAGACAACCTCTTTACCCTCCACCTTATAGCAACCGCATGTTACTTCCGTTCCATCGATAAAGCTCTCGAGAATCACCTCACGTCCTTCCCCAAACGCCTTAGCGATAGCGGGCTGGATAGCGGAGACCTCTTTCACCTTCGTCACGCCAAAACTACTACCCCCATCGTTTGGTTTCACGAAAATAGGCAACCCCAAACGAGTCACGACTTCTTCATCCGTAATAGTCTCTCCCTTGAATAAATGAATGGATGCGGCAATTTTTACACCAAAGTCTTTCAAGTAATGATTGCATACGTATTTATTGAATGTCAAAGCGCTCACCAGCATCCCGCAAGACGAGTAAGGCATACCGATCATATCGAAATATCCTTGCAGACGTCCGTCCTCGCCCGGAGTACCATGTATCGTTATATAAGCGAAGTCAAAATGCCTCGTCACGCCATTCTCCTTGAAACTGAAATCATTCTTATCAATTGGTGTATGTTCCCCGCTAGGAAGTATAACCGCCCACTCATCCCTCTTAACGATGGCAATATATAAATTATATTTGTCTTTATCAATAAAAGAGTAGATTCCGTCCGCACTTTTTAATGAAATAACGATCTCGGAGGAATCTCCCCCTGCTACGATAGCGATGTTCTTTTTCATTTTTATAGTTCTTTAGTGTTCGCGTATACACGCCATCTGTCGATCAGCTGCTGCATATCGGAAGGAATCTCAGAATCGAAAAACATCTCCTCTCCCGTAGTAGGATGAACGAACCCCAACGTCTTAGCATGCAAGGCCTGACGTGGACAAATAGCGAAACAGTTTTGCACGAACTGTTTATATTTAGTAAAAGTTGTTCCTTTCAGGATCTCATGTCCGCCATACCGCTCATCGTTGAAAAGCGTATGACCGATATATTTCATATGTACACGGATCTGGTGCGTGCGCCCCGTCTCCAGACGGCACTCCACCAAGCTCACGTAGCCCAAGCGTTCCAATACGGTATAATGGGTGACGGCGGTCTTGCCCTGATCGCCTTCCGGGAAGACGGTCATTTGCATACGGTCACGAGGATCACGACCGATATTTCCCTCGATACGCCCCTTATCCTCTTGAACGATGCCCCATACCAAGGCACGGTATTTACGTTTGGTTGTCTTGTTGAAGAATTGCAGGCTCAGGTTGCTCTTGGCCTCAGGGCGTTTAGCCACCACCAATAAGCCCGACGTATCCTTATCGATACGGTGTACCAAGCCTAAACGAGGATCGGAAGGATCATAATAGGGATCATCCTTCAAATAATAAGCCAAGGCGTTCACCAACGTACCGGTATAATTACCGTGACCGGGGTGTACGACCAAGCCTGCCGGCTTATTCACCACCAGCAAATCATCGTCCTCATATACTATATTCAAAGGGATATCTTCGGGGATAATCTCCAGTTCCCGGCGTGGGCGATCCATCACGATAGAAACCACATCCAAAGGTTTCACCCGGTAATTACTTTTCACCGGCTTATCGTTCACCAATATGCAACCCGCCTCAGCCGCCAATTGGATGCGGTTACGGGTAGCGCCCATCATACGGTCTACCAAGAACTTATCCACCCGGAGCAGGGATTGCCCCTTGTCCGCGACGAAGCGGAAATGCTCATACATCTGGCTCGACGATGTTTCGTCTTCTTCCGGCATCAACAGGTCGTCTACCTGTTCATCATCCATATCGTCCAAAAACTCGTCCATTCCCTTAAAACCAGTTTTCTATATCACTATCCAATGGTTCTACCGGAATACTATCCAATGCCAATGAGTCGGGAAGCATATTCGGATCGCCACTGCTTACTTTCAATACGAGATGAGCGGTCAACGGTACATGTTCCCCCTTGAGCAAGGTACGCCCGTTTAACTCCACCCCCATCGCCAAATCTTTATAATCGCCCGGCACATACTCTATCTCGACCGACGAGAAGCCACGGGCCCGCAGCAAGGCATACGCCTGACGGAAAGATAAGTCTTCCACCTCCGGTATCACGGCCATCTGGGAGGTCAACGCGTTAATCGTAACAAAGACGATCCGCCCCTCTTTCACCTTCGATCCGACACCGGGAACCAACTCCACGATGGAGCCCGGAGCCACATCTTTCGAGAATACGGAATCGATCACGTTATAGCGTAGCTTATTATTCCCGAAAAACTCGGCGGCGTCCTCTAGCTTCATTCCTTTCACGTCCGGGACGACCACCGCTTGATTATGGCGGGTATAAGAATCCAGCCACGCCAGCACGCCATAAATAACGCCGCACGACACGACTATCACCAACAAGAGATTGATGACAAACGGATTCTTTATCAGTTTTACAAAAAAGTTACTCATTTCACGTATGTATTTGTAGGCGGTTCAAAAGTAGAAAAAAAACGGCATATAGACCAATACCCACCAGAACAATACTACAAAAACAAAGAAAGTAAAGGCTTTTTAGGAAAAAACCTCTACTTTCTTTATAAATCTTTAGAACGTGACTAATTATCCGTTGTATTCGTCAGATACCGTTAATTTAGCTCTGCCTTTAGCACGACGAGAAGCTAATACTCTGCGGCCATTAGCGGTAGCCATTCTTGAACGGAAGCCATGCTTGTTCTTTCTTTTTCTGTTGGAAGGTTGGAATGTTCTTTTCATCTTTCTATATTATTTATTATTATTCGCATACTTATTCGGGCTGCAAAGATAGAGCCTTTTTTTTAATAAACAAAGGGTTGCGCAATTTTTTACGCAAGAACCTTTGATATCAGGCCAAAGCAAGTTAACTGCATGGGGCAATTAAGTTAACTTCATTGGCAAAGTAAGTTAACTCCGTTGCCAATAGAAGCTAACTGGCTTTGGCATTCCAGTTAACTGCCCCAAGTCATAAAGTTTATTTCAATCAAGCGCATGAACAACCGCCCGGCAAATAAAGAAAGCGATGCCGCCCATCTCCTTACGGAATGAATGACATCGATGAAGCACGAATGCTATATGAGGTAAAGGGCCGGGGAGGAGGTGCAGCCTACGTGTAAAACAAATTCAATCCATTGTGTGCTGCACACTCCCCGCATCCATTATTCACATGATGGATGGGAACCCGTTACTATCTTTTTGTCATTTCTATATTTCCATTATTTATTAAATCCTCTACAGATTTTTCACAATGCCAATTGTTTTGTCCGTAATAATAGAAATAAACTTTATCTGTAGACAAAACATTCTCCAATCTAGTAGAATAAGCTCCACCTTTTCCACATTTAAAAAAATATTCTGTACCTGTATTATTTATTTTATATTTAACCGTATAGTCTTTCCAAGAGCTCCCCCCTGTAACATTCCCACTAATAGTCGGAGATATAGTAATTGGAGCTTTTCGTGAATAAGCTAAATCTTTAACCGGATTAAACAACTCAGCCTCTAATTTCACATCATCTTCACCATCATTGGTTGTATTTGTTTTAAATTGAATAACCCTCTCATCAGAACTAAATATCTGATCCGTATAGACATAATACCAATCGTTCGCTCCGGTCGTTTCCAAACGAACACCGGGTTCTACTGCATACAGCTTTTTAGTATATATTTTATACTCAATGGGAAATAATGACTCATCAATATCTTCCGGTATAGAGAATTTCAGATAAGCATCTTGTTTCTGGCCTGCGGCAATTTCATTTGCACTCGTTCCGTCCTTCACATTTTCAAATCTCGGATTGATAAAACTATAAGGAGGACGTAAGACCAATTTAATCTTACGCTGCAAATTACCTCCTACCACGTAAAAATATGCCACCTTCTCACCGGAGCCAGGAGCCGGTTTTATATAGGCTGTAATCGTTATCGTCTGATTACCTGAAGGTATATAAGAAGGATATTTTAAGGTGCCTTCTACAACATCCGACATTCCCTCATCCGGAACCACACTCAACTGCCCTGTTCCCGCATATGTCGCAGTCATCGACAATGTGTTAGAAGACCCCGTAAAAACGAATGTCGTCTTTGTAACATTCAGAACCTCGCCATCATAAGTTATATTCGGATACTTTTCCATAATAGCCGAGGCCGTGATATTATTATCCGCTATCACATTTTCATCTATAACCTCAGCCCACGTAGCTCCTTTTCTGGAAACGCTCTTGACCGTTATATTAAAGGCATAATTACGAACGACATCATAAACACGAGTTACCTTATCATTCTCATCCTTTACAGCAAGATCAATCTTATAATATGTATAGGTCTTGCTACCATCAAATTGCGCCTTAATAATAACAAAAGTCGCTTTCTTATCTTGATTATAATGTTCAAACGTATACACAGATTCACCCGGCTTCGCATATTTACTAGCATCTGGCTCATTCTGGGACGCATAAAAATCTTGATTTGGAATATTCAACTTTCCCTCATCTTTATACCCGATAGATGCCAACTGCGATTCATTATAAATAAGATAAGAAACATTTTTTAATTTCACAGCTGCCTCCGAAGAGAGATTCAGCGTTATTTTAGCCCAGTTTCGTAGTAGTTCAACATTGTTACTACCAGCAGCTTCCAGACTATTGCTTATATTTTTCGCAGGAATATCACTAAAAGTTCTCTTTCCCCAAAAGATTTGCTTATCTGTCGCTAACGAGGCCATTCCGCTTTCTTGGGAAGGGGCTAACGTTCCATCATTGGCGACAAAATGGATGGTACGGGTCTCTTTTGAGATAGAAGCCGTATATCCGTTGCCAGAAACAACAGCCTCTACAACTGGAGAGATAAACTCTCCATCCTCATTAAATGTATATAGATATAAGGACTCAACACCTTTCTCCACATCCCCGGTCGCTTTCGTAATCTCAAGAGCATTCGGAGCATCTACAGAGAATGAAAGAGAAACCATTGATCCATCTGTCGGTTGAATTTCTATTTGTTCTATTTCCTCTGTCGCACATGAAGCGAGCAACAGAAAAATGGAAAACAGGCTATATAATTTCTTTATCATAAAAATCTCTATTTAAATCATTAATAAACATCTTTAATATAAATCTCTTACACAACGAATACCGTCAGCTTTTTGACTAGAGGCATTATTAGTAAACTGATTACGTTTATTTGCCCCAAAGTCATAATACCAATACGGCATTGCACACCAATAAGTACCGTTTGTATTAAACAAATAGTTTACCGCAGGAGAAGCGTCTTGTACTGTATTCATAAACTCTAACTCAGCTAAAGTAGGAACCCTCCATGTGCCAGCCTCATAATAGGTACCATCCTCTAACCTCTCCCAATATTGTTTACAACGTTCTACCGCTTTGGAATATGTATAAGTACCTGTACCTACAGCACCAAATCTTGAGGCTACTACAAATTTTGGAGATACTAATTCCGCAGAGAAAGCGTCGTCTTTAGTCACCCGGACTCCATCTTTTATAGTACTAGGATCTCCAATTATCAGATTCCCTGCAGCTTTGACTGTTATTGTAAAAATATTAGGGTTTGTATTCCCATCAGGAGAATCTGCTGGACCAGCATTTTTCGAGACTTTTCCTTCCAGATATTGAGGTGGATATTGATCTACGACAATTCCTGATACTTTCAAGTCCTCTGCATTATGAACTCCAAAAACAAATTGCTTTGGAAAATAATTTACAGGTAATTTACTCGTAATAATAATGGAGCCTTGTTTTCCTACTTCTGCGCTTATCTTTGGATATTGATCTTGTTTGTGCTTATTATCACTAGTCCAACTGTAATAATAACTATTAGGGTAATACGTACCGTCTCTCTTTGTTATTTTTCCATTTACCAAATAATACTCCTCATAAGTCGCATAAGATGGTTGATCAATCGTAATATTCGAGCTAGAAGCAAATTCAATCTTATACTCAGTGATATTCGCCATCACCACCTTAGTCTCCCTCACGAACAAATATTTCAAATCTGCAATAACCACATCCACTACAAACTTTTCCACGCCTTCCCACGGTGTTGTAGATATCGTAAAGTTGATTCGTTGTGTCTTCATGGATATTTTACCTGTAAGCTCATATCTATTACCATGTATGATACCATTTGTCGTACATCCTCCAAGCTCTGTCGTAGGATTAAAATCCTCATATTTATAAGAATGACCTTTCTCCTCCTCTATAAGACTTCCCTTCGTTACACTTTGAATAGTCATATCCTCATTAAAGGTAGTCGTGACCTGTATCTTTTGTAAATCACCCGTTACATATATAGACAATGGGGTTAACGTCGTGTTCAACTTCTCATAGGTATAAAAAGGTAACGCAACGCCATTTTGCAATGTAATATCCTTTGCCGTAGAGAAAGCATCATCATATTGATTATCTCGACCAAGCAATATTAAATCTGATTTCTGATTGATATTCTTGACCGTAAGTTTAGTTACGGTATAGAACCACTGGTTGGTTATTTTTGTATCAGCTGTTTCAGATACAGTCTCCGGCTCTTCATCTACCGTAAACTTCATATCGATACGTGCCGCTAATTGTGTCATCGGAACAGGTATACTTGTCACAGCCGTATTTAGGTCATACGCAGCCAACTCCCCGACCTTTACCAAATTTGAAGCATCAAAAGTTCCACCTGAAACGGTTTCCGACAAACCTTTCAGGTTCTCATAAGTAGTCGTTTCCAATCTAGCCAAGTCCTCATAATGCGTTGAATTCGCAATCGCTACGATACGAACCTTACCTGTCTTTGCTTGTATATTATCAATTTTATAAGCAATCAATATTTTTCCATCAATCGTTACGGTAGAACTGGGAATTCCCCCGTCAAACGCTACAGACTTGTACTCCAAGCACTCACCCATAGTCCCATTCGCCTCATTAAATATAGCAACCACAACATTATTCACTTTTACCTCATCCTCTGTCGAATATGTATACCCTTCAGCGATATCCCCTCCAGCTTTCGTCATCGCTGTCACTTCTCCCAAAGTAAGAGTCATAGAGAATGAGATATCCCGCCCATCCTCATTTCCTCGCTGAACTTCTTCTTCCGAGTTACAGCTCGTGAAAAGCAGTCCGACAAACAGCACTGATAATATATTCCTTATTTTCATAATCTTGTATTTTTATTTTACCCGTTTACACCTTAATTATCTTCCATAGGAATGGATATGGTATTATTCAACCAATCTCTTGTATAGCAAAGTAGTTCTGTCTCGACCTTATCTCCGATAATAGTCATATTGACAACCAAACGATAAACATATCCGGATTTTACACCATGCAAAATATTCCCCTCCTTATTGATCACAAACTGCCTTGTCGTTCTTTCCTCGCTATTTCCAACCTTAAACCGGACTTGCATTTTCACTTGATCACTTTCTGCCGCCGCCAGATTCCGGAACGAGTAAAAAGACAATACATCTTTATTCTCTACAAAAGAATAAGTTGACGGAAGCTCCGATACGCCATCATATACCTCCACATTACACGCCTTATTCTCCTGCAAATAAGTCGCATTCTTATGAGTTTGCTCATTTGTCGTATAACTCTCAGGATTCAAGTTAAACAGATCCACTCCTGTAACAGTAATCTTCTCTTGAACAGATGCTCCTTGAAAACCAGAAACATTAAATTCCGCAAGTTCTATACGAGCGGTTAGCTGAGAAAGAGGGACTGGACCAACTTCTAAAGGTTTTTCCAATGCTTCCCTAATTGTCGCATAACCGGCAAAGTTGGAATCAAAACTGATATTCATTTTCCCTACTTTAACTAAAGCATCCTTATTATCCTGTATTATATCGTTTATATCACTTTCCGATTGACAACCCGCAAACGATTTAGAGCTATTAGCGATTACCATTACGGAGTAAGGGCTAGGCTTTTTCACTTTCACGATTACTTTTGCCCAGTCATCTTCCGTACCGTTTTCCTTTTTAACGATATAATTCTCGCTATTCACAAACAGCCCTTCCATTATCGAATTGACTTGCCCATTCTCAAAAAAAATCAATGTACAATTATCAATCTTCGCCTCGTCCATGGAAGCAGGCAATGTCCCTGCGCCAGACAAGGATTTTGTCTCCAAAGAAAAAAGAAAGACTTTCATAGAAAGGGCAACCTCTCCTTCCTCTATCACAGCACTCCCCGAATGTCCTTTCTCTATATCCCTCAGCGCATCATCATCCATCGAGCACGAGACCGCCAGCAGTAACAAGCAGATACTTGAGATTATCGTCTTTATTTCCATATTCTTATATTTATTCGTTCAACTTCCTTATTCTTGATAAAAGACAATAAGATGGATTGAGTTCAGATAGGACTAATACCTTTCCTTCCATTCCAAATACTTGTCAGATTGCATATTCTATCCAATTTTATTATTTTTGTAGACATTATTTTCAGATCAGCTCAATTTGCCATTCAATAATGGAGAGGGTTGATCTTTCCTTATTTAGCCTATTTTCCTACGTAACTCGCCGCCCTTAGTCCTATCTGTACTAAATACCGGAAATTTATAAGTTAGGCTTTTTACACTGGCAAAATTAAATGGATACATTAATGAATGGAATAGGCGGAACTTTCAACTTTAAGGGGTAAAACTAGCAATTTAAGGTTTGTTGAAATAAACGATAGAGAATCCTATCATTTCGATAGAGATACCCATGCTGCCTAAGAAACATTATAAGTCGTGGTCGCTTTTTCATGAATACAAACAAAGATATTCGTTTAATTCATTATCTTTGTGGAAGTTTAAACAAATAAACAATATAACTACGAAAAATAAATCATCGTTAGTACTTTTCGATTGGGCAATCAAACGTTTACTTCGCCAAAAGTCCAATTTTGTAGTCCTCGAAGGTTTTTTATCCGCTCTTCTCGGAAAGGACGTGGTGATCGTACGCATCCTTGAAAGCGAAGGCAACAAAGAGGACAGCGAGGACAAATTCAATCCGGTAGACGTATTGGCGGAAAACGACAAAGGCGAACTGGTAATCATCAAGGTACAGAACAACCGGGAGCTAGACTATTTCCACCGTATGCTCTATGGCAGATCCAAGACCGTCACCGAGTATATCCACGAGGGAGAGAAATATGGAACCATCAAGGAAATCTATTCCGTAAACATAATCTATTTCAGCCTTGGACAGGGAAAGGATTACGTATATCACGGGAAGAGCCAATTCAGAGGCATTCATTTTGATGATATACTGAAACTATCCGCTCGCCAACGCCAACAATTCGTCAAGCAGGAAGCCAGCGATATCTTCCCCGAATATTACGTGCTACGTGTCAATGAGTTCGACGAACTGGCGAAAACACCCCTCGACGAATGGATCTATTTACTGAAAACAGGAGAAATAGACGAGCACGCCACAGCCAAAGGACTGCCGGAGGCACGCGAGCGATTAAGGATAGACAAGCTAAGTCCTGCCGAGGAAAGCCAATACTACGCCCACATGGAAGCCCTTAGATATCAAAAGAGCGTCATCGAGACCGGGTGGATAGAGGGACATGCGGATGGCTACACGGAAGGCAAAGCAGAAGGTATAGCAGAAGGCAAAGCGGAAGGTATAGCGGAAGGGCAAAACCGAGAGAAACGTCAAATCGCCGCCAATTTGAAAAAGCAAGGGCTTCCCATCGAGATCATAGCGAATTGCACTGGGCTCTCTCCCGAAGAGATCGCGGACTGTTAGCGCAGACTTAAAAAAGAGGGAATCAAAAGATTCCCCCTTTATACATATTATCGAAATTCGAATGCTGCCCGTTCATCTTCTGGGCCTCCTCGCCTTCCGGATTCAGTTCCAGAGATTTCTTCAAGTCCTCGAACGCACCGGCCTTATCGCCTTTCAGATTCTTAGCTCGCCCACGCTCACTATAAGCCTTGGCGAAAGACGGATTCGTCTCGATCGCCTCGTCGAAGAAAGCGATCGCCTCCTCATATTTCTTTTGTTCGATCAGTAACTGACCGGATAAGATACAAGCATCCTCATTAAACGGATTTAGATCTAGGACCTGCTGGAAATCAGAATTCGCGGCATCGATATCCCCTAAAGCCATATGAATACGTCCTCTTAATAAATAAGAACTTTCTTCCTCCGGCACGATCTCGATCGCTTTTTCCACATCTGGTAGCGCCTCTTTAGCTTGTCCCAGTCCTAAAAGAATCTCCGCACGCGATAAATAAGCATCGGCGAAGTCCTCCTTCAAGGCGATCGATTTCGTCAGGTCGGCGATAGCGCCAAATACGTCATTCGTCGCTTTCTTCGCTTTTGCCATCATGAAATAAGCGACATGATTAGAAGGCTCTAGTTCTATCACGCGCAAACAATCGGCAATGACCTCCGCGTCTTTATCCAACATAAACAATAAGTTAACGCGAGTCAAGCGGGTAGCGATATGATCCGGCTCTATCTCAACCATCCGGTTCAACACCTCCTCGGCTTTCTCCAGCTCGTTCGCCATCGTATAAGCGGAGACGAGATAGCTCATCGTCTCAAAATCCTCCTGTATATTCAGTGCCTCCGTAAAGCATTTGATCGCATAAGCAAGTTTTCCCATCTTCTGGGCACGTACGCCGTCGTATTTCAAGATATCAAAGTTCTTCTGCTCGTTCTTCGCCTTATCCTCCGTCGCCTCGGCCGGTTTGGAAGAAGAGAATAAAGATGTAAAGAAATTTCCCATGGTCTTATTCCTTAATTATTATAGTTCTACATTATTAGAGTTCCGCCGCAAAGTTACGGTAATATATTTGAATTTTCAGCCGTACAAGCGCCGGAAAAAACACGTACGTGTTTTTGGAAAAAGTCGTACGTGTTTTTCCAAGCTGACAATCATTCACCGAAAAGGCCGTTTCACTTATTTATTTTCATTTTTTTAATTAAAATGTAACAGATCGTTTTCCAGTATTTTATAATTTTGCGATTGTTTTTAATTTGGCTGAAAGTTGCTCAATCCTTTGTAGAAACCTTTTAAGCTAGCCACAAATATAGAATATGGAAAATATAGAAACAGGACTTTTGTTAATGGTAGTTGGAATGACCACCGTATTTGCTATCCTTTTGATCGTTATCAATCTGGGAAAAGGACTTATCGTCTTGGTGAATAAATATGCACCGGAAGAGATCCTAGCGAAGAAACCGGTAGCGGCAGCCGCTCGGGCACAAACGGCCACTCCAACGCAAACCACCGCGATCGGCAGCCTTTCCGGACAAGAGACAGCCGCCATCGTATCGGCAATCAGCGCCGTGACCCGTGGACAGGGGAAAGTTATCAAAATTGAGAAAGTATAAATAATACATATTAATATCATGAAAAGAGAAATCAAATTCAGTTTGGTCTTCAGAGACATGTGGCAATCTGCCGGAAAGTATGTCCCGACCGTAGACCAACTAACCAGAGTCGCTCCGGCAATTATCGAGATGGGCTGTTTCGCCCGGGTGGAAACGAATGGCGGAGGATTTGAACAAGTCAACTTATTATTCGGCGAGAATCCTAATAAAGCGGTCCGTGAATGGACGAAACCTTTCCATGCGGCAGGCATCCAAACGCATATGTTGGACCGTGCGTTGAACGGCCTTCGCATGAGCCCGGTACCCGACGATGTACGTCAGCTATTTTATAAGGTAAAGAAAGCGCAAGGAACGGATATCGCCCGCACGTTCTGCGGTTTGAATGACGTACGGAATATCGCCCCATCTATTAAATACGCGAAAGAGGCTGGTATGATCTCCCAATGCTCCTTGTGTATCACGCATTCTCCGGTACATACGGTTGAGTATTATACCAAAATGGCATTCGAGTTGATCGAGCTCGGAGCGGATGAGATTTGTATCAAGGATATGGCCGGTATCGGACGTCCGTACACATTAGGCCGTATCGTAGCCAATATCAAGGAAAAATATCCGGAGATCCCGATCCAATATCATAGCCATGCCGGTCCCGGCTTTAACGTAGCTTCCATCATGGAGGTTTGTAACGCAGGTTGCGACTATATCGACGTAGGTATGGAGCCGCTTTCTTGGGGTACAGGACATGCGGACTTGCTGACTGTACAGGCGATGTTGAAGGACGCCGGTTATAAGGTGCCCGAGATCAATATGGAGGCTTATATGAAGGTTCGTGCCTTGGTTCAAGAGTTCATGGATGATTTCTTGGGATTGTATATCAGCCCGAAGAACCGGTTGATGAATTCCTTGCTGATCGGACCGGGACTTCCGGGCGGTATGATGGGTAGCTTGATGGCGGACCTAGAGAAGAACCTAGAGACGATCAACAAGAGCAATATAAAGAACAACAAACCGCTGATGTCTCAAGACCAGTTGTTGATCAAGTTGTTCGACGAGGTAGCTTACGTATGGCCACGTGTCGGTTATCCTCCATTGGTAACTCCATTCAGCCAATACGTGAAGAACCTAGCTTTGATGAACGTCATGCAGATGGAGAAGGGGAAAGCCCGCTGGAGCATGATCGCCGACGATATCTGGGATATGATCCTTGGAAAGGCCGGACGACTCCCGGGTCCGTTGGCTCCCGAGATCGTCGAGAAGGCGCAAGCCGAGGGACGTAAGTTCTTCGAAGGTAATCCTCAAGACAATTACCCGGACGCATTGGATAAGTATCGAAAGTTGATGAACGAGAAGCAATGGGAAGTTGGCGAGGACGAGGAAGAACTCTTCGAATACGCCATGCACCCCGCTCAATACGAGGCATATCGCTCTGGAAAGGCCAAGGTCGAGTTTAAGGCAGACGTGGCAAAACGTAAGGCAGAGAAAGCGAACGCAGGTAAACCGGCAACACCTGCCACTCCGGCCGCACCGGCTCCGGCACCTGCCGCTACATTAGCGATGCCGACGACTCCGCAAGTCATGACCGTAGATGTGAACGGACAAGCCTATCGTGTGACCGTCGCTTTCGGTGATACCAACAGCGCGACTCCGGAAGTTAAACCGACAGCGGCTCCCGCCCCGACAGCCCCGGAGACAACAAACGTTCCCGCAGGCGCTGGAAAAGAGGTGCTTTCTCCGCTGGAAGGTAAATTCTTCCTGGTAAAGAACGCTTCCGATACACCAGTGAAGGTGGGCGACGTGGTGAAAGAAGGTGATGTCCTTTGCTACGTGGAGGCCATGAAAACATACAATGCCGTACGTGCGGAATTCGGGGGAACGATCACGGCGATCTGCCTGTCTTCCGGTGATGCCGTATCTGAGGATGATGTATTAATGACGATTCAATAATGAACGAGATATTTCAAAACTTATATGAGATGACTGCGTTCAGCAATATCATTGCTGAACCGCAGTTCTTGATCATGTATGCCATAGCGTTCGTATTGCTCTACCTCGGTATCAAGAAACAATACGAGCCGCTATTGCTCGTGCCTATCGCATTCGGCGTATTGCTCGCCAATTTCCCCGGAGGCGATATGGGAGTGATTCAAGCGGATGAGAATGGGTTGATTAATGTACACGGCGTGATGAGAAACATCTGGGAAATGCCGCTGCATGATATCGCGCACGAGCTTGGCTTGATGAACTTCATCTATTATATGTTGATCAAGACGGGCTTCTTGCCGCCGATTATCTTCATGGGTGTCGGTGCGTTGACCGACTTCGGCCCGATGCTCCGTAACCTTCGCCTATCCATTTTCGGCGCCGCGGCCCAATTGGGAATCTTCACGGTGCTTTTGGTAGCGATCTTGATGGGATTCACACCGAAAGAGGCAGCGTCTTTAGGTATTATCGGTGGTGCCGATGGCCCGACGGCTATCTTCACGACCATTAAATTGGCTCCGCATTTGCTAGGCCCGATCGCTATCGCCGCTTATTCTTACATGGCTTTGGTACCGGTTATCATCCCTTTGGTCGTTAAGCTACTGTGTTCTAAGAAAGAATTACGGATCAACATGAAGGAACAAGAGAAAAAATACCCTTCTAACACGGAGATCAAGAATTTGCGTGTATTGAAGATTATCTTCCCGATCGTAGTGACTACGGTAGTCGCCCTGTTTGTTCCCAGCGCCGTTCCTTTGATCGGTATGTTGATGTTCGGTAATCTCGTGAAAGAGATCGGAACCAATACGTTCCGTCTGTTCGATGCCGCTTCCAACAGCATCATGAACGCAGCCACGATCTTCCTCGGATTATCCGTCGGGGCGACCATGACCACGGAAGCGTTCTTGAACCTGACAACAATCGGTATCGTAATCGGCGGTTTCTTGGCATTCGCCTTGTCTATCGCTGGAGGTATCTTCTTCGTTAAGATTTTCAATTTGTTCACTAAGAAGAAAATCAATCCGCTTATCGGAGCCACGGGTTTAAGCGCCGTGCCAATGGCCTCTCGTGTGGCGAATGAGATCGCGTTGCAATATGATCCGAAGAACCATGTCTTGCAATATTGCATGGCTAGTAATATCTCGGGAGTGATCGGCTCGGCGGTAGCTGCCGGCGTATTGATTTCCTTCTTGGGATAAATAAGATTAAATAGTATAAGTAGACGTTGTAGAGACGGGGCATGCCCCGTCTCTACAACCGGAATCAAGAGAAATAGGCAAACCTTAACATCTATTAGTATCCAAAATGACTTTTTAGATAAATAATTTCCCCGAAATGCTGTAATCCAAAAATATTTAGTTTAATTTGTGACTTGATATAGGAATGTATTTATCCTTTTCTTAAAAGCGATTGTATATGAAGGACACTCTTGAGACTAATTTGCCGGAAGAAGCCGGGAAATTGGAAGAAACTAAAAAACCGGTTGAGACGCCGGAAATCGATGCTACCGCAGACGTTGAAGCCAACGGCACAGCGGAGGCTGACGCTGCTATTGCCGCAGGTAAATTAACCAAAGAAGAAATTCTCGCTAAGTTAACCGAACTTGTTGAGACTTCCGTTGAGACTTCCCGTGGAGAAGTAGAGGCTTTGAAACAGGCTTACTACAAGATCCGTCGTAACGAGGTGGAAGAGCTAAAGAAAGTATTCATCGCTGATGGTGGCGAAGAAAAGGATTTTACAGCCCCCGCTGACGAAACCGAGAACAAAATCAAGGATTTGCTCGCTTCTTATAAAGAGAAAAGAGCCGCTATCCTCGCCGAGGAAGAGCGTGTAAAGGCCGCCAACTACGCTTTGAAATTGCAGTTGATCGACCAGTTGAAAGAGCTTTGCGAAAGCCAAGATGATTTCAATAAGTTATACAACTCTTTCAAGGACATCCAACAAAGATGGAAAGAGGTGAAAGCCGTTCCCCAAGAGCACGTGAACGAGCTTTGGAAGAACTATCAGATCTACACCGAGAAATTCTATGATATTATCAAGATAAATAATCAGTTCCGCGATTACGACTTCAAGAAGAATCTGGAATTGAAGACCGCTTTGTGCGAAACCGTAGAGAAACTGGGTAACGAGCCGGATGTTATCTCCGCTTTCCATCAGCTTCAGAAACTGCACCAGCAATGGCGTGAGATCGGGCCGGTAGCGAAAGAGTTGCGTGAGGATTTATGGGCTCGCTTCAAAGCTGCCTCAACCGTGATCAACAAGCGTCACCAAGAGCACTTCGAGAAACTGAAAGCGAAAGAGCAGGAGAATTTGGATGCGAAGACGGTGATTTGCGAACAAATCGAGGCAATTGATTTCAGCGCATTGAAATCGTTTAAGGATTGGGAAGAAAAGAATAAGGAGGTAATCGGCTTGCAAGAGAAATGGAAGACGATTGGTTTCGCACCGAAAAAATATAACGTAAAGATATTCGAACGTTTCCGTGCCGCTTGCGATGTCTACTTCGAGAAGAAGAGCGAGTTCTACAAGGCGATCAAGAACGATATGGAGAAAAACCTCGACGCTAAACGTGCGTTATGCGAGAAAGCCGAGGCTTTGAAGGATAGCACGGACTGGAAGGATACGACGGACAAGATGATCGCTTTGCAGAAAGAATGGAAGACGATCGGACCGGTAGCCCGTAAGCATTCCGACGCTGTCTGGAAACGTTTTATCTCGGCTTGTGATTATTTCTTCGAGCAAAAGAATAAGAACGTTGTTTCCCAAAAGAGCATAGAGCAGACCAACTTGGTCGCTAAGAAAGAGCTGATCGCTAAGATCAAGGGCATGGACGAGAACCTTGGGCATGATGAGGCTATCGCGACCTTGAAGTCTTATATGGCGGAATGGAATACGATCGGTTTCGTACCGTTCAAGGAGAAAGATAAGATCTACAAGGAATATCACGAGGCGGTTGACCAACAATTCGATCGCTTGAAGGTAGACCAGAACGATCGCAAGATGCAGTCGTTCCGCAACAACCTAAACGAGATGACTAGCGGCGAAAGAGGTAAAGGCCGTTTGTTCAGCGAACGTGATAAGTTGATGCGTATGTACGAGCGCATGAAGAACGAGCTTCAGACTTACGAGAACAACATCGGCTTCCTAAGCATTTCCTCCAAGGGCGGCGACGGCTTATTGAAAGAAATGGAACGTAAGATCGAAAAACTGAAAGAAGATATGGCTTTAACGGTCAAGAAGATCGATGCCATCGACGAGAATCTGGAATAACAATCTCATAAACCCGAGCGAAGCCGTCCCTTAAAAAGACGGCTTTGTTGTTTTTACGCTTTTATGTCACGGATACATTATTTCAATCCCGGCCACGAGACGGCCGTACTTTTAGGGACACAGAACTACACGGCACCGACAAATGTCCGTAAAATGCAAAAAGACTTGGCGCTACTGCCGGTTTGGTATGCGGAAGAGGATGATCTTATCTATCTGGAAGATAGTAAAGCAGCCCCTCCGTTTTTCGCCCATTTGCCCAAAGACCTACACCCTGCTCCTATACCTGTAACAAAAGCGATGCTGGCGAAAAACGCTCCTTACCTCTCTCCTATGGACGCAGCCCCGTGGGGACTGTCCCCGCATAGTCTTCACTTATTCGAGCAGTTGAGGGACAAGGCAAAAGTCCGGCTATCCGTCCCGGTTTGGAAAGAGGATTATTTTCGCCTCACCGGTAGGCAAACGGCGGCGAAATGTCTGGAAAAGATACAGGCCCTCCTACCCGATCTCCCTATTCCGGTAGCGCCTCGTTTCTGCACGAAAATCCGGGAGGTAGAGAGATACATGCTCTTATGCAACGCTCCCTTCGTATTAAAAACACCCTATTCCTCTTCCGGACGGGGATTGTTATGGGTAGAGAAACGAAAACCGGATACGAAGACGAAAAACTGGATAGAGGGTGCATTCAACAAACAAGGAATGATCAGCATCGAAAGCGGATTAGACAAAGTACAGGATTTCGCCATGGAATTTTATTCCGACGGGCAAGGTACTGTCCGTTACGAGGGATTATCCGTTTTCAATACCGAGGAGCGAGGCTCCTATACAGGCAACATCCTAGAGGAACAATCCACCATGCTCTCCCGCATCACCCGATTCACGGGCGAAGAAACCTATTCCCGCATCCAAGAGGCGGTACGCACTGTATTACAAGAAGTGTACGGATCTACTTATGCGGGCTGTATAGGTGTGGACATGCTGGTCTATAGACAAAAGGACAGATCTTTCGCTATTCATCCCTGCATTGAGATCAATATGCGGTACACGATGGGAATGGTCGCTTTACGTCTATTCCAGCATTATGTAGCGCCTAGGGCTGTTGGCGATTACCGGGTTTCTTACGAGAAGGAAGCCGGAGAAGCTCTCGAGAAACACCGCCTCATGTCTGAGACTTATCCACTTCGCCTTGCGAATGGAAGAATTCAAGAAGGCTACCTCTCATTATGCCCCGTCACGAAAGACACACATTATCGAGCCTATTTATTGCTCATGTAACAGATTATTCATTACATTTGTAAAAATCTTTAGACCCTAGTAATACCATTAATAAATTTATCATTATGAAAAGATTATCATTCTTGGCCGTATTCATGCTGATCAGCGTGATCACGTTCGCCCAACAAGCCCTTTGGGGTAGTCAGAACATCATCTCTCCGGAGATTCATCCGGATAACACCGTAACCTTCCGGTTCATGGCGCCCAAAGCGATCAAGGTGCAGGTAACAGGAGATTTCCTTCCCACACAGAAGATGGAGACTCAGTTCGGTTTAGTGGATGTACCCGGTACCGTTGATTTAAAGGAAGGTAAAGAAGGCGTTTGGGAATATACCACACCGGAACCTCTTCCCTCCGAATTATATAGCTACTCCTTTATTGTCGACGGATTAAAGACTACGGATCCGAACAATGTCTATCTGAACCGTGACGTGGCATCCGTTACGAATATTTTTATTATCAAAGGTGGGCAGGGCGATTTATACAGCGTCAATGATGTTCCTCACGGAACGGTCGCTCGCCGCTGGTATGAGAGTCCGACATTGGGAAAGACCCGCCGTATTACCGTTTATACGCCGGCCGGTTATGAGACAAACGGCAAAAAATATCCGGTATTCTACCTCTTACACGGCATGGGTGGCGACGAGGAAGCTTGGATCGCCTTAGGACGTACAGCCCAGATCATGGATAACCTAATCGCCCAAGGCAAGGCTAAACCGATGATCGTGGTTATGACAAACGGAAACGCGGATCAAGAGGCCGCTCCGGGAGAATCCAGCCTAGGTTTAGTTAAGCCGAATATGCAACTACCTAAAACCATGGAGGGTAGCATGGAAAGCAGCTTCCCGGATGTCATTAAGTTTATCGAGAGCAACTACCGCGTGGAAAAAAAGAAATCCAGCCGTGCGATAGCCGGACTTTCCATGGGTGGTTTCCATTCTTTGCATATATCTAAGCAATATCCGGATATGTTCGATTACGTGGGATTATTCTCTGCCGCTATCCTCCCCCGTGAAGGCTCCGAATCTCCCATCTACCAGAATATGGATGAGAAGCTGAAAGTACAATTCGGCAAGCACCCGAAATTATATTGGATCGCTATCGGTAAGACCGACTTCTTATACAAGAACAACGTAGACTATCGCAAGAAACTAGACGATAACGGCTATAAATACGAATACTACGAGAGCGACGGCGGCCATATCTGGAAAAACTGGCGCATCTATCTCACGAAATTCGCCCCGATGCTATTCAAATAACAAAATACCCGGTTGTAGAGACGCGGCGTGCCGCGTCTCTATGACTTTACAACTTATATCCGAGCAAAATCCCAACCGTGAAGGTCCGGTCATGGGCAATGAAGTCTTTATTAGGCTTTATAAAACTCGGGAGATAACTAACGTTTAGTCCCAACAAATAACGATCGAAATTATAATTAACGCCGGTCTCACATTTTAATCCGACAATAATCCGGTTCACGGCAGGAGCAGTCTGCTCGGGAAACAAAGAATCCATATCGCCTAAAGAAATATGACGCTTCACATTTACATCAACACGAGGTCCGACGCCTGCGTAGAAATTCCAACCACTATCCGAAAAAGTCTTTACTCGAAAAGTAGTATTCAAGGTGATATAATCAAACATGTATTTCATATTCCTCTTCAGCATATTGAGTCCCGGATCTGTAGCCTCATAGAAATCAAAACTTCCACCTTTACGTAAGTAACCCACATTACTAGACAATGCATACCAACCCTGATCCAAATAATCCAATCCTATAGACATTTGATACGATGACAAAGACTTATCAAAAAGATCCTCACCTTCATTCACCAAAGAAGAGAAAGCGATACCGTTCTCTATTTTCAGTACCTGCGCCTTCATCATTATAGGCAAACACAAAATAAGACAAACCAACCATGCACAACTTTTGATCTTCATAACTTACCGTATTTAGTTTACTATAAAACGCCTAAAGAACAAAATTCGTATAAATACAATAAATTGGTAATTACAACGTATTCTTAAGGATACGCTTAAATACAACATCTCTGAGATTACGGGCGATCGGGATTTGATAGGATTCGATACGCAGTCTATTCCCTTCTACCAGATCGACACGATCCGCATTAATTATATATGATTTATGAGTTTGGAGAAATTGATCATCGGGTAAGGATCCCCCGATCCGCTTCAAGGTAGAATGGGTCAATACTCTACCAGAAATAGTATAGATGCTAACATAATTTTCCAACGCCTCTACAAATAAGATATCTCTCAGGTAGATCTTACGCATTTGCTTCTCGCTTTTCACGAAGAACGAGGCATCCGCATCCGGCGTATTCTCCCGAACCAAGAGGTCGTGTACCTTATTCACGCCTTTTAAGAAACGCTCAAAGGAAATAGGCTTCAGCAAATAATCCACGACATCCAGCTCATACCCTTTCAAGGCATATTGCTCATAAGCGGAAGTGACGATTACTTTGGGAGGCTGGCTCAAAGTCGCCAATAAATCCAAACCGGAAAGATAAGGCATCTCGATATCCAACAAGAGCAAATCCGGCTGTTGAGTTTTCAACAGGGTATTCAACTGGATAGCGTCCTCACACACACCGGTCAAAGAGAGAAAATCCACTCGTTCCACATACGACTGCAATCCTTTACGGGCCATCGGTTCATCATCTGTTATCACGCAGGTTATTGTCATATATCTTCTATTTCAATCATTAGTTTAGCTACGAACTCATTCTCTTCTTTCCGGGTTTCCAAACGGTGTTTATTAGGATACAATAAAGATAATCGACGGCGTAAATTTACCAGACCGATGCCTTTACGTTGCCGCTCATCCACTGATTTACGTAAAGCCTCATCTTCTTCCGAAAGCTCGGGGATGGAGTTTCGTATAAACAAACAGATCCGGTTATCTTCCCATTTCATGATAATATCCAATTGATAATCGCCACCCACATATTTAAAAGCGTTCTCTACCAACGGAACGAAGAGTAACGGATAAATCTCCAGTTCATTCAATTCGGATGGAAACTCTACACGCAACCGTAGGCGTTCACTCATACGAAGCTTACGCAAAGCTATATAAGTTTTCAAATAATCAATTTCTTGCAGGATACTTACCTTCTGATTGCCACCATACAACTGGTAACGCAAGAGTTCGGATATCATCTCTAACGTGCGACGAGGCGCCTTGTTACTTTCATCAATCTGGAAATAAACGGTATTGAGCGCATTAAACAAGAAGTGAGGATGATATTGGGATTTCAAAAACTTCAATTCCGTCTGTAATTGATCATTCTTGATCTTTTCCAGTTGGATACGTTGCTCGGCGTAATCTTTATCCAGCACTTGAGCTCGCTGAACATTATAGACCATAAACGCAAACAAACTCCCTATCACGTTCGCGATTATTATATCGTCCATATGGAAAGTATCACCGGTAAATATACGGGTAATTGCCAACGTAGCATTCACACCCAATATAATAAATAAGAAAGGCATTCCATACGATCTCCAAACAAATTTCCACCTATTCGGTTCTTTCGCTCTTCGGCTCTTCTCGATCTGGCTTCCAAAGTAAATAAAAAACGAATAAGAGACAAAGGTTAGAATCACGATTTCCAGGATACTATTCCCCAAGGACTGTGTCCAGTAGTGCCCTTCTTTCGTATAATCCGTTACCCAGCGGATACAAGAATACAAAGAGACACCAAAAATCAAGGCATATATCCACTTATATATCTTTTTCATAAACCATTTGTCTAGAGGTTTCACAAATTTATTCTTTTCCTTTCATCTATGCTATGCTTCCGGCGAGATTCTTTCACCTCCAAACCACGATTTATACGATAGGTCAAAGAAATACCGACTACCGTCCGGTTCATCCGTTCTTTTATAAAGGCATGTTGGGTAGGGGTCATCACACTCATTCTCGATACATTCGAATGGAAAATATCCCGTGCGAATAACTGGATCGTTCCCCTGCCTTTCCATATCTTCTTCTGGATACCGGCATTTATTTGCCATAACGGATAGATCGTAGCTTGACCCGCCGCCATTTTACCATTATAGAAACCGATAAGTTCAGCGTTCCAAGTCCGGGCAAAGCTAAACTGATTCGAGATCCCGATATTCGGAGTCCATCTCTTATTCACCTTTATTTGATAATTCTCAGGCAAACGATATCGGTTATAGATCAAGGATGCGCTGACGTTCACGTTCCAAAACGAGGTTAGCGGTAATTGGGAAGTACCGAACCGAGGCCCTACGCTGATGCGGGAAGATAGATTCTCCGGTGAGACATAGACTACATAGTTCCCTTGATCCAAATAGCTCTTGATAATTACATCCTTCGTATAATTGAAAGCAAGCCCCACCCGGAATAAATCGCCATGTATATAGGCCAGTTCCAGATTATCGGATAATTCCGGGCGCAATAAGGTGTTACCTTTATCATACGTATACTCATCGTGGATATATACAAACGGATTCAGGTCCCGGTAATTCGGACGGACAATCCGTTTGCCATAAGTTAGCGACAGACTATTCCCATTCCTCAAGGCATATTGAACAGAAAGCGTAGGAAACAAGTGCGTATAATGATTGGTAAACGAGGAGTCTCTTTGATAAGCGTTACCCGATTGTTCGCCCTCTATGCGGGTATTCTCCAGACGAAGACCTGCCTCCAGACTTACCGAAGAGAATTTGGCGTCAAGCTGTACATAGCCTGCGTTTATATTCTCGTCATACCGGAAATCACAACTCAAGTCATGGTCCGGTTGCCAGTAATCCCCTTGTAGCCGATTATAATCAGCGTCATTATCAATAGAGACGAAAGAGGTCTTGGCGCCCGCATGGAACGTGAAGGATTTCGAGAAAGGCCACACCAGATTCGCTTGTCCGGAGTATAAATGGATTCCTCCATCCATATCCCCAAACAAGGTATCTTGGCTATTCAAATATTGGTCTTCCTCGTATCGATAACGCAAGTAATCCATAGAGGCATCCAAGACCCTGCCATCGGAGTTAAAGGTATGTGTTAAACTTAAAACAGCCGTAAAATTATCCTGTGAACGATTCTGATCGTTCAAGGCGCGAAGCAAACCTCCGGTTTGCGGAGATCGCTTAGGAATGGATGAGTTCATATCTCCCTCAACCTTGCTACCCGCCAGATTTCCATCCGTAGAAAACCCGATCGTAGTCTTTTCCGACATTTGATAATCGATCCCGAAACGATAATAGTTTGATTTACTCTTCCAAGTTCGATAGGAAGATTGCGTCATCTGCCCGGTCTCCCCTTCCGGTCGCCAGTTTTCCAGATAACTTCTCTCCACATACAGATCATTGTAATCATTCTTCCGGAAATAGGAATAAGAGAGATAGAAGTTGAACTTATTCGTCCGCAGATTCAGGGTAGTAGAGGCGAAGCCCTCCCCATATTTACCTTGGTCATAACTACCATTTACCGAAAGGTTCATTCCCCTTCGCAATATCTTCTTCGTACGTATATCAATAATACCAGAGTTTCCACTAGCGTCGTAACGTGCCGATGGATGCGTAATCAAATCAATTTTATCCGTAATGGAGGCAGGAGTCGATTTTAAGAGGTTGACAAGATCTTGCCCCGATAAATAGGTCGGCTTACCATCCATCAAGATATTCGCTCCGTTTTGACCATTCAAGAAAATAGTGCCATCGTTTTGTATCACTACTCCCGGCAAACTGGTCAACACGTCGTAGACATTCCCTTGGCTTTGGGTGATAGAGGCATCCAGCCTATAAGTCATCTTCCCCGGTTTCATCTCTACCGTAGGGAGCTTAGCCATTATCACCACCTCCTGTAGCTTCTGGTCCGCTATCGTATCGACCTGTCCCCAACCGCTAAAAGAACCAATTGTCAATAGAACTACTATAAAAAAATTCCTGCTCATGTCATTTTTATTTCAAAACTACATCAGCAGGAATATCCAATCAAATTATTGTGACCAATGGAAGTTTCCGGGGGATGAAAGGTAAAATCTCCTACTTTTGCCTTCTGAAGTGAATAACTAACGAGTATACCCAGTGAATAACTAACGAGTATACCCAGTGAATAACTAACGGCTTTGGAAGTGATTAGTTATTCACTTCTAAAGGCTTTTTCTAGCTGTTGATCAAGCAAAATTCTCATTTCCATAAGGTCATCCACGAAGAGACTTTTCTGTCTTTTTGAGTAGTATTAGAGCTTTTCCATGACATCTCATTTTCACAGGAATCACAAGATAAAGGAAGGGAGATAACAATAAACAGTGCTTTTCCAATGAAAAAGACCGTTTTCGATACACATTAGGCGACAAAAGCCTACACATACGGTCGCGTTAAGCAACGCCAGTAGCGCCATTGGGCATTATAAGCAGTCGCAAATAGGATTGTAAGTAGTCGTGAATGAGCATTCTTACCTCCTTATAGCCCTATCGTAACACCGTTTTTCCCTCCTTTTGCTCCATCGGATATGAATTACGATGAATTATTTTCGCTAGAACAAAAGGTTATTTTTCGGCATTGCTCTATCAATGAACCGATTGCTGATTTATTTTTTCAAATTCAAGCACAAGACGTACCTTAGCCCGGAAAAACCGATTCTCCGGGACTTCCGATTACAAAGTGTCAATCCTAACAAATTGTCATATCCCTCGATCGTCTTTCTCGAAATCTCTCAAAGATGATTATCAATTCAATAAAAAGATGTATTTTTGTCACATTCAATCTATAAACAACCCAAGATATGGAAGTGACAGTCAAGAAAGTAGAAATTACCTTACCGGAGGTAGACATGGCCTTGCTCAAAGAGCTGGCCAAGAAATTCGGTTGGAATATCAGCAGGAAGAAGTCCGGTATAGAGAAGGGGCTGGAGGATATCAAGGCAGGAAGGGTTTATAAGGCGAAAGATATGGAAGATAAAAAAAAGCATTTGCTAAATCAATAAACCATGTACGACGTACAGACTACTAAGCAATTTGATTAATAATAGTTTGTCACTTATTGTTTCATGGTAGGAACCTTGATCTCTGATCCGTCCCTTAGATAGAACGACTTGTCCTTTGTATCCCCCTTATCGAACTCCATTTTCCACACCCCCTTGAAATAAATGGCGTTGATCAAGCATGCCAATGTATTGAAATAGTACGACCATCCAACTTGGGAAGCTCCGTCTGCATCATTTGGACATAGGCGTTTATCTCCTCGTTGGTTAAGCCCTCATAGGTCTCCGTAAAAGTTGCATCCCGCTTATATATTTCACGACTGTGCCCCAACGAATGGAAATGTAGGGATATAATAAAAGCCGTATCACTGCGGATCAGTTATACGGCTAAACTGGAGTAAGCTATGACGGGAGATGATCAGCGATTATGCTTGATCAAGTTCATGAACTCCTCGCGCGTCTTAGCTTGTTGGAAAAAGCCTGTGAAATCAGAGGTAGTCGTCAAGGAATTTTGTTTCTCCACGCCACGCATCTGCATACACATATGCTGCGCCTCGATCACGACCATCACGCCCAACGGGTCCAAGGTCCTCTGGATGCAATCCTTGATCTGCATCGTCATACGCTCCTGTATCTGGAGACGGCGGGCGAAGATATCCACTACCCTAGGGATCTTGCTTAAGCCCGTAATATATTTCTTGGGGATATAAGCCACGTGGGCCTTACCAAAGAAAGGCAACATATGATGCTCACAAAGGGAGAAGAAATCGATATCTTTCACGATAACCATCTGTTTGTAATCCTCTTCCTGAAACATGGCGGAACGGAGCACCGCCTCCGGATCCTCATGATATCCCTTGGTTAAAAACTGCATCGCTTTCGCTACACGCTCCGGCGTTTTAAGCAGACCCTCACGCTCCACGTCCTCACCCAGCAAACCCAATACTTCCTTATAATGGCCGGCTAAAGCTTCCCGGGCACGTAGCGTCTCTTCGTTTACTTCTGACATTCTCTTTAATTTAGGGGAATTTTTATCTCTTCTCGTACGATATACATTTCCTTCCCGTATTTCGGGAAAGCGCCCATCAACAGGCGCATCATATGATAGGCCTCCTCATGCGAGCGGAAATCGCCTACACGCAACTTCCAGAACGGGGCGTTGTAGGTGACATACGTCGGGACCTCGGGGAAAAGCTCCTTGATCTCCTTCTCCTTACGGAAAGCCTCGTCTTTCGAGACCCGTTGGTTATTACCGGAAAATACCTGCGTACGATACCCTTGTACCTTCAAGAAGGTAAGGCTATCTGTTGTCTCCACGTTCGCTCCACGCATACGCTCACCCACCATCTCGCGGATAGCGGCGGATTGATTGATAACGACCTCGCCTTTTCCCAAACCGGATCTCTGCAACGCGTCGAATATGGTCGAACGCTCACCTTCCAACGCCGTCTGAGCGAATAAAGATGAAGTACCGGCCATCATAAAGGCAAATAGCAATAAGATACAAGGAATTCTTTTCATAGATAGAATATTAAAAAGAGTATCTCTCCCCACTCATTGAGGGGAAAGATACCTTCTTATTATGAATTAATTAAAAAGCCTCGATAATCGGCATGAATTTGTCAACGGCCAAAGAAGCGCCACCGATCAAACCACCGTCTACGTTCGGTTTAGCGAACAATTCCTTCGCGTTGCCGGCGTTACAGCTACCACCGTAAAGGATCGTGCAGTTATCAGCTACCTCATTGCCATATTTAGCGGCCAAAGTAGCGCGGATGTGAGCGTGGATCTCCTCTGCTTGCTCAGCGGAAGCGGTCTTGCCTGTGCCGATAGCCCATACCGGCTCGTAAGCCAAGATGATCTTACCGAAATCCTCAGCGGAAAGGTCGAACAAAGAACCAGCGATCTGAGCGTCTACTACCTCGAAGTGCTTGCCAGCTTCTCTCTCTTCCAAAACCTCACCGATACAGAAGATCGGAGTCAAACCGTTAGCCAAAGCCAACTCAACCTTCGTCTTCAAGATCTCCGGAGTCTCATGATAATAAGCGCGTCTCTCGGAGTGGCCCAAGATCACATATTTAGCGCCAGTGGAAGCTACCATAGCGGCAGAAACCTCACCTGTATAAGCACCTTTCTCCTTGTCTGCGCAATTCTCAGCGGCAACACCGATCTTGTTCGTATCGATAGCGGCGGCAACGCTTGCCAAGTGAGTGAACGGAGTGCCGATGATCACATCGCAATTCGGAGTCTTACCCTTCAAAGCCTCGTCCAAACCTTTAGCCAAAGCAAGACCTTCAGCAAGAGTAGTGTTCATTTTCCAGTTTCCTGCAACAATATTCTTTCTCATAACTTAATAATTTAAATATGTAATACAAATAAATCTCTATTTAGAATCTTTCCCTTTCCGGCGACGGCGATTGCGCAAGGCATCGTATCCCCAAACCAGCAACAAAGGTACGGTAAAACTTAATAGGTTGGTTATTAGCCGGGCATCTTCTTTCGCTTTCCAGTCGGTATTTCCTTCCAGATAACCGTTTACGACCGTTTTCAGGTCTTCTTCCCGCGGGATATCGTTGTAATGCCACTTCATCAGGATCGTACCATTCTCCAACAAGACCAATCCCGGATTGGAGCGGATGATGGTTTTCAAGAGGACATCATCGGCCATAAGAAATGGATACTCGGCACCGGTATTATCACTCCACGTAGCGATAGCCTCGGCAGAAGAGCCCGTCACGCAATAGAAGCCCAAGCCATTCTCCAAGGCGTAATCGTATACATTGTTGATCTCGTCGATACGCTCATCATCCGCATTCTCCAGACGGGGAGCGATCAAAAGGAAGAGGCCTTTCGGATCGTTCAGCAATTGGTCAGTCACATCCACGTCGTCTGCGTTATAAATGTGGAATGTAGTGACCGGGGGGACATAGCCTTGCTTGATCAGCTCTGTCTTCGAATCCACGAAAGTCCACGTACTATCATCGGCCGGAGCGTTCTCAAGGGAAAATTCTTTCTGCACGCCATCCTTCTCGTAAATGAAAGAATACGTATACTCGTCCTCTGGAGCTCCCTCCGGAATGGACATCAAGGCGGGAATATTCGCCCCCAACTTATAGGGACGAAAATCCAATATCGGCAAATGATTATAGTTCCGGTAAGCGAAACCGATGGCGAAGACATACGCCCACAGAGCCACGAACCAATAGACATGGTAGGTATAGCATTGCAAAAGCCGCTGATTATTGATAAACACGTAGATAGCGGCGGCCAAAAGCAGAATATTCTTATAGAAGGTCTGCCAATTACTGATCACCAAGGCATCCCCGAAACAACCGCAATCCGATACCGGGTTGAATAGTGCCAGATACAGCGTCAGCGGTGTCATGAAAGACATCATCAGCAAGGTCAGGAAGGTCGTATATCGACGATACACACCCAATAACATACAGACACCCAGCAAAAACTCCAGCGCTGATAGATTGAAAGAAATCAAGACCGTAAAAGGTTGCAGCATATCCAACCCAAAGGAAGTCAAATAATCGCCAATCTTAATGGCACCTCCCATGGGATCGACAGCCTTCACCGTCCCGGAGAAGATAAAGACTACTCCCAGTAACAGGCGGCAGACTTCCGCTATAACTTTCTTTACGGTATCTTTATATTCCATTTAGTTCAGTCCTCGCCAAACTCCAGCTTGATCAAGCCGAAGAGGGCATAATTGATCATATCCATGTAGTTAGCGTCCACTCCCTCGGAGACGAGTGTCTTGCCTCCATGACTCTCGATTTGCTTGGTCCGATAAATCTTCATCAAAATAAGATCCGTGTACGAGCTGATACGCATGCTGCGCCACGCCTCATCATAGTCGTGATTCTTGGCGTACATCAGTTCCTTCGTCTCCGTGATGTATTTATCGTATAATTCCAAGGCTTTCTCTATCGTGATATCGGTCGTATCCGCGAATCCCAACGCCAACTGGATCAAGCCGATCACGCCATAATTAACGATAGCGATAAACTCCGGACGGATTCCCTCGTCTATCATGCTCGTCCCCTTGATCTCTAAGCTACGGATACGGTTCGCCTTGATAAACAGCTGGTCGGTAACCGATTGAGGGCGCATGATCCTCCACGACGGCCCGTAATCTTTCAACTTCTTCTCGAACAACTCCCGGCACAGGGAGATCACTTGCTCGAATTGTTCCTTTGTATTTGGCATACTATCCTAGATTATACCCGCGAATATAGGAAAAAAGACGTAGATGTTCTCGCAAATACCCTTAACTTTGCCTTATTAAGAACAAATACAAATAGGTGAAGACAAACTGTATACTTATATTATTTACGATGTTCCTGTTACTTACCGCTTGTCAGAAACAGGAAGACCGGTATTGGTTGAATCAAGCCGAACAGTTCCTACCTTTACAACCGGATAGCGCTTGGCAAGCTCTTAAACAAATCCATTTCCCGGAAAACCTATCCGGAAAAGAGAAGGCCGACTATTGGCTCTTACACGCCATGAGCCGCAGAAATAGAGACCACTCATATAATAATGATACCTTATTAAAGGAGTCCATCGCTTATTACACCGCCGTAAACGACTCGTCCCGTTCACAAGCAGCCTACCGGCTCGAAGCGCAGCGACAGGAATGGCAGGGTAACATAACGGAAGCGGACTCCCTCTACCGGCAAGCGATCCGTTTCTCCCGGCACGATACGATAAAGCCATACGCCCTATATGATAAGTTGATCATGTTGCACCAAAACCACATCAATCCCAAAAACTATCTTTTAGCCCGACAATACGCCCGGCAATTAATCGCCATCACCACGACTCCAATTTGGAAGGCTCATGCTTATTATCAATTGGCGGTCAATTATAATTTTGAGGGAACACATCCGGACTCAACGATATATTATACCCATCAATGCTTGAAGTACGTCAGGCAACTGCCGGAAAAAGAGCAAGCCTTTTATCTATCCAATTGCGCCAACATGATCGGGCTCGACCCGCATGAGGCTTTATCTCTTTATCAAGAATCCAGCCGGATCTCTCCATCCTCACGGTGCGCGAACCTTTGTTCGCAGGGCTATATTTACTTAGCGATGGGACGTGCGGACTCTGCCATGCTTTGTTACCAAAAATCCATGGAGCTATATAAAGAGCAATTTATCGCCAAGCAAAAAGAATACCCTACCTTACATAATAGCTTAACGACCTTGTATGCCTGCGCCCAATATGCGTTGTACCCGGGAGACATCCGGACGAAAGACTTTATGTATAATGACTCTATCCAAAGCGCTTCACGACGGGAGCGGTTAATAAGCGAGGAAAATAAAGAGGCCCGGCAAAACTTATCAGAGAAACAATTGTATCTAGAATTACGACAACAACATATGCGTAGCCTCTTAGCCCTATCCACCTGCGTATTTATCCTGTTCATAGCGGCTACTTATATATACATCCGCCGCCGCAAACAACGCTGGATCGCTTCCGAGGAAAAGATAGAGGCATTAGAGATCATCCTAGAACAAGCACGGACCAACACCTCCGAGAAACCCGCTGCCGATGGGGCTTTCTTTCGGCGTATCCTCTTGAAGCAATTGGGATTAATCCGGCTTATAGCCTCCGCTCCCACGAGCGCCAATCAAGAATTGCTTCGTCAATTCAATCAATTGGAAAGAGATACCCATGAATCTTCCAAGCATTTATTAATATGGGATGAGCTATTCCCTATTATCGATACCTCTTATAATGGTTTCTATACGGCGCTCAATAAAATGTACGGAGGGCTGTTGAACGAGAAAGAAATCCAACTTTGCTGTTTGCTGCGTGCGGGATTCTCCACCAAGGAGATTAATATCGTCACCGGGCAAAGTGTCTCTACCATCTACCATCGTAAAATTGACATCCGGCGTAAGCTTAATTTAGCCGAGACAGGCGCCCTCTCCGAGTTCCTTCTCAACTTGCAAAGTCCACAGAAGGGATAGCAGACTTTTCCTACAATATCATCTTATATATCAATATATTAGAACATCCATTGCAAATAAGTGGAAGTGTGTAGCATACCTCTTTTCTCCTTTCTTTCGCCTACATTTGAGGAGAAACTAAACAACAAATAAGATGAGAAAATTCATGATTTTACTAGGTTGCGCAATCCATTTCTGCGCATTATCCGCACAGACCATAGAGGGGCGAGTAATAGATTCCCAAAAGCAGCCTCTGGCTTTCGTTAACATCGTAGCCCTTACTCTCAATGACTCCGTATTCGTACAAGGCACGATCAGCGACGAGGAAGGTAATTTCAAGATGAATGTCCCGAATAAAAATACGCATATAGTCAAGATATCGTGTATCGGCTATCAAACCTTGTTTCACGATGGGACAGGAGCTTTGGGCACATTTACCCTCGAACCGGCCGTACAGGAACTATCCGATATCGAGATCAAAGGGACATTACCGACTTACCAATTAAAAGGAGACCGATTGACAACCTTAGTCCAAGGTAGCCTTCTCAGCAAACTTGGAAATGTAAATGAGATCTTGGAACGTTTTCCCGGAATTGAGGGAAAAGACGGGAAGTTCACGGTATTCGGAAAAGGTACCCCATTAATCTATATCAATGGCCGAAAGCTTTATGATACATCCGAGTTGGAGAAAATCACGGCGGACGAGGTTCACTCTGTCGATCTCATCCGGAATCCGGGAGCTGAATACAGCGCATCCGTGAAAGCCGTATTAAGTATCCGATTAGCACGTAAAAAGGGAGATGGCTTAGGAGTAAACGCCAGTACACAATGGACCCAAGCGCATCGGACGAGCCATAACCAACAACTCAACCTCAATTACCGCCATGACAAACTGGATATTTTCACCAGATTCTCCTTTCAACAATGGAAAGATTGGCAAGAACAAACCAACGACCAGACCATACAGACGGATACCTTGTGGAATATCATCAACCAACTTCATCTGGAGGCGGATATAAACAGCCTCTATACTTCTTCCGGGCTCAATTATGAATTCAATGATAAACATGCGTTAGGCGCACAATATTCAGGTAGCTATACCTTAAAAGGGGAAGGTGGTTGGATATCGGATATGGATATCACCGCCGATCATAAATTCCAAGATCATATCCATAACACGTATGCGCAATATTATAAGAATAGCCATCGACATACGGTAAACGCTTATTATGTAGGTCATATCGGTAAATTAAAAATAGACTTAAACCTTGATTACGTAAACAATCAAAGTGACAAACCGCAAGAATCTATCGAACATAGCCAAATTGGTAATGACCGTACCGTCACCTCTATATACACCACGAACAATCAGCTTTACGCGTTCAAATTGATCGGCTCCTATTCATTGGGAGCCGGAACACTCAGCGGAGGGTATGAAATAAGCCAGACAAAGCATGAGGATAGCTACTTGAATGCGGAACATCTCTTACCAGACAGTGAAAACCAATTAAAAGAAAGTCATTCCGCCGCCTTCATCACCTACAATATGACCGTCAAAAATTGGCAATTCAACACGGGTATGCGCTACGAACATATTAAGAATGACTACTATATCAATCAAAACTATAACAACGATCAAAGCCGGACTTATAATAACTTTTTCCCGAACCTCTCTATATCCCATGCGTTTAAGCAATTGCAAACCTCCCTTAGTTATTCGGTCCGAACCGCACGCCCCTCTTATGGCAGTCTAAGCGGCAACAGACAATACAACGACCGCTTTACCTACCAAGGGGGAAATCCGACCCTACAACCTACGACTATTCAAGATCTGGAACTCAATCTTGGCTATCGTTGGTTATTATTCACGGCCTCTTATCAGTATCGTAAAAACGCGATCTGTACATCGATAGAACCTTATGGGGATGACCCGAACATATGTATATGGATTCCACATAATATAAAACGAAAACAAGAGCTTCTATTCTTACTTAATATATCTCCGAGGATTGGATGCTGGAACCCATCCTTCTCCACCAGCGTGATTTACCAATTCATGGGTATAAAAACCGGGAATCCCGCGCAGAAGAGCTATCGCCCGCGTTTTTATGCAGGACTAAACAATATGTTCAGCCTTCCCCATCAATTCACGTTAAATATAGACGGAATGATAAAAACCCAAACGTATGAGAACAAGACTTGGCGGCCGGGTTTTGGCAGCATACACATCGGCCTGTCTAAAAGCTTCCTTAAGAACGATGCGCTAACTCTCCAGCTGAGAGCCTTCGATTTATTAAAAAATTATCGGAACTCCGGTAATAACTATACCGACACCATCACTTTCGAAGGTTGGAACTATAATGACAGCCGCAGCGTCACATTCACCTTACGATACAAGTTTAATGCTATAAACAATAAATATAAAGGAACCGGAGCTGGCAATAACGAAAAAAGCCGCTTATAAAGCGGCTCCTTTTCGTTTTCTTACATCTTATATATCGTTATGAACAGCGTAATGAGCGTCCTAAGCGCAACACGGTAGTCTTTGTGATACCGTTCAATTCGCAAAGTTTACTAACGGAAGTGCCGTATCTTTTAGCGATAGCGCCAAGCGTATCACCGGATTTAATACGATGATAAACCGGAGTAGCCTCCGTATCATCATTCATTATATTCGTATTTTCCCCTAAAGAAGCGGTAGCGGAAGAACTTGCCTGTACCGTGATTTTCTTAGAAGATCCGGAAGCGGTCGATTTCTTTTGAGTTTGAGCTTTTGGAGTCGCTTTAGCCGCGGTTTCCACACCGGCACTACAACGAATGGACTGGCCGATACGTAACATAGAAGTAGATTTCAATCCATTTAAACGACAAAGCTCATTCACTGTCGTACCATATATACGTGCGATTTTACCTAAGGTATCACCGGATTTTACACGATGGTACACCATCTGACTATTGGAAGATGTATAGATATTGCTCTTACGTCCGTTAATCTTGACGTTACGAAACACATATTGATCCTGATGAGGTATTGAGTTCTCGAAGTCAATAATATCAGCCGGGTTAATAGCCTGTCCAAGAAAACGAGTCTCAAAATGCAAATGAGATCCCGTAGAGCGTCCTGTATTTCCCCCTAAAGCGATCGGATCTCCAGCCCGTACGATATCGTTCACACCTACTAAGAATTTAGATAAATGACCATATACAGTCTCTAAACCATTCGGATGGCGAATCACAAGATAATAGCCATATCCCCTACGCTCGAAATTCTTGATACGCACCTTGCCGTCAAACGCCGCACGGATCGTATCTCCAATTTGCACTTTCAAGTCTATCCCCTTATGCATCCGTCTACGGCGAGGACCATACTTTGAAGTGACCCTTGTCATAGAGTCCATAGGCAAGACAAAAGTAGAACAATCGATTACGCAAGAATCCGGCATATCTACCTTTTTACCCCGGAAAGGATTCACCCATTCATTTGTCCATTCGCCATATAATTCATCGGCAGGGAACATCAAGTTCTCTCTCGCCTCCAACTCCGCTTTCTCATTAATCTCCGCAAGCTCCTTCAAAGCCATATCTTTCTTAAAGCCAACACGGTCAGCCATTAACTCAGATACACGCTTGTCCATAAGTTTGTGGGTTGGATGATTGGGAGTCTCCGGAGTTTCCGGTTTCACCGGGTTCTCCGCATTTGCAGTCGATACCATCACAGCGGCACAACAAATGAATAGAAATGTCTTTATACTCATTTTTTGATAACTTTCATTCTTATAATTCAGGATAAAACGGCAATACCCAGCATCTCTGCCTGATTGTCAACTTGTCAAAGTTCGGAAATTTGAATAAGCCGACAAAATTGATTAACGAAAAATTTCTGCAATGACTTTGAATAAAAGCAAAACAAGCGAACAAATAAGCTAAATATCAAAGGCTTACAGAACAATATGTTTCACAACATATTAACTAATCATTCCCCAATTTATCTTCCTTGTGAACAGAGTTTTGAGCCTTTCGCTCAATATCCGGTGCTGTTCGGACAATAATTCGGGGTCTTCGTCAAGAACTCCTTGAGCGATATCCCGCGCATACTGAAGTATTTGTCCATCGGCCGCCAAGTCCGCTATTTTAAGGTCTATCCCCTCGCCACTTTGCCGGGTACCTTCCAAATCTCCATGTCCCCGGAGACGGAGATCCGCCTCAGCGATCTCAAAGCCATTCGTACTGTTCACCATAATCTCCAGTCGCTTACGAGTGTCATTACTTAATTTATAGGAAGAGACCAAGATACAATAAGATTGTTCAGCACCACGTCCTACCCGGCCACGAAGCTGATGAAGTTGAGAGAGGCCGAAACGTTCAGCACTCTCGATCACCATGACGGATGCGTTCGGCACGTTCACGCCAACCTCTATAACCGTAGTAGCCATCAGGATTTGCGCCTCGCCGGAGATAAACTTCTGCATCTCGGTATCCTTATCCGCCGCTTTCATACGACCATGTACCATACATACCTTATATTCTGGGAAGACCTCCTTGAACGTCTCAAAACCAGCCTCCAAGTCTTTATAATCCAGTTTCTCATTTCCTTCAATCAAGGGATATACCACATAAACCTGACGCCCCTTTTGTATCTCTTTCCGAAGGAACTCATAAAGTTGTGCCTTTTTATTATCATAGCGATGAAGCGTTTGTATCGGTTTACGTCCCGGAGGTAACTCATCGATCACCGATACATCCAGATCCCCATACAAAGTCATCGCCAAAGTACGGGGAATGGGGGTAGCCGTCATCACCAGCACATGCGGCACGATCGTGTTCTTCATCCAAAGGCGTGAGCGTTGCTCCACACCAAAACGGTGCTGCTCATCGATAATCGCTAATCCCAACGAAGAGAAAACCACCGTCTCCTCAATCAGCGCATGCGTCCCGATAACGATCTGGATCTCACCGCTGGCAATAGCCGGTAATATCTTATCCCGCTCTTTCTTCTTGGTAGATCCGGTCAAAAGAGCGACCTTAACGTCCATATCTTTCAGGAATCCCATGATCGTCGCATAATGCTGGGTTGCCAATATCTCGGTAGGAGCCATCATACAAGCTTGGCAATGATTATCTATCGCCAATAGCATAGACAATAAGCCTACCAAAGTCTTGCCACTCCCCACATCACCTTGCAGCAGGCGATTCATCTGCCGCCCACTACCCATATCGATCCGGATCTCACGGACTACCCGCTTTTGGGCGTTCGTCAACTCAAAAGGAAGATACTCTTTATAGAACGTATTGAAATAATGGCCGACCGTAGGGAAAACGATCCCTCTTAACTTCAGTTTCCGAACACTAGCGGTACGTAATATATTTAATTGAATGAAGAAAAGCTCGTCAAACTTCAAACGTAACTGGGCGTCACGCAACTTAGCGGCGGATTCCGGGAAATGGATATTCCGCATCGCCTCTGTCATAGACATCATATGGATCCGTTTCAATACGTCGGGAGAAAGCGTCTCCGGAAGTTCCCAGTTCAGCCAGCTTAACAACGTATATTGCAGGTTCTGGATCGCCCGGGAATTCAAGAAAGATTTCTTCATTTTCTCCGAGGTATTATAGAAAGGAGTCAAGCCATTCGCCACTTGATCAGCTTGCTCCATTGAGTCGATATCCGGATGCGGTATGTTATAGGTATGCCCAAACTCCGTAGGCTTTCCGAAAACTATATACTCGGTATTGGGACGATACTTATCTGTCACATAATTCAAGCCCTTGAACCAGACCAAATCGATCGTGCCCGTACCATCCGAGAACTTACCGACCAGCCGTTTACTCCGCCCCTCACCTAGCGTATCGAAATAGAGAATCTGGCCTTTCAACTGGATATAAGGCATATTCCCACTGATCTCAGCTACTTTATAAAACCGGCTGCGATCTATATATTTATAAGGAAAATAAAAGAGCAAGTCCTCATACGACGATATCCCCGCTTCCTTTTGCAGGATATCCGCCTTCTTGGGTCCTACTCCCGGCAAGTACGTAATCGATCGCTTATCAAGGTCCAGCATAACGTCTATGAGTTTTCAGGGTTTACCGGGCAAACATCGCTTCCGCTATTAACAAATCAAAGGGCGTGGTAATCTTGATATTCTCACGATCACCGGGAACCGTATCAATCGCATGCCCCATCGCCTCCACCACGGAAGCGTCGTCCGTAAATAAAGACGAATAAGGTTGCTCATAGGCTTTTGTCAATAATTCCAGATGGAAGACTTGCGGGGTTTGTACAGCCATATAGCGGGAACGGTCCACCGGATGGCTCCCTTTCTCATCCGTCTCCCGCAGGGAATCGATCATCGGCACCACCGGAATAGCGGCTTCCATGACAGCCGCCTTATCAAAGCAGGCTCCAATAACCTCCGGAGAGACGAAAGGACGAACGCCATCGTGCACAGCGACCAAACTCAGATCGCTATCCTCCCCTCCCTTCCGACGCCTCTCCGCCAAAAGCCAATCCAATCCATTCTTAACCGAGAAGAAGCGAGTATCTCCCCCTTTCACGATCGCATGCGGAACCTTGCAGCCGATTTCCTTACAAAGCATATTCCAATACGGCTGATGATCCTCCGGAAGCACAAGGATGATACGTGCGGAAGCATCCCAACGATGAAAAGCCTCTAGCGTATGCATCAAAAGAGGTTTCCCCCGCATAGGAATAAACTGCTTCGGCAGATCTCCACCCATACGAAGCCCTTTCCCCCCGGCAACGATCAAGACGTACTTATTCATCAATCCAATTCCTCCAATACTTTTTTAACTTCCTCATCCACCTTATATAGTTTCTCCTTACAAAGCTTGATCAGACGAGTAGCCTCCTTTACCTTCTCGGACAGAATATCGACATCCAAGTCTCTATTCTCGATCTCAGCCACGATCTTACGAAGTTTCTCGATCGCCTCGTTATATGTTTCTTCTTTCTTCGCCATATTAATTATGTATTTATCGGACGGTTATAAAACCACCCTCTATGGTTTGATAATACTTTTTATTTCACCATCGATGAAGCGAGTCGTCAGTTCTTCGCCGGCTCGCAAATCAGAGGCATGTTTGATAATCTTGCCATCTTTCAAGGCTAAGCTATATCCCCTCTTCAATATATAATCAGGAGAAGCCATCTTGATAAACTGTTCCGTAAGCTGGATAAAACGCACATCCTCGGAGAGTTTAGAGGTAATACCGTTTCGCAAGCGAAGTTCCGTATTCTCAAGCACCGACTGGCGGCGTGATAACAAGCCCGATGCCATCGCAGGTAAACCACTCGCGATTGTTTGCAGTCCCGAACGATTCCGCTCGATCCGGCTTGTCACGATAGAGGGGAAACGGGTAGCGACCAATTGCAAATAGTTTTTCTGGCGGGATAGAATATCCATAGCCAATAAACTCACGTCTTGACGCAAATTCTCCAACTCCTCACCTACGCTATCCATTCGAGAAATAAGGAACTCAGCGACAGCGGTCGGTGTCTTCATTCGGGTATGCGCTACCAAATCTACGACCGTATCATCCCGTTCGTGCCCGATACCCGTGATAATCGGTAAAGGGAATTGAGCGCAATTCGCCGCCAACAGATAAGAATCGAAGCTATTCAAGTCCGAGGTAGCCCCACCCCCACGGATAATCACGACCACATCAAAAAGATCTTGATGTTGATAAATCCGGTCTAAAGCCGCTATTACAGAAGCCTCCGTCCGTTCTCCCTGCATCAAGGCGGGGAATAATTTGGTATAGAACGGATAACCTCCTTTATTCCGTGTCAACTGATTCATAAAATCCTCGTAGCCGGCAGCCGTCGGAGAAGTAATGATAGCGATTCTCCTAGGAAGTAGCGGAAAAGGCAATTCCTTATTCAGCGTAAAGACCCCTTCCTCCTGCAATTGACGGATAATCTCCATACGCTTGCGCACCATATCACCTAACGTATAAGCCGGATCTATATCAAGCACCGTAAGACTCAATCCATACAACTCGTGGAACTCAACAGATACCTTCACCAACACTTTCAAGCCGGAAGCAAACATCTGACCGGTCTCCATCTCGAAATAAGGTTTCAACATACGAAACGTCTTCGCCCAGATAGACCCTCGTACCTTGGCCACCAATTGCCCGGTCTGCGCATTCTTCTCCACAAACTCCAGATAACAATGTCCGGAAGAAGCATTCACTCGCACATCGCTCATCTCCGCACGCACCCAGCAAGTCTCCGGGAAAGCCCTCGACAACGTACCCCGTATGCGGGTATTCAGCTCTAACAAAGATAGAGCCTCTTTCTCACCCGATAAGTTATTTAGATTCGGCCGCATATTTACGCTCTTGTTTATAAGCTTTGTACACATCCGGGATACCATATCCCAACTCAGCGTCCGGTTGCTCAAACTTACTGCCGAAACGCTGCAAAAGAGAGATTATATCCTTATTCGTCAGACCGGGAAACGCCTGCCATAGACAAACGCCCAATCCCGCTAAGATCGGCGTAGCGAAAGAGGTACCGTTTGCGTAACGGATATTCCCCGTAGGATCTATCACGCAACAGCCCGTACCCAAGGCAACCACATCCGGCTTCACCCGGTAATCCGCCGTAAAGCCGACAGAACTGAAATTACTTTTCTTCTTACGATCCGTGATAGCGCCCACTGTCAATATATCCGGGGCATCCGCAGGAAAGGTTATCTTTCCCCAGCTACCGCCCCCCTCGTTGCCGGCGCTACTAAACAACAAGATCCCTTTTGATGAAGCCATCTTAGCGGCACGACTGATCAAGGAAGTCCTCCCGTCCAATTGATCTTGATGATAGTTTAGGGCCTCTACATCAAAAGAGAAATACCCCAACGAAGAAGAGACCACATCCACTCCCACGCTATCGGCAAATTCCATAGCTGCCGTCCAATAATCCTCCTCGATGGGAAACTCCGAACGACTATCCTCGCTCTTTATCAGCCAATATTCGGCTTGGGGAGCCGTACCGATCATCAAGCCCGGCGCATCAGCGGCCAAGCAAGATAAGACCTTCGTCCCATGATCATCCCCGATGAAAACACTTCGACCGGGGAAAACCACGTTATGCGTTCCTAATAACCGCAAGGAATCAAATACGCTGATCCGATCCACGTTCATGAAACCGGCATCGACCACGGCCACACGCATGCCCTCACCCTTAAAGCCTGCCTCATGCAATTTGATACCGTTCAGCATCTTGATCTGCTCCTCGGCATAACCGTAAGGCGATTTCTCCGGTTTATCTATTGGCATAAACCGTGTCGTATCTTTCTCCTCCATAGGAATATCGATTTCCTCGTCACCTTTCCAGACCCATTTCACGGAATCCACGATCGGGAGGCGCGAGAGACGCTCAGCGACCAAGCTATCCGGACTGGACACCACGACCGTAGAGAACCATTTACTCTCCAGCACCGGTATTCCTCCATTGGCGGACAAGGTATCCAGATAAGCTTGAGCGATCGGCAAATCCGATTCCGACACCGATATACCTTGCCGGTTCCGTCGCTCGACAGACTCCTTAGAAAGATATTCCTCCGGGTTATCCAGCGTATAACCGGAATCCCCTTTATCTTTCAAATACACCCGAAAACGAAAACTTTCCCCCGCATGTACTCCCAAAGAAAACAAACTGAATACGAAAACGAATATTCCTATATATTTACTCATAGAACCTCACACAATTACGAATTACAAAGATAGATGATACCGCCGAATAAACAAAAAAGCCCGGCACTGGAATAGGCCGGGCTCATGTATAATTCTTCGTCTTATTCATTGATATTACAGATAGGGATCTCACGTTTAACACTTTGGCGTAAAGAAATCAAGGTCTCTGTAGCCGTAACACCCGGTATCTCCTGAATCTTGGAGTTCAAAAGTTCCATCAAGTGCTCGTTATCACGGGCATACAGCTTGATCAGCATCGTATACGGACCCGTAGTGAAATGGCATTCTACCACTTCGGGTATTTTCTCGAATTCCGGGACAACATCCTTGTACATAGATCCACGCTCCAATTTCACGCCGATATAGGTACATGTATTATACCCCAATATTTTAGGATTGATGTGATACCCTGAGCCAACGATCACATTCATATCAATCATGCGTTGAACCCGTTGATGAATAGCTGCACGAGATACACCGCACTCCTCGGCAACATCTTTAAAAGGAATCCTAGCATTCTTTGAAATAATGTTCAATATCTGCCGGTCCAGTTTGTCTATCTTCTCCATTTTAAATTCGCTTTATTATATGCATTCAGATTTAATGTATCAAAAGTATATAATAAATTTGAATCATATATCATTCTGAAAGAAAAAAGTAATCAATAAATAATAAAAGCGGGCAAAAAATGCTTTTTAGCATAATTTGCCCGCCTATTATCTTACAAACGTTCCGTTTCTATTTCTTCGCTACTTATTCTTTTACGATGTCAAGCAACTCAACCTCGAACTTCAATACGCTGTTCGGTTTGATATCTTGTCCTGCGCCACGTTCGCCATAAGCCAACTCAGCCGGGATCCAGAAGATATATTTAGAACCGACCGGCATGATCTGCAAGCCCTCAGTCCAGCCCTTGATTACTTGGCCAACACCGAACTCAGCCGGCTCGCCACGATCCACGGAGCTATCAAACTTAGTACCGTCCAATAGAGTTCCGGTATAATGAACTTTTACCTTATCGGTAGCGGTCGGCTTCGCGCCTGTACCTTCTTTCTCTACCTTATATTGCAAGCCGCTCTCAGTCGTGATAACGCCTTCTTTTGTCTTATTCTCCGCCAAGAACTTCTCGCCCTCTTCCTTTGTCTTCTGAGACTCGCGAGCCTGAGCCTCTACGAAGTAAGTCTGCAAATATTGTTGAGCCTGTTGCGGATTCATCTTCATAGCGGAAGAATCTCCTTTGATAGCTTGGATAAAACCTGCGATCAAATCATCCACGTTAGCCTCGCCACCCGGCAAAGTCTTTAAATTTTCCTTATAACCGGCACCTGTGCTGATACCAATAGCGTAGCTTGCGCTATCGATAGAAGTCTTCAAGCTCGCGCTTTTGTGAGAATCACCGCAAGAGGTGAAAGATGCGCCCATTGCTACAATCACTGTAGCGACTAATACACTTAACTTTTTCATTTTTCTTTAACTCTTATATATTATTTTTCGATATCTAATAACTCAACGTCGAAGATCAACGTACTATTCGGCTCGATAGCCTCACCTGCCCCACGCTCGCCATAAGCAAGGTTAGACGGGATAAACAATCTCCATTTAGAACCGACCGGCATCAACTGCAAAGCCTCTACCCATCCCGGGATTACCTGTGAAACACCGAATACGGCGGGCTCGCCTCTCTGTACGGAGCTATCAAACACCTGACCGTTGATTAACGTACCGTGATAGTGGCATTTTACCTTATCGTTCGCCGTAGGTTTAGCGCCCGTACCCTTCTTCAGCACCTCATATTGCAAACCGCTAGGCAACTCTACCACACCCGCCTTATGCTTATTGATAGAAAGGAACTCCTCACCGGCTTTCTTATTGATCTCCAGTTTCTCTTGTTGAAGCTTCATGAAGTAATCATTGATCACTTGTTTTGCCTCATCATAACTAAGAGCAGGTTTTGCCTCTGTTAAGACGTCTTTCAATCCCTGTACAAAATCTTCCACTTGAAGATCCTTGATGCCTGAGTTCTGGAAATTATTTCCGATACTTAAGCCAAGCGCATAACTTACTTTATCCATTCTTTTTTCTTGTTCAACTAATTATAAGCCACAAAAGTAATGCTTTTAATCGTATAACAGCATTTTGTAAGAACTTTTTATTTCATTCAAAGCTTTTTACGAAATAAAGTCGTAACTTCGTAACTATTAATATATACATCTATACATTAAACAAGTGACAGATGAAAAAGTTAGTCATACTTACCGGAGCGGGAATGAGCGCGGAGAGCGGCATCTCCACTTTCCGTGACTCGGACGGGTTATGGGAAAAATATCGAGTAGAAGACGTTGCCACGCCGGAAGGCTTCGCCGCCAATCCCAAATTGGTTCTCGATTTCTACAACCAGCGCAGAAGGGAACTCTTGAATACGAAACCTAACGCCGGTCACCTCGGCCTAGCCGCCTTGGAGAAAGATTTCGACGTACGGATCATTACCCAGAATATCGATAACTTACATGAACGTGCGGGTAGCAGCCACGTGATCCATCTGCATGGAGAGTTGATGAAGGCATGCTCCGTAAGGGATCTGGACACGACCTACGATCTATCACCGGAGAACCCGGATATTCATCTGGGTGACAAGGACCCTCACGGAAATCAGCTACGTCCTTTCGTCGTATGGTTTGGAGAGGCGGTACCCATGATAGAGCCTTCCATCAAGCTGGTGGAAGATTGTGATATCTTCGTGATTATCGGTACCTCCTTAAACGTCTACCCTGCTGCCGGATTGCTAAACTACGTGCGCCGGGGCCAACCGATCTACTTGATCGACCCGAAAGATGTACGTACTTATCGCAACGATATCGAGCATATACAGGCCGGGGCCTCGGAAGGGGTTAAGAGGCTGGCGGAGTTGCTTACGCAGTATCATTAATTTTGGATCTTGTGATTTTCCGTTAGAGTTCGTATCCCGTTGGCAGAATAAATATGCGCTAATTTAATTCCACCAACGGGTTACATTATTATTATTCACATATCATCCATACTTAAACATTTGGTCTCTATCTCGTATTTATAGAGCACCTTTTTCCGGATAGCGTCAATTTTCTCCTGAAAAGCCTCTGGCTTAAAGTTCTTCCGCTGGCGTTTCACTTCGGCTACCAGTGCTTTTTTATCTCCTACATAGATACCGACAATATCAATCTCATGCTGATCTGAATTTTTCTTTCCTTCCCACCATGAACCGATATCTTCAAAATTGAAACTCTCAGCCATCCGCTGACGGAAATAATATTCGAGCGTTTGCCCGGAATAAGTAGGATAATCTTGTTTTATAATATCTGAAAGACCTTTCAAATTACCGATCTCTATATATTTTTGATACTTTATAAAGTATCTGAACCAGAAGCGAAGAAATAAATCAGATATCTCATATCGGACAGCTTGTGTGCCTTCTTTAGCCAATATAGGGCGTTTCTTTTTAACAAGTTCATAATCTATCTCCAACCGACTCAACAACCCGCCCATATTCTTTCCCATTTCTTCCTCCAATACGGGGAACGTATTACTGCCGGAAGCGATAGCCGCTAGGATAGAAAAATAATTTCCGTATTTTTTACCAAGTTCTTGAATAAGCATCACTCTACCTTCTGAGAGCATTATAGAATCCGGCTGAAGCATGGCTTCTACCATGCTTTCCATATCGGTGCATCCCTTATCAACAAAGAACTCTATATATTTAGGAACACCTCCTGTAAATGTATATAAGGCCAATAAATCATCATTGATATAGTCCGGTTTATAATCTGACAGGATCTGTTTTAATACGGGAGTGGTAAACGCCGATAACTTGATGATACTATCTGCCCGCCCATAAAGCGGTTCACGAGAGTCCCTGAATATTTTATTCATCAGAGTATATACGGAACCACTAACAACTAAATTGACATAAGTATCTTTCCTGTATCTATCCCAAACGTCCTGCATACGACTATACACTTCCGGATTTATATAAAAGAACTCTTGAAATTCATCTATCACGAGATTATATTTTTCCCGCTTACCCAACTCCATCAGGAATTCAAACAACCGAGAGAAACTTTTTTCTTCCGGAATATAAATATTGAATACGTGAGCAATGGATTCAACGAAAGATTGGCAAAGAGCAGCCTCATTACTCCGGCTCACAAATAAATAGACTGTCGGTGTATGCTCACAACTTTTTAAAATAAGGCTGGTTTTACCGATACGCCGCCGCCCGGTAAGTACCGTCATTTGGGAATGCAGGTTAAAAGAGATTTCCCTACCTCGATCCAGCATTTCAAGTTCTTTTTCTCTGTTATAAAATCTCATAATCAATCTAAAGGATTAAACACTGAGCAGCCGCTAACTGAGCAGCCGCGCAGTATTTGCAAATATATGTGTTTTAAAGAACAATACAAAGAGATCCCTTAAAATAACTCGTTGGCTGAATTAAGCAATTAACACACTCATTAGACCTAACAAACGAAGTCCCCAGCAATGCGTGCGCATACCAGGGACTTGTCTTTTTATCCGCTTCCATCCTCACGGAAGTACTTACGGATGAACTTTAATTTATTACTTTAGTATTAATATTAATCCAATTCCCGCCTGTTCATCCGTCACGGATTACTTGGATCGAAACCCACACGGGAATTGTATGATTATCTTATTTCGTTTATTTCTTATTTCACGATCGCTTTTACAGCTTCCTCACCATCAACAGCTACCGCTACGATACCCGCAGGTACAGCGATTGTAGCGTTATCGGATATAAGAACTGTCTCTGCAACTACCTTACCTAAGATATTCGTGATAACGATTGACTTACCAGCTGCGCCTTGAACGGTTACCGTACCGTTGCCAGCTACGATAGATACGCCTTCAGCGTTAGCGCCTTCGATAGATGTTACCATATCCTCAGCATCAGTCTTCTGGTATGCGTTGAAGATCAAGGCACCGTCAGAACCAGTCTTAGCAGCATTGAATTCAGAGTCGCCACGAGTCAATACCAAACAACCGTTTTGCATCTTCAACCATGCGGCATATTGAGGAGCGATAGAACCAGCTACAGCCTTATCGAAGCCTTTAGTAGCCTTACCCGTTGAAGCCGAGCCATTCTCGTTATAGATGTTAGACTCGAACAAGAACTCATTTGCTTCACCTTCCTCAGCCACAGCACCGGCCTTATCAGGATTTACGTAACGGAATGACCAAGTAACGTTCTTATGGTTGTCACCCCGCAAGTTAACGATGAAGTTCTCCAAATCGGCTTTCTTGTAATTAGCGATGATCGTCTCGACATCCAATTCAGACGGGGCCATCTTCTCAAAACCGTTTGTCAATACATATAAGCTATCACCATAATGGATCGCTTTCACGAAACCTACGCGAGTGTAACCACCATCGATATCCATGTACGGAGTCTTATATTCCTTACCCTTGATAAGAGCGGAGTCGGCGAAACTTACCATATACTTACCATAGTGGAAGCCCGGATGTGCCTTAGTCGCATGCGAGCAATTAGCGGCATTAACAGGATTACCAGCGTTATCGAAGTGATTGTGCTCATACGTACAAGGAATACCCGGAGTACCCTCTTGATCGTCACGTGCCACGGAAACCAAATACTGAGGCTTGATAGTACCAGCTCCACGGTTTACCCATGCGGTATCAACGATGAACGCTAACTTACCATCCGCTTTCTCCTTGTTCCAGATACCTACGTAATCAACAGCCTTGTCGGTCAAGTTCTTGTTCCACTCATCCATCAAGTATTCCTTACGGATCTTCTCTACGAAGAACAAGCTATCGGCAGTCTCGTTTTCTTTCAATTCCGCGTTATTGAAACGACGATATAATGGAGAATCATCTGTTACAACAGCGAATGCGGAAGTACGGATCTCACGATCTGATCCTGTTTCAAACTTATCATTAGTAGAACCTTGAGTTAAATCCAAAGTATTGTCATCCACAGAAGCCTTCAAACCGTTTTGAGCGGCTGAAGAATCATAATAAGATTTACCCTTTTGAGGAGTAGTAGCAGCATCTAACTCAATCTCTGTCAAAACAATCTTCTTATCATCATTAGCTTTATAGACATAAGCTTTCTTGATAACGCTGTTGTCTTTTACCAAGTAGTTACCATCAGCATCGAACAATAGAGTCTCCTCGCCATCCTCTAAAGTAGGAACAGTAACCTCTTTGCCATCAACCACTACTCTGTCTGTAGACTTGAATCCGTTATAAGCAGGTGAATAGATCTTATCCTCTTCTGTAATCTTATATTTACGTACCACAGCCTCAACCAAAGCGTAATAATGCTTACCATCAATGCAGTTGTTCTCTTTCAAGAAGAAGTTAGTCGGGGTAGAGCCTAGAACATACTTCTTAGCCTTGCTGTCGTATGTCAAGTAGCTGTCGCCATTCTTGATCTGGTAGACATTTCTTACCAAGCTATCGCCAACACCATAGTTGTCATCCTTAGCAACTACCACCAAACGGAAGTTTGTCTTATCACCATTCTCGTTTACGCGAACGATAGAATCCTTACCGGCAGGAGTATACAGATATTTGTCTAATGCCAGACCGTGCAAGTAATTGAACACGTAAGTCTGAACCATAGCAGAATCCTCGGGTACGTAGCGATAACCGATCTTCAAATCCTTAGCGTCATTGATAGCGACGAAGCTTACGGTATCAGCGACAGATTCATTATCCTCATTAGTTGTATAGAAGAATACGTCCTTGCTATCCTTAACGGCATACAATTGGACATTCGTCGGGATTTTAACAGTCGGATATACACCGCTTTCAGCCTTGTCATTGAACTCACGGTTCTGGATGCTGATAGAAGAAGTAGAAGATATACCATTCTTCGTTACAACCCATTGAGCCGCCGGCATATGATTGAAATCTTGACGTTCAGCTTGTTTAGCCCAGCCAAAGTTTCCTGCCAAGTTAGCCAACGCATAAGTACCCTTCAACTCGTCTCTTTCAGAACCACCGGCCTTAAACTGAATCATATAAACGCCATCAGCCAAAGTCGTAGGAACCAATCCCGTGAAGTTCGTTCCCAACGTGATTTTTGTACGTTGCAAATCATCTGAAATGTTAATACCATCTATTAATGCACCATCTTTATAACATTTCTCATCCGTAGCATCTGTATTGACAGTCAAAACCTTATTTCCTGCCAAGTTTGCCATATAGATATACTTATCTTTAGCTACAGATAATTCTGTCGCTCCATTCTCAGACGTAAAACCATCTTTTACCGTCCACCAAGAATTGTTGTTTTTCTCCTTGATGTCTTTCGCATAATCAGTAGCTTTTCCAGATGTAGCCTCCAACTTATAAGCGACCTCACGAACCTGAGCATACAACTCGTTCTTTTGAGCGTTGTAGGTGAATTTAAATTGGTAAGAACCCGCCTGACGTTTGTCGCTTATCTTACCATAAGTAAACTTCAACATCTTGGCATCCTCTGTCGCCTCATAATAAGCCGTGTCAACTACCACATAAGCAGCCTCTTTGTCAATCTTTTTATCTTTAACCTGCAACTGTACATAGTCTGTAACTATTGCCTCGGTAGCTGTAGCGGAAGCTTTTTCCTTAACGTCAACAGCTTTCAGCGCGGTAGCGGTCAAATGGTTTGTATTTCCCTTCGAAACCTCCGGGTTCATGCTTAAGCCAAAATAGCTTTCCGCAGAGACAGATTGCAGCAACTTATTCAAATCCTCGGCATGTAGCTGCATCGCTGTTGGGATCTGGTCCTTGTTGAAAGAGATAGAGACCTTGTCATCTCCAACTGTCTCCGCTTTCACCAAGACAATTTTAGCATTCGAACCTTCACCTTCTTTTGCCAGATACACAAACTTCTTGCCATCTACATAAGAGACCAAAGTTCCATCCTTAACAACCCATTCCGTAGCGCTACCGCCCAAGGTTACCTCTTTAGCCTCTCTCTTCTTATCTGAAGCGACAGCCATAGAAGGATCTACAGCGAACGACAAGCCCGTAGCCTTGTTCACGAAAGAGAACACATCCACGCCCAGATTGTTCTTCTTTGCGGAAACCGTCCACATAGCTTGGTTCAATTCCGTCAACTTAAAGCTTGAAACAGAACCTTTAACTGTAACAAGCTTACCAAAATCAGCCTTCTCATTGCCTACGGCCAAGAAATCGCTACCGCTCATAAACAAGACTGTTTGATCTTTTGCCAAATCTTTGCCATCTACTGTCGCAGGAGTAGTAGAAGTTACTACATCCTCTGCAGGAGCAACAGCCCCGACATACGCCGCTACCGAACCTACCGAGAAAGCAGATACAAGCATGGCACTAGCCAGAAACGTTGTAAACTTTTTGTTCATAAATCGAAAATTTAATATTAATAATAGTGTTAATTAAATACCGTTCAACACTTTAAATCATCGACCACTACTCGAAAACGACTAGTCTAAACGATCGTCTAAATCTTGCGTTTTTTTAGTGTCGAAACGGGAGGTTTGTTGAAAGAATCGGTTGTTTCGTAAAGGATAACCTATCCTATTGATAAGAAAGAGAATAAGTGGTAAAAAAATAACGCTGAAGGGTTGTAAGTATCGAAGAAACGCGTACCTTTGCAAATGACTAGAAAAATCGATCGTTTAGACTAGTCGTTTCCATCCCATAAAAGACTCTTAAATACCAACGCATTTAACTATATATAATGTACAGGCGTACATTAAAATAATGTAAACCTATCAAAGCATAAGATCTGAATCAAGCTTCCTCTTTGACACAAAAGTACTGATAGTACCGCTAGCTTCGGGTTATAGGTATTTTATAGGCTCACCCGATAATCATTCGGGGTATCTTCAGGCTCATCTATATTTCAGCCGGCAGCCTAAGACAAGTCGACCTACAGAAATATAGAAGTCGGCCAACAGATAAGATCATGTGATAACCATTGCCATATAAATCGCTGTCTTATATCCTGTTAATCAACAGGCCAACCCACTTGAGAAAGGCTTCCCAAGTGAATAACTAACCACTTCCAGACTCGTAAGCTTACGGCTACCCCCAGCCGTAAGTTATTCACTTGACAAGCCGTAAGTTATTCACCTGACAAGGCATAAATTATACATTAACCGTCTCTCCCC